>Ga0193697_1000193_pt1 | contig 24304 bp, 14 predicted proteins | sample L3m2metaG_FD_145073 | JGI IMG/M metagenome (GOLD analysis project Ga0193697, IMG submission 145073) | Soil microbial communities from a riparian zone of the East river system, Colorado, United States - L3m2 | ecosystem: Environmental > Terrestrial > Soil > Riparian zone | place: USA: East River...
AACACCAACGTGCGCGCCTCCTTCTCGCCGGCGATCGATCCGACTTCGATCAAAGACGACTCCATCATCGTCATCGACGCACAGACCGGCGAGACGGTCAGCGGCAAGGCCACCGGCGACGCGACCGGCATCACCTGGACGCTCACCGCGGGCGGGCGTCTGAAGAACGACAACCGCTACTCCGTCACGATCCCTTCGACGATCCGCGGCACGAACGGCTCGTCCCTCGGACGGAGCATCACGTACAGCTTCAGCACCGTCGCCGCGCTGACCAGCACCGAGGTGCACGCCGACCGCGTCGGCATCACCATCCCCGACGCGAACGGCTTCTCCCGCGTCTTCGGCATCGCCGGCGCGCTGCCCTCGGGCTGGCAGGCCGTCGTCGTCCGCCGCAACATCGACTTCATCACCCGCTACCAGGCCACCGCCGCGGCCGACGGCAGCTTCACCTTCATCGCAGGCAACGGCCCGGACGTCATCGACCGCATCAAGCTCTCCGACTCGATCGACCTCTACGCCGTCAACAACGCCGGCGCGCTCGCGGCGATCATCCCGCTCACGCCGTTCGTGACCGAGGACCATCGCGGGTTCGTGGCACCGGCGACCAGTGACGTGCGGTTCACCAGCGCCGACGGCATCGTCGTCGCCGTCTCCGCCGGCACCTTCGACCAGCCCACCATCATCAATGTAGTGGCGACGACGAAAGCCGCCGTCGCCGACGTGCCGAAGCTCGACGATGAGGTCGAGTACGCGACCAGCGTCCGACTCGAATTCGACGGCGTCGCGCACAAGCCGATGGAGCTCGAGCTCCCGGTCCCGGCCGGCTTCGCCACCAGCGGCAAGAACTTCATCCTCGGCTATCGCGGCGACTCCGTCCGCGGTCCGCGCATCATGGCCGTCGACACTCTGCGCATCGTCGACGGGAAGTTCAGCACCACCGAGGATCCGAACGCGTCCGCATTGCGCGCCGCGGTGCTCAACAGCAACGCCCGCGTCGTCTCGCAGACGGTGCTCACCGGCAAGGACATCAAGAAGTTCCTCATGCGCGTGCAGCGGAGCGGCGTCTACATGGCGCTCGACATCCGCGTGCCGGTCGGCAGCGGCGTCGGCTGGGCCGTCATGGACGGCTTCCAGCGCGGCTACGACCTCTTCTGGGACACGCTCGCTACGTTCTACGCCGCCGACTTCTATCTCTTCGAGAAACAGGGCCGCGTGGTGGTGCCGATCATCACCGGTAAGCCGTTCACCGTGGTCGGCGTCGACTCGAGCACGGGACTGAAGGCCTTCTCGCGTGTCTACGACCCGATCCCGATCGGCGATCCGAACGTCGCCGTGACCATCCCATCGCCCGAGGAAAACACGAACGGTCCGTATCCCATCTTCGGCCTTCCGTTCCGCGCGGAGATGGCGGACATCAACGCCGAGGAAGTCGACATCGAGGAGATCCGCAACTTCACGATCCGCCTGGAGAAAGAACGGATCACGGTCAAGCCGGGCGACGATCCGTTGCCGCCGGAGACGAAGATCCAGGTCCTCGACGTCACCAACGGCAAGTTCATCTCGGGCAGCGCCGCGCAGTCCCTCACGCTCGAAGGCAAGTCGGGCGACCGCATCGTGCTGCTCATCGAGCAGAAGGATGTCGACCCGACATCTGCCCTCAGTGTCACGTTCAACGAGCCGATCTACGTCAACGGCAAGGAGGCGGACGCCATCGCTGCGTTCCTGAAGACGCAGCTGAAGCTCGAGGTGGCCGACGAGCCGGCGGCGAACGGCACGCCGTCCTACACCGACATCACCGAGCAGGGACGCTACACGCTCGACTCCGGCGGCCGCCGCCTGTCGATCGAGCTGCCGTCATCGCTGCAGCGCGAGGCGATCTACCGCCTCACGCTGAAGAAGGACATCGCCGACCGCTCCGGTCCGGACGGCACGGCGGGGCTGAAGCTCGGGCAGGGGAGCACGCGCGACCCGGAGGGCGTCGTCACGCCCGCGGGCGGCGGGAACGACCTGCAGCTCGTCTTCCACACCCGCAAGCCGGGCGGCAAGCTCGCTTCCTTCGACATCGCCTCGGGACTGGTGCGCGATCTGGCCATCAACGGCAACGTGCTGCTGGTCACCACCACGTCGATCGCCGACGGCAGCGGCGCGGCGCTCCTCGCGTACGACATCGCCGATCCGGCGTCGCTGAACACCGCGAACGGCGGCACGGCGCCGAAGCCGATCGCCAAGGTGCAGTCGAGCTTCAACTCCAGTCTCTGGGCCGTGGCCAGCGATCCGCACGGGCGGATCTACGTCACCGAGCAGGGGCCGATTCTCGGCTCCGTCCACAGCTACCGGCTCGAGGACCTGCTGAAGGCCACGGACAGCACGCCCGTCAAACAGAAGAGCGGCGCGGTGACGAACTGGACGCTCGGCTACAGCTCCTCGCTGCCGCTCGGCACGACGCTCCTCAGCGACCGTCCCGAGTCGATCCCCCGCAAGCTGCAGATCCTGCTGCAGGACGAGGAGAAGACGTACGACAGCCGCGACGACTTCAAGAACAAGGCTGGCGCTACCGAGGCCGGGAGCTACGCGAACGGCATCAAGAAGTTCTCGCTCAGCGTGCCGTTCGAGTCGGACACGAAGAAGAATCAGTACCTCACGCAGCGCGTCACCGTCGAGAACGTCTCGCTCGACATGCGCTGGTCGGCCGATGCGACGCCGTCGTCGCCGGCCACGATCACCAACATCATCGCCGGCGCGAACGACCGCATCAAAGTCACCACGAACCAGCGGACGTACGGCGTGATCTCGCACATGGGCTATGGCATCGGGGTCTACGACCTCAACGCCATCGAATCGAACGATGTGCCGAATCCACCTTCCGGCTACAAGACGCTCGCCGAGCAGATCGTCCTCACGCCCGGCGCGAACGATCCGGCCTGCTTCCAGCCGAACACCTCGACGGCGAAGCCGCCCGATTACGCCATTCCGGACCTCACGCTTTCTCCCGAGGCGGCCATCCGTCCGGGTGTCCTGAAGGCCTCGGAGCTGCGCGTCTTCGCTCCCGATCCGCTGCGCGGTCTGCTCGACATGCGCATCAGTCTCGACAAGGCTTCCGACAATCCCGACCCGTTGGTGCGGCCCGAGATCTGCGATCAGCGTTCCCCGGTCGGTCTCATCCTCCGCTCGAACAATCCCGATGACGGGAACCCGCGTTTGGCCGCGCTGGCCACGGCGTTCCAGAACGCCGCGGGACGCGAGCCGTTCTCGCACTTCATCTCCATCAGTCCGTACAGCTGGCGCCGTGAGGCGCAGGACAACGCCACCGGCGTGCGCGGCTCGAACAAGAACGCCGCGGTGACGCGCGATTACCTTCTCCTCGCGGGCGGCGACCTCGGCGTGATCGTCATCGAGGTCGGCGGCTCGCCGCTTCCGAACATCCCGTCGTATCCGTCGTACTGGCCGCTCAAGCAGGAGCACGTCGTGGACGTGATCTGGGTGCCGGGCGGCGCCGTTGCCGTGCGCACCATTCCGCGCACCAACATGGCCGTGATCGTCGACCGCGCCGGACGCGTGCTCATCGCCGACCTCTCCCGTCTCGACGAGCGGTTCGACGAGAACGGCAAGCTCATCTCCGGCACGCCGCTCTTCGCCACCGTTGCGAAGTCGCTCGCGCTGCCTGGCGCGGACGGCGGCGTCGGCGCGTACGACCCCCGCATCATCTGGAAATCGGAGAAGGGAATCGTCACCGGCACGCTGCCGCCGGTGGTCGACGGCGACACCGGCATGGTCTACGCCGGTGAGCTGATGAAGAAGGCGCTGAAGGTCGTGGCCGCGCTCGATCCGCGGATCGAGATGAAGGTCGACATCGGCGAGGAGACGGGCCTGAGCGAAGTGGGCGGCGTGGTGCCGCTCGGGATCGCCCCGCCGGCGAACGTCGCCGCGAAGATCGACAAGCTCGACCCCTGCAGCAGCAGCGAGACCACGCGCTGCAAGGAGAACGCATCGCTCGGCACGTTCCGCCTCGAGCTCACGCTCCCCGGCGCGATCGTCGATTCGCTCACGAAGTCGAACAAGCAGTTGCAGCTGGCCGTGGAGAGCGAGCGCGTGTTCAACGCGCCGTCCGATCAGACGCCCGCCGGCTTCCCGCGCTCACACCTCCGCCGCTTCCGCCGCGACGGCAGCGCGGAGGACCCGGCGCGCGCCGCGACGAATTTCAAGATGCAGCGCGTGGTGCCGGACGATCCGGCGCTGGAGAAAGAGCTGCGGCACCAGCGCGGCTTCAACAAGTTCGTCTCGCCCTGGATCGTCGCTCTGGCTGATCCGCGCGCCTCGGCCCGCTACCAGTGGGGCAACGCGACCGCCGATCAGAAGAAGGACGCCGGCTGCGAATACTGCGCGCGTCCGAAGTACCTCGAGGGCAAGACCGAGGACGACGGCGTGTACGAGCTCTGGGCCAATGGCCGCATCATCGCCGTCCGTCCGGAGTGGGTGCAGAGCAACGGCTCGTCCACCGATCCGGCCAGCATCTTTGCCAACACGCCGTACGAATACCTCGGCCAGGACGACCGGCTCGTCACCCGCTTCGCCACGATCATGGCCGACACCGTGCGTCCGATCGACGTGCGTATCGCGGCCCAGAATCCCCCCGCCGCGGAAGGCGAGTTCCAGGAAACGACGATGCTGCACTCGGGCGAGATGATCACCCGGTCGGTCGATCTCGTCCCCGGCGGCCGCGCCGGCTCCGGCGTGGTGCTGAACCGCAGCTATCACTCCCGCACCATCGGCGGCACGTTCATCGGCCAGGGCTGGGAATCGTCCGCGTTCCAGCGTCTCCGCCCGCTTCCCAACGGTGACGTCGAGCTGCGTGATGCATCGGGCGAGATCTGGCTCTTCAAGCAGAAGACCCAGGCCGACAACGCCGGCCGTTATGAATCGCCGAAAGGCCTCTTCGCGAAACTGACGCGCGCCGATACCGGCTGGCGCCTGCTCGATCAGAAGTGGCGCGTCGCGACGTTCGACGAGCTCGGGCGCATTACGTCCGAGACCGACGAGTTCTATAAGGCCGATACCCAGGCGGCCACGGAAGCCGGCATCGATAACGGCAACATCATCCGCTATCTGTACGACGAGAGCGGCCGCCTGGCGCGCATCGTCGATCCGGTCCATCGCGCCACGACGTTCGAGTACTGGGAGGATTCCGAATCGCAGGAGCCCGGCGCCTATCCGGGCCTGCTCAAGGAGGTCAAGGACTGGCGCGAGCGCACGGTCGAATACCTGTACGACAGGAACGGCCAGCTCGAGACGGTGAAGATGCCGGAGGTCAAGGCCGCGGAGGGCGTGCCGCAGACGTACGAGTTCACCGATACGAAGCGTCCGCGGGTCAAATACACCTACAAGACGGCCGTCGCGCCGTCGGCCGGTGCGTCGCCCGATCAGGGCTTCAATGACTACATCGAATTACAGAACCTGGCCACGATCACCGATCCGGCCGAGGCCGGGACGGGCGGCGATGCGCGCGTCACGTTCTCTTATGACGAGAGCGCCGATCCGCTGCATCACGATCGCGAGAAGCGCCAGATCTGGGCCCGCGGCGAATTCGCCACGTTCACGTACAACGGCCCGACGTCCGTGGAGAGTATCGACGCGTTCGGCCAGAAGCGCATCTACACGCTGACCGACAAGGACAAGCACGACAAGCGCATTCACGTCGAGAAGAAGACGCTCGACGCTGTGCCGGTGGTCGAGTTCCCCGGCGGCCTGCCGCCGAAAGCCGATCTCAATGTCACCGCCGGCGGTAAGAACCTCGAAACCACTTATGAGCTCGATGACGAGGGTCTGTACGAGGTCGAGCATTATCCGAATGGTCTGACTGTCACGAATACATGGGGCCAGATCGTCAACTCGGGGCCGGGCAAGGTCCTTCTGAGCACGCTCTATGCCGGCACGCACATCGGCCAGGAGCAGAGCGCCTTCGGCTATGACAAGGACACCGCCGCGGGCAATCTGCTGACGATTACGAAGTCGAACGCCACCGGCTCGACGCAGCGCGATGCCCAGGTGCCGAGCCGCGAACGCCTCACCGTCGAGAGCAAAGACGAGGGCGTCGGCCGGAAGGCCGAATACAACACCAACGGCCTGCTCAAGAGCGACTCCACCACCAATGCAGGCGGGACGGTCACGCTCGAGCACTCCCTGACCTATTACTCCGCCGACGCGACGCTGCTCATCACGCGAGGACAGGTGTTCTCGGAGAGCAAGGGGGACGACACCCTCAGGCAGAACTACGTCTACAGCAACGGACCGCTGGGCGGCTATCGACTCCATACGTCCGACGTGATCCGCGGCACGACGACGGATACCGACTACGACGCCTACGACCGCGTCGTGCACGTCGTGATCCGCGACGGCACGGCGGGCACGGTGCTGGCCGATGAGGCCACCGGCTACGATGCGTCGGGGCGCGTGGCGTATGTCTCGCGCAAGCAGAAAGACGCCGGCAACGTGGTCACCACGATCACGTATGACGAGATCGGCCGCGAGACGAAGCGCTCGATGACCGGCGCCGCAGTCAACGGCTCGCCGTCGACGATCTCCACGACCGCCAGGTACGACATACCGGCGCTCAAGATCACGCGGACCGACCCTGCGGTCGGAACCGAGGGCGGTACGGAGCTCACGGAGCTCGATCACCTCGGGCGTCCGGTCAAGCGCACGCACATCGCGGGCTCGTCGCTCACCGAGCTCTACGGCTACGACTCCGGCAGTGCGCCCACATATGCCAGCGACGGCACGCGCATCGCGGTGTTGACTCAGCGCGATGAACTGCATCGCGAGATCGCGCGCGTCGGCACCGACGGCATCAGCTCGAAGAAGAGCTATGAAGCATGGGGCCGTCTGTTCGAGAGCTCCGGATCCGATTCCGGCGGCAACGTCATCGCGCACAGTGGACGCAATTATTCGAAGAACGGCCGCCTGCGCCTGGTCAATGAACAGATCGACGACAGCGGCCGCTCGCGACAGACCCGTTTCGGCTGGGACGACGGCGACCTGACGCTCACCACGCGCGTCGGCGAGACGACCGGCGTGCTGACCGCGGCGTTCCCGACCGGCAAAGTCCGCGCGCAACAGACCACGCAAGACGCCGCTGGCCGTGTGAAGGAGACGCTCGTCGGCGAGGCCACCGGCACCGACGGCGCGATCGACGCCGCGTCCGCATTCTCGCGCACGACATACGGATATCAGGGCTTCGCGCCCAACGTCATTACGCAATACGAACCGCTCGCCGCCGGCGTGTCGTCGGTCACCATCGCGATGTTCGACGGCCTGGCTCGTCCGCTGGAGCTCGCGCAATCGGGCGGCTCGTCGTCGACGAAGAATCAATACGACGAGGCGGGCAATGTCGTGTCGCACACCGCACCCGGCATGAAGGAGGAGAAGGCCACCTACGACAGCCGCGGCCTCATGACTTCCCGCACGCTGTCCGACGGCCGCACGCAGGAGCTCCAGTACGACGAGAGCGGCGCGCTCTCCAGCCGCAAGGACGAGAGCGGCGAGACGACGACCTATACGAACGACGATCTCGGCCGTCTGACGAAAGTTCAATACGCCGACGGCACGACGGAGGAGAAGCAGTACGAATCCGGCAGCGGGTTCCTGTCCGCGACGAAAGACCGCGCAGGCCGGTGGATCTCGCGCGAGTACGACGACAAGGGCCGCCTGATCGCCTTGCACGACGGCCAGGCTGCCGGCGGTCCGCCGCTGATGACGTACGAGTACGACGCGGGCGGACGCCTGAACGCGGTCCGCAATGCGGACGGCGCGCTGGAGTTCGCGGAATTCGATTTCCTCGGACGCCCGAAGGTCACGCGCTCGATCCGTTACGCGAATCATTCCGGCCTGAGCGCCAGGACCATCGCGGACGTGCATTCGCAGCGGCACTCGTGGTCGATCTTCGACGACGAGCGGAGCGCCTATCGCATGCCCGACGCCGGCGCGACGCCGCAGGGCTTCGACAGTCTCTCCTCGCCCTGGATGCAGACCATCGCCGAGGAGCGCGACGCGGGCAGCAATGTCGTGCGCCAGACGGAGAACAGCGACCCGATCTCCGAGGCCGTGGGCCGCGGCATTGGACGCGTTCAATTGCGCCGGCAATTCGTCGGATCGAAATCGCTCGACACGTCTTATGGATTCGCGGACGGCGGCACGACCGCGAGCGGCGTGCAATTGCCCGCCGGAGCGACCGCCAATCTGCAATCGTTCCTGTTGCGCTGGACGCAGTCGAAGATCGGTAACACGGTCGTCGGCGGCAGCGCCAACAATCGCGACAGCGCGGACCGCGTTTCACAGACGCGTGATCAGGGACTCGGCGGCCGCGTTTCGGAATTCCAGTATGACGACCGCGGTCGTCTCAACACCTCATGGCTCAATGTGCCCGGCCCTGTCGCCGCGACGCTCGGCCAGAGCGATTCGTTTGTCGACGCCGATTTCCGCTCCGCGCGCGTCGAGCCGCCGCAATTGAGCCTCGCCGATCGCATGAAGCTCGGCACGGCCGCTGCGGAGATCGAGCCGCCGTCGTGGACCGCGACTCGCGCCGCGACGCAGCAGATCGGCAGCCGCACGATTCTCCTCGGCGATTCGTCATCCGTTACGCGCAATTACGCCTTTGCCGGCGGACGTCGCACGAATGACGGCAAGTGGACGTCGTCGTTCGACGCCTTCGGCCAGCTGTCGTCGATCAGCAGCACGGATGCGGGCCGCAGGGTCGATTACCTCTGGGATCCGGCCGGACGTCTGATCGGCCGCACTGCGTTCCGACTCGACGGCACAAACAGCTGGGTGCCCGAGGACCGCGGGGAAGCGATCGCGCATGACGGCATTCCGGCCGATACGACGTTCGTCTGGGATCCCGTGTCCGATCGGCTGCTCGCGATTTATGAAGCGGGCAAGAGCGTGGCGGGCACGGGCGGCACGACCGCCGGTCTCGTCCGCCAGTATCTGCACGGCGACCTGGGCTACGACGATCCGGTGCGCGTCGTCATGCCGGGCGCCAATGGCAACGTCACGTATCTGCCGATCGTCGATCAGGCCGGTGGCGGTTCATTACAGGCTGTCGTCGACAGCACCGGCACGATGGTGGAGCGCGTTCTGTACGCCGATTCTTACGGCGACGCGCCGCGCTATCTGCAAGGCCCGATCGTCGACCGCATTTCGTTCGCCGCGAAGAAAGACGGGAACGGCGAGCTGCAGAGCGTCGACGTCAAGGTGCACTTCACCGAGGCGATCGACGCGTCGACCGTCGCCGGCGGCGTGCGTCTCGCTGCGGTCGATGCCGCGAAGACGGTCGTCTATGAGACGGGCGTCTCGGCCGCGACGGACGACAAGTATTCGGTCCACTGGTCATTGACGAAGACCGAATGGGAGCATTTCACGACCGCCGTGAGCGGCGCGTCGCTGGAGATCGCGATCGGCAACACGCTCCGGGCCTCGGCCTGGGGCGATGCGACGGTCACCGCCGCGCCCCATTGGACGCGCACGATCTACGGCACCGATTCGACGTCGCAATTCCCGGTCATTACGCGTCAGAGCCTCGCTTCCGTCGCCGCGTTCATCAGCGGCGTACCGGCGAACGAGGAAAAGTCGACCGATTTCTATTCGATCGGCAGCCTCTATCTCGCCGGCACCGAGGAGTCGAAGGCGAAGCTGCTGTTCGATTTCCACGCCTTGCCGTTCCACGATCCGGCGACGAATCTCATCTACGCGCGCGCTCGCTGGTACGACCCGGCGACCGGCACGTTCCTCACGCCCGACCGCCTCGGCTTCATCGACAGCTCGAACCTCTACGCGTTCGGCGCCGGCGACCCCGTCAATCACCGCGACCCGAGCGGCGACTGTGCCGGCGTCGACAGCGTGAACTGCGGGGACTACGCCCGCGAGGTCAATGACCAGTTCAACAACCCCATGAATTGGGTCGGCAATTCATTGCGCTCCGGCCGTTTCGCCGCCTTCGAGGTGAAGGGCTTCGTCATGGCCGCCCCGAGAGCGGCCGCGGGACTCTGGGACATCCTCAAGGACCCGGTCGGAGCCCGGATGAAGATGAGCGAGGGCATCGTCAATCTCGCCGTCGCCGTGGCCATGGATCCGGGCGAAGTCGCCAGCAACGCCGTGAACAGTGCGATCAACGCCAATCCTGACGATGTGGCGGAAGTGGTGGGCGACACCCTGTTCTGGGCCGCGGTTGGTGAAGGCGGGAAGATCATCCAGGCCGCCCGGGAGGCGAAAGCGGCGGCGCGTGCGGCACAACGTACGCGTGTTCTCGCGGCCATTGCTGAAAGCCGCGCTTCGCGGGCGTCGAGCCAGTTCCTCAAATACGCCAAGGCCGACAGGGTCTTTCAAGAGTTGCTTCCTCTTGTCGAGACCGGCGATTTCTCGACGCCTTACAGCCGGGCGCTCTTCTACTCCGGTGAGGGCGCGAAGGAGGCCCTCGAGGCTTTCAGGAAGCTGCACCCTGGTTTCGTGACCCTGGATGAAACGACCGCCGGCACCATTCTCAATGCCGCGAAGGTCTACGATCGCCTGCCGTTTGGCATGGCTGACTCACTATGGCGAACCGCCTCCCGGCGTTATGCTGAAGCCGCTTCCGGACGGGTCCATCTGTTCGACCGCTTTGCGAACAGCTGGCGCATTCTGAGGGAAGAGGAAGAGCCGGTACTGTTCGGCAATCGAAAGGTGTGGGAAATGATTTATCACCGGGACTACAGTCGATGACCTGGCGTGCACTCAATTACGGCACGGCTGAAAACGAAGAAGGGACACAAGTCAGCCGCAGAGGCTTTCGTGACGTCACGTACAGCCACGCCGGCCGCCAGGTCACGGTCGACGTGGAACCGGGTGACCGCAACCTCGCCGTCTATACGCGGTCGATCAAGAAGTGGAGCGATGGTGCAGCGGTGAACGAGGAGGAGCGCGCGAAGATCGTCAAAGACATCGAGGAAGCTTTTCGCGTCCTCCGCGTGCCGATCCAGATCTTTTGATCGGTCGTTCGTGGGGCCGAATCAGGCCGACGCGACTTTCGCCGCCAGGGCGTCGTCCACTCCCGAATTGCGCAGCAGCGTCTCGATGCCGTCACGCTGCTGCGCGACGAGTCGCGAGCTCTTGCCCGAGCGCCGTCTCGCGAATCGCGCGTCCCGACGATGCCGCCGCGGCGCCCCAGGCGCTGTCTTCAAAGGGAAGCTCGGCGATCCGGTCGAGCGCCTCGCCGAGCGGGGCGAGGCAGTGCCTCTCGCCGTCCTGAATGTCGTCGATGATCTTGACGCTCTCGACGATCGCCGCGAGCAGCGGATGGACCACGCACGCGGCATCGGAGTCGCCGAACGCCGCGGCGGCATCACGCGACCAATCGAGGAAAACCGCGGATCGATTCGCGATCCGTTCGCGCATCGCCGCGAGCAGCAACGGCTCCCCCGCCTTGCGCAGCGACTCGGCCTCGGCACGCAGCAATGCGCGCGCGTCTTCGAAAGGCAGCGTCGCCGCATGCTCGGCGATCGCGCCGGCCGCCTTCGCCGCCGCGCATCCCGCGCGCGCCGCGTCAGGCGCCGGCCGCACCGTCGGGATCCCACATCACCCAGCCCGCGATCATGGCAAGGGCATGATGCAATCTCGGTCGAGGTCGCGGCAGCCGCAATGCACGATGGTCAACGAGTCCGTGAACAAGTGGTGGCGGCGTATGGCGCGGGACGGTCGCCGTGTCATCGCATCAGCGGCAGTCGTGAAAGAGCCTCGCGACGGTCGTTCTGAATTTGCTGACGGCAGGGCAAAGCGGTTAACGGATTAGAGGTTAACCCCGTCGGGTTTTGATTTCCACGAGCCGGCTCGGCCGGCGGGCCGAAGCCGGGCCGCGCCGGGTTCTACCTCGAGTTGGGCCGCCCGATGCCAACTCGCGCTTAAGTTTCTCTTAGTTTCTCGTCGCGAATAAGCTCTAGTTCAGCAACGGCTTCAAGGTCCTTAGGGCGACCTGCCGCACGCTTAGAAACGATTAAGGCATCAAGATTAATGCACTGGTAGGGTGCGCCATACAAAGCTAGTTCTTCCGAGACCGCCAATACCGCACTGTAATCGCCTACTCCCGTGATCTCACCCAGCACGTCCACTGGGCCTGCCTCGGTTGTGAGTGTGAAATTCAGGCCGCGGCGAACAGTTTCAACATCGAACTTAAACGGCAGTCCTGGAGGAGCACCACGCAAATAAGGATTTAGTGGCGCCAGAGCACTCACCAGACGTTCGATGTTTGCGCGAGAACGCTCATAAACAATGTCAACATCTGATGTCAGACGTGCGGAACCATGTACCGTCGCAGCTACGCCACCAACAATTACGAAAGTGACGTCCGCAGACCGGAGTGACGTCAGAATGCGCTCAAAATCGTTCATCGATTGTTGCGGCGATCAAGCGTCTTTCCTGCACGACGCAACTCTTCGGCAAACGCCTGCAGCTGCTGTAGCGCCCGCAGTCGTTCATCTGGTGATCGTTTGAGATTCTCCCGAATTAGCGTGCGATCGATGCCAGGTTTGTAGGCATCAACGACGGGGTCAGGCGTGCCACTCATCGGCTCTTTTGCGGCCATGAGGCAATTCTACGCCATGCGAAGGCCGAACTGAACCGCACAGACGAGTTCGCCCAATTCTGCGGTCGTGAGGATGATGCCTGTTCCGTGTCGACTATCCGCGAGGGAGCTTTCCGTGCACACTCAGAGTTGGCATCACGACGTGCCGAGGCGGGCGAACGTCATCGAATTGGGAGCGTCTTGCTGGTTCGGGCGGGCGGTTCGCCATGAAGCGAAATGGTCGGCCCAACCATTAGTTAAGCGGACCAACTCGTAGCCCACAACAAACCGCCCGCCCGGCCGGGAGCGCCGCACGTGCGTCTCTATAGCCGGGAAGCGTCGAGACGCAACCGCCCGAAACGCCGCGGTTCGGAGGCCTTCTTGAAGCTCAAGTCAACGTCAAGGTTGCCTCTGGTGTCGACACCTTTTCGACTAAGCGGCGCCTCGTTTGCGAAGTTCCTCGCGGATGACGCGTCTAAGTGTCTTTTCAAACGAGATAACGTCCCGACGCTGAATATACTCGCTCAGAACGTTATTAATCATCGTCTGATAATTTCCACCTCCAGCGGCGTTCACCTGGTCCCTAACCAGTCGAGAACATCGTCGTCAATTCGAATCGTGATACGGGTCTTGCCTTTCGGTACGGGCACCACAGCGCCGCGTTTTGCCTGGCTGAAATCATCGTTCCGCTTCATCGTCTAGCCCTCTCGTATTGTTGCACGCTGTCGTGGTTTGGCTGTCCTTGCGGAGATCACGCGAATGTTCTCTTCGCGATAGCTGCGCGGGTTAACCTCTGGACCGTTGGGCAAACGAATGCCTGGCGGGAGATGCTCACGAGCGCGCAGAATGTCCGTCGTGACTTTTTTGCAATCTCCTGAGACAACCCCGCTATGACAAACGTGTGCAAGCGACTACCCGGAACAATAAGGCCAGATCGCGTTCGTTGAACACGCGCATGTAGTTCGTCGGCATACTTTGCCGCCTGCGCTACCGCTGATGCGGCGTCTGCGGAGAGGCAGACTACATCTTTCCGGAAGGCACTTCCATTTTGTCCTTCGTTTCGCTACGTTGTTCGAAATGCTACCGGTCCCTTCGATCAAAACAAGAGTCATCAGCTACCAGGGCATACATGAGCGTCACCATCGAAACGGCAGTTCTCCAGCGTGGCTTCCCCCCGTCATGGTCGCTTGGAGACTTTTCGCTACGTCCGCTTCAGCACAACGACGTTGAACGTTGGTCTGAATATCTGTCCGATCCGCGGGTGACAGCTCACACCAGCTGGGGAAACGTTGATCTCCGAACCATCGATACACTTGTCGACCGGTGTATCTCAGAGTATTCGGCCGGAACGTCCTGTCGCTGGGCGCTCGCGGACTCACGAGACGCGCTCGTCGGAACCTGCGGCTTCTCGCAGTGGTCGTTACCGCATTGCCACGCCGAACTTGTCTACGACCTTTCGCCGGAATTCTGGCGACGCGGCCTGATATCTCGCGCAGTCGCCGTCGTCCTTGATTGGGCATTCCGCACCGTCGGCTTCAACCGCGTTCACGCATTGTCATGGATACGAATCAACCATCAAGGTCACTACTCGAGAAAGCAGGCTTCATCCGCGAGGGCTTGTTACGGCAGTATCGCCTCGCGCACGGTGCGCCCCGCGATTTCTTCATCTACTCACGCCTTCGCGAGGAATGGTTACCTTCCAAAACGCCCACTTCGTAACCGGCGACACACATGCAGGACGCGGGTTAACCTCTTGACCGTTGGGCGGACGAAGAACTCTTCGAGCGTTCAGGATCGCCGAAGGCGGTGAACGAAGTATGTTGGACGGCGGCGCTTATGGGCAAACGCCACGACTTCAGTGTGATCCGAAAGCCTTACAAACACGACTTGATACGGAAACCCGTGTACAGGGAAACAACCGACGTCGGGGTCGTCGACTCCAAATACGCGACTGCCAATCTGCGGAAACGTCACGATCAGCTGTAGCGTCTTCCGAACCTCAGTCGTGACCGCATGGCGACTCGCGGATCAAGGTCGAGCCGTCGCCCTCGCGGGCCTCGTATCGAAGACGTCTTTGCCTGGCCGCGGCATCAGGCCCTGCAGTTCGGCCCTACCGATCGTGAGGCGCGGAGGTGTTTGGCGAGAGCAGTTTGATCCAGGTCGCTCAGGAGGTATCCTTTTGAGCATGGACCCGAAGCAGATTGTTCATTCTGATCCAGAGATACTTGGTGGCACGCCTGTATTCGTGGGGACGAGAGTACCCGTTGATGCTCTCATGGACTTCCTCGAGGGTGGCGAGTCGATCGGAGAATTTCTCGAGAACTATCCCGGCGTGAGTCGTGAGCAGGTCTTTGCATTTCTGGAAGAGGCGAGCAGGGCGCTGCTCGCAAAGATCGCGTGAAGCGCGTTCTCTTCGACGAGAACTTGCCGCGCTTGCTCCGGCGCAAATTGCCCGACTTCGAGATTCGTACCGTTCAGGAAGAAGGGTGGGGCGCCTACAAGAATGGCGAGCTTCTGCGTCGTGCTGAGAATGGCTTCGACGTATTGCTGACCGCGGATCGCCGAATGCAATACCAGCAAACGTTGACTTCGTTCGCAATCGGCGTCGTTGTCATCGTAACGCCCAGACTTCAACTCGGAGTCCTCGGCGTAGCTGCACCGCACCGCTCAACGGCCCCTTCATCGCTCACGCTGAACTAAAGCAGGCTTCGACCGTATCTAATTTCGGCAGGCGGTTCGAAACGTCAGCCCCACGCCTGCCGACGTCGAGCTGCTACCATACAGTCATGACACCCACACCCTGGCAGCCCAGGCGATCGGCAACGATCCTTATCGGCATGCTCACGATATGGCCGGTCCTGTATATCTTTCTGTTCTTTGGCTTTATCTTGTGGACGTTCATGTCGATCGGCATTGGCGGCGCCAAGCCCGATTCACCGGGCGCATTCATGATTATTTTTCCGCTGCACATGCTCACGATGTTGTTGATGTTCGCTCTCATCACCGTTTACGTCGTGCACGCCTTTCGAACCAACCTCATCCCCGAAGACAGGCGCGTTCTGTGGGTGATCGTCCTGCTGTTTGGTAATTTGATAGCGGCGCCAATTTACTGGTACTTGTACCTATGGCGGCCTGTCGCTACTGCAGACCCGTCGGCTACCGTAGACTCCAACGCGGCGGGCTAACTCGGGTGCGACCATGACTCGTCTCATCATCATCATCTCATCGTTCTGAATCTCGGCTGCGCCTCGGTCTCCCATCAGCGATTCGCGACGTCGGGCGAAGCGGAGCTCTGGGCGCGCGAGGTGGGAGTCGGCGGTCAATGTCGAGGGGCTCAATAGCGATGCCGAGGATTTCGACGCCACGTTTCTCCACGACGGGCATTCGATTCTCTACTTCGTTCCTTATCGCGACGGCGCATACGGCAAACGAGAGCTTCTCGGCAGCGAGGTGAATTCCGCGGAGCGCGATGCCTGGACGCTCGGACCGTCGATCGCGCTCCATGAGCCGGGAGTGCTCTATTTCACCTCGCATCGCGCCAACAGCGCGGGCCGGATGGACATCTATTCGTCGAATGGATTCCAAACTGACGTCTTTTCAGACGTGCTGATCGACGAGAACCGGGTTTCCGTCGGGGTCCACCGCCATGAAGCTGGCGGGGCCGGTCGTGCTCTCATCGGCTTCGCTCATGAGCTCGACCCCTTGCGCCTTCAAGCGGCGCTGCAGTTCGCGGATGTCTGTGAACGTGGCGACCTGCCGGGCATTCTGGTCCCAGCCGGGGTTGAACGTCAGGATGTTCCTCTCGAACATCCCCTGAAAGAGACCTATGACGTGATCGCCGTTCTTCAGGATCAGCCAATTCTGTGAAGGATCACCGGCGAACGCTTCAAAGCCGAACTTCTCGTAAAACGCTCTCGACTTCTCGAGGTCTTTGACCGCCAGGCTGATCGAAAATGCACCGAGCTCCATTTTTGCCCCTCCCGGATGCTTCAGCATCCAGCTTTGCGCCTCACGATACGCTCCCGCGACGGTGGCGGCGACATACGTTCGGGTGATTTAGGGGTCAACGAAAGTATGACGGCGGCGATCGGGTAGGAAAGATCCGCCAAATGACACTCCCCATGTAGAAGGAGAACGAAGCATGGGGGATTCATACGTGGTCACTGCCACCGGACTCAATCTGCGCTCCACTCCGGCCGTGAGCCCATCGAACAAGCTTGTCACGCTCCCGCAGGGCGAGATCGTCCGCAAGATAGGTGTATCTGAGGATCCCGCATGGTGGCAGGTCTCAGCCAATCTCAAGGGAGCTGCATTCGAAGGATACGTAAGCTCGCAATACCTCGCGGCGACCGATGCCGGGCCGCAGCCCGTGAATCCACCGAAGAATATCCCCGAGGTCCACCTCAAAACGAAGACAGCGATCCGCCGCGATCAGACGAACGGGCGAGCCTATCCTCTCAACGAGCAGGGCCAGCCGCGACGCGCGAGCCTCGCAGCCGGCTCGCTGGCGACGATCATCAACTGGCTGGATGTCGAGAAGCATGTCCGCTACCTTCCCGTGCCCGGCGTGACGTTCTGCAACATCTACGCGTATGACTATTGCTATCTTGGGAACGGTTTCCTTCCGCGCGTCTGGTGGACAAACACGTCGTTGGAGCTTCTCGCGGATGGCAAGACGGTAGAGCCGCTCTACGACAAGACGGTACGCGAGCTCAATGCAAACAGTCTTCATGACTGGCTCGATGAGCACGGGCCGGCCTTTGGCTGGCGCCGCGTGGCCGACGTCGAGTCATTGCAGAACGCCGCCAATGCAGAAAGCCTGGCCATCATCTGCGCAAGACGGAAGGACTTGAACCGCTCCGGACACATCTGCGCCGTCGTTCCGGAAACCGCGACTGCCCAGGCGGTCCGGTCCGGCGGTGTCGTACGCATCCCACTGCAGAGCCAGGCGGGCGCCACGAATTTCAGGTATGGCGGAAAACAGTGGTGGACGTCCGACAAGTTCTCCGCATTCGGTTTCTGGATCATGCAATAGAGGTGGGACCATAGTGATATCCTCTCTCAATGCAATGGCGGCAGCTTTCCCCCAGCGAGTATCTCCTGGTGTTCACTGAGCCGGATGTCGAGCTGATCGCTGCGCTCAACGAATTCGCCGCGACGACCCATATCCCGTCAGGGCGTCTACAGGCGATCGGTTCGGTATCGGCCGCGACGCTTGCCTGGTGGAGTGATGACACGAAGGCCGTTGAGAAGTACACCGCGACTGGGCAGTTCGAATTGGTCTCGTTCCTCGGCAACATCACTTCCAATGCCGAGGGGCCGCGCATTCATGCGCATGCGATACTCACCGGCCCGGGAGGACTCGTCGCAGGCCACGCCGTTGCGTTAACCGTTCGCGCGTCTGTCGAGGTTTCCGTTACGGTTTTCCAGACACCGGTCGAGCGTGTGATGAACGATACCTTTGGACTCTGGATTATCGATCTGTCCAACTGATCACGCTCGATCCCGAGCAGTGAGGCGGACGTCCCGCTCCGCCAATTTGTACTTATTCGCCGCCGCAACGATCCGCCGCCCGTAAAACCAATCCCCCAATTTGCGGAACGCGAGCGCGAACCAGAATACGGGGGCGACGAATGGGCGCATGACGTCGACGATCAGGACGGCGCGGACGCTGTCGGACTCGTTGTAGATCTCGTGCTCCCAGCTGTCGTCGAATAGGACGCTCTCGCCTTCCCGCCACGTGTAGAAGCGGTCCTTGACGCGGATGGTCGGGGGATTGTTTTTGGGGACGCGGAGGCCGAGGTGGTAGCGGAGGTAGGTACGGGTGGGGCCGGTGTGGGCGGGGATCGATTTGCCGGGATCGAGAATGGAGAAGAAGGCCTGATTGATGTACGGGATCTTCGCCAATGCTTCGCACGTCTTCGGACAGAGCTTGCGGTTTTCCTCGGGCAGCGACTTGTAGCAATAGAGCATGAAGACGTTCCAGCGCTTGTCGCGATGGAAGCGGCCGGACGAGTACAGAAGGTCTGTGTCGATGTCGTGATAGCGCGGCATCTGGTCCTGCTGCGGGAGGATGCGCTCGAGCTCCTCGCGGATGTCTTCGTAGGCCGCGTCGATGACGCGCAGCTCGGGCATGGTCTCGTCGATGTCGAAAAAGATGGGGCGGTTCCTGCCGCCGGTGAAGAGGTCGTAGATCGGATTGCCGAGCCGGGAGAAGTTGTAGAGGCCGGCGTTGCGGCGGATTTTCAGGATGGCGCTGCGGATGGACATGGCACTCCTTCAATGCGGCACGCGCCGCAGAACCAGAGAGGCATTGAGACCGCCGAAACCGAACGAGTTGCTGATGGCGACGTCGCCCTCCAGCGGCCGCGGACGATCGGTGACGAGGTCGAGCTCCAGCTTCGGATCGCGCTCGGCGGAGGGCATCGGCGGGATCCACCCTTCGTCCAGTCCGATCGCCGTGGCGATGGCTTCGAACGCGCCGGTCGCGCCGAGGGCGTGGCCGTGCAGTGCCTTGGTCGACGACACCGGCACGCGTGACGACCGCACTCCGAGGAGTCGCGCGAGCGCCTCCGTCTCCGCCGCGTCGCCGCGATCGGTCGACGTGCCGTGCGCGTTGACGTAGGCGATCTCCTCGGAGCCGACGTCCGCGTCGGCGAGCGCTTCTTCCATGCAGCGGGTCATGCCGTCGACGTCGGGGATGACCCAGTCGCGCGCATCCGCGGTCATCCCGAATCCCGCGACCTCGGCGTACACATGCCCGCCGCGCGCGCGCACGACGTCGAGCGGCTCGAGCACGACGATGCCGGCCCCTTCGCCGAGGACCATGCCGTTGCGATCGGCGGCGAACGGGCGGCAGCCGTCGGGCGAGAGGACGCGCATCTGCTGCCACGAGCGGAAGAGGGTGTAAGCGGGAAGCGATTCGGCGCCGCCGGCGACGGCGCAGTCGCTGAAGCCGAATTGCACCATGCGCGCGGCCTCGCCGATGGCATGCGCCGACGAGGCGCAGGCGCTGGAGATGTTGAACACCGGACCGCCGAGGCCGAAGGCGATGGAGACTCCGCTGGCGGCGGCGTTGACCATCGTGCGCACCACGGTCAGCGGATGTGCTTTCTGGCCGCGGGCGAAGAGGCGATGACTGGCGAAGTCGCGCGAGTTGTCGCCGCCGACCGCCGTGCCGACGATCACCGCGGCGCGCGCGCGCCGGGCATCGCCGTTCTCGAATCCGGCGTCGTGCAGCGCTTCGCGCGCGGCGATGACAGCGTAGGCGGCGAAGCGGTCGAGGGCGAACATCGGCAGCTCATCGAGCAGCACGTAACCGGGCGGCACGTCTTCGACCGCGGCGGCGAGATGCGCGTACGGCTGGCGGGGATCGGACGGATAGGTCTCGTCGAAGAGCGTCCGCGGCGCGATGCCGGAGCGGCATTCGCGCAGCGCGCGGCAGAAGCTCGAGACGCCGCGTCCGATCGGCGAGACGATGCCCATTCCACTGATGGCGACGCGGCGCGGAGCGCGGGCGAGGGAACGGGCGGTAGCCATCAGAGCTCGATGTCGCGCTTGAGCACGACGACGGCGTTGAGTCCGCCAAAGGCGAACGATTGGGAGATGGCGGTCTCGATGCGCCGCGGCTGCGGCTCGTTCGGGACGTAGTCGAGATCGCAGTCGTCGTCTTCGCCGAGGTAGTTGATCGTCGGCGGTGCGACGTCGCTCTCCATCGCCAGGAGCGTGGCCACGAGCTCGATGCCGCCGACGCCGCCGAAGGCATGGCCGTGCATCGACTTCGTCGACGAGATGGCGAGCTTCCGGGCGTGATCGCCGAACGCCATCTTCACGGCGTTGGTCTCGACGCGATCGTTGATTTTCGTCCCGGTGCCGTGCGCGTTGATGTACGCGACCTCTTCCGGCCGGATGTGCGCGGTGTCGAGCGCGATGCGGAGTGCCTGCGCCGGTCCCCGCTCGGCGGGATGGACGGAGTTCTTCGCGTCGGCGCTCATACCGACGCCGGCGAGCTCCGCGTAGATGTGGGCGCCGCGCTCCCGCGCGCTCTCCAGCGATTCGATGACGACGACGCCCGCCCCCTCGGCCAGCGTCATGCCGTCGCGATCGCGGGAGAAGGGACGGCAGGTCGTCGTCGACAACACCTGCGCGGCCTGGAAGGCCTGCAGGACGGAGATCATGACCGGCGCTTCGCTCCCGCCGGTGATGGCTCGTTTGGCGAGACCGTGACGGACGACGAGAAAGGCCTGCGCCACGGCGTGCGTCGCCGCGGCGCAGCCGGTGGAGACGATGAACGACGGTCCGGTGGCGCCGAACTCGATGGAGATGAAACCGACCGAGGCCTGAAGGTTGGTCTTCGGCACGAGGACCGGATTCAGGCGCAGCTTGCGGTCGACGAAGAGCCGCACCGCGGCGTCTTCGCGCGCGTGCTCGCCGCCGCCGCCGCTGCCGAGGATCACGGCAAGCTCCGAGGGATCGCCGTCGCCCGCCTTCAGGCCGGCGTCGGCCATCGCCTCGCGCGCGGCGACGACGGCGAACTGCGCGTACGGATCGCGCCACACCAGCTCGTCGGCGGTGAAGTGATCGAGCGGGTCGTAGCCGGCGACCTGGGCGGCGGGGAAGATCGCTTCCAGTCCGCCGCTGGTGACGCGCGTCGGCCGGATGCCGCAGACGCTGTCCATCATCTTCGACCACATCGGCCGCGCGCCGACTCCGAGGCTGGAGACGGAGCCGATGCCGGTGATGACGACGCGATGCGGCGCGCCGTTACTCACATGCAGGCCGTTCGCGTTCATGCCGCTCCTTCGGCGCGCTTCTGCTTTCTGCCGAGGAGCATCAACACCACGTCGCGCGCCTCGGCGATCGTCTCGAACGTGTCCAGACTCTCGTCGAGGATGGAGAGGTCGTATGCGTCTTCCAGTTCGAAGACGACGATGGCGCGCTCGAGCGATTCGAGTCCGAGATTCTCGAAGCGCGTTTCGGGCGCGAGTGGGATCGCCTGCAGTGACGGTTTTACTTTGCGGATCGCGTCGTAGATCTGCTGCTCGATTGCCTCGAGCTCATTCATCGTCTGGCTCCTTTCGTCGTCCGCCGTTTCGTCGTCCGTTTCTTCGTCGGGGGTTTCTTTCTCTTCGTGGTCAGCCGTCCGGTTTTCGCCGTCACCGTCACGGTGATCGGACTCGACGCGCGATTGCCCGCGGGGTCGATGGCGGTGACGGTGTACGTCGTCGTCGATCCCGGCGAGACGACGGTCTGGCCGATGCCGCTGCCGTCGAACGTGAGCGGGACGTTGCCCGGATCGAGCACCGCCGATGACGCCTGCTGCAGCTGGAAGTGCAGCGTCGACGAGCCGGCCGGCTGGATGGCGGGAGGATCGGCGTTGAGCACGAGCACCTCGACGTCGTTCGCGCCGAGGGACTGCTGCACCGGGCCGAACGGACCCTGCGCCGTGAGCGTGTAGGGAGGCGGTCCGGAGATCGACGGGAGCGACACGTTGGTCGCGTTGGAGACGTCGTACGTGAAGCTGGTGTGCGTCAGGTCGGCGAAGCGGAACCAGTTGATGTTGACCGGCTGCAGCGGCACGACGAGCTGGCTGACGGCCGCCTTCAGGTATCCCTGCGCGGTAAGGGTGAAGACGAGCTGCGACTGGTTGTTGTTGACCAGTTTCTTGAGGTTCGATGAGCTGTACGACTTCGTTCCCGCCGGCGGCACGTTCGTGCTGCCGGTCGACGGCGTGAGCGTCGCCTGCGTGGCGTAGACCGCGTTCCAGGCGAGGGTCATCGTGCCGTCGATGCTGATCGGCGCAGGGGGAGCGTTATTGAGCATCGTGATGATGGGAGGGCTGAGATTCACCGTAACGGGGGTGCTGACGAATGTCCCCGGGTCCTGCACGACGGTGAGGGTGAAGGTCGTCTGCCGCTCGTCCTGGAACGGCGTCGACTGGATGGCGCACGAGTACGGTGCGGTCCCTTTGCGCGGGTACTGCTTGCCGTCGTCGGGCGGGACGATCGTGACGTAGAGCCCCTTTACGATCGTCCAGTTCATCGTCGTCGACTGTCCGAGGCCGACGGTCACCGGGTTGGCGTAGGCGAAGATCTGCAGCACGGCGCCGAGCTTGCCGATCTGGATGTCGGGCGGATTCGAGGCGATGCCGCCGATGACCTCGAGAACGGTGAGCGATCCCTGGCCGACGTTCGCGTCGATGGCGACGTTGTTGATCTGGAAGACGACGCTCGCGCCGGGCGCGATGACGGTGTCGGCGCCGACCCAGATCTTGATGAACGACGTGGCCAGGCCGATGCGCCAGTTCGTCGACGGCGGAGCGGTGGGACTGATCTGTCCCACCGACGCGGTGAGCGATGACCAGTTGGAGATCGCGATCTGGTCGCCCGACTTCTTCATCGTGACGGAGAACTGCGAGCTCGGATTCGTCACCGTGAGCGTGAAGTTCTGCGTCGTGCTCACCGTGGCGGAGGTGGGAGTCATCGCATACGTCAGTTGGGGGACATTGCCGTTTTCCATTTCAGCTCCCGGCGCTGATCGCGCCACTCAATTTCAACCAGCCTTCGCGCAGCGTCGGCACGACGGTCGGCAGCGTGGCCTCGGGTTGACTCTGTTGCAGCGGTCCCTGCTCGCTCCAGAACGTGACGCCGGTCCGCTCGATCCACGACCACTGGCCGCCGGAGTCGGAGGGGAGAGGCATGCGCACGTTCACCGGATCGAGCAGGAGTGGTCCCATGCGGAACGTCGCCACCATCGCCGCCATCGCCGCATTGACCGGTCCGTTCGGTAGCGCGAGCAACTGCACCGGCAGGAGTCCGGTGATGGCCGGCATCAGTCCGCGCGGATCGACGAGCGCGGTGACGGTGAGCGTGGTCGTGCTGTCGGGCTGCAGTTCCGCGAGATGGTCGGTGACGACGTACTGATCGGCGCTCGGTGCTATCGCCGCCACGCGCGCCGACGGTTCGAGCAATCGCATCACGGAGGCGCGGACGTCGGGTCCTTCCCGGAACGCCGCATGCCGCACGACGCCCATCGAGGTCTCGTAGCCGTACATCGCGAAGCAGGTGCTGTAGTCGTCCTCCTCGTAGTAGCCGAGGAGACCGTTCGCGGCGAGCGCCATGTCGCCGAGGCGCAGCGGAAGCGGGACGGTGGGGAAGCCGTCGGTGGTCTTCCTGCCGGTCTGATCGAACGCCTGGTCGTACGCGGGATCGCCGTCGAGCTGCATCGTGACCGCGGCGCGCACGACGGCGATCGGACGGCCGATGAGGACGGAGAGATTGCCGTTGACGTCCGAGCCGGTGGAGTCGGTCGACCACAACGTGACGTCGATCAGGTCGAGCAGTTGATCGAGCGCGTTGGTGTCGGTGCGGCCGAACGTGAGGAGCTGGTTGACCAGCTGGAAGAGATGCGGGTTGTCGATCTGCGGCGGCGAGCCGAGCGGCGCGGACGATCCGGGCGCGGCATCCCAGCGGACGCCGGTCCCTTCGTCTTTGACGATCTCGATCAACTCGCCGAGGCTCGTGCCGGCGGCGTCGAAGACCATCAGGCTGTTGTCGAGATGGTTCGGCAGGAGCCAGCCGCAGATCGGGCTCGTGGCGTCGGACGAGTTGCTGCGGATCTTGCCGCCCAACGCGTCGATGAGGCGGAAATCGAGGCGCATCGGCTGCGCGACGCGCGGCGCGAGCTGCACCGTGAACTGGTTCGCCGGGCCGGGCGAACCAG
>Ga0193697_1000194_pt1 | contig 24282 bp, 12 predicted proteins | sample L3m2metaG_FD_145073 | JGI IMG/M metagenome (GOLD analysis project Ga0193697, IMG submission 145073) | Soil microbial communities from a riparian zone of the East river system, Colorado, United States - L3m2 | ecosystem: Environmental > Terrestrial > Soil > Riparian zone | place: USA: East River...
GATCACTGTGAACACCGATACCACCGCGCCCACCATCGTGAGCGTCACCAGCCACAGTTACCTCAGCAACGTAGTCGTGACGTTCTCCGAACCGATGAAGCAGGCCACGCTCTTGAATGCAGGCAATTATCAGATCCCCGGCCTGACAGTTCTGGGCACGTATGCCGAACCGGCCTTGCGGCGTGTCTCGCTCTTCACGACGCCACAGACACCAGGAGCTCCTTACGTCCTCACCGTAAACGGACTTTTGGACAATTCGGCGGCTAACAACCCGTTGCCGTCCGCCTCAGTGCCGTTCAACGCATTTCAGGCAACAGGCTGCGAAGTCGGCGGTCTGCTCGCCGAACTTTTCACCAACATCGCCGGCACCGCCGTCGTCAACCTCACCTCCGAGGGCCGTTACATAAATAATATTGTCGATAGCTCGAGCCAGGTCCGCACCTTCCAATGGACCTCCGTGCCTCCTCTTCCGTCCGGCAACGGCATGGAAAATTACGGCGTGCGCATCAGCGGCTATTTCATCCCGCCGAGCAATGGCGTGTATCGCTTCTTCATCCGCAGCGATGATTCCAGCCAGCTGTTCCTCAACAGTAGCGCGCTGAACAGCACCGATCCGGCGGGCAAGACGCTGATCGCGCGCGAAGACACCTGTTGCAAGGCCTATGGCGATACTTCGGCCGGCGGTCCGCGTGTCTCCACCGGAGTCGCTCTCAACGCAGGCCAGCGCTATTACATCGAAGGTCTCGTTAAGGAAGGCGGCGGTGGCGACTTCTTCCAGATGGCCTGGCGCGAAGCCGGCGATGCCTCCACTCCGCCCAACAATGAAACCGCTCCGGGGCAATTCTTCGCTTTGCCGCCGAATCCGGTCGACACAGCTCCGCCGCAGGTCGTTCGCACTTACAGTTTGAGCGGCAACAGCGTCGTGGTCGAGTTCGATGACTACCTCAACGCCAGCCCTGAGCTGTCGAATCCGAACGTCGATCCATTCAGCTACTCCGTCAGCGATGGCATCGCGAGTGTTTATCCAAGTCAGGTGACCATCCGGGACGATGGCCGCTCTCTCCTGCTCGATGTGCCGCAGCTTGGCGCCGCGAGCTACACGGTCACAATGGACAATGTCACGGACCAGCACTGCAATGTGCTGCCCTCCACCACTGTCGGAGGCGTCGTCTTTGCCCTTGGTCAGAACTTGCGCGATAATATCGACCTCGGCGCGCACAACACCAACCCGACACTCACGGTGGGCACCGCGCCCATGGTCAATCCGGCCAACCCTGGCTCAGCCCCTGTCGTTACGCCTAACAACCTGACGATCATCGCCGGCGGCAGTGACATCTGGGACAACGCCGACGGCATGCACTTCGCCTACGGCGCGCAAACCGGCGACTTCGATGTGCGCGTCCGCGTCGAATCGCTTGTGCCCCGCAATCGCTGGAGCAAGGCCGGTCTCGTCGTGCGCGAAAACCTCACCGGCTCGAGTCGCAATCTCAGCGCCATTATGACGCCGGTCGCAACAGCAGCCCTTGACGGCAGCGGAATCGGCGTCAACGACTACGAAGCCGGTATGCGCGCCACAACGGCCTCGGCGACAACCGAATGGGGCCAGTCTCGTCCGACGCCGGTTACTTATCCTAACGCGTGGGTCAGACTGCGTCGCAGCGGTGACACGTTCTTCGCTTACGCCGGCTCCGACGGCGTCAACTGGGTGCAGTTTGCCACCACCACTGCAGTCTATCCCGCTACCGTTATGCTCGGCATCGGCACGACGGCCCATAACAATAACTTCGGCCAGACCACAACCGCGGCCTATCATGATTATGGGTTCATTTATCCGCCCACGATTACCGATCAGCCCGACGACGTGACGATCATCACCGGCCAAACCGCGACCTTCAATGTGGTCGCGGGCGGAACGGCGCCGTTCTTCTATCAGTGGCGGCGTAATGGGGCCAATCTCGCTGGTGCAACCGGTCCTACGCTGGTCATCAACAACGCCACCATTGCCAACGCGGGTAATTACGACGTCATCGTCACGAACATGAACAATTCGGTCACCAGCACTGTCGCGGTGTTAACCGTGAAGGAATTGGATTTCGGCGACGCTCCAGCCCCGTATCCGACGTTGCTCGCCGACAACGGCGCACGCCACATCATCGTGCCCGGCTTTTATCTTGGCCCATCAGTCGATGGCGATCTCGATGGCCACCCGAGCGCGACCGCCAACGGCGACGACACCACTGGCACCGACGATGAAAATGGCGTGGTCAATGCCACGGCATTCATCCGCGGACAAACCGCGAGTGTGGATATCGCTGCTTCTGCCGCCGGCAGACTCGATGCGTGGATCGATTGGAACCGCGACGGTGATTGGGCCGATCCTGGCGAACAGGTTGCCGCGAGCGTGCCACTGAGCGCGGGTGTTAATACCCTGCCGCTGCCTATCCCGGCGAGCGCCAGCGATGGACCCACGTATGTGCGCCTGCGATTCAGCAGCACCGGCGGACTCAGCTACACGGGTCTGGCGCAGGACGGCGAAGTGGAAGACTACGTTATCCTGGTTGAAAGCTGTCAGGCTGTTACTATTACGTCGCAGCCGACCAGCACCACGGTCGGCGAGGGCGTGACCGCAACATTCAACGTCGCGGCCAGTGGTGACGCGCCATACTCCTACCAGTGGTTTGAGGGCAGTTTGCCGATTGCTGGCGCAAACGGCAGCAGCTACAGCCGTGTCGCCGCCTGCGCGGACAATGGCAAGAGCTTCCGTGTCATCGTGAGCAACCGGTGCAGCCAGGCCACAAGCGCTTCGGCTACACTGACAGTCACTTCGGCCGTGCCTGTGCTGCATATCGTCAGACAAGCCGGCAATGTCCAGATCTCATGGCCAGTGACTTGTGAGAGTCACATCCTGGAAGAGACCGACAGCCTCCAGCCCGGTCATAGCTGGCAAGCCGCGCCGGGCACGCTTCAAACGGTGGGCAACGAACATCGGCAGACAATTGCGATCGTCACGCCCGCGAACAGATACTATCGCTTGCGACGCTTGTAAACCCCAGGCAAAGAGAACACGAAAGGCCGTGCTGCAAAGCGCGGCCTTTTTCATTGTCCATTCGCAACTGATACTGCTACGCAGCGCGGCCGTCGGGTAACCGTCCCGGGAATTGTTGGTCATGCCTTTGCATTGCGAATTGAAGCGCCAGCAGCGTGCCGCTGAAATACATGAAGTGCTGGAACGCGCCGTTGAACTCATTCGTCAGCCATTGACCGAAACCAAGCTGCACGAATACAAACAGGCTCCACGCCAGCATCGCCTGAAGAAATGTCGCTGGTTTGCGCGCCAGAAATTCAAGGCGCGCCAGCGCGGCCACCCCCAGGGTCAGCGCAAGGAGTTCCGATAAGGCCAGCACCCAGAAGGTTACCGCCAGCCCGGGGAACGTCCCGAGGGACGTTTTGCCAAACTTTCCCGGAAACCAGGAAGGCATTCCATTCACCACTTTTCCGATCCCCGCAAATCCCCACACACTGAGAAACAGCAAATTGATCGCGAGCAATGCGCCCGCACGGATTATCCGCAAATTCATCGCCGCACAATGCCGCAGTTCTGGCCCAATAGACACGCGAATATGATCCCGTCCTCCAGGACTGACCTGGTTCGCTCGATGCGCGCCCGCTGGCGTTACAGAACTCCGTTCCGCCACCCAGAAGAACTGGCTGGAACTGACCGGTTATGCCGAGGCCCACTGGGTTTTGGGGGTGGTATTTGGCGATTTTCCCTCCGGGCCGTGAAATTGTTTGCAATTCGTAACAATTCCGGATACACCATGGAGAATCCAGCAGATTAGCAGCGTTTTGACTTATGCGTATGTCTTCTTTTCTCCGGTGGGTTCTGTTCCTCCTCGTCTGTGCGGCCCCGGTTTCCACTCTGGCGGCCCCGGATAACGTTATCATTTCCGAATTCCTCGCCAGCAATAACAGGGGCTTGCGTGATGATTTTGGTGAGTACTCGGACTGGATCGAAATCTACAATGCCAGCACGAACAATGTAAACTTGTTCGACTGGGGCCTGACCGACAGCGCTGGTGACCACTTTAAATGGCGTTTTCCGGCGACGAACATCGCTGCCGGGAGGTTCATCGTCGTGTTCGCCTCCAACCGAGATCGCCGCACCCCCGGCGCCGCCCTTCACACCAATTTCCGCCTCGATGCCGGCGGAGAATATCTCGGGCTCTTCCGACCCGACGGGACTGTCGCCACCGAGTTCAATCAAATTGGCGGCGGCTTTCCGTCCCAGGTGCCAAACGTCTCTTTCGGTCTCGGTGCGCTCAGCACCAACACAACCGTGGTCTCCTCGAATTCGACGCTACGATGGATCATCCCCAACGCGACCACCGACGCGGGTTGGGCGAGCACGAATTTCAATGATGGTGCCTGGATCGTCGGAACCAACGGCGTCGGCTACGGCCCGACGAACGCCACTCAGGCCGATTACGGCGCCGCGATTGCGCCGACTGCCCCCGTCGGTTACTGGCGGCTTAACGAGCCAAGTGGTACCCTTGCGACGAATACTGGCTCCGCAACCGGCATCAACGGCACCTACACCAGCGCGACGGTGGGCACGGCGGGACCGAGGCCGCCGACCTTCGGGGGCTTCGAGGCGAACAATGCCGCGCCAACGTTCAATGGGACAAGCGGCTACATCACTACCGGCAATAGCCTGCTCAACGACCGTGGAGCATTCACGATCGCGGGATGGATCAAACCCACCACTACAGGAAACCGAGTCGGGCTCTTTGGTCAAAACGATTGCGTGGAGTTTGGGTTCATCGATTCGGCGACATTGCAGTGCTGGGTTCCTGCCAATAACGGCATGTTTGTTAATGCCACCTATGGTCAGCCTCTGAACACCTGGCATCATGTCGTGGTGGTAGGTGACGGGAACAACCTCCGGATTTTCATTGACGGCAATCTCATTGCCAGCGGCGGAACACCGACCAGCAGTTATGGCAGTTCCGGTTCTTTCTTCAATATTGGTGGTGGCGGTATATTCGATGCCACGGGGAACTTCTTCAACGGCCAGATCGACGAAGTGCTCGTGTATCATCGCGCGCTGACAACTGTAGAAATTCAATCACTTTATCAATTCGGTCTCACTCCAGCCAACGCCTCGGTCGCGCCGTTTGTCAGGACCGATGTCGGCGGAGCGATGTCGAACATCAACGCGTCGGCTTACATCCGCATCCCGTTCACCGTCGATGCCGTGAGCAATGTTTCCCTTATCACGCTCCGCATGCGCTACGACGATGGTTTTGTCGCTTTCATCAACGGCGCTGAGGTTCAGCGCGCCAACGCGCCCGATCCGGCCACCTATAACTCGGGCGCAACGGGCTCGCATTCACCGTTGCCGATTGAGGAGTTTCGACTCGGTCCACAGTCCCTGATCCCCGGATTGAACATCCTCGCCATCCAGGGACTCAACCAGTCCGCGGCCGATACCGACTTTCTCATTGCGGCCGAAGTGGCGATCACGGTCGTCACCGCACAGAGCGCCAACCCGCTCTACTTCACTATCCCGAGTCCCGGCGCGCCAAATGGCAGTGGCGTGGCCGTGGCGGGCCCCGCGATCCTCGACCCCCATCACTCTCCAAACGTGCCGACCGACGATCAGGACATCGTAATCACTGCGTCGGTGGTGCCGACCTTCCAGCCTGTCGCATCGGTCGTCCTGCGGTATCGCGTGATGTTTGGCAACACAAACGAAGTGACAATGTTTGATGATGGCCTGCACGGTGATGGTGGCTCGAATGATCTGGTGTATGCGGCGACGATTCCCGCCAGCGCGAGCACGAACGGACAGATGGTGCGCTGGTATATTAGCGCGACCGATACCGCCGGCGCGGCTTCACGCTGGCCGCTTTTCACGGCCCCGACCGAAACGGAATACCTCGGCACAATGGTCGCCGACCCCGCGGTGACGAGCAAACTGCCGATCGTCTATCTTTTTGCCCCAACGGCCATCCTCGGTCCCGGCCCGACGACTGGCACAAGCGGGGCGGATTCTCAGGCAGGCGCGCGCGGCGTCTCAGTTTTTCACGATGGCGAGTTCTATGACAACATTCTGATGGCGGTTCGCGGTAATACGACCGCAACCTACAACAAGAAATCACATCGCCTGGAGTTCAACGCGGATCACGCTTTCCGTCATTCCGGGCCGGGACCGCGGCTTCTCCGGACCTCCTTTGTCGCGGATTATCCCGACCCGACGTACATGAGGCAGGGCTTGTGCTACTGGCTGGGCGATCTCATCGGCTGTCCTTCGCCGTTCTATATCCCGCATCGATTGCAATTGAATGGCCGATTTTATCAGCTCGCCAATCACAACGACGTGAGCGGTCGCGAGATGCTCGACCGTTTCGGATACGATTCGGCCGGAGCTCTCTACAATGCGGCAGGCCAGGTGACGCCAGGTCGCGCCAGCACGGGTGGTTTTGAGAAGAAGACGCGCGAATGGGATACGACGGACGCTGATTATACCCAACTCGCCAACGCAGTCGCCGAAACGGTTTCACTGGGCCAGCGGCGCACGAACATTTTCGACATGCTCGATCTGCCCCAGATCGTCAACTACATGGTCGTCGGGCGTTGGGCACATGAGAACGACGACGTCTGGGCGAACATGAGTCTCTACCATGACAACGACGGTGACAACCTGTGGCGCATCGTTCCGTTCGACATGAACCTCTCCTGGGGCGCGATCTTCTATGAAGGCGGTACTCCGCTCGTGATCGAGGGAGTCCAGGCGACAAACGACATCCACAAGGCGTTTCCGCTTTATGGCTCGTCGCAAGCCTTGCCGCTCAGCGGTCCGGCCGGCGGCTACAATCGCATTTACGATTGCATGTTCCTCGTTCCCGAAGCCCGCCAGATGTTCCTGCGCCGCTTGCGCAGCATGCTCGACACTTACGTGCTGCCCATCGGAACGCCTCCCGGCGCAAGTCCGGTCGAACAAAGGATCCTCGCTCTACGCGACCTGATGGGCGAGGAAGCGACGCGCGACCGCGCGTTCTGGGGATGGCCCTCCAAAGGCGGCCAGTGCAACTTTGATCCGGGTATTACCATCACCAACGGCGTCAATGCGATGTTGAACGACTTTGTGGTCCGGCGGCGGCAGCACTTTTATGGAAAGCATTCGGTGACGAACACTGCCCTCGCAATCGGCATCACCAAGGACAGCAATGCCGGTATCCCTCTGGACCAATCAGGCGACGCGGTGGTGCTCATCGCGGGTCTCGAGTACAACCCATCCTCCGGCAACCAGGAGCAGGAGTACGTCTGCATCACCAACCCACAGCCGTATGCAGTGGACATTTCGGATTGGGAACTCAGCGGCGGCATTCGATTCAAATTCAAAAAAGGTACTGTAATACCGACCAACAGCGTCCTTTACGTTTCGCCGAACCTGGTCGCGTTCCGCTCGCGCACAGTCAGCCCGCGCGGCGGTCAGGCCCTTTTCGTGGTCGGCAAGTATGAAGGCCAGCTCTCCGCGCGCGGAGAAACCCTGTTCCTCCACGACCAATGGGGCCGGCTGGTGCACACCAACAGTTATCCGGGCACCCCCAGCGCCGCGCAGCAATTCCTGCGCGTCACTGAAATCATGTATTCCCCTGCCCCGCCACCTTCCGGCCCCTACAGCAGGGAAGACTTCGAGTACATCGAACTCAAGAACACCGGCCCATCGGTGCTGAGCCTTTTGAATGTCCGTTTTCTCGACGGCATTATCTTCAACTTCACCGGCAGCGCGGTGACCGCCTTGAATTCGGGCCAGAGCGTCGTTGTCGTTCGCAACACGAATGCGTTCACGGCACGGTACGGCGCTGGCCTGAACGTGGCCGGCCAGTTCCTTGGCGCTCTCGACAATGGCGGCGAACGCCTGCGTCTGGTCGATGCCTTAGGCGAAGAGATTCTGGACTTCTCCTACAATAACAGCTGGTACCCGATCACGGATGGGTATGGCTTCTCGCTTGTCATTCGTGAGGAAACAGCGCCGTTCTACACCTGGGGCGACAAGCTAAGCTGGCGGCCGAGCGGTCAGCTCAACGGGTCGCCGGGAACGGGCAATGGAACGCCTCCAGCCATTGCGCCAATCCGTATCAACGAAGTCCTCGCGCATACGGACCTGCCGCAGCGCGACGCGATCGAGTTATACAACCCCACCGCCAGTCAGGTCGATATTTCCGGTTGGTTCATCAGCGATGACCTCACGAACATCACTAAGTTCCGCATTCCAAATGGCACGACAATCGCCGCAGGCGGTTACGTGGTCTTTGACGAGTCACAGTTCAACCCGACGCCAGGCACACCGCCGAGCTTTGCATTTAGCTCGAAAGGGGATGAGGTCGTGCTCGCTTCGGCCGATCTCGCGGGCAATCTCACCGGTTATCTCGACATCCAGGATTTCGGCGCTTCGGAAACCGGCGTCTCATTCGGCCCGCATGTCACCAGCACGGGCGAAGAACATTTCGTGGCGCGGGACCACCTGACCCTCGGCGCCGCCAATGCCGACCCGAAGCTCGGTCCCGTCATCATTTCGGAAATCATGTATCGTCCGCCGGATGTCGGCGGTGAAGACAATAGCCTCGATGAATTCATCGAACTGCAAAACAGTACGGGTGGAACGGTTAATCTCTACGATCCGGCATTCCCGACAAACACCTGGAGACTTGATAAAGGGATCGATTTTAGTTTTCCGCCAGGCGTTTCGATGGCCGCGTCCACTCGTCTGCTCGTCGTCAATTTCGATCCGACGAATACGACACAACTCGCGGCATTCCGCGCGCGCTATGGCGTGTCGCCCAGCGTGCCGGTTTACGGTCCGTACGAAGGGAAGCTCGACAATTCCGGTGAGCGCATTGAACTGCAAAAGCCTGATGCTCCCGATACCAACGGTGTGCCTTATATCCTCGTCGAGCGTGTCGATTACAAAGACTCGGCGCCGTGGCCGGCCGCCGCAGACGGAGCAGGCGCTTCTCTCCAGCGAACGCCAGCCGGTCCGGGCCTCGCCTCAATGTACGCCAACGATCCCGCCCACTGGCTCGCGGCTGTGCCAACAGCCGGTGCAGGTTATACAGGTGGCGCCGCACCGACTGTGACGACCCAGCCCGTGAGCCAAAACGTCGTCGCTACGACTGATGCGACACTCAGTGTCACTGCGAGCGGATCGCCGCCGCTGTATTATCAATGGCGTCATAATGGCGCGAACATTCCCGGCGCAACAAATTCAAGCTACACGATTGACAACGCCCGACCACCGGACCGCGGCGATTACGAGGTCCTCGTCTTCAATACCACTGGATCGACACTCAGTTCGAATGCTGTCATCGAAATCCTGATTCCCGCACGTATTTCCCAGCATCCGGCAAGCATCGTGTTCAATCGCGGGTCAACCAACAGCGCGACCTGGGGCTATACGTTCAGCAACTTCACCTTTAGTGTTCAGGCCCTCAGCAGTAGCCCGTTGGCCTATCAATGGCGATTCAATGGAACGAACATCGCAAATGGACCGAACTATTTCGGGGTTACAGGCGCTACTCTTATCGTCTCCAACGCCACGCTCGCTCATGCGGGAACCTACAGCGTGCTTATCACCGATGCAGTCGGCACGATCGAAAGCGCACCGGCTACCCTCACGATCAATATTCCGGTGTTCATCGTTCAGCACCCTCAATCGGTGACCGCCGTTGGCGGTGATACCGTCTATTTCATGGTCAGCCCGGCCGGCACCGCGCCCTTTGGATATCGCTGGCGCCGGGGCGGCATCAACATGTTCCCGCAGTACCAGGGTGGGTTCTCGCCGTTTCCTTTCATCTCGATCGCGGTCACGAATGTGCCTTCCATTCAGACAAATCGATTCGACGTGATCGTCAACAATCCCGGCAACCCCACTCCAGGCGTGCCGAGCCAGAACGCGTTTCTGTTCGTGTTGCCAGACGCCGACGGCGACGGTTTGCCTGACAGCTACGAAACCGCCAACGGATTCAATCCCGCCGATCCGGCAGATGGCCGCATCGACAGCGATGGTGATGGGATGAAGAATTTCCAGGAATACACTGCCGGCACCGATCCGAATGATCCTGCCAGCTATCTCAAAGTTGACACGATTACATTGGGAACCGGCGCAAATGTCACCTTCATCGCGCGGTCCAACAAAACCTACTCCGTGCAATACCGCGATAATCTCGCCGGAGCCGGCTGGCAGCGCTTAACCAACTTGAACGCTACCGCGACGAATCGCACCGAAACGGTTGTCGACCTCTCCGGGACGACAAACCGCTTTTATCGCCTGGTTGTCCCGAACCAGCCATAAGAACGAAAGGCGACAGGCCGGGCTTGTCTCGTCGTGCCTTGAGGAATTGAGGCGCATTCCAACCAGCTTTGGCTGGCGGGATCGGACTTTCAAAATCCCTGTAACCCCGCCCGCCAAGGGCTCGTCTCATTTCTGCGACGGCATGGAAATTGCCTTAAGCAACACCGGTGCATGGTTGCGAAATTCGACTTTTAATAAAATGAACCCAATAACGAACCGAAGCCGGCCCGGCTTTGTCACGCCAATGCTCTGCAAAGAGGTAAGTCACTTACCTGCTCCGGATTCCTGGTTTTACGAAATCCAGCAGGACGGCTACCGCGCCCTGGCGGTAAAGGACCGTTCCAACGTGTCCCTCTTTTCACGCACAGGCAAACCTCTGGATTTTCCCGAAGCTCGCGAGGCGGTGCGGCAACTCCACGCCCGAAGCGCTGTGATCGACTGCGAGCTCGTCGCGCTCGATGGCGAGGGCAAACCGTGTTTCGAGGCGCTCGCAACGGCCGATGGTCATTGCCCAATCCGGCTTTACGCTTTCGACCTGCTCCACGTAAATGGCCGCAACGTCATGAGCGAACCAATCGAACGCCGCAAGGAGCGCCTTTGCACGATGACGCTCGATTCGTCGGTCCTCTTCGCGCAATCCCTCGATTGTGAGCCGGATATGCTCGTCGAGCACGTCAAAGAGCTTTCGCTGGAAGGGGTGGTTGCCAAACGCAAAGGTTCAACTTACGAACCCGGCCAGCGCAGCGGCGCCTGGGTCAAGATGCCGGTCAATCAGGAGGCCGAATTCTTCATCGGTGGATACGCGCCCGGCAACCCAATTGAGTCGGTGGTCATTGGTTATCAATCAGGACGTAGACTCCTTTTTGCCGCTGAGGTTCAGACCGGGCTAAATCAGGAACTGCGACGCAAGCTCGTGGCGGCCGCGAAGGGTTTGGAAAGGACCGAATGTCCGTTTGTGAATCTGCCGGATAAACGTCACGACAAATTCGGTGAAGGAATCACGGCGCAGGACATGAAAGACCTCGTCTGGCTTGAGCCCAGGCTTACCGCGCACATCGGTTTTCGTGAATGGACCAGGTCGCGCCGGTTGCGGACTCCAGCGATATTACGGCTGGGGTAATGCGAGCTATCCGTTCGACGCAACGGGGCTCGCAGTCGCGACCATCGGCCTCGAAAGGCCTTTGTAGGCGCCGGCCGTCATCAAACCAAACGCGAGATGGGTGAAGAAGATGACCGATTCGTGCCCTGCCCCATCCTTGACCAGATAGTGAAATACGAGCCAGTTGATCACAAAAAGCGCTGCACCGACCGCCCCGCCGGCAAGGACCGCCTTCACGCGGTGTAAATGGTGAACGACCAGCGCGATGAGAATTGCGTAACCGACCGAGAGCCCCAGATGGGGCAACAGTGCGGCCAGAAATGAGCTGCCCGGCTCCCCCATCGTGCGCCCCATTACGGTTGGTGAAAAGAAAGTGAGGCTCGACCACGGATTGCCGCGCGGGAATAACGCAATGAGCAGGCCAACTCCGAGACCCGCTCCAAGCGCGGCCTTAAAATCGATTCCCCGGCGTCCTGCCCCTGCCTCCTCTGAATATGTTTCCATAAGCCCGTACTTTCCCCTGTAGCGGAAAGTAAGCCGGGTTGAGAAGCTTACAATGGGATACGTTACCCATATCGCGGCAGAGCAGGCAAAATGCCGAACGCGCTCCGATTCAAATTTCCCAACCTTTGCGGTATTCGCGACGAAGAAATTGGTTCGCTTCGGAGAGGTTGGTAAACTCCAGCTTTTGAGGGTCCCAGAACAGTTTGTGTTTTGTGAGTTCCTGGCGCAGTTGCGGGCGCAGAGCCACGTTGCCGAGCAACACGACTTCGGCTAACGGACCCGCCCACGCGAAATTCGCGCCCGCCGGTTTGCCGCCCTTGCAGGCATCAGCCCACTCGCGATAGTGGCCCGCCGAACGAAGGATGATCTTCGGTCGCTGGCCAATTTCCTCCTGCAGCCTGGCCGGGAGCAAGCGATGACCCGAGCGTATTCCGGTCAGCAGTTTGCCTTTGTCCCCGATCAGCAGCGTGCCCATGGAGCCCATCTCCTCGTCATCTCCGAGTTCCGCGGGGCGAGGCGGACGCAAGCCGCCGTCGTACCACACCAGCTTCAGTGGCGGCATTTCCACTCGCGCGGCGGACAGCGCTTCGGATGTGGAGAGATGGACATTATGCTTTTGCGGTTCCGCGCTGCGCGCGGGAAAATGATATGTCACAATTGACGCCAGCGGATACGTTTCCTGGTTCACGCGCGTAGAACTCGCTTCAATGCTCAGCGGATGGCCGAGCTTGAGGGCGCGGAAGACCGGATCGAATGAATGGCATCCAATGTCTCCGAGTGCGCCGGTGCCGAAATCCCACCAGCCGCGCCACTTGAATGGCAGGTAGGCGGGATTGTAGGGGCGTTCGTGCGCGGGGCCCAGCCAAAGATCCCACGCCAGTGTATCGGGGACCGGCGGCGAATCTGTGGGACGCGAAACACCCTGCGGCCAGTATTCGTTCATGAGACCGTTAGAGGGGCGGTCGGTCCAAACATGTGCTTCGCGGACGAGGCCAATTGCGCCGCTCCAAACCAGTTCGCAAAGATTGCGCGTTCCTTCGGAGGCCTGGCCCTGATTGCCCATTTGCGTAGCGAGTTTTTTCTCGCGCGCAAACTCAGCAACCTTTCGCGCTTCCCAAACGGAGTGCGTCAGCGGTTTCTCGCAATAGACATGCTTGCCATGTTTCATGGCGAGGATCGACGCAAACGCGTGCATGTGGTCGGGCGTGGCGACGATCACCGCGTCAATGTCTTTCTGCTCGTCAAGCATTTGGCGGCAGTCCTTCCATTGACGGGCCTTCGGAAATTTCTTGAACGTGCCTGCGGCGTGGCGCCAATCAACGTCACAGAGCGCAACAATATTGTCATTCGGGAATTGGGTGATATCGCTGCCGCCCTGGCCGGCCACGCCAATGCCGGCGATGTTCAATTTCCCGCTCGGCGGCGTTTGTCCGTTGAGCCCGAGCACGTATCCCGGCAGGACATTGAATGCGGCAATTGTGAAGCCAGTGTCGCGGATGAATTGTCGGCGAGACGTGTAATGGAGAGTTGCTTTGGTTTTCATGCTGAACCCCTGTTCGACGTTCAAATTGTCGAAATATTCTGATTTTACACAGAAATACGGGCGCTGGCGAAAACCTGTTTTGTGGTTTAAAGTGGCGGCATGCTCTACTTCGACCACAACGCAACAACTCCGCTGTTGCCGGAAGCGCGTGAGGCGTGGCTCGAGGCGAGCGAAAGGTTCATCGGCAACCCTTCCAGCCCGCATCGCGTGGGTTCACGGGCCGATATGCTCCTGCAAACTGCGCGCGTGAAGCTGGCAAACTTTCTAGGCTGCGATGCACTCGATATCGTTTGGACTTCGGGCGCCACCGAATCCAACAACATGATCCTGCATCATTTTGCCCAGACCCTGGCGCGCGACGCACAAGTGTGGATATCGGCCATTGAGCATCCGTGTGTCTTGAATGCGGCAAAGCACTACTTTGGAAAGCGCTGCCGGTTCATTCCCGTGGACCTGAGTGGCGTCATCAATTTGGACTGGCTGCACGAGCGGTTGCCTAAAGCACCACCTGCACTCGTCGCGATTATGGCGGCCAACAATGAAACGGGCGTCTTGCAACCGTGGCAACACGTGCTGGAGTTCTGCCGCGAACATGATGTGCCGTTCTTCTGCGATGCGGCGCAATGGCTCGGCAAACTGCCGGCGGGGGGACTTGGCACGTGTGATTTTGTAAGCGGGTGCGCCCACAAATTTGGCGGACCGAAGGGCGTCGGTTTTCTCAAAGTGCAAGGCCCGCTTGAGTCAATGTTCTTTGGAGGACAGCAGGAAGAGGGACGCCGCGCCGGCACGGAGAACGTTCCGGGCGTAGCGGCGATGATTGCCGCGCTCGAAAAGCATGAACACCAACTCGCGCGCCACGAGCACCGGATGCCGGAGACGTGGCGCAATCAGTTCGAGAAACGCCTCAGAGACAATTTGCCCGTAACGGTTGTGGGTCAAACCGAAGAGCGCCTTTGGAACACGGTCTCCGTCGTCATGCCGGAAGCCGATTGCCGGCAGCGCTGGGTGGTGAAGATGGACCGTCGTGGTTGTGCGGTTTCGACAGGGTCTGCGTGCGCCAGCGGCAAAGAAGAGCCGTCGCACGTGCTCGCGGCGATGGGTTATTCGACCGCCGAAGCCGGACGCGTCCTTCGTTTCAGTAGTGGCTGGGAAACTACCGAAGCGGACTGGCACCAGCTTCTGGAAGGCGTTCTCGAAGTCGCGGGGCAACTCGAGCGTACGACGCCTTGACGCAAGCGGCGGCAAGCCGCACTTCAATTATCGGATGTGTTCCTGCGCGGTTAATCCTTTGCGCGAGCAACCGCGCGCCATTTCCGGCTCGCCTTTCGTTTCAATTGGCCTGGCGATCGAGTTCCCAGGCGCCGAGGTCGGGATGTTCGCTCCGGCGGCGGCCACGAATGTCTTCGGTAACTTCCGGAAGTAAAATGCCTTTGTGGATCGCTCCGGCCGCCGAGGCTGTAAGCGCCAAATTCCCAGAGGACGGTTCCACAAAGTAACCCTCGAGCCGGCCAGCGAGGTTGTTGAGGAGTTGCGCTTCGCCGCCTTCCAGCCGGATCTCGCCGTGCACCAGGTTGTTCACGATGTCGGAAGTGGAAGTGCCCGTCCCAATGCGGATGCCACGGCTCCAGTTCTGCTCGGGCCGCCAGATTGTGTTGTGGTAAACTTTAATGCGGTCGGCGTGCCAAAGCTCGATTCCACAATCGGGTCCGCCGGCGATGAAATTGTTGCGAATCATCGCATCCGCGACGTAAACAAGGCGCTCTCCCCCTGCATTCGCAGTCGATTGCCCAGGATTGCCGAAGGCCACGCCACGGTCGCAGTTGACGATCAGGTTGCGTTCGACGGTGACCTGTCGCGAGCGCACCCAAATGAAAATCGCCGCGCGCCCACCGCCGTTGCGACCTTTGACGTTTCGAAAAAAATTATCGCTGAACGTCCAGTCCTCCAGCGCCATCATGTCGATGGCGGCAATGTAATCGCCGCCATACAACCAATCCGCCGGAGGCACCTTCGTGTTCTCGAACTGACAGTACCGGACGGAGCCTTTCACTGCGCGCACGTCCGGGTCTTTGCCCGCCGATCCTTTGAGCGCGCGTACGCCTATATCGCGGAAGCGGCAGTTGTAAATGTTCACGTCCCTGGGCGCATTCTCGGCTTCCACTTTGACGCCGTATGAGCGGCAATCGGTGAACGTCAGGTCCGCAATGGTGACTCCATCGCAATGGGCGATGTGAAGGATATCATCGCTTTTGACGTCGCCGGTGTCCCACCCGCGGCCACGCAGGACGACTTTCGCGGGATCCGCGCTGGCGCTGCGCATCGTGACCTTCTTCTTTCGATCGAGAACAATGACACGCGGCACTTTGTACTCACCATCACTCAGAAGGATGGTGCCCCCCTGCCCTACTCGATCCACCGCCGCGAGCAATTCGTCCGCCGTTCCGACACGAATCACTTCCACTTGCGGCGCCGGCAGACGGGGAGCTTTCGCAAACCACGCTGGTATCGGCGCTGCGTCACTCGCCGCAGCCGCGCACCAAATCGTCAAGAGAATCAGCCTCGTCGGAAGCCACTCCACACGACAGGTCTAACACTGCCATAGCTGATAGCAAGTCCGCGTTCGCCTCTGTAGTAAGGGCCAAAATGGCACAGAGAAAGCTTCCGCAAGCGTCATGAAACATCCGAATCGTTTTCTTTTGCTGTGTGTGGCACTGATCGCAGTGATCTGCGGCTGCAAGTCGAAAGAAAACACGCCTGAAGACGCGAAACTAAAAGATAACGTCTATACTAACCGCTTTTTCGGGTTCGGAATGCAAATCCCGAAGACGTGGACGTTGCCTGACAAACCGTCCAAGAGTCAGGTCAGGAAGGGGGTAGAAACCCTGGGCTTCAATAGGCAGATGGCGAGTGCGACCGCGAAAGCGGCAAATCAAGTCCACTATCTCCTGATAACGAAAGAATTGGGGTCCGGTATGTCGCTGGTAATGATGGCGCAGGACGTGCGCACTACCCCCGCAGTTCGAACCGGAAAAGATTATGTGGATGCAGCGTTGCAGATGATTACCGGCGAGGGCAAACCGTTCCAGCAGGTAGGCCAACCGGGTTCTGCGCGACTGGGTAATCTCAGTTTCTATGGGGCGAAAATGACGGGTAGTGTGATGGGACGGAAGCAATACCAGGGAATGTTTGTCGCAATCGAAAAGGGCTACATGCTCGTTATGATGGTGGCGGCAGAATCAGAGGCGGGGGTCGATGAAGTGCTCACAAAAGTCGGTGTGCAGGTATCCCGTCACGACGTCGTCGCAGTCAAGCCGACAAAAAAGGCGCCAGAGCCAGTGTGGTTAACCAAGATCAAGCTCCAAGGCATCAGTGGAAGCGATTCTCGAAGGCTTGCGATCATTAACGGAAAGACATTCGCCGTGGGTGATGAGGTCAAAATCAAAGCCGCGACCAACACCGTGACGATTCGTTGTGTCTCCATCGGGGACACATCCGTCACCGTTACGATGGACGGGATCGATGGGGAGCGGGAGTTGCGTCTGGCCGAAAAGTGGGCGGCGCAGGAGTGAAATGCCGAAGTGGAGATCGTCACATCGTCTAAGGAGGCGGGGTTAACTCCGCGAGCCACCAGCATAGCAGGCGTGCGGCAGCGGCGAAGACGAGGAGAAACGCGGCAATTGCAGTCACAAGAATCAGGCCGCTCGCGAGGGAACTGATAACGAGGGTTATCGCCCAGAGTCCATTCTGTATTTTCTTCAACACACGCCAGCGGTTTTTGATTGCCGCCTGTAATGGTGGATTGATTAAATGCGCCGCCCCGGCATTCAAGCACAAACATGACGCGAGTGTTGCAAACGACCACGTGGCGCAAGCTGCGCTGGCCGTTGCTGGCATTGGCGCTCGTGTTCGCATTCAATCTGGCTTTCACGCGGCACTTCTTCGAACTGACTGTGCGTGATGGGCGGGTTTATGGCAGCGTCATCGATATCCTAAATCGCGGCGCACCGAGGATGCTGCTTGCGCTTGGAATGACACTTGTGATCGCGACCGGGGGCGTCGACCTGTCGGTCGGCGCCGTCATGGCAATCAGCGGAGCCTGCGCGGCGCTTTTGGTTACCAAATCCGGTTTGCCTGTCGCAGCAGTCATCCCCATCTGCCTCGGCGTGGCGTTGCTCGCGGGACTCTGGAACGGCCTTCTTGTTGGGTTTTTCCAAATTCCACCGATTGTGGCGACCCTGATATTAATGGTGTCCGGTCGTGGCATCGCACAACTGCTCACCGATGGCCAAATCATCACGTTCGAAAATCGCCCATTGGAATTCATCGGGCGCGGCGCGTTCCTGGGTCTGCCGTTCACGATTACGCTCGTGCTCATTGTGTTTTTGATTGTTCTCTTCGCCCAAAGGCGCACCGCGGCCGGGCTGTTCATCGAAGCGACCGGCGACAATGAGACCGCAAGCCGATACTCGGCGGTGAACACTCGAATGGTAAAGCTGCTGGTTTATTCCTTTTGCGGTGTTTGCGCTGGGATCGCCGGGTTGATCGCCACGGCTGACATCAAAGCTGCCGATACCAACAACGTCGGTCTCTGGCTCGAACTCGACGCGATTCTCGCGACGGTGATCGGTGGCACACCATTGCAGGGTGGCCGGTTTTATCCCGCAGGCTCCCTCATTGGGGCGATTCTCATCCAAACTCTCACAACCACGATTCTCACCCGCGGCGTTCCCGTCGAGTTCACACTCGTGGTAAACGCACTGGTAATCATCGCCGTCTGCCTCTTGCAATCTGAAGAGTTCTGGAAACTGATCGCGCGGCCGAAGCGCAAACCCGCGACCCAGGCATGAATCTCCGGCTGCTCAAGCGAAACATCCCGTTTCTGGCGACGCTTACGGTTTGTGTTCTGCTCTACGCGATTGCCGGCATTCGTTACGAATCGTTCTTCTCAGCGCGCGTCTTCGTGAACTTTCTTTCCGACAATGCCGTCCTTGGAATTGCCGCCATCGGTCTGACGTTTGTGATTCTATCCGGCGGCATCGATTTGTCAGTCGGCAGCGTCATCGGGTTTATCAGCATCACTACGGCGCTGCTGGTCGAGACAAGGGGGGTTCCGCCAGTGCTCGCCCTCCCGACCGTTCTGGCCATCGGCACGCTATTCGGCGCCGGTATGGGAACCCTGATTCATTTCTACGCGCTCCCGCCATTCCTCGTCACGCTGGCAGGAATGTTTCTCGCGCGGGGCGCCGGATTCATGCTCAAGCTCGAATCGATGCCGATCACGAAGTTCAGCGGCATCGTGGATGCAATGGCCATCCCGCTCGGCTCGCGCCTCGAACTGCCCGGGACCGCAAGCATGTTCCTCGTCCTGTTGTTGATCGCCCTGGCTGTGGCGCATTTCACACGCTTCGGCCGCAACGTTTACGCGATCGGCGGCAACGAGCCATCGGCGATTCTCATGGGTCTGCCCGTAGCGAGCACAAAGGTTTTGGTTTACGCGCTGAGCGGTTTCTGCTCGGCACTCGCGGGCGTCGTTTATACGTTTTACACGTCGTCGGGCAATCCGACCGCCGGCACGGGATTGGAGCTCGAAGCGATCGCTGCTGTGGTCATCGGTGGCACGCTGCTGAGTGGTGGCGTCGGATTTCTAGCGGGCACCCTCGTCGGCGTCTTGATCTTTGCCATGATTCAAACGATCATCACCTTTCAGGGGAACATCAACTCGTGGTGGACCAAAATCATCATTGGTTTGTTGCTTCTGGTTTTTATCCTGTTGCAAAAGCTCATTCAGAGTAAAAAACTGCGCACACACTCATGAATTCAAAAGCCGCCATTCTGCTCAGCATGCTTCTGCTGGCTGCGCCTGCCTTCAGCGCCGAAAAGCTCACGTTTTCGAACCCGGTCCTGCCCGGCGACTACCCGGATCCGTCCGTCATTCGCGTGGGCGACGAATATTGGGCGACTGCAACGACTTCCGAATGGGCGCCGCTGTTTCCAATCCTCAAATCAAAGGATCTTGTCAAATGGGAGCACGTCGCCAACGCCTTCGAGAAGCGGCCCGACTGGTCGGTCGGCAATTATTGGGCGCCCGAGATTTCAGAGCACAAAGGCACTTACTTCATCTACTACGTGGGACGCAAGCGAGGCGGGCCCCTTTCCATTGCCGCCGCGACCGCGCCGCATCCGAGCGGCCCATGGACCGATCACGGCCCGATGATCGGCCAGGAAGCCGGCTCGATCGACCCCGTGACAATCGTGGACGAAAGCGGCGATCGTTATCTCATCTGGAAGGAAGATGGCAACAGCCGCAAACGCCCGACACCTCTCTGGCTTCAAAAGCTCTCACCCGAGGGCACGAAGCTCATCGGCGAAATGAAAGAGATCATGCGCAACGACGCGATTTGGGAGGCGAATCTCATTGAGGGCCCTTACGTGCTGCGACGCAACGGCTGGTACTATCTGTTCTATTCGGGGAATGCGTGCTGCGGGCGCGGCTGTAACTATGCGTTGGGCGTGGCGCGCGCAAAACGCCTCTCGGGCTCCTGGGAAAAATATGAGCACAATCCCATTCTGGCCGGAAACGCCGAATGGATTTGCCCGGGCCACGGAAGTATCGTCAGCGACAGTTCCGGGCGCGATTTTCTGCTCTATCACGCTTACCACGCAAAGACCTTCGTCTACGTGGGACGCCAGGGTTTGCTCGACGAGATCACGTGGCAACCAAACGGCTGGCCAGTCATCAACGGCAACAACGGCCCGAGCACGAACGCCACCATCACGGCTTCAGCCGGCGGGTTGGATTTTGTTGACGATTTCGCCTCGCCCAAACTGCGCCCGCAATGGCAGTGGCCGCAAAACAATCATCCGGACGCGCGGATCGAACGCGGATTTCTTCAGTTGCGTCCCGCGAATTCGAACGCGGCCGATGTGGTCGCTGCCATTGCGGCTGTCAAAACGACAACTGCAAATTACGTCGCCACGACCGCTCTGGACGCGACGAGTCTCGCCGCGGACTCGAAAGCCGGACTCGCTGCTTATGGAGACCGCGAGAACGCACTGGGTGTCGTCTCGGACGGAACGACCGTGACACTGTGGCGCCGCCAACGAAACAAAACAGACATCGTGACGGTCGCCGATGCCCCGAAATCAACCACACTTCTCTTCCGAATGACCGCTCACGATGGCCATCGGTTCAAATTCGCGATGAGCGGCGACGCCAGGCAATGGCAAGCCATCGGCAGTGATATGGACGTGGAGGGCGAGCACCTTCCGCCATGGGACCGCGGCATTCGGGTCGCACTCACGAGCGGCGGCTCGGAACGGGCGAACGCCAGATTTGATTTTCTGCGCGTCGAGAATTCACCGCGCTGACGTACAAGAAAGCGGCGGCCCATCCCGCAGGAGCGGGACGAGCCGCCAGCGTCATCCAAACACGACGGTGGGGCGACGGCCAACGCGGCTCATCGCTACAGGGGATTAAGGCGGGACGCAGTGGCTCTCGCCATGAGGACGAGAGGCGTTGTACTTCTCAGGAAATCGTCCGTCCATCGCCACGCTATCACCCTGTCATTACCCAATCGCATCCATTCACTCCTTACTACACCGGAATAGACGCTTAGGTTGCGGTTCGAGTTCGAAATATTTTTACGTTGGTCCGTCATCGCTGTGTCCGTGTTCAAAAATAAATACGTCGCAACCATTACAAATCTTTCACGAAATGTGACGACTCCAGATGGTTTAACGCGCGAGGCCTAGGAAAGTTTGAGACTTTTCGCGAGACGGACTTGAAGTTGGACGAGATCGGCGTGCAAATCGGCAGCCGACTGATAGCGGAACTGGACGTTATCCGCGGCGGCTTTAATCACAATTTCATTCAACTCGAGCAAGGCCTTGTAATCAGAACGCTCAATGAGAGAGGTGGGCAAATCGGGACACTTGGCAACGTGGCGCCCCATGCTGGCTTCGTAGATCACTTTTCCGAGGCTATAAACGTCGGCCGCCGCGGTGCCGGGACCTTCGGGCGGGATGTAACCCGGCGTGCCAATGTAAGTCGCATCGGTACGAGGCGACGTTGCGATTACGGTTACCAGCCCGATATCGGCGATTTTGGGCTGGCCATTCACGAAGATAATGTTCGAAGGCTTGATATCGCGATGAATCAATTGCCGCTGATGCAAATAATCGAGCGCCGCGCTCAGGTCAATCGCCAGCTTCAGGCACTCTGAGGCCGGTAATTTCGCGCGCTTCTGCAGGTCGCCGGAGAGATTGCGCGGAACATAGGTTTCGGGATTGATCGCCTGTTGCGTCGTCTCGTCATCGCCGGCTTCCATTACGTAATAAAAATATTCCTGCGTTTTGCCGACGTGCAGGATTTGCACAAGACCGGGATGACCGCGCGAGACCGGCATGAAACGCTTCAGTCCGTGGAATTCCCTGTCGAAAGGCGCGTCATCTTTGAATTTGCTGCGATAGACCAGCTTTATCGCCGTGTAGGTGCCAATCACATTGCGCGCAAGCCACACCTGCCCGTAAGAACCTTCACCCACACAGCGGACGAGTTGATGGTCAGCGATCAGATCGTTCGCCTGTGCCAGCCATTCGGGGCTTTGCCGCGTTACATCAGGCCGCGGCGCGATAACGGTGTCGTGGGCCACAACAGTTGCGGCCTCGGTCGCGGGTGTCGTGGCGGGAGGTGTCGAAGTGACCGTCGCGAGCTTTCTCTCCAAAGCAACTTTGTCGCGATAAAGCTGCCGCGTGTTGATTAAAAGTGCCCATCCCAACGCGGCAGGAATCTGGACCAGGGCGATGATCGCCCATGAAAACCAAATGTGCGTCTGCCAAACGGTTTGCACGCCCGCGTAGACCACGCCCCCAAAAGCAAAGATCGCAGTGATAACCGCGACCCAAGGGCGCACCAATGCGAAGAGAAGCCCAAACAACCCACCGCAAACCACAAACAATGCGATCTGCCACGAACGCGCGAGTTCCGTTAACGAATCGCCCTTCAGATAATTGAGGCACGCGGTGGCTTGAATCTCGACGCCTTGGGTATTTCGCGGGTTGGTACTTACGAGGTTATAGGGCGTCGGAAAGTCATCCCGGCTCTCGCCCCGCGGCGTGATAATTCGCCCCATTCCTACAAAAACGATCTTCCCGGCAAATTGATTTGTCCTTATGGCATCCGCCTGGAATAGCTGATAATAACTTACCGCCTGAATGGTACCTGCGGGGCCGTAATAGTTGATCCACCGCGGCGGCGGAGGCGCGTTCCCACCGAGGGCTACCGCAGTCGCCTGAGCCATAGATGTAAACCGTTGGTCCGGATTATGAAGACGAATGCCTTGGAAAAGGCCTTTCTGAAGTTCGAATTCAGTTACCCCCCAGAATGCGTTGGTTGCGATGGCATCAACCGGGCGTATCGGTTCGGCAGACAGATCACCGGTACCGGTTTTTACGAGCTTCATACGCGCACCAACGACGACGACGACCTTTTCGTGGTCTCGCGCCGCAGTACCAAACCTGCGGTCGACTTCATCGGCGGGAATAGACTTAACCGTTATATGCGGATCATTTCGCGTTACTTGTTGGAGCCGGCGATCCATCTCCTTGAGAGTCGGTTCATCCACCCAGTGTTCGTCGAACAAAATGTCGAACACGATTGCTTTCGCTCCCAATTCTTTTAACCGCTCCAATAGCTGAACATGCAATCCCCGGTCCCATTTCCCCCTTTCCTGTATCTGATTCAACTTCGTATACGAATCCCCATCCATGTAGATGATGACCGCCTCGGACACATCGACCTGAGGGCGCGCGAAAAATGGGATGTCGTAGCTCAAATACTTTAGCTCACGACCGAGTGGGTTTAGCTCACGACCAAAACGAGTTCCGAAAATCAGAACGGCAAATACGATCGCGATTACGGCGCCAACCTCCCCCACGCGTCGCGTTCCGGCAAAGCGTTCCCGAAACTCATGGAATGCTGAGATCACGTGCTCTGGCCGGAGTATGCGCCAACCGCCAGAGCCACAGAAGCAAAAAGAGCGCTAGAAATGAAACCGCAAACTGACCAGCAGAGTGCGGTCGCGCGGTAAGTCAGGCGTGAGATTCAACGGATTGAGCCGATAATCCCGGTCGGTGATATTCAACACGCCAACACGCACTTCTGCCTGCCGTCGGGGGAAACGGTAGCCGACAAACAGGTTTATTTGCCAGAAATCATCGCCCGGAATGTCGGGATTGTAACCCTGGTTTGATTGCTGCGACCAGATGGTTTCGGCCTGGCCGAAAAGTCCGGAGGGATGATACGCCAGCGCGAAGAGATTTACCTGATGCAGGATCGCTTTCACGTCTGTGTGAGTCGCGGGAGCAACCGTTCGCGGAACTTCGACGAGATCCCGTTGAAGCGCAGCTTCGCTCCATCGATAGCGCGCGCCCAGAGACAGATTGTCGCCTACAAGCTGGTTAAAGGTGAAGAGCAGCGTGCGTTCTTCGTAATCGAGAGCTTCAGGGGTGTTGAACTGGCGGCGGATTCTGAAGTCGTAATTTGGATCGAAAAAGCTGGCATTGGTGAACTGGATCACTCCGATGCCGCGGCGCGCTTCCGAATTGAGCCATTCCGCTTGCGCGCCAAGATAAGTGCCTGACTTGAACTTTTGATCGACAGAAACGCCCCATGTTTCGAACTCGGCGCCGGCTATGGCTCCTGCGACGGCTTCTGGAATCAGACTGCGATACATCTGGTTGAAGCCTGCGATCTGCGAGGGCTCCAGTTGGAAGCTCTGA
>Ga0193697_1000195_pt1 | contig 24270 bp, 10 predicted proteins | sample L3m2metaG_FD_145073 | JGI IMG/M metagenome (GOLD analysis project Ga0193697, IMG submission 145073) | Soil microbial communities from a riparian zone of the East river system, Colorado, United States - L3m2 | ecosystem: Environmental > Terrestrial > Soil > Riparian zone | place: USA: East River...
GCCTTGCGTCCACAACTCTCGTTCGAATCCAAGCCGGTGCCAAAACTTCGCGCCCACCGTCGTCAAGTGTTGGCCATCTCACCCAACTCACTCAAGGCAAAATCAAATTCTGAAGTCCGAATTCTCTCTTCGAAAATTCTCCATTCTGCACTCTCCACTCTTCCCTAACGAGGGTGGGGTCCTTAACCCAGTACCGTTTTCCACAAAAAGCTGCGAGGATAAGGATCACGCGGTCGCGGAGAATGCGGAGTCACTCGATTTCGGTCCGTCGTTAAACAGTAAAATCGAAGAAAACCTTGATATGCGGAAGACATTCAAAATCAGCGTGCTAATAGTTGATGACCACACCATCGTGCGCCACGGTCTGAAATCGCTCCTCGAGTCCGCGAGCGACATTGAGGTCACCGGCGAAGCCAAAAACGGCGAAGAGGCCGTGCGCGTCGCCCAAAAACTCAAGCCGAACGTCGCGCTCCTCGACATCGCCATGCCCGTTATGCATGGCATCGAAACCGCCCGGCAACTGGCCGTTAAAGTTCCCGACACCAAAGTGCTCATCCTCTCCAGCTACAGCGAACCTCAGGAGATCGATCGCGCATTGGAAGCAGGCGCCTCCGGTTATCTCATGAAAGAGACCGCCTCCTCGGAAGTCATCCAGGCAGTGCGCGCAGCCCACTCCGGCAAAAGCTATTTCAGTTCTCCCATTTCGCAACGCATGCTGCAACAAAACCGCATCGCGTTGTCTCGCGGCAAACAACCGAGAGTCCAGACTCCCAAACTCACCGAGCGCGAACTGCAAACCCTGGAACTCATCGGCCAAGGTAAAGCCAACAAGCAAATCGCTGCGGTGCTGGGCATCAGCATCAAAACCGTCGAGAAACATCGCGCCTCCGTCATGGAAAAACTCAACATCCACGAAGCCGCAGGTTTGACGCGTTACGCGATTGCATCCGGCCTTCTGGAAGTCAACCGCCCCTCCCTCGTCCCGCGCGACTGATAGATACGTTCCGCCGGTGAGTTACTGAAAAAGCTGCGGCGCGAACTCGCTCAAATACTGTCGCCACACAAGCCACGTGTGCGCTCCGGCCGTCTCGCTGTAAACCACATCGAACCCGTGCTTCTTCAGCATCGCGACCGTCGCGCGTGAGGTCTCGACCAAAAAGTCGTCCTTCCCCGTTCCAAACCAAACCAGCTTCAGTCCCTTCTTCAACTTCACGTTATCCAACTCTTCCTTGTTCCGCTCCTCCCAGGATGGCCCCGTCGGCGCGGACGCGCCCCCAACCCGATTCGTTGTGATCCCAAAGACGCCCGAACTAAACACTCCCAGATAAGCAAACTTCTCCAGGTTCGGAATCCCGAGATTCAATGTCTGCGCCCCGCCCATGGACAGCCCCGCAACCGCGCGATGTCCGCGGTCGGCGCGCACGCGATACGTCTTTTCGACATACGGCATCACGTCACCCGTAAAGTCCTGGATGAACTCGTCCGCATTCGTCGAACTGCCGGAACTCCGGGCGAAACTAAAGGCGCGCGTGTGACCCGCCGGCATCACCACGATCATCGGCTTCGCTTTTTTAGCCGCGATCAAATTGTCCAGGATGAACCCCGCCCTCCCCACCGACGTCCACGAATCGTCGCAATCCCCCGCGCCGTGCAACAAATAAAACACCGGGAATTCCCCTTTGCCTGATTCATAACCGGGCGGCGTGTACACGTGCATGCGCCGGAAACGCCCGAGCGCCTTCGAATAATAACTCACCTTCGACACCGCCCCGTGCGGCACATCCTTCGTATCGCTCGCGTCGGACCCCGGCACATTCACCAGGCTCCACGTGTTATTGTTCGATTCGCTCGTCGCCGGATTTCGCGGGTCAATCACCGACACCCCGTCCACATTGAAATTATACCGGTAAGCCCCTGACTCGATCGGACCCAGCACAACCTCCCAGACTCCGTTCGTCCCCTTCGTCATCTCCGCGCCCCGGCCATTGCCAGGGATGTCGCCCGCGCTCAAACGCACCGCTTCAGCCTTCGGTGCGAGCACCCGAAACGTGATGTGGCGGTCAGCCGCAACCTCCGGCGAAACCACCTGTGGTCCCAGGGGCCCGCGGCCACGTGGCGGCGCGTTCGTGGGCGTGCTCTGTGCTGGAGCCTCCAACGTGAAAGAGGCGGTGCAAAACGCGAATAGAATGCAAAGGACAGGTGTCTTCATAAACGAGGAGTGACTGCGCAGAATTGAAACGCATGGCACACGCTAAATGACCGCCCCCAGCCAAATCGGTTACCGGCAGGGCGTGGTGTCCTCACCGCACCGCGTCGTTGCGGGCAGGGCCGACGCGCCGCCGACGGCCACCACATCACTTCCAAATCCTGAAATTCAACTTGAATTTCTTCTGCTCCAGCCACGACCGCCAATCAACAAACAGAACTCCCCCGATCACCACCAGACCAAACGCAATCAACAGAATTCCCTTCGGCGAAAACGTTCCGTGCAGGAAATCCTTGAGATTTGCGGCGGCATATTCGCCCGCGAACACCATCATCCCGTTGCTGATAAGCTTCCCGCAGAAAAATGGCGGCAGCATCCACAGCGGCCGAATTTTTGCCATCCCGGCAGCCGTGAACAACGGAGTTGTCGACATCGGCGTCAGCGCGTAGAGAAAAACAAAGATCCATGCCGGCCACAGCTTCTGCCCCAGCCTTTTTCCCAAGAATTCCAGCTCCTCGCGCTTCCGCTGTTTGATGAAACGGTCCGACAACTTTGTGACGTACAAACTGAAAATGTACCGCCCGATGGTTGACCCGGCCACCCCGGTGACAATGACGATCCACGGATTCAGATCGAACTTCACCATCAGGAACACCATTGCCGTCCATGCCGGAGGCGAGATGATGGGAATCAGATCGATGACCAGCGCCGACAGAAAAACTGCCAGATACATCATAGCAGATTAACTCCCCCGTCGGACGGCTCCCTTTCACCACACATTCACCGCAGCGTCCCTTTCAAATCCCCCTTTGGCAAGCGCGGGTCTGATACTCTCAGTCCTCCTCTTACTCTTACTGAGACATCCGCTCCTGGCACCTGGATTCATCCAGATGGCCGGACGTCTCGAACTATCCTCCAACTGCTTCAGCTTTTCCGGACTGTGCATCCCGCGATCAACTGATTACCAACGAGAACTCATTTACTGATTACCGGCGAAGACTGATTACTGATTATTGACCGGACTCAGGGCACAGGAACGGGCATGAGCAGGTGTATCACGTGGCTGCCTCTGTTATCGCCCACGGTGATGGTTTTCAAAAGGCTGCTGCGGCTTTCTGCATGCACGCTGGTGTCCACCAGAGCGATGTTCCCGATACGACGATGAACGCTGTTGGTCCAACCGACCGTTGTAGAGGCTGGGATCGGCAGGTTGATCCCGGCAGCGTTGTTGACGCCCGACGGACAATGCAGGCCGCCGTTCACATTCACCCGCATATTGTGATCACCTGCCAGGATGTGTTGCTGCGACTGGTCGTAGGGAACGTTCAGGGCGGCATCGGTGCCGACAAAGTAGCTGATGGACTTGTTCAGATAACTGGCATGGAGAAGGCCGCCGTCTCCATTACCCCAGGTATACGCCAACCGCCGGTTGCGGTCGCTTGGACACATGAGAACTTTCGGCGAGCCGAGTTGGTTGGATATCCATGAAAAATGCAGCCAGGGATTGTCGGCCAGAGGATGACCTGTGGTTCCGGCAGCTGGATTGTACTGGCCGGCAAACGGCGGCGGCAATGGCTCGGCTTTGATGTGAAACGGAAATGTGTTCTGTTCGTGGTCGTGTACCCACATCGTCCACCCGAGAGTAATCTGCTTGAGATTGTTTTTGCAGAAAGCCATTCGCCCTTTTTCTTTCGCCTGGCTCAGCACCGGCAGAAGCAGCCCTGCGAGGATCGCGATCACGGCGATGACGATGAGCAACTCGATCAACGTAAACCCCGGCTCCGGCGTTCGACGATCCCGGTTCATGGCTTAAGATCCAATTCTCTGCTACGGGAGACGTTTGTAAAGCAAGGAAACAGAAAACTGCAGGCAGACACAGCTATGCGGCTAAGTGGGTGGCCTCGCGGCTGGCTCCATGGAGCAAGAATCGAATCCGTGTCAATCCGTGCCCATCCGTGGTTCCCCTGTGTTACCTGATCACTGACGGTCTGATTACTGGCAACTAAACTCCGCTGTGTCACGCCCTGAACCAACCAATGCCCCAAAAAGTGGACAATTTCCGGGCCTCTCAGGCCATCCCGACGCATGCTTTGGCGGCATCCCAGTTGCTAATAGAGGGCGTATGCGTAAAACCACGCCAAAAAAAGCAAAACAGAGTCCGAGAGTTGCCAACCGCATCTCTAAACCGCTGAAGCCAGCGAGCACCACGCCGACGGTTCCTGCCGCCCCGATCGCGTTCAACGATCCGTTTCCGGTCGACATCCACAAACCGGACACGACGGCAGAGACCACTGCGATGGCTCCCGATCCGCAAAGGGAAACCAGTTTTTAAGGGTAAGGGTCGGGGTTCTGCAAAAGGGGTCCTGAACGAAGTATCTTCAGGACCACCTTTTTCTAGCTCGCGTTTCCCATCCCCGGTCACCCACGCTCTTCATGGCAACCGGTGTGATCGGTAGCTGTAATTTACTGATCACCGACATCACCGATCACTGATTAACTTCCCTACCCTCTTGCCCTGCACAGGCCCTTCTCGCTCCGTTCGATTCCTGGAGCTTGGAATTTGGTGCTTCTCTGGGGTTTGGGGGTTTTCCGCACATCGGTCCTGCTTGCCACGCTCCACCCCGCATGCGACTCTCGCACAAAAAGCGGACTAACCGCGTCTTATGACAACACCGCACAGCCTTTTTAATTCCCTCCAGAAGTTCGATCTCGGCAACGGCCAGCAAGGCCAGCTCTATTCACTGCCCGCCCTCGAACGGGCCGGTTTGGGGCCCATCTCCCGTTTGCCCGTTTCCATGCGCATCGTCCTCGAATCCGTCCTCCGCAACGTCGACGGCAAAAGGGTCACCGAAGCCAATGTTCGGCAACTGGTCCAATGGGGCGCGCACGCTCCGCGCACCGATGAAATTCCATTTATCGTCGCTCGCATCGTCCTCCAGGATTTTACGGGCGTGCCCTTGCTTGTCGATTTGGCGGCGATGCGTTCGGCCGTTGCGCGCATGGACAAAAATCCGAAGATCATCGAGCCGCTAGTGTCCGTCGATCTCGTCGTCGACCACTCCGTGCAAGTCGATTTCGCCGGCACGCCCCAGGCAATGGTGCGCAATCTCGAAATGGAATTTCAGCGCAACAGCGAGCGCTACCAATTCCTCAAGTGGGGCATGCAGGCGTTCGACACGTTCAAGGTCGTCCCGCCGGGGATCGGCATCGTTCACCAGGTGAACCTCGAATATCTCGCCAAAGGCGTTCTCTCGAATCGCCAGGGTATTTATTTTCCGGACACCCTCGTTGGCACCGATTCACACACCACCATGATCAACGGTCTTGGTATCGTCGGCTGGGGCGTTGGTGGCATCGAGGCGGAGGCGGGCATGCTCGGGCAACCGGTCTACTTCCTCACGCCTGATGTCGTTGGCGTCTATCTCACCGGCTCGTTGCGCGACGGTGTGACCGCGACCGATCTCACGCTCACGATCACCCAAATGCTCCGCAAACAGAAGGTCGTAGGCAAATTTGTTGAATTCTACGGCCCGGGCGCGGAAGCGCTGCCCGTTGTCGATCGCGCGACCATCGCGAACATGGCCCCTGAATACGGCGCCACCATGGGCTTCTTCCCGATCGACAGCGAAACGCTCAACTATTTGCGCGCGACTGGTCGCCCGGATGATCTCGTCAAGACCTACGAAAATTACTATCGCGCCCAGAACCTCTTCGGCATGCCGCAGAAAGGGCAGATCGAATACTCGACCGACCTCGAGCTCGACCTCGGCACCGTCGAGCCCAGCGTCGCCGGCCCGAAGCGCCCGCAAGACCGCATCGAACTCGGCAATCTCAAAAAGGAATTCATCACGGCCTTCACCAAGCCGATGACCGAGAACGGCTTCGGCAAGCGCTTTGACGAACTCGACGAAGCCGTGCACGTCAAAAGCGAAGTTCACATCAAACAGGAACCCGACAAGTCTTACGGCCATCGCAGGGCGCAGCTCGAACCAAGCGAGTCCGAAATGCGCGACGTGCACCCGACGCCGGACAGCCCGAAAATGCTGCCAATGTCGGCCTTCCCGCACTTCGACGCGCATATCGGCCACGGGAGCGTGTTGATTGCCGCGATCACGAGTTGCACCAACACTTCCAATCCCTCCGTGATGCTGGCTGCGGGGCTGCTCGCGAAAAAAGCCGTCGAACGTGGATTGCGCGTGAATCCCGTCGTCAAGACTTCACTCGCGCCCGGCTCGCGCGTCGTCACCGATTACCTTCAGAAGACAGGCTTGCAAACCTATCTCGATAAGCTTGGCTTCAACCTTGTCGGCTACGGTTGCACGACCTGTATCGGCAATTCCGGTCCCCTCGCGCTGCCGATTGAAGACGCGATCAACAAGCACGATTTCGTCGCCGCCTCGGTTCTCTCCGGCAACCGCAACTTCGAAGCGCGCGTTCACCATTTGATCAAGGCAAACTTCCTTATGTCGCCACCGCTCGTTGTGGCCTTTGCCCTCGCTGGCCATGTCGATGTCGATCTGACCCAGGATCCGATCGGAAAAGGAAGCGACGGCAATCCCGTTTATCTCAAGGACATCTGGCCGAGCATGCAGGAAATTCGCGATCTGTTGCTCGTGTCCGTCAAACCGGAAACATTTCGCCAGCTCTACAAAGATTTTGCAGAACAGAATCCCAAGTGGAACGAAATCCCGTCCTCCACGGGCAACGTCTATCAGTGGGACGAGAACAGCACTTACATTCAGGAACCGCCGTTCTTCGAGAATTTCTCGATGAAGCCCGGCGAGATTTCCGAAATCAGAGGCGCGCGGCCACTCGCCATTTTCGGCGATTCGGTCACTACCGATCACATTTCACCCGCCGGAAGCATCAAAAAAACTTCGCCCGCCGGGCAATATCTCTTGGAGAAGGGCGTGCCGCCCGAAGACTTCAACAGCTACGGCTCGCGCCGCGGCAACGACCGCGTGATGACCCGCGGCACGTTTGCCAACGTGCGCATCAAAAATCTCATGGTGCCCGGCACCGAAGGCGGTGTCACCAAACTGATGCCCGACGGCATCGTGATGCCCATCTACGCCGCCGCGATGAAATATCAAAACGACAAAGTGCCGCTCGTCGTGATCGCCGGCCAGGAATATGGCACCGGCAGTTCGCGCGACTGGGCCGCCAAAGGCACGAGCCTGCTTGGCGTCAAGGCGGTCATCGCGCAGAGCTTCGAACGCATTCATCGTTCCAACCTGGTCGGCATGGGCGTGCTGCCCTTGCAGTTCAAAGAAGGCACCGGCGCTCAAACTCTCGGACTCGACGGCACGGAGACCTTTGATGTCCTTGGTCTCGGCCCCGGCCTGAAGCCACAGAAGGAACTCACACTTAAAATTACGAAAGCCGACGGCTCTTCCACTGACGTGCCCGTGATCTGCCGTATCGATACACCGATTGAAGTCGATTACTACGCGCACGGCGGGATTCTGCCGTTTGTGCTCCGCCACCTGGCCGCACGAGCTTGAGATGAAGCCATGCAGCGCCTCGTCCTCGATGTCGCTGCACGAGTGATTCGCGCGTCCGATCGCGAACATCCGGCGGATGCGGTGTTGAGGAGTGAGTTGCGAAATGCGCGACAGCTCACACCCGCGCAACGCACCGAAATCAGCGCTGCGGTTTTCACTTACTATCGCTGGTTCGGCTGGCTCGATAAACACGCTCCGTTGCGCGAACAAATTGCTCACGCGCGCACTCTCGCTGAATCGTTTGAAACCGGCTCAAAGCAGTTTTCTGACGAAGAACTTGTTTCGCGCGCACTGCCGATGTGGCTGCCGCAATTTATGGAGATCACGCCGGCCTTCGCTCGGGCGATCCAGTATCCGCCGAGGCTATGGCTGCGCGCGCGAAAAGGGCAAGCCGCCCAACTCGCGCAGCGGCTCGGCAACTCCAAAATCTCCACCGATGTTCCTGATGCCCTTGTATACCTCGGGACCGAAGACCTCTTTCAACGCCCGGAATTCAAGCAGGGCGAATTTGAAATCCAGGACATCAGCTCACAAATCATCGGCCGCATTGCCAACCCGCAGCCGGGCGAAACCTGGTGGGACGCGTGCGCAGGCGAAGGCGGCAAGACCCTGCACCTTTCGGATCTCATGGAGAATAAGGGCCTGATTTGGGCGAGCGATCGAGCCGCGTGGCGCCTCGACAAACTCAAGCGCCGCACCGCACGCGCACGCGTGTTCAATTATCGCGCCGCTGTCTGGGATGGTTCCAGCAAACTCCCGACCCGTACCAAATTCGACGGCGTCCTGGTCGATGCACCCTGCACCGGAGTCGGAACCTGGCAGCGTAATCCGCAGGCGCGTTGGACGATTACGACGCAGGACGTGGAGGAATTGGCAGCGCTTCAAAGGCAATTGCTCTCTAACGTCACTCCATCGGTGAAGCCGGGTGGCAAGCTGATCTACGCTGTTTGCACCCTGATGCCCCACGAAACCACCGCCATAGCGAAATGGATCACCGATTCACACCCGGAATTTGCCTGCTCCCCGGCAACTTTGCTCCGCCCTGAAGAGACCGGCGGGAATGGAATGTTTATAAGCGTATGGCAGCGGCGCTGAGCAATTCCTGCCCGACCGCTGCCTGGGTTGAGAGAGACTTAGTTGGACTTGAAGTAATCGTCCGCGTTCTGGACATTACTGTCATCAAACCGTCGATTCGGCCCGGCCGAACGCACCAGGACGCCGTTGTCCGAGAAATAAATCTTCATCGGGGTCCCCCACGGATCGACAATCTCACCCTTTTCATTAATCTCGTTTTTGCGTCCCACGAGAATAATGACGCTCTTGGGATTGGCTCCCTTTAGAGCTTTCACCACGTCGGAATTGCCGCCCACAGGATACGACCCAACGTATTCCTTATATTTCTGCAGACCGGCAAAAAGATTTTCGACGTCATCGCTAAACCGTCGCGTGCTGGCGTTCACCTTCCAGGTGGAGTAGGCGTTAAATGCCCAGATCCCCGCTGCCAGGACCGCTATGACCGCTATGACCGCTGCAATTGCCTTCATAAGCGGCTTCGGGAAGCACGTCAGATGCCACCCGATTGCCCAACAGCTCACTGTTTGGCCCGTTTACTCGGGCTGCAGGGAAATGACGTGCTCCACTGGCACTTGCGCAGCCTTGATTGCATCGGCCAGTGGCTGCCGTTTCTTTTCGGTCTCACGTTCCAGTACCGCAAAGTCGAATTTGCCGTCCGGACCCGCCAGGGCGAACAATTCCTTCATTTCGGCGTCCTTGATTTGATCGGCGCTCTTGAACTTGCCGGCCCCGAGCTCGTGGAAGACCTGCTTGATCTGCTTTGTTTCGTAGGACTGTTTCGCAGCCACAGCTTTATCCAGCTTATCGAAGGCTTCCGAAAATGGGTTTACAGCAAAATCGGCCGCGAGATTGACACCTTTGTTCAATTGCTCTGCCGAATAACTGCGCGATTCGGCGCCCCAGGTGACCTTGTACTTTGAAGCCGAAGCGTTCTTCGCCATGAGCATCAACCGATTCAACTCCTGGTTGAATGGAATCAACGTCATGGCGGAACGAATGCTGTTGTCACTGTTCGTCTCGCCGGTTGCGCAAAACGGATAGCGCTTGCTGCGGATGCGGATCTCGCCGTCCCTGGCCGAGAGCACTTCGTGTCCGTTTGACGCCGTCGCTTTGCCGGATTTCACGTCCACTGTGTACGTTCCAATATCGCCGTCCAACCCCAGTGATTTCAGAAAGGCATACGCCATCACGAAACTGCCGGCCCAACCGGGATGGACGCCATCTTTGCCCGCAATCGCATAATTCGTCGCGTATCTCCTTTGGGCCTCGTCGCCGGCGACGAGCATCGGCCAGAACACATCCGCGAACCGAACATTTTCCTCACGGGCGATATCGATGCCGATGTTGCGCAACGTGCAGAGATTTTTGTTGAGAGCTTCCGTCGTGGCATTGGTGTCCTTCGACCAGTTTGGCCGCTTACCGACGCAACCCGGCGAGCCGTGCACAAATCGAACGTTGTGCGCCTTGAACGCTTCGGCAATCACCGTGGAATATTTTTTGTATCGGTCGCCAATCGAGGGCTCGTAAGGACGATAGCCGTGATCGTTCATGCCGTAGCAGGTCGTTGCGACTGTCGGATGAAACCGCAGACAATCGTTCGTCATGCGTGCGAGAAATCCCGGCGCCTGTTCGCCGCTCCAGCCGTACTGCCGCACCGAAAGGTCCAGGTCCGGCATGCACGCCATCAGATACGTCTCGATTGCGCGCGAATACATTCTCTGTTCGGTAATCGAATCGCCGCAAATAGCGACCTTATCGCCACGTTTCAGCATCAGTCCCTTAACCGGCGGCACTGGCTTGGGCTGATACGTCTGCACCAGCGGATCGGACGGGTTGAACGTCTGTGCTGAAAAACTCAGCGGCAGCAGTGTGAGGCAAAGCAGGAGTGAAATTCGCTTTAGCATAGTTTCATGCAGTCTTTCGTCATTGCAGTCTCCGGTCAACTGAACAATAACGAGCAACCATTATGAAAGACCACATTGTCACAGCGTTACTCTCCGCAGCGGCCACGGCAGGTGCATTGAAAATTGGCGAACAACCAAAGGAGCTCACGGTCGAGCGGCTGATCGTGAAGAAAGAACTGATTGTGTCAGATACCGGGGAACCGTGGGAAAAAGGATTCGAGCAACAGCAGATTCCCCGCGGGATTTACGCAAAGTCGGTTGGGGAAGGCACTGGCGGACTGTGGGTGCGCAGCCGGTTGATCAAGGGAGAGATCGATGACCCGTTTGACGACCGGTTTCACGCACTCGAAAAGGATGGCAGCCTGCGCACCGCGCCCGGACACATCTCGTGGAATGTCTGGCTCGATGGCGCGTGGAGACAAATGGCCATCATTCAGGGCGAAGGCGTTGAGATGTCCGAAGTGCCGCGCAAGGAGTGGGATGGCGGCACGCACCCCGGGCGCATTCGTTTCCAAACTTTCCGGCCGCGCCATGGCGAGCCATTGACCGACGCGATTATTGGCCAGGGCATGATGTCAATTGGCGGAGGTGGTTATGGTGGCGGTGGACTGCCTTATCCGAGCGAGGTGCTTCAACTTTGGGGCGGCGAAATGAGCAAGACCGCAATTCCAACGCCGGCGGCGCCAAAAGTAATAAGCGACGACGGTTCGGGACAGCACGAGTACGCTCTCATCGCGGTTGGTCCGCAAGGTCGCCGCACCGCTGTCTCCGCCGCGACAAAGGCGAAAGGTCTGGCGAAACTGCGTTGGGACAGTATTCCCGGAGGAGATAGCTATATTATCGTGCGCGACGGCAAAGAGATTGCCGGGCCGCTGCGGACCGAAGGATCGCAAAAGGAGTGGACGGACAAGTGACGGCGGAGAGCGTGACTTGAAGCGCCGGCAGCCCTGCCCGACGGAGTTCCTCGACAATCGGATGTTGTGGCGGGCAAGGCCGCCCGCGCTTCCGTTACGGTGTAAGAAGCTGAATGCGATAGAACCGCTGAAGCGGTGTAGCCGTGATTGTGTTGGTTCTGGAGGCCGAACTGCCGACCGCAGTCACATTCGCAAGATTCGACCAGGCAGCATTGAGATCGTCTTTGAATTGGACGCGATAGGTCCTGCCCGCTTCGGCGCTCCATGTCATCACCATGTCGCCAGCGGGGTCGATGAATGCCTGGGTGATGCGAATTTCTGCAGGCGGCGGATTCGGGATGACGTTGCCGGCGCGGGGAGTGGGCGTTGGCATATGGTAAGTGTTCGCGGCTCCGTTCGGCCAGCGGCCTTGGCTTATGTTATTCGTTTGCGCGCCAAAGGTCACACCGTCGACGAGCGTCCCATTTGGCGCAAACAGACCGATCGCTTCGCCGGTCTGGCTGAGCCGGAAATTGGCGTGCAGATCGATTCGATTGGTCGCGTTCTGACCGGTCTCGCTGTCGGCCCAAACGAGGAGGTAGCCAAAGGCCGGAATTGTTGTTCCTGCTGGAATAGACCAGCGGGCCGCGCCAGCCGCCAGACTGTCGGAGAGCGAGTAGCCGGTGAGATCAACCGGCGCATCATTCGGATTGTAGAGTTCAAACCAATCGTCGAAATCGCCATCCGCAGGATCGGCCAGAAAAGTCGTATTCGCCGCCATCCATTCGTTGACGTAAATCGTGAGCGGCGCGGCAGTGTTATTGTTGGGCGCGCCGGGTGTCGTGACGAAGAACGTTTTGCGAAGACCAAATTGGCCATCCGGGTAAAACCCGACCGAGCGTTCGCCAGTGACGTCGTAGTTAATGTAGTCGAGAACGACGGGCGCGCCGTTCAGCGGGAATACCAACGCGACCGAGCCGCTCGTGGAAGCGACGCGGAAACTTGCATGAAGAGAAGTTGGCGTCGATTCGCCCGGTTCAGCATCGAGCCAAACCAGTTTGAACTCGCCGGGCCCGATGCTCGTGCCGGGCGGGAATGCCCAGCGCGTCAGAATGGTGTAGTTGTCGGCGAGATACCAGCCATTGAGGGAGATCGTGTTCGTGCCGGAATTGTAAAGTTCAACCCAGGGGTCGCGATCCCCGGCGTTGTCAGTAAGCCCCGTGACATTGTTCGGTTGCAGTTCATTGAGCCATACCGCGGGAAAGGGGGGCAGACGAAAAGCCACTGAGTTCGTAGTGCCCGGCGTGGACTGGACCGGGTGATATGAGATCGGCGCGCCCGTCGTGCGGAATGCGGTTGTGGACCGGAATTGGAGACCCGAGCCGTTGGTGCTCGACAGGTACCACATACTGAACGTGTAAGTGGTGGTTGGATTTAGCGTCGTGATGCTCTGCTGAACGGTAGAGCCGAAGCTGCCTCCACCGCTCGCAATAATGTGGAGGCTGTAATTGCCGGAATGCGCCACGTTGGTCGAGGCTGTGCTGCTGGAGTGACCACCGATGGCGGTCCACGGAGCGAGCAGCCCGGATTCAAGATCGCCGTTTGTCACATAGTTGGAACCGATGCCGGGCTGAGCGCCTTCGACTAAAAAGATGTCATCCACATAAACATCGCCTGCCGAGACGAGGAACAGCAACAGGTTGGTGCCGCCTGCGCCGGGTGTCCCGGTGAAACTAAAGAAACGCCAGCCGCTCCCATCAGACCAGTCCGCTACCCGACTGTTATCCTGCATGGCATCGATCAGTTGGAGCGAAGGGCCCGTGCCATCGGCGGCAATTGGCCACGGTGGATCATCATCATACGTCACAACATCGATCAGGACATCCTCCTCTGGTGTGGCACCGGGCTTGATAAGGCTGAGCGTTTCTCCACCACCGTCAAGGCCGCCACCGAATTCACCGGCAACGGGGATAAGGCTGCCATAAACGCGCGCAAACACGTCGCGGTTTTTGGCAATGATGAAAAAGCCGCCTGGCTCGATAAAACTGCCGCGCGGAAAAACGAAATCAGCGCCGTTGAGGCGCCAACCGGAGAGCTCGAAGCCGGTCGTTGTCGAAGAATTGTAGAGTTCGACGAACTCCGCATCCGGCACGAGCGGGTTGTACATAATTTCGTTGATCACGATCCGGCCGACTGGAGATTCGGGGACTGCGCTGGAAGTGATGTTAATTGTATCAGTGTAATTGGTGAGAGGATTTCCAGAGGCGTCGTATCCGATAAGCGTAAGCGCGTTCTGGCCATTGCTTAAGGGCACGCGCAGAGACCAGCTGGTGATACTCGTCCACGTGATTGGGTATTCGACGCCATTGACGCGGATCGTTTTTACCGCGATAGGCGCCGTACCAGTAAGAGTGATCAGGCTGCTGTTAGTCGTGAAGTCGTTGCCGCCACTGGTGGTGATCGCGAAGCTCGTGGCGTTGGCGTTGAGTTGATTAACGAGATACGTCCGCCGGTCGGCGAACCACGTTTTGACGGCAGACGGATCCACCAGGGCCTGGCCATCACATAACGTGATGCCATTCGCGACGAGGGAGTTGTACTTGGCGTCCATGATTGCTTCGTACTTCGAAGCGACGAACGCATTGCTGATCGCGTTTTGCACGGCGCGAAAATAAGCGCGGCGGAACGGCGGATGATTGTACATGCGGGTCACTGTGGGATCGTCGGAACTGAAAAGCGGGCCGGTCGTAGCCGTATAAGCGCCGGGACCGCGCGGCGACACGAGCATCAGCCAATCGAGATCGAACATGTAAAGCTGCCACGGGCCGTGCTGAGGTTTGAACATATACATGTTCTTGCCGATATCGTGGCCCCAACTATCGAAGTTGTTGATGATGTGCTCGGCGCAAAAGATCGCCATCCATTGCTCGACATCCGCGAGCGCCTCAGTTTGCGATGTGTAAAGTGGGATGCTGGTCGTATTCAGAGCGTCAGCGATAATGAAGAGATTTGTGTAATCGTTGGCGGTCTCGAACGAACGCTTGAGCCAGTACCACCGATATTTTTCCGTTTTCTTCTTCGTACCGCCGTTCACCAGATCGCGCGTGGTGAAAATCTGCAATTGCGGCTCGGGATCGGCGGTGAGTCCGCCGGCATCGCTAAATTCGAATGCGCGGTCGATCCGGAAAAAGTCCCCTTCGCTATCTCCGGGCGACCATTGCTTAAGGAAGTCCGTGCCCGGTTGAAGAGCAGCCTCGAAAACGCCGCCGCGTTGCATATCAGTAACGCCGTTAACGGCGAGACGAATGAAGTAGCGGTGACTGAACGCGATGTTCATCTGGTCGGCGAGCCAATAAGCCATCTGTTCCTGGATCGCGGTGTTCTCCCCGCCGTGGCCACCCGGCCAATCGAGATTAAGTCCATTGTCGCCGAGGAACGGTTCGTCGGACGGAAAATCAACCGCGTAACCGCAACGATTGCCATTGGGCGTGTTGAAGCCGGGACTGATGTAGGGACTTCCGGCGAAGAGCGCCGCTGCATTGTAAATGACGCGACGATTGTCGAGCACAAACGTGACGTCGTTCGCGGTGTTGTTCAGGTTATTCCGCGCATCCCAGGCATTATAGGTCGCCTGTGTCATCCAAATGCGGTACGAGGGAAAACTGCCGGTGGGCACGGTCTCGCCATAACGGATAAGGCACTCACGAGTCGGCGCATTGTTCGGAAACGTAGCCGTCGCGGCGGAAGCGAAGCCGTCCGTGGCGCGGACATGAAAAGCGACGAGCGTGTTTGCCGGTTGCGGCGGGATCGTTGCGGTATATAGGCCATCCCCCGCGACTGCATCGCCGCCCGTACCGTTATCAAGCATTATTACCGTGTTCAGTGTGGCGTTGGGATCGAGCCGGTATCGCAACTCCAACGATGCAACACCATCAGGATCGTGGACGCGCGCTGTGACAAGGACCGATTCATTGGCCGCCGGCACGAGCGGCGAGTGCACCACGTCATAAATCGCGGGAGGGGCGTTGCTCGCTGCGCGGCTGTTGCGCGCGCCGGGTGTCCCGAGATTTGTTGGCAAATTCATTTGCACGGCGGCTTCGAGCCAGTTGCCGCGCAGGCGGAAAAGCATTTCAGGATGGCCACGCAGCCAACGGACCTGGGCGCGAATCGTATTGGTGACTCCGGCGGGCTGGGCCGTGGTGAGCGGTGTGCGAATGCGATTGACCTGGTTGTCGCCACGATCGGTCGCGCGGATATGATACGAGCGACTGCTATTGTAACCTTCGCTGGTTTCCAGGCCTGAAGGCTCCTGGGTGCCCTCGGCGGTCCAGCCAGCGGCGCCGCTCTCGAACGTAGAGTTCGCAATCAGGTTTACGCCGCCGCCAGTGAGCACTTCCACGTTATCAACCAGGCACTCGCCAGCGCCCTGCAGGAACATCTGGAGCTGGTCAGCGGTAGTAATGTTAGGCGGGGGATTCTCCAGGATTCCAGGAACCGATACCGTCGTCCAGGGTGCCTTCGCGGTCTCATCGCTGTCGGCCCAATTTGCGGCCAGCCGATTGTCGCTGCGCGAGTCGATGAGTTCGAGGCTGCTGCCACCGCCGTCGGACCATTGACCCCAGCGCCCGCCATCGCGATAAGTGACGTCATCGACGACGATGTAGATAAAGTTGGTTGTCACCACGTTGTTGTTAGTGGTGAACGACGGATCGGGCACGGCAAGGGCAATGCGCTCGCCGCCGTTGGCGAGCGAGCCGCTAAAATCGCCGACCGTGTTGATCGAACTCAGGTTTGCATAACGGGAAATGAGGTGCGGGGCACTGCGCGCGATAACGAGGTAGCCGCCCGCAGGAATGGTGGTGTTTGGCGCAAAGGTAAATGTCACGCCGTCGACCAGCCGCCAACCGCCAAGATTCACCGAGCTGCTGCCGCGGTTGTATAACTCGACGTATTCGTCGTCGCTGTCGTGCGAAATGGGGTTATACATGATCTCGTTGATGACGATGTCGCGGACGAGCAGCGCGGTGTTGTTCGTCCCTGGCGTGCGACTCATCAGCTCGCTGAATGTTGGCGCGCCATCGGGATAGCGGCCTGTCGAAACGCCGTTTGCCTGCGGCCCAAAGCGGACCGCGTCGAGCACGCGCGTATTGGCAGCGTTGCGAAAATAAATTGTCTCACCGCCGGAACTGAGCGAAAAGCCAAGCTGGTTCTGGTTGTAGGAAGCGAATCCGCGCGGGGGAAGAATCGTGCCGGGTGGAATTGTGAATTTGTTGGTGTTGCGCGCATCACTCAGGAAACAACCGGAGATATCAACCGCCTGATTGCCGTGATTATAGAGCTCGACGAAGTCAAACAGCGGCTCATCGGTGTGCGCGAGAAACTCGTTGATCATCACATTTCGTAAAGGATCGACCGTCACCGGGTCGAGGCGGCCAGGCGAGCCGCCGACTGAATCGCTCGCTGCCCAGGCTTCGCGATTGCCTTCGCCGTAAGAGGAATGGGCCAGCACGAGGGAATGGCCTGCCCCGTCGGCGGCCACTGGCCAGGGCGGTTCCGTATCGTAATTGGCTTCGAGGAAGACCGCGCCAATGCGATTGCGCAACTGAATCGTGCCGCGCGTGTTCGGCAGACTGTTCGTACTCGAGAACGGCCCGAGCACGCCGGTGATGCCGTAAACCGCCTCGACGTCGGCAGGGGACTGCGCCACGACAAGGAATCCGCCCGCGGGAATGACGGTGTTCGCAGGGAATTTGAAGTCTGCATCGCCGTCGAGGCGCCAGCCGCTGATGTCCTCGGGCGTGCTGAGGGCGTTGAACAACTCGACGAATTCGAGGTTGCGGCCATCCGGCCGGTCGAGCGGGTTGTACATGATTTCCGAAATGACGAGGCTCGTTCGCCGGCTCGATTGACCCAGCGGCTCAACCGGAAGCGGGCCGGCGTTTACTCCTGCGCTAGTAACATTTCCGAAGTCGCGGAACGCGGCCGTAGTGGTTTGGTTGGTATTATGACTCGACGCGGCGAAGCCGAGGAAAACGGAACTCGGCATTGCAATAGATGCTGAGCCAAGCTGGGTCCAATTCTGCCCGTCGAAGCCAGCGTATCCGATGAACACATTGCCGACGCGTTGCAGGCGCAGCCAGGTGTTCGGATAATTCGCCGGGAATGAGCCGGACACACCCGCAGCGCCGTTCGTGGCGCCCCGAAATTGGAAATACGATCCGCTAATGCTCGGCGTTGTCATGACGGCGGCAAAGCGGCCGCCGTTATTCAGATCTTCGCGCGCGAGCAGGCCCGCCTCCGACCATGCGTCGGCGAGCGATAGCGAAGCGATGCGCACTTTCACATCAAAATCGTTGGTGCGTGCCTGGTAATTGAACTGAAACTGATCGGATGTGCCGCCAATATCACGACCTCCGCCGATCAGGTTGAGTCCGCCTGGAGCAGGCACCGCGCCGCCAGTTGGCTGTGGATTGCCAATCGACACAGACGCAAAGGAAATAGCGGTAAAATTAGTCGTGGTATTCGGCGCAATCACATTCGCGCCGCTCGACGCGTCAGCGATGTTGTTGACGACAAGAGTGTAGGTCGCGCCCTGCGACATGGCACTGACGTTCAGGACGACGTTGCTCTGAGAGGGATCGAGAACGGCACTCGAAATTGAAATGGCGCCGCTCGTATTGGTGATTAAGTAATTGTTTCGGTCCGTGGCAGTGACCGGCGTGACCCGTTCAGAGAAGGTAATCTGAACCTGTGTGAGCCCGAGCGCTTGCACGAGCGTGAGCGTCGGCCGCCCGTCGTCCGGCAGCACAGTCAGAACCGCATTGCTGCTCGTCACGGAATAAGTCGTGTTGCTCACGAAATTTTGCGCGATGACTTTGAAGACCGAGCCGCTTTCGGTGATCTGAACCCCTGCAATCGTGTAGCTCGCGTCGGTCGCGCCAGGAATGACCGTGTTATCGCGATACCACTGAAATGCTGGTTGCGGACTGCCACTCACGCCGACACTGAAGGTCACGGGATTTCCTTCGATCGCGGTCTGGCTTTGCGGCTGGTTTGTTATGGTTACCGGAGTACTCACGAAAGTGTTCGGCGCCACGACAATGCCCGGCAGTCCCGAAGCCTTGATAAGGATGTAATCGACGTCGAATTCAGCCGTCCCGCCAAGGCTGGTGGCAGCGATCCCGGCGAAACCGACGCGCGCGGTCCGAGCCGGGATGTAATCGTAGGTTGCCTGCCAGGCGGCCGGCTCGGCCTGACTGCCATCGGCCAGCCAGATTTTCCCGAAGACATCGTTCACACCTCCCTGCGATGCGGCGTTCGGTTCGTGGCGCAAGCGCAGCCAATACCAGGTGTTGTTTTGCCACGCGAAAGGCAGTTCAGTCCCCCATGCGCGAGCATCATCCAGGAATTCGATGTGCCGTTGTCCGGGACTTGGTTCGTCGCGAAACATCCAATTGATCCCCTGGCTGGTGGCTGAATCGGTGGCCGCACTGATGCCGGCGCGCGAGGGGTCGCCGGTCCCGAAATTCGTTACGCGCATACGCGCAAGGACTTCCTGCACGGAGTTGTTGTAGCCGGGCAATTCGTAGAGGAGATGATTCGGATCGCCCGTAGTGGACGTGACGTGGAGCATTCCGCCACTTACCGAATAGACCGGCGCACCGCGAACCATCCAATTCGCACTCGGCGACGCGCCATCAAAATCGTCCTGGAAACCATTGACAGTCGTGCCGACGTCGGCTGGAAGCAGTTGAGCGTCGAGTTGAGGAAGTGACAAGGCCAAAGCAAAAAAAATGGCCGCAACATGAGCTGAAAAAAAGTGTGACACGGATTCAAACAAGCTTACGCGAACGCCAAAGAGTTTCAACACCGCTCCGAAGAAAAAAAGAGACCAGGAACTGTCCCGGTCTCTGTGATTATTCTATTTTACCGACGAGCCGCTATTTCCCGTGGCGAGCGGCGCCTTCGATCTGGTCCGCGGAGCACGCGGCAGCGTCGGTGATCTGCTGCACGGCGTCAGTAAATGCCTGGGCCGCAGCCGGATCACTATTGCCGTACTGCGCGCGGACTTTGTTTTGGAACGCGCCCAGTTGGCCCATAGCCGCTTCGAGGTGGCCTTCGGCGAACGAGGCCATGGCCGCCTTCAAAGTGGCGAACAATGGCCGCTTGTTGCGCGACGTTGGAGTCTGATCAACGAGCAACACAACCTGCGCGACAGCCGCCTCGCCGGTCACGACGCAGACCCGGAGCGCGCTCGTGCAAGTCGAACGTCCGTCCGAGACTGTCATGACGATGTCGTGGCAGCCCAGTTCGAGGCAGACGCTCGCAAGAGCGCCGCTGGCGGCGTTTGTCCCGTCCACCGACCAGGTGAAGGTGAGCGGATCGCCGTCGGGATCTGTAGCTGAGCCCGCAAGCCCCACACAGACGCCCTCTCCGTCCAACGACAGAACCATTTGCACGGCCCCGTTGGAAATGACGCACCCTGCCGGCCCCAATCTGGCGAGGCAGTCCTGCGGAGGACTGTTGGCTTCGATAACCCTAACCGCGACAATCGCGGAGGCAGATCCACCGTGCCCATCGCTGATCGTATAGCTGAAGCTATCAGGACCGAGGTAGCCCGCGGTCGATGAATAGCTGACGGTGTTGTTGGCGTTAATCACCACACTGCCGTGGGCACCCTGAGTAACAGAAGCCACGCCCAACGTATCGCCATCGACGTCGCTGTCGTTGGCCAGCACGTTGATGGAAACGGAACCACCCGACGGAGCGGTCGCAGCGTCATTCCGCGCGATGGGATTGTCGTTCACCGCGGCGATAAGAACGAGGACTGAGCCGGCACTCGTCCCACCGTGACCGTCACTGATGGTATAGGTGAAGCTGTCCGATCCATTGTAGTCCTGAGCCGGTGTGTAGGTGACCGTGCCATTCGCATTCGCCACGGCGCTTCCATGCGAAGGAGAACCCACACCGGTTAGTGACACCGTGTCGCCATCCGGATCATCGTCGTTCGCGAGAACGCTGATGTTCACTGGAGTATCTTCGTCAGTTCTTGCGGTGTCGGCGCGAGCGATCGGATTATCCGGCGCGGCGCTGATCGTAATATTCACCTGGGCCGAAGCGCTGCCGCCCGCGCCGTCGATGACGGTGTAGCGGAAGCTGTCCGTGCCGTTGTAATTGTCCGCCGGGATGTAGGTGATAGTCCCGTTCGTATTGATGACCGTGCTGCCGTGCAACGGCGTGGTCGTGCTTTGGACGGCCAGCGGATCGCTATCCGGATCGCTGTCGTTCGCGAGCACGGAGATTGTGACTGACGTGTCCTCGGTCGTGTTACCCGAATCGTTACCCGCGAGAGGCGGATGGTTCGAGATAATCGGCGGAATATCTGAAACACTCTGGCTGTTGAGCCCGCCCTGGTAGATGGCGCGAATTTCAGCGCCGCTCAGGCTGCGTTTCCACATGGCCAAATCGTCCAGACCGCCATCGAGGAGACTGTTGACAACCGGATTGCCGAGGTCACCGTTGAAGTTGGCGCCAATGACGAGCCAAGGGAAGGTCGTAGCGTTAATATTGCCGAGATAATCGGCGCTGCTCAGCAGTTCGCCATCCCAATAGACGCTCAGGCTGGTACCGTTGGCGCTGAGAGCGAAATGGTGCCAGTGGTCGACAAGATCGCTGACTGGTCCCGAACCGGTCGGTTCATTTGGCCCAACAGCGATTTGCGCTTGAAACTCAGGACCGGTGGTCAAGCTAGCGCGGAATTGGCCACGGGAGCCGATCGGTTGACTTCCGACCCAGTTATTCACGATGGCTGCGGTCTGGTCGGCGGTGAGGCTAACCCAAGCGGAGACGGTGAGGGCGTTCGATACCTTGGTGTAGTTTGGAACGTAAACGTAGGTATCCGTGCCGTTGAAGGACAGACCGTTGTTGATCTGGCCGAACACTCCGTCGAAGTTCGCACCTCTCACTTCACCATTCTGGCCGCCGGGAGCCGAGTTGACGACAACAGGCTCAGTGCTGATGCCCGCGTCATCGAACGTGAAGTGAACGATCAGGTCTTCCGTGATCTTGTCCGTGGCGAGAACGTCGACGAACGCGATGCGGCTGAGGATACGACCAGCGGGATTGCTGACGGCCACCCTGTAGTTGCCTTCATCGCTCGGCTCGAGACCGTCCAGGACAAGTTCCGTTCCGGTGGCGCCGGCGATCGGCGCTCCATTCTTAAGCCATTGGTAGGAAAGGTTTGGCCCTGTGGCCTCGACCCTCAAGGTAACTGTTCCGCCCGCAATGCCATTTTCCGACACTGGATCGCGTGTAATCAATGGCGATACAGGCACCGGGCCGGGGTTAAGGAGCAGTTGCATCCCGTTCACGCCAGGACCGCGGATCGCTTCGCCGCTTTGCACGCGACCGGGTGAGTAGAAGCGGATTTGGATCATGCCATCAGGCCCGGGCTGGAGGTTATCGAAGCGCATCATATTACCTACGCTGCGCGTTGCCGGGGTGAGCGAACTCACAAGGACGAACCCTGGCGACGGATTGTATTCATCGGAATTCTGCGGCCGAATGTAGCGGTTCTGGACGACATCGTTTCCGCCAGCGTCATGGGTGATAACCGTGAAATCCATGTTGAAGAACTCGAGCGGAACCTGGACGGTATAGATAAGCACGGAGTGATTACCCGCCGGGACACCCGAAAATGTGACGGTTTGCGCCGCGTTGGACGTGGTGCTAAAGCTCGTACACATGCCATTGAGCATGCGCTCGGTCGGATCCTGATTGCCGGTGCCGGAGCCCCACTCACCGCTGGTTGCCCAAGTGAAGGTAACAACACTTGGCTGATTGCTGCTGTTGACGGGAGAGGCGAGCGTCCCGCCCCCACCGGTCAGATTGTTCCAGTATGCCTGCTGGTGAAACCCGGTGATATCCACGGGCAGCACATCCGTCGGCGCGCCATTGGCGCCGCCACCGCGCCAGCTCAGGCCGATGCTCTGAACCGTTGACGGAGTGAAGATACTAAGCATCACTTCATCGCTCACCTGGGTTCCCTGGGCGCTGGAAACGACCGCCTTGAATCTCGCGCCGTCGTCACCGGCAGTGGCTGCAGGAGTCGTGTAGCTCGCATTCACCGCCCCCGGGATTGGGTTACCATTTTTATACCACTGCACGTTCCAGGGACCGGTCAACAGCACGCGGAAGGTCGCCTGTGCACCGAGCAACACGGGAGTGTCTTTCGGTTGACGGCGAATCAGCGTATCGATCACGTTGGTATTCCCGGCCTGAGGAACAGCCAGCAATTCCACTTCGGCGATCTGCATGCAACAGCCGTTGGGAGTCGTTTGGGTCTCCTGGACGATCCAGCGGTAGTGCTTGTAGGATTTATTGTTCAGGAAATAAAATTCCTGTGTTTTGAAACGACTCGGATCAGGAGTGCCGGTGCCAAAGATCGTGGTCCATGCGGTAATGTTGCTGATCGCGGTGATCCTTTCCCAATTCCCGGAATTGAAACCGGAGATTGTGTCATCGTTTGAACCTTCCAAAGTTACCGCGCGCGGATCGCGTTCGGGCGCGTCATTAGCCGATTGCATCGTCAGACCGATCACTGTTGTTGCGCCTATCCTTGGGCTCACAACAAATCCGGAGGGAATAAACCCGTTTCGACCGCTGTCGAAATTGAGGTACTTGGTAGGCTGATCGTCGATGGCATTGGCAACCGCTTCGGAACCCGGGCTGTTGGAAGAAGAAGGAATGATTGGATCGCCCGGCTGTGTTACGTCCCTCGGAGCGCTGGTGCCCAGCAACTCGACTTCGGCGATCTGCATGCAACACCCGTTCGGGGTAGTCTGCGTCTCTGTCACAACCCAACGATAGTGACGATAGGGCACGGGGTTATCGAAAAAGAAGGTTTGCGTCTTGAAACGGCTTGGATCCGGAGTCCCGGTGCCAAAAACCGTTGTCCACGCGGGGATATTGCTAATAGTGGTAATTGGTGTCCAGGTCCCGGAATTATAGGCGGTGAGGCCAGGATCATTGGACCCTTCCAGGGTAATTGTTTTGGGATCGCGTTCGGGAGCATCGTTGGCCGACTGCATGGAAACGGCAGTCACGAGAGTCCGACCGATAGAAGGGCTAACGGCAAAGCCGGAAGGCAAAAAGCCATTTCGACCGCTGTCGAAGTTCAGATATTTGGTTGGCTGGTTGTCGATGGCATTCCCGACGGCTTCCGAGCCAGGGCTATTGGCCGAAGAAGCGAAGATTGTATCGCCGGGCTGGGTGACATCCCTCGGCAACGTTGTCCCCAACAGCTCCACCTCGGCAATTTGCATGCAGCAACCGTTTGGTGTCGTCTGCGTTTCAGTGACGATCCAACGGTAATGCCGGTACGCCTTGCGGTTTGGGAAAGTAAACGTTTGGACTTTGAAACGACTCGGATCCGGAGTCCCGGTCCCAAAAATGGTGGTCCATGCTGTAATATTGCTGATGCCGGCGATTAATTCCCAGTGACCGGAATTGAAGGCGCCGATGGTGTCGTCGTTGGAGCCCTCCAACGTGAATGCCCTCGTGTCGCGTTCCGGAGCATCATTGGCGGACATTAGAGCCACACCAGTTACATGGGTAACACCAACCGATGGGCTCACTACAAAACCGGAAGGCAGAAAGCCGTTTCGACCGCTGTCGAAGTTCAGGTATTT
>Ga0193697_1000196_pt1 | contig 24247 bp, 38 predicted proteins | sample L3m2metaG_FD_145073 | JGI IMG/M metagenome (GOLD analysis project Ga0193697, IMG submission 145073) | Soil microbial communities from a riparian zone of the East river system, Colorado, United States - L3m2 | ecosystem: Environmental > Terrestrial > Soil > Riparian zone | place: USA: East River...
CTGTGCGTTTGTCTACCCTCCCGGATCGGCCGCGTTCGGTCCCCGTTCGCCGCTGTTTTCCGAGCCTCGCCGTGATCGTTTCGGGCTCGTCCGAGGACGCCTCCCCTCCGGTGGAGGGGACCCGCGTGGCTCTCACCGTGAACGGCGTCCCCGTGCGGATTCGCTGGCCGATCGAGGAGCCGGCGGGCGACTGGACGCGCCTCGTGTGCAACTGTCGGGTCATCCCCGCCGAGCGATGACGGGCGCGTCTCGCACGGCGCGGCGTGGCGTGTACCGCGGGGATGGCGGCGCCTACGTCCGTGGACGTACCGAGCTCCTCGCCGATCATCCGCCGTGCGCGACGCGGGGCCCGCGATGCGCCGGGATGGCGACGGAGGCGGATCATCGTCCACCGCTCGCCCTCCACGATCACATCCCCGGGACCGGATGTTGTGTGCTGGTCCCGTCGTGCGGTCCCTGCGCCCGGGCGCAGGGTGGCGCTCTGGCGTCGAGCTCGCCGGCGGCGTATCCGGTCGAGGTCCGGGAGCCGGCGCCGGTCCCGCTGGAGAGGTTCGACGTCGCGTGGCTCGTCGACCTCCTCGAGGTCCCACCGGATGCGACGTGGCCGCGTCTCATGTCGGCGCCGCATCCGCGGGCGGTCGGGTCCTACGGCGGTCTCGTCGAGCGCTGGAGCCTCGTCCACCGTGGGCGTCCGCTGCGATGGTGGCAGCGTCTCGTCTGTCGACGTCTCCTCGAACATGACGACGACGGTCGCCTCTGTTGGGAGCTCGCCGTCCTCACCCTCGCCCGTCAGGTCGGGAAAACGTGGGTCCTCGGCGACCTGTGCGGGTGGCGTCTCCACGCCGCCGAGCTCCTCGACGCCATGCAAACCGTCCTGTCGACCGGCAAGGACATCGCCGTCGTGCGCGAGATGCAACGGCGCCACCGTCTCGCCGCGAAACGGGACCGGGCGACCTATCACGTCCGCGAGGTCAACGGACAGGAGGAGATTGAGCTCCTCGCCGACGGGTCGCGGTGGATGGTGCGGGCGAAAGAGTCCGTGTACGGGATCACGGCGACGATGGCGACCGTCGACGAGGCGTGGAAGGTCCTCGCCTCGGTCGTCGACGACGGGATCGAACCGACGACCGTCGAGGCGCTCGACGCGCAAATCCTGCTCGTGTCGACGGCGCATCGACGGGCGACGGCGCTGATGATCGGGCGCCGGGCGACGGCGCTGGAGCATCTCGACGACGGCGAAGGTCCGCTCCTCCTCGAATGGTCGGCGCCGCCGCTCGCCGAGCTCGACGACCGGACCGCCTGGCGCGCCGCGTCGCCGCACTGGACGCCGAAACGGGAGCGTCTCATCGCCCGACGCCTCGAGGGCGCCCTCGCCGGCGAATCCGACGATGTCGACGAGCCGGATCCGGTCTCCAGCTTCCGGACGCAGTGGCTTAACCAGTGGCCGGCGAAACGTCTCGCCCTCGTCAAAGGCGAACGTCTCGTCGAGCTCGAGGAGTGGCGCGCCCTCGCCGGCGACGTCGTCGACGACCTCGCTCGGATCTACGTCGCCGTCGAGGACCACGCCGGATACGGCGCCGCCATCGCGGCGGTCGCCGTCCAGTCCGACGGACACCTCGGGCTCGACGGGTGGACCGTGCCGACATGGGCCGACGCCCTCGTCGACATCCGCCGCCTCCAGCGCTCACACGAGCTCGTCCGCCTCTACGCCGGCGCCTCGCTCCTCGTGCGTCTCCCGCCCGGGATGCGGGCGACGCCGGCGACGGCGACGCTCACCTCCTCGACGCTCCCGCTGATGCGCGAGCTCGTCGCCGCCGGCGTCATCGTCCACGACTCCGCCGAGCTCGACGAACAGATAGACGAGGTCCGCGTGACGACGGCGGTCGGCGGACTCAAGGTCGTCGCCGGCGCCCGCTCCGACCTCCTCCGGGCGGCGTCATGGGCCCTCGCCGCCGCCCATCGGCCGCGACGGACGCCGAGCATCCACTAGACGCCACGGATTGGCCGCTCTGTGGCCGCTGGAGCCGCGAACGGGGCTCGGCGGTACTAGAGGACCTTGATCGCCAGGAGAATCGCGCACACTGCGGTCACGATGTTGGCGACCGTGTTCACGACAGAGTGATTCACGGCCGCGACGCTACTGACTGGCCGCTCAGTCAGGAGTAACCTCGTCGCCCGATGGGTGAGGGACGCCGCCGAGACGATCGCGGCCGGTTCGTCTCCAAGCTCGAGGTCCGCACGATTCGACCCGTCGACGACGACCACGATCCGAACGGGACCGTCGGCGACCCGCCGACCGTCGGGCTCGACGTCTACACGGAGCCGACCGAGACGCCGCCGGCGGTCGTCGTCGCCGACTCGGGCGGTCCGGCACCGCCGTGGCCGCCGTCGAGGATTCACGTGTCGCCGTGGGACGGATGGCCGGCCGATTGGGGCGTGCCGTCATGGGGCGGCGTCGTCGACGACCTCACCGACGTCGCGTGGGCGGCGCTCGACCTCAACGCGTCCGTGTTCTCGACGATGCCGCCCTACCTCGTCGGCGCCTCCGACTCGCTCCCCGACGAGTGGATCGACAACCCGGACCCCGACCAGTACACGTCGTGGTCGACGTTCGCTCACTCGCTCATGTGGGATTTCCAGCTAGGCGAGGCGTTCGTCCTGTGCACGTCGCGGTTCGCCAACGGGTGGCCGGCGCGGTTCCATGTGGCGCCGCCGTGGAGCGTGAACGCTGAGCTCGTCGGCGGGCGCCGCGACTACAGCGTCGGCGCCCTGCGCATCGACCCGGTCGACGTCCTCCACATCCGCTACCGCTCGACCGTCGACAACGCCCGCGGGACCGGACCGCTCGACGCTGGACGGACCCGCCTCGTCGCCGCCCGCGTCCTGCTCCGCTACCTGACGAATTTCGTCGCCGGCGGCGCCGTCCCGTCGTCGGTCCTCGAATCCGAGGAGGACGTCACGGCGACGCAGGCCAACGACCTCCACGCGCAGTGGGTCAACGCCCGCATGTCGAAACTCGGACTCCCGGCCGTCCTCGGCGGCGGCGTGAAATGGAAAGCGACGCAGGCGAACGCCCTCGACTCCGCCCTCGCCGAGCTCGCCGCGTACACGGACGCGAAGCTCGCCGTCCTCCTCGGCGTCCCGCCGTTCCTGCTCGGGCTCCCGGGCGGCGGCGACTCCATGACCTACTCGAATGTGTCGTCCATCTTTGATTATCACTGGCGCGCCGGACTCAAGCCGAAGGCGTCTCGGGTCATGCTCGCCCTCTCGCAATGGCTCGTCCCGCGAGGAACCTCCGTCGAGGTCAACCGTGACGAGTACGTCAACCCGGGACCGTACGAGCGGGCGCAGACGTACGAGATTCACCAACGCATCGGGTCGATGACGGTCGAGGAGATTCGTGAGGCGGAGCGGTTCGGCGTTGCGTCACGCTCCGCCGGGACGCAACTCTCCGGGGTCCTCAAGTGACACAGGAGGCGCTCGTGAACATGGTCGGGAACGCGGCACAGGACCTCGACCGCCTCGCCGACTACGTCGACGCCGTCGTCCATCGCCCGCTCGAATATCGCACCGCCGGCGCCCTCGAGGTCCGGTTTCCGGAGCGCATCATCGACCTCGTCGCCGTCCCCTACAACGAGGAGACGCTCGTCCCGGAGCGTCGCGGGAGCTCCCGCCTCGTGCGGGAGTCGATCGCGCCGGGCGCGTTCGCCGGCGTCGAGCGGCGGGCGAACCGTGTCAAGGTGAACCGCGCTCACGACGTCGAGGCGGTCGTCGGACGCGCCCTCGCCCTCCACCCCGACCGCGCCGAGGGTCTCGTCGCCGAGCTCCGCATCTCGAAAGGTCCGACCGGCGACGACATCCTGGAGCTCGCCGCCGACGGCGCGCTCGACGCCTCAGTCGCGTTCGCGCCCTTCCCGGGCGGCGAGGAGTGGCTCGAGAATCGGACCGCCCGACGGATCACAAAGGCATATCTAGGACATATCGCCCTCACCGGCGACCCTGCCTACGACGGCGCACAGGTCCTCGCCGTTCGGTCGTCGGCACCCGCGCTGTTGCCCGTGGCGCGGGTGCCGACTCCGAACCTCGACCGCATCCTCGCCGAACGGCGAGCTCGCGAGTCGGGTCTCGACCTCACGGCGCCCGAGGCGTAACATCCGCCCTCAAGCGAGGCGATCTACCTCCGGAGGAGTGACGGACAGGGTCCGGCCGGAGTAGCGGGTGACCCGAGCGTGACGGAAACCGATCACGTTTCGAGGAGGTCACCCCATGCCCGGTGCGCAAGACGCCATGCTCGCCCGCCTTTCGGCGGAGCTCGAGGAGCGGCGCAATTTCCAGGACGGACTCGTCGAGGGCGCGCAAGAGGCGCAGCGCGACCTCAACGCGCAGGAGATGGAGCTCTACAACCGCGCCGGGTCGCGGATGGTCGAGCTCGAGGCGCAACTCCAGCCGCTCCGCGAGGGCGCCCGCATCGCCCTCGACTCGCATCGTCGGACCGCCGAGCTCACCGAGGCGTTCGCCGTCGCCCGAAACCCGAACCTCGTCCCGGCGGCGATCGAGTACCGCACCGCCGGCGAGTACGTCCGCGACCACATCCGGGCGTACGTCTCCCACGACGACGACACGGTCCGGCGCCTCGAGCTCTACCACCGCGCCGCCGCCCACCAGACGACGACAGACAACCCGGGTCTCCTCCCGGAGCGGCTCCTCGTCCCCATCCTCCAGAACCTCGATTTCGGGCGTCCGCTCGTCACGGCGATCGGCGTCCAGCAGCTACCCGCCGGGTCGTGGAGTCGACCGCGGGTCACGCAACACACGCAGGTCGGCAAACAGACGGCGGAGAAAACCGAGCTCGCGTCGCGCAAGATGATCGTTGACAAGCTCCCGCTCGAGGGCGACACATACGGCGGGTACGTGAACGTGTCGCGCCAGAACATCGACTGGACGCAGCCGCAGGTGCTCGACATCGTCATCGCCGACCTCACGTCGGAGTACGCGTTCGAGACCGAGGAGGCGACCGGGATCGACCTCGCCGCCGCCGCGACCGCCGGTCCGGTGCTCCCGGCGACGCCGACCGCGCAGGACATCGCCGATGCCTTGTGGGCCGCGGCCGGTCTCGTGTTCGGGAACATGTGGCTGGCGCGGACGCCGATGGGGCGTCTCATCCTCGCCGTCGCGCCCGACATGCTCGGGCTCCTCGGACCGCTGTTCCCGGGTGTCAACCCGCAGAATGCGCAGTCGCAAGGCATGTCCGCCGGACTGTTCGGCGAGGGTCCGGCGCCGTCCATCTCCGGGATCACGCCGGTCGTGTCCGGCGCCCTCGCCGCAGGGACCGCGCTCGTCATCTCGTCGAACGCCGTCGAGGCGTACGAGGACCGCATCGGCGCCCTCCAGGTCGTCGAGCCATCGGTCCTCGGCACGCAGGTCGCCTACGCCGGACACTTCGCACTGCCGATCCTCCAGCCGACCGGCATCGTCGAAATCACGAAGACGTGACGCCGTGACGATGTTCGACGACCCGAACCGCGAGGCGGTCGGACTCGCCCCCGCCGGCGCCGACTCCGTCGAGGAACCGGCGCCGGAGCCGGAGACGCACGACGACGAGGAGGACGAGTGACGACGGAGGAGCTCGACCTCCTCCGCGACGGGACCGTCCCGATCGACGCGCCCGTTGTCAACGCTTGGGTCGTCGGCGTCGTCATCGTCGACTCGTCGGCGCCGGCGCCGACGCTCACGTCGCTCTCGCCGAACACGGCGGAGCTCGGGTCCGCCGTCGCCCTCGTGACCCTCACGGGAACAGGGTTCACGCGGAATTCTGTCATCGTCTGGAACGGCGGCGACGAGCCGACCGACTACGTGTCGCCGACACAGGTCACGACGTACGTCCGCCCGTCGACGGCGTCGACGCCGGGCGGGTATCCGGTCCTCGTCCGCGACGGTCCTCGACGCACGGCGCCGCAGACGTTCACGTTCACGGAACCGGCGCCGCCCGAGGCGCCCGAGGAGCCCGAGGAGTGACCTACTACACGCCGCCCGCCGTCGCGCCGCCGGCGCCGCTCCCGTTCGACGTCGACGCCATCGCCGAGCTCGCCCTCGACGTCCTCCGCCTCGACCCGGCCGACGATGACGCCGAGCGGATTCGGATGGCGGCGGGCGTGGCGTGCGACCTCGTCTCCCGCGAGCTCGACTACGCCGTCGCGCCGGCGACGGTCCCGGCGCCGGTCGAGGACGCCGCCGTGTCGCTCACGGTCGAGCTCTACCGCCGCAAGGATGCGCCGTTCGGACTCACCGACTCATGGTCCGTCGACGGCGCGTCCATCCGCATCTCCTCGGATGTCATGCGCGGCGTGTCGTCCGAGCTCGCCCGCTACCGCTCCCGATGGGCGCTCGGGTAGTGGCCGACGCGACCGCCGTCTCCGAGGCGAGGACCCGTCTCTACGACGCGCTCCGCCGGGACTCGTCGCTCGCCCCGTGGCGCGTCCACCGTGTCACGCCACGCCAGATCGCCGCGCCGACGATCTACGTCGACTCCGTCGAGTTCGGGCTCGACGACGTCAACGGCGTCGGATTCGTCGCCGTCATGTTCCCCGTCGTGTTAGTTCACGACGGCGCCGTGCGAGCACAGGTCGAAGCTCTCGACGACATGCTCGCCCATGTCTGGACCGCCGCGCTCTCCGCGTCGTGCGATCCGACCGACTCCCGTCCCGTCAACCTCGACGTCGGCGGTCCCACACTCCGATCGCACGTCGTGCGGGTCGGAACCCTTGTCCAGGCGTACACGATGTGTCCGCCCTCCCTCGTCTCCGCTGGAGGTACCCCGTGAGCAATGTTTTCAAGATCGAAAACGGCGTGTTCGCCCTGTCCATCGTCGACCCGGCGGCGGTCGGGTACTCGCCGGCGTGGCAGACGCCGGGCGGCAAGCCGGTCGACTCCGTCCTCCTCGCCGACTACACGACGGCGGACGGAAACGACCTGTCGTGTCAGGTCGCGTCTGGCGCCCTCACGGCGTCGCCGAACACGACGACCGACACGACGCCGGCGACATTCTGCGGACCCGAGGTCACGACGACAGCGGTCGGCGTCACGTCGTACGCGCTCGACGCGACGATCCTCCAGGACCCGAACATCGCGGCCGGCGTGTCGGCGTACCTGTTCGAGTTCGACACGCAGGAGGCGTACTTCCTCCTCGGGCTCGACGGCGTCAACCCGCCCAAGGCGGTCGGACGATGCCGCGTCGTCGCCGGCGCGTTCGGAGGCGACGCCCGCGTCACGCTCACGGCGACCCTCTCGCTCCCGGTCTCGCGCAAGCCGGACATCGAATACGGGAACGCGACGACGTCGCGCATCGTGTGGGGCTCCGGGACGGCGCCGACCGGCGCCCTCGCCGGCGAGGAGGAGGCGACGACCGAGTCGGAGCCGATCCTCGAGGACGCGAACGCGTGACGTGTTCACCGTCGACAAGTCCGGCGACCTCTCCGGGATCGCCCGAGAGCTAGAACGCGCCGCGCAAGCGGGACAGAAAGACGCCGGGAAGGCGGTCGCGAAAGAGGGTCGCACGGCGATCCTCGACGACGTCCGTCGAGCTCGCGGTTCGCTCCGGATGATGGGCGGACGCCTCGGCGTCAAGACACGGGTCACGGCGACGGCGGCGTCGTCCGTCGTCGAGCTCTACGCCGCGCCGGCGGGACCGTGGACCATCGTCACGCAAGGGACCCGCGCCTACGACATCCGCCCGCGCCGTGCCGACGTCCTCGCCGCCGGTAAGGGCGACGTGATCGGCATGTCGGCGCATCGCCGCCGGCGCCTCGGACGCGACTACTGGGGACAGGCGACCGACCGCCTCGACGCCGAGCTCGGACCGCTCGTGGAGCGCGCCGTCGACGCACAGATGATGACGGCGGGTCGGTAGTGGCCGGGCGCGACCTCACCTACACGATCGGCGTCGACGCCTCCGACGCGGCGGCGGGACTCCGCAAGCTGGAGGGCGCCGTCCGCTCGACGATGCGGACCGTGGAGGACGAGCTCGAGGATGGCGCGACCGCCGGACAGAAGCTCGCCGAGTCGCTCGACCGTGTCGCCGCACAGTCGAAAGAGGACCTCTCCTCGGCAGCGGTCGCGGCCGAGGAGCTCCAGCGGGCGCTCCGTGATGCCGGGTCCGGGCTCGAGGTCGGCGACGCCATCGCCTCGCTCCAGCGGATGGGGCTCTCGTTCGACGAAATCACGCAGGACGCCGACACGCTCGCCGTGTCCCTCAAGAATCTCGGCGACGTCCGCGCCGAAGGCGTCCAGGAGCTCGACGCCATCGCGCCCGGCCTGGCGACGAAGCTGGACAACGTCGAGCGCAGCGCGAGCTCGTCGAGGAGTGCGCTCGCCAACATGATCGGCAACTCCGCGCAGACGATGGGCGACTCCCTCGGCATCGTCGGCGACCTCGGCGTCGGCATCGGCCAGCTAGGGGAGTACGCGGCGGACGCCCGACTCGAGGGCGAAGGCATGGGCTCCGTGTTCAAGAACATGGCCGGCGTCGTCGGTCCGATGGCCGCGCTCGCCGCGGCGACGAAACTCGTCGCCGATGTCATGGCGTCCCGCTCCGAGAGTGCGGCGGCGGCGACCGCGCAACAGGAGCTCCTCACCGAGGCGTACAAGGAGGGCGGCGACGCGGCGACCAACTATGCGCGGGCGCTGAACGAGGCAGGGAAGATCGAGGTCGCCCTCGACCGTCACAAGTCCGCCGAGGAGGTCGGCGGACTCGTCTCGCTCTACTCGAAACTCGCGCCCATCGTCACCCTCGCCGGCGAGGCGCTCGGACTGTTCGGCGAGGCGACCGCCGACCTCGCACCGATGCTCTCCAGGGCGGGCGTGTCGACGCAGGAGTGGGCGGACGCCGTCACCGGCGGGTCCGACGCCTACAAACTGTTCGCCGCCGGACTGGCCGCGACGAGTCTGTCCGCCGACGACCAGAAAACGGTGCTCGGCGAGCTCGCCGACGCGCAGGAGGCGAACGCCGTCGCGTCCGACAACGCGTCGAAATTCAACACCGTGTTTGGCGACACGGCCGAGGAGGCGGCGGCGAAAACGGAGGAGCTCGCCCGCGCCCAACAGGAGGCGGCGGAGGCGGCAGACGCGCAAGCGATCGCCGTGGCCGGCGCGGCCGACTCGCTCCTCGAGGTCACGTCTGCGGCGGCGGAGGTCGAGCGTCGCTCCGACGCCCTGTCGGACCTGTTCGACGTCGGCGACGCGCCCGCCGAGGCGGCGTCGGCGACCCGCGACATCGCCGAGGCAATCGGCGGACTCGCGACCGCCGCGGAAGGCGTCGACCTCTCCGACGCCCTCGACCCGGCGAACCTCGGCGCGGACAAGCTCCTCGACGCCCTCGACGGACTCCGCCCGCAGGTACAAGCGAAAATCGCCGAGGCGTTCGCGGCGGGCGGACCGGAGGCAGCGACCGCCGTCGCCGACGACTACGTCGCACAGATCGTCGCCGCCCTCGGCGGACAACTCTCGCCGGAGAAAGTGAAAGAGCTCCTCGGCATCGGCGACCTCACGACGACGCTCTCCGTCGCCCTCGACGCGTCGTCGGTCGCCCGTGCCAAATCCGAGCTCGAGGTCCTCGTCGGCATCGGCGGAGAGACGCCGTTCACGGCGTCGCTCAAGCTCGCCGTCGACGCCGGGCAACTCTCGGGTGAGGCGGCGCGGGCGATCGCCGAATGGGGACTCGCCGAGGAGGGCGTCAAGGTCCCGCTCGACCCGGTCACGGACCCGGCGGCGCTCGCCGAGGCGCAAGCGTTCATGTCCTCGTTCGCCGCGTCGAATCCGGTCACACAACCGCTCGTCGGCGACGCCTCGGGTGTCACCGACGCCGCCACCGACGCCGCCGGACAAGTCGCCAAGACACCCGCGACACAAGACATCCTCGCCAACACGGACGACGCCGAGGCGGGGATCGCCTCGACGAAAGACACGGCGGCGAACACGAAACCGATCGTCGACGTCGACGCCAACGTGCAAGCCGCGATCTTGACGATGCGCATCATTCAATTCGTCGCCGCGGCGCTGGCGCCGAAGGTCGTGGTCGACGCCGACATCGCGCCGGCGATGGCCGACATCGCGACCGTCGCCGCGCAGCGGCCGCGGGTCCCGGCGACCGTGTACGTCGCCGACTACCCGACCGCCGGCGAGATTCAAGCGATGATCGGACGCCCGCGCATCCCGATCGACATCGTCGTCGGCACCTCCGTACGGATCACGGGCGTGAGGGACTGAGATGTCGCTCGCCGCGTTCACCTGGACGACCCGAGCTCGCCCGTTCGTCGAGGTCGGGATCGGCGACTCCCGCACGCCGGCGCCGGCGGCACGATGGGACGTCCAGCGATGGGACGCCGCCGACGCGCTCTGGTCCGGCGTCGACCCGTCATGGCTCGACGTCACCTGTGACGCCCGCTCGTTCGACTGCGAGTACGGGCGGGCGCGCACGACCGACCGTTTCGTCCCCGGCGTCGCCTCCGTCATCGTCGACAACTCGAGCGGATGGGCGGACCCGGGAGGCGACCCGACGCCGGGCGTCCTCAACATGCGACCCGGACGGTCGATCCGGATGGGCGTCGACCACGAGCTCCACGGGCGACAGATCCTCTTTCGCGGGTTCGTCGACGCGATGAATCCGACCTACGACCCGGTCGACGCCGACACGGTCGAGCTCGTGTGCATCGACGCCCTCGGCGAGGTCAACCGCGCCAAACTCGTCCCGGCGTCGTCGCCGGTCGGCGCCGGCGACACGGCAGACGTGCGCGTCGCCCGCCTCCTCGACCTCGTCGGATGGGCGACGGCGAAACGCGACCTCGACGCGTCATCCCTCGAGCTCGTCGGCGACGAGCTCGGCGGACAGGTCGCCGACCTCCTCGGACAAGCCGCCGAGTCCGGCGGCGGGTCCGTGTTCGGCGACTACAACGCGTCGGTCGTGTTCCGCGGGCGGGACTGGCAAACGTTCGTCCCCGACGTGCCGGTCGACGCCACCATCGGGAACGTCGAGCCGGGACACATCGTGCCCGGCACCCCGGAGGTCCCCGGCTACTTCATCGGCGACGGCACCGCCACCCACTACGTCTCGACCCCGGACGCCAACGACCTCGTCATGGACGGCGACGTTCGCTGGACCTGTCGCGTCCGCGACGACTCGACCGAGACGACGACGTCGCGTCTTATCACCGCCAAGCAGGACCGCAACGCGGCCCGACTCGACTACCGACTCGGACACACCTACCTCACCGGCACGAACGTCACCGGCTACCCGACCGGTCTCGCGTCTCCGCAGATCGTCGCAGCGGTCGGCGTGCGCTCGGCGATCGGGACAACGCCGCCGGGAGCCGACGTCTACATCGGCGCCGACCTCGTCGGAGTCAACCCGGGATCGCAGGCCCTCACGCTGCGGGGGCAGTTCCTCCGATCAACCGACGGCACGACGTGGACGAACGTCGGAGCGCTCGGAGCGGCGGTCCGCGCCGACACGCTGTCGTACAACGGACCCGACCCGCTCAACGTCGGATTGTGGTGGCTCGGACGGATCTACTGGTCGCAGATCGAGACGAGGAACCGCGCCCGCCTCGTGTTCCCCGGTGTCGTCGGGAACTACCTCGGCGTCCCCGACGCGGCGAACCTGGACATCACCGGGGACGTCGAGATCGTCGCCCGTCTCACGTTCAATGACATCGGCGCGACGAATCAGGGCGTCGTGTCGAAACACGGGGCGTACACGCTCTATCTCAACGTCGCCACCGCGGTCGGCGCGATCTTCTTCTTCGCCGACGCGCCGGGCACGTCCGTGTTTGCGTCGTCGACTAGTCACGGTTTCGTCAGCGGTCAGACCTATTGGGTCAAGATGACCCGCGCCGTCGCGACCGGACTGGTGTCGTTTTACAAGGCGAACGATTCGCCGACTGAGCCGACGACGTGGACGGCGATCGGCACGCAGACACCCGCCGGGTCGGCGGGCAAGACGATCGCCGTGTCGGCGTACCGGGTCGACATCGGCCAACGCTACGACGGCGCGCTGCCCTTCACCGGGCGCATCGCCCGCGGCATCGTGCGCAACGGCATCGCCGGGACGGTCGTCCTCGACGTCTCCGAAAACAACGCCGGGAAGCTCGTCACGGCGACGACGTTCGTCGCGACGACCGGACAGACCGTCACCATCTCGACGACGCCGCCACATGCAATCGTCCAGCCGCAACCGGACCGCGTCGTATGGAGGTTCGACGCGAACGACTACCCGGGGACCGGGACGAGCTATGTCGACCCTCGAGGTCGGACGTGGACGCTCTCCGCCGCCGGCGCCATCGTCCCGAAGGTTCCCGAGGTCCCGCCGGTCGTCGTCCCCGCCGATGTCTGTCCGATCGGGTGGGAGCGTCCGTTCGCCCGCGCCGACATCGCGACCCGCGTCATCATCGGACGCGACCTCCAGACCGCTCAGGTCCTCGACGACGCGGACGCGCAGGTCCTCTACGGAATCGAACCGTTCGAACGGACCGACCTCCTCACCGCGAACGACGCCGAAATCACGAGCCTCGGGACCCGCATCCTCGTCACTCGCTCCGCGGCGACGGCGCCACGCATCCGCGCCGTGTCGTTCGACGCCCGCACCGCGGACAACGTCCTCGACCTCCTCTCAACCGTCGACGTGTACCGCCCGTCCCGCTATCGATGCCGACTCCGTTACCCGCGAGGCGACGTGTTCGACAAGGAGATGTTCGCGACCGGCGTCGCGCACCACATCACGCCGGGCGCGTGGACTCTGGAGCTCAACCTCGACGTCGCCGAACCGTTCGCCGCCGCCGGCGGGCGATGGGACCGCGACCGATGGGACCGCGCCGCATGGACGGTCGCCCCATGACACGAAAGGTCGCCGCATGACATCCGTAGATCCGAACGGATTTCCGAATCACGTCGCCGCCGACGAGCTCATTGAGAGCGCGTGGGGGAACGCCGTCGTCGACAACCTCAAGCGCGTCGCCCGACAATTCGCGGCGGTCGGCGGAGGCGGGTCCTCGGGCGGCGGTATCGACATCGTCACGCTCACCGTCCCGGCGGTCCCCATCCCGACCGTGTGTGTCGTGCAGGGGCACCTGCGCGTCGACATCGCGAGCATCGCCGGGACGTACAACGTCAACATCGTCTACGGCGCGACGCCGATCGGGACGTGGCAGACGTCCGTGACGGGCATCCACTATTGCTCCGTCCTCGGCGTCCAAGACGTCCCGGCGAACGTCGCGCCGCAGTTCACGCTCCGCGGCGGCGGGACCGCAAACGTCACCGTGTTCGGCGACCCGACCATTAACCGCATCGTCGCCACATCGACCGTTCAGGTCTGAGGAGTGCCATGTCCTACGCGAGTCTCAACATCCAAATCCGGGACACGGCGCTGCGCGACCGCGTCAACTCCGCCGTCCAACAGGAGGCGCACGAAAACCCGGGGCTCTCGGAGAGCGCGTTCGCGGCGGGCGTCCGCGGCGTCATGTTCGGCGCCGGCGACCGCCTCATCTGGCCGGTCTCGCTGGCGACGGAAGCGGAGTACGCGTCGGCGCTCGCCGCAAACAATCCGGACCCGGGCGGCGACGAGTCCGTCATCTCGGACGGGATGATCCTCTCCGCCGTCCAGGCGTCATGGCCGCAGGACCCGGCGCCATGAGCGACCCCGCCGCGTTCGGCGATTGGAGCCCGGACGACTCCGTCGACACGGAGCCGCCGGCGCCCGAGCAGGTCTCATACAAGCTCCACGAGCTCCGCCTCGAGATCGACGCCCTCGCCGGCGCCGCCGGACTCCCGGCATGGGACGAGCTCGACGCGCCGTCACAATCGCTCGCCCTAGCGATGGGCGAGATGGTCGTCGCGTTCCTCCTCGCTCACGACCCGGACGACCCCGAGCTCGTCGCCCGACAACTCCACGAGGCGCGTCGCTACGTCGCGTCCTCACGCCTCCACCCGTGGGACGAGCTCGACGCCGACGACCGCGCCGTCGGAATCGACCTCATGTCACTCATCCTCGGATGGCTCCGCCGACAGGGGGCGCTCTCATGACCGGTCTCTATTACACGGACGTCCTCGACGTCCTCCGCGCCGCCGGATGCCGGGTCGCCGAGAGCTCGACAACGAACGGATGGCAACGCCGGGCGCGGTCCTCGGGAGGGTTCCCGTCACCGCCGCTCGGCGTCCAGTGGCATCACACGGCGAGCTCGACCTCGCCGGCGAATGATCTCCACTGGCAGATCGTTTCGTGTCCGGATTCGCCGGTCGGGAACATGCTCCTCGACCGGACCGGATGTTTCTGGCCGGTCGCCGCCGGCGCCGCCAACACCGCGGGCAAGGGCGGACCGCTCAAGCTCTCCCGCGGGACGGTCCCGGTCGACTCCGGGAACACCCGGACGTGGGCGATCGAGGCGGCGAACAGCGGCGTCGGCGAGGCGTGGCCGGTCGCACAGATCGACGCCTATTTCGCCGGGTCAGACGCCCTCAACGCCCGGTTCGGGAACCTCCCGACCGACGTGTTCTCGCACGCCCTCGGCGCCGGCGACGGGTGGACCAACCGCAAGATTGACCCGGCGACCGCCGCCGCCGTCCAAGGCCCATGGAAACCGCGCTCCGTGAACGGGTCCGGGACGTGGAGCCTCGCCGACATGCGCGCCGAGTGCTCCCGGCGCTCATCCTCGAACATCGCACCGCCGGAGGTACCCGACATGACAGACGACCAGGCACGACAACTCGCCGAGCTCCACGCCTACCTGACGCAGCAGATTGGCGCGCCCGGACAGTTCACCGATCCGGGAGGCGCGAACCTAAACCTCCCGTGGGCCGCGGCGTGGGCATGGTCGTACGTCTCCGGTCCGATCGACGCGAAGCTCAACGACATTCTGGCTCGCCTCGATCGCGCCGGCATCTGACCATGCGACCGTCGCCGGGCGGGCGCGACGTCGTCGCGACGATCCTGGCGATCGGCATCGCGACGGCGATCAATCTGATCATGGTCGCCGTACTGTGGGACGCGCTGCGCAGCGACACGCCCGGGCTATCCGAAAACGCGACGCAGGTCATCACCGCGCTCGGGTCGGGCATCATCGGCGTGCTCGGCGGATACATCGGCGGGCGAGCCGCCGAGCAGGCGCAGCATCGGGCGCAGGAAGCGGCGGCGCCTCGTGACACGTCGGACACGGGTAGCGCGGCGGCGGACCGTCGAGGCGTCGCCCACACGTCGGACAGATAGACGGCGGTTCGTCAGCCATCGGCCATCCCAACGGTGATGCGGATATCCAGCGTCACAGTCAGACCAAGCGCACGCATCTCACGGGTCATCGCGGCCAACCGTGCGAACACGTCCTCCGGCGAGCCGGGTTGGTCAATCCCCTCCACGATGATGAACGGCGGTTCAATGCCGGTCGCACGTGCGAATGGTTCCCACTCCGCGTCGGTCATGGGTACGGGATCGCGCATCGGGCTGTTGAACAGCGGTTCCATTCCCGGCTCAGGCATCGCCCAACAGCTCCTCAATGCTCGGCCGTGGCGGCGCGTAGAAGACGGCGCGCCGGGTGGCGCGCTCGTCCTCGCTCACACGGGCGCACCAGTAGGGCGCCAGCCATGCCGGGTAGCCAGCGAACGCGCATGCAATTGAACAGCGGTTCGTCAGTGCCACTCGGCATCGGGCACTCCGAGGTAATCCCCGATGTCATCGAGCATCGGAGCCAGTCCGGTCTCGCGTCGCTCGCTGGGCGCGAGGCAGTCGAGGCACGCTAGGTACAGCTTGGCGAGCGCGTCACGGTCGCTGTTGAACAGCGGTTCGTCAGTCATCGCCGCGCCTTACGCCTCGACCGCCGCGGCGCGGCGACCTCGTCGAACAGACTGGCGACGTGGAGGCGCCGCCATTCCTGCGGCGCTAGTCGGTCGTCGCCGTGACGGGCGTATCCGTCGGGCTGTCGGTAGCGCGTGACGACCTCGCCCGAGCGCGTCACCCATCGGACCCGCTCCATCGCACACTCGCCGCACGTCGACGGTAGACCGACCATCCCCGTCGACATCCCATACGGGCGGGCGACCGGCGCGTCCGGGTCGTCGATCCCGACCGGTCGCCCGTGGTGCCATTCGTGACCCATCGACCGACACAGTGCGAACCGGAGCACATCGTCGCCCGCTCCCGCATCCGTCATTTCGTCGCGTGGAAATGCTCGAGGACCGCGTTCGGCACCCGACCTCGCGACGGGAGCGTGACGCCGTTCGTCTCCGCCCACTGGACGAGCTCGGCGCGGTCGTAGGCGAGCGCCGGCGGCGTCGAGGCGCGACGCTTTGGCTCCTTCCGAGTGACGACGTAATCGCCGGGCGAGCCTTTCGACCAGAAGGGCTCCAGCGCTTTCGCGAGGCGCACCGCCGACTTGTCCGCGAGGTCGACCTCGACGCCCTGTCCGTTCACGATGATGACGACGGTTGTCGCCTCCGGCTCGCCGGTCAAGTCGTCGGTACGGACCGTGTGCAGTGCCATTCGCTCTCCTCGTTGTGGGGACCCGCGAGCCTCACCGTAGAACCCACGGTGGACCGTGCTGGACCCTAACAAACCCCGGTAGGGTCCTGGTGGACCCCGGTATACCCCGGGAAGAGGTCCGAAAAAGGCCGCCACAGGTTGCCAAGGTGAGGGTCGCGGGTTCGAATCCCGTCGTCCGCTCCGAACGCCTGGTCACAGGCACTTTCTTACCTCTCTCCGGGGGCATCCGGGGTCCGAAAACCGCGAGTAGAGCCTCACCTAGGGCCGAAAACCTAGGTAGAGCCTCACCTACCGAGAGGACCCACATGCCCACCATCCGACCACCCCGCACCCGGTTCGGGCGCGCCGTCGCCGTCGTCGCCGTGCTCTACGCCGTGTGGCTCGGGCTCGTCATCTACAACGGCGTCAACCGCACGACGCGCACCGTCGCTCGCGCCTACGGGATCGACTCGACCCGCTCGACGCCCGCCTCGGCGGGCGAGATCGTCGCCCGGGCGCTCGTCGGTCTCGCCGTCGCCGGCGTCGTGATCCTGATCGCGTGGATCGTCTGGCACGGTCGCGAGGACGCCCGATGACCCGCGCCCCCGTCTCCGTCGCCGACCCCGAGCTCGCCGACTTCCTGGACGAGGTCCCGTGGTCGCCGGCGAACCGGGCGAACGCCCGATGCAACCTCGCCCGCGCCGAGCGCTGGCTCGCCGCCGAGGGCGTCGCCCCGCTGGAGGCGACCCACCGCCATCTCCGCGGCTACCTCGCCGCCCGCGAGGCGTCCGGCGTCGGCGGGTCGACCCGACATAAGGAGTGGCAACATCTCCAGGCGTTCTACGCGTGGGCGGCGCGCCCCGTCGTCGAGGGCGGCGCCGGCATCCTCGACACGAACCCGGCGCTCCGTGTCGGCGCCCCGGAGGTCCCCAAAGCGCCGCGGGTCCGTGTCGCCGAGGCGTCCGACGTCGCCGCCCTCCTCGACTACTTCGCCCGCACGGCGCGCCTGCGCCGCGGCGGCGGCGAGCGTGAACGGGCGCTGCGTAACTCGGCGATGGTCTCGCTCATGTTCCGCTCCGGGTGCCGCGTCGGCGAGCTCCCGTGGATCGACGTCGCCGACCTCGCCCGGGACCGCGCCGGCGAGCTCGTCGCCGTCCGGGTCGGCGGCGACGACGGGACCCACACGAAAGCCGGTAAGGGACGTCTCGTCCCGCTCGTCGACGAGACGCCGCGGGTCCTCGAGCGCTACCTCCGCGCCCGCGGCGACACGCCCGGTCCGCTATTCCTCGGACGCGAGGCGCACACCGCGGATCTCGGGCGGCGCCTCACGGTGCGGGCGATCCGCGACGTCGTCGAACGCGGCGCTCGGGCGGCGGGCGTCACCGTCTCCAGCCACGACCTCCGCCGCGGCTGGACGGTCGAGTCGCATCGCCGCGGCGTCGACGCGGTGTCGTTGCGCCTCGTCGGCGGGTGGACGTCGGACGACATGATCGTCCGCTACCTCGGACCCGACGCACAAGCCCACGCCGTCGAGGCGTTCCGAGCGACCGTCGAGGGCTCTCGGATGGGCTCCCCGCGAAGCTACGCCGACGCTGGCTAAGGTCACCCGGGCGGGTGGCGCCGGCACGACGAGGACGGGGGGTTACGGGTGATCGACGACGACCCGGACGACCGCGCCGCGTTCGTCGGCGCGTGGCGCGTCGTCGTCGCCACTCGCGACGCCCTCGCCGCAGGACGCGGCGCCGACTACGCCGGCGAGTGGGCGCGGCAACTCGGCGACGAGCTCGCCGACGTCGAGGCGATCATGCGGGCGCGAGGCGCGATGCGAGATCGAGGAGGAGGCGGCGATCCGTCGGAGACATGAGTCGCATGAGGTCGACAATTTCGACGCTCCAGGGCGGTCGCTCCGACACCTCCACGATCTGAGCTCGTAACGCCTCCATCTGTTCGGCGATCTCCTCGCGAACGCTCTCGGCGACCTCGGAGTCGTGAGTCCGCCAGACACGCCACGCCTCGCCTCTAGGCCATTCGAACGCCTCGTCTAGCGAGGCAAGTGTCGTCGCTGAGTAGCGCCGAGTCGGATTCGCCGTCTCGATATCGCGGATCGTTCGCGCCGACAATCCGGAAGCTCTTTGCAAAGCGGTCGCCGTCATGCCCCGCGCTGTTCGCGCCGCTATGACGCGTTCGCCGAGACTCGCCGCCGTCATGGTGGATGTTGAATCTAAGCGCGAGTCGTCTGGACTCTCTGAAGCTGCTCCGCGTTCCACCTGTGTCTCCTCGTCCCTAGTCGCCCGTCGCGCCGCGTCCGACACGAGACCCAATCATGACAGAGCAAACCCCCGGCGTACCCCGGTAGACCCCGACAGGGCGCGACGAATCTCCGTTGTCCACAGGAATACCCCGGTTGTCCACTGGCGATCCACCGCCCGCGGGTCCGAAGATGCTCCAGGTGAGGACGACCGCGGAGGAGGACGCCGCGATGCGCGACGACATGCCAGAGCTCTACCGAATCGACGACATCGTCACGCGCTACCGCGTGAACGAGTGGACCGTACGTCGATGGCTCGGGTCGGGCGAGCTCCGCGGGTTCAAGCTCGCCGGCGCGTGGCGGATCGACCCGGCGGACTGGGCCGCGTTCCTCCGCCGCCGTCGCGATGACGCCAACCTCGACGACGGCGACCTCGGCGACGAGCTCGAGGGCGTGGCCGATGCCCCGGTCACCGTTCCTCGCGCCCGACCGCGGCGGCGAGCGTGAACGCCCTTCCCACGCCGCCGCCGCGGCGCCGTGTCGTCGCCCTCGTCCTCGCCGCGCTCGTCACCGTCGCCGGATGTACCCCGGCGCAGGTGCGGGCGTGGCTCCGCTGGCACGCCGAGGACCCGGAGACGGCGGTCGCGTTCCTCGACACTGATGCCGGCCGCGACCTCCTCGCCGGCGACGACTCGGACGGTCCGCAGTTCGCCGAGTATCTCGCGACGCTCCCGACGCCCGGCGACTGTTCGTCGTACGCGCCGCTCCTCGAGCTCCACGGACTCCCCGTCGCCACGTTCACCCGCATCGCCTGGCGCGAGTCCGGATGCGACCATCGCTCGTACGTCGTCGACCATGACGACGCCGGCGGCGGACTCCTCGGAATCAATCTCAAAGGGCGCCTCGCGGCGCTATGGCGCGAATGGTGCGGCGTCACGCTCGCCTCCGTCACCGACGCCGAGACGAACATCCGATGCGCCGCCGCCGCCTACCGCCGGATGGGGATGGCGCCGTGGAGGACATGACTCACGCCGAGCTCATCGCCGACGCCGCCGCGTACGGCGTCGACGTGAACGCGACGACCGCGTTCGTCATCGGCGACGACGAGCTCGCCGCGTTCGTTCACTGGGCGCGCAACAATCGCGCCGACCTCGTGTACGCGCCGGGCGTGGCGCGCCGGGTCCTGCGCGCCTACGCCGAGGCGACGCCGTGACGGCGATCCGCGTCACGCCCGCCGCGGCGCGCCGGATGGGCGTCGACGTCCCGGCGTCGCGCTCGACCCGCACCGTCGCCCGCGCCCCGTACCACACGCGGTGCATGACATGTGGCGCCGTGTTCACGACGCAGGCGTCCGAGGACCGACACGTCGACCTCGTCGGCGGACACGTCCGTTTCGAACTCGTCCTCCAGTACGCGCCGCCGCCGTGAACGGGACGCACTGTCCGACGTGCTCGTGTCACGCCGGCGCCGGCCGCGTCGACGACCGGGCGCCGTTCTATCGCCTCGTCCTCGACGTCGAGCGGGCGTGGCTCGAGCTCATGGCCGAGGACCGCGCCGCCGGACGCCGCAAGTGGCGCCCCTTCCACACGAGGACCGCCGCATGATCCGCGAGACGGTACAAGCGCGATTCTGGAGACGGGTCGAGCGCGGAGACCCGGACGCGTGCTGGCTATGGCGTGGGGGGACGACCGCCGGACGGCAGGGCTACGGGCGTTTCTACGACGGATGCCGCAAGGTGTACCCGCATCGATTCTCGTACGAGCTCCACTACGGGTCGATCCCGCCCGGGTACGTCGTCGATCACCATTGTCGGGTCCCGTTGTGCGTCAATCCGCGACACCTGGAGGCGGTCTCGCTATCCGAGAACACGCTCCGAGTGAAACGTCCGGGTCGCCGTGGCGCGCTGCCGCGGGCGGTCGCCGGACCGACCGCCGCGAGTTTTCAACCGGAGCTCGAGGAGTGGACATGACGACCGACAAGAGAGAGGAGGAGCCGCGGGGGACGGGCGTCGCCGCGGTACCGCAGACCGCGCCGGCGCCCGACTCGGCGTCGCCCGAGTACCGGCATCTCGACCTCATGTGGCGCCTCGCGCAACGCACGACGCACTCCGAGATGGTCCCGAAGGTCCTACGCGGTCGACCCGACGCCGCCCTCGCCGTGATGGTCTACGGACACGAGCTCGGGCTCGCTCCGATGACATCGCTCCGTGAGGTCTACATCATCGAGGGGACGCCGTCGTGTTCGGCGAAACTCATGCGGGCGCTCATCTTCCGCGCCGGACACGCCCTCGTGTTCCGCGAGTCGACCCGCGAGCGATGCGTCCTCCACGGGACCCGCGCCGACGGTCTCGGCGAGGCGGTCGTCACGTGGACGGTCGACGACGCCCGCACGGCCGGACTCCTCGGGAAAGATGTCTGGAAAAAGTATCCGGCCGACATGCTCGTCGCCCGGGCGACGTCGCGGGTCGCCCGCCTCGTGTTCCCGGATGTGACGATCGGCTACACGCCCGAGGAGCTCCAGCGCGTCGACCTGTCCGGCGAGTACGACTATGTCGACGTCGGCGCCGAGGTCGACGTCGTCGACGATGGGACGCCGCTCGACCTCGACGAGGACCTCGAGCTCGACGAGGAGGACGCCGAGCTCGTCGACGAGGAACCGGCGACGTGAACGATCGCCCGACCCATCTCGTCGCCCATCCCGGCGCCGACCGGACCATCTGCGGACTCCACTACCGCCGCGACGGACAGCGCGCCTACCCGCAGATGTGGGCCGCGTACGTCGAGCGCCGCCGCCGCTCGTACGCCGAACACGGACTCACACTCGTCCTGTGCGACGAGTGTGAGGCGGGCGCCGAGGGCGTGACGTCGTGAGCGGCGACCGGTGTCCGCACTGCGCCGGCGTCGTCGCGCCGGCGCGACGCGGCGGCGACCCGGTCGCGGCGTGGCGCGTCCACGAGGAGTCGTGTCCCGGAATCCGGCGGGTCGAGCGATGACGGACATATGTCCGCACTGCCTCGCCCTCCGGGCGATCCTCGAGGCGACGAACGAGCGCCTCGGACGACCCGTCGACTCGTTCGACGGATGGGACGAGGAGATTCCGCGGGCGCAATTCCCGACGCTCGCCGACGTCGCCGGATGCGACTGCCGATGCCACGCGCATCTGAGGTTCGGACGCCATGCATAACCTCGGCGCCGAGCTCGACCGCGCCTATGCCGTCGTCCAGGCGATCGACAACCGCGAACCGATGTCGACGCCCGACCTCGTCGCCCTGTGGCTCGACGTCGACCATCTCGCCCGCGAGCTCGGACAGGTCCTCAAGCTCCTCCACGAGGACGCCTCGGACCGGGTGTTCACCGAGATTCCGGATGTCTCGTGGACGTACACGAGCTCGGTCGGCGAGCCGGTACATCTGGCACGCGGGTACGCGGCGGAACGCTGGAGCGGATACGAGCTCGCCGACCGCCTCGCCGTCGACGTCGTCGACCCGGAGACCGGCGAGCTCCTCCGCGCCGTCCCCGTCGAGGTCGTGCGCCGACACGTCCCGGGATGTGCGACGGCGGACACGACGTCGAGCAAATGGCGCACGACCGGTCTCGCTGAGCTCGTCCCGGACTGGCGCCGCTACCGCTCACGCGACGAGGCGCCGCTCGTCCTGCGCCGTGGGGAGCGGCCGTGACGGTCCTCGACACTGCCGACCTCGCCGAGCGGGCGTGTCGTATCTGCGGCGCCGTCGTCGGCGACACCATCCGACATCGCCGATGGCACCACGAGGAGGACGCCCGCGACGAGTCGACGCTGGAGGTTCTGCGCGCCCTCACATCGGACCTCGAGCGTCGGGCGAGCACGGAGGCGGAGTGAGCGCGCCCCGTCTCCTCGACCTCGGATGCGGAGGAGGAGGCGGCGCCCTCGGCTACGCCCGCGCCGGGTTCGACGTGACGGGCGTCGACATCGTCCCGCAGTACGAGTACCCGTTCCGGTTCGTCCTCGGCGACATGCTCACGGTCGAGCTCGACGGGTACGACGCGGTCCACGCCTCGCCGCCGTGCAAGCTCTGGACGGGCGCCCGCGGGGACCGTCACGCCGCCCGACTGTTCGAGCCACACGCCGACGTCCTGTCGCCGATGCTCGCCCGTCTCGCCGAGCTCGACGTCCCGTGGATCGTCGAGAATGTCCCGGGCGCGCCGATGCCGCCCGGGTCGCTCGTCCTGTGCGGTTCGTCGTTCGGGCTCGACGTTCGCCGGCATCGACTGTTCGCCTCGAACGTCGAGCTCACCGCGCCGCCATGCGATCACGCGTCACAGGAGGCGGGACGGTTCCGCTCACTCGACTGGAGTCGGCATACCGCCGGGAAGCGGGACGCCGTCGTCGGCGTCCACGGTTCGCTCCAGTACGCCGGCGAGCTCGCCATCCGCCGGCGAGCAATGGGCATCGATTGGCTCTCGAACGATCGCCTCACGCAGGCGATCCCGCCGGCGTACACGGAGCATCTCGGGCGCCAGCTACGGGCGTACACGGGGTGACCCGATGCCGACGCTCCTCGTCTCCGACTGGTGGCACGACCTCGAACGGCGCCGCCGGCGCCTCGTCTGTCGATGCGACGACCCGACGCCCGAGCTCGTCCGCCTGTTCGGATGCGTCCCGGTCGAGGGCGCCTACGAATGCCGGCGATGCGGACGGAAGGTCGTGTGATGGCCGGGACACAGTGGGTCCGCATCGACGCCGGGTATCTCCGTAACCCGAAGGTGCGCCGGGTCGGACGTGACGGCGCCCTCCTCCACCTGTCGGCGATCCTGTACCTCGGCGAGCATCGCATCGACTCGGGACTCCTCCCACCCGAGGCGCTCGACGTCATCACGCCGCCCGCCTACCTTCGCCGGCCGGACGCCACGATCGCCCGCCTCGTCAAGGCTGGACTGTGGCATCCCGACATGTCGGGAGGGTTCCTCGTCCACGACTACGACGAGCTCAACGGCGAAGCATCCGAGGCGGCGCGGGATCGCTACCGTCGCGCTCGGGAACGGGCGCGCTCACGCCGGCGACGGGAGGCGGAGGAGACCGCGGACGAGGAGCGGTCGTGACCGCGGTCCGACCGCGGTCGTTGGCGCGGTACGAACGAACGAACGAACGAACGCGGTATTACATGTCGCGAGATAGATCATCTGTACGCGACATGTCGGCGTGGTCCACAGAGCGGCCCACAGATCGGGAGGCGTACCGTTCCCGGGCATGACGCCCGAGGAGCCGGAGCCGCAGACACCCGACGCACCCGACACGCCCGAGGAGCCGGAGCCCGAGTGACCTCAGACGCCGAACGACCGCAGCTAGCCGGACCCGAGTACCCGCCCGGTGAAGGCGAGCTCCTCACCTCCGCCGACGCGGTATGGATCGGACACCTCGTGATGGAGATGCTCCGCACGGCGTCCCTCGTCGTCATCGCCGTCGCCCTCGTCGTCATCGCGTGACCGTCGACGACCCGTGGCCGCTACGACCGGTACTGCGCATCGGGC
>Ga0193697_1000197_pt1 | contig 24137 bp, 22 predicted proteins | sample L3m2metaG_FD_145073 | JGI IMG/M metagenome (GOLD analysis project Ga0193697, IMG submission 145073) | Soil microbial communities from a riparian zone of the East river system, Colorado, United States - L3m2 | ecosystem: Environmental > Terrestrial > Soil > Riparian zone | place: USA: East River...
CGTGACCCCGTGGAGCTCCTTCACCATCTGGGCCGCGTCGTGCAGCACGGTGAGGGTCTTCAAGCCGAGGAGGTCGATCTTGAGCATCCCGACCTTCTCGAGCGCGACCATGTCGTACTGCGTGATGATCGCGTCGGTGTCCTTGGGGTCCAGGCACACCGGCACGTAGTCGGAGAGCGGACCCGGCGCGATCACGATGCCGGCGGCGTGCACCGACGAATGGCGCGCCAGACCCTCGATGCGAGAGCCGAGTTGCAGCACCTTGCGGATGCGCTCGTCCTGCGCCGCCGCGGCTTTCACTTCTGGTACCTTCTCCGCGGCCTCGCTGAGCGTCAAGGAGAACCCGGGGCCCGACGGAATCAGCTTCGTGAGCCGGTCCACGTCGCCCATCTCGACGCGCAGGGTGCGGGCGACGTCACGGAAGGCCGCGCGCGCCTTGAGCGTCCCGAACGTGACGATCTGGCCGACCGACTCCCGCCCGTAGCGCTGGCGCACGTACTCGATAATCTCCCCGCGCCGCTCGAAGCAGAAATCGAGATCGATATCCGGCATCGAGATCCGCTCGGGGTTCAGGAAGCGCTCGAACAGCAGGTCGAAGCGCAGCGGATCGACGGTGGTGATCCTCAGGGCGTACGCGACGAGGGAGCCCGCCGCCGAGCCACGGCCTGGGCCGACGGGGATGTCGCGGTCCCGCGCGGCCTTGATGAGGTCGTACACGATCAGGAAGTAGCCGGCGTAGCCCGTCGTCGCGATCACGTCGAGCTCGTAGCGCAGGCGCTGCTCCACGTGGGCGGGCAGGGGATCGCCGTAGCGGTCGATCGCCCCCCGGCGGGCGAGATCCTCGAGTAAGGCTTGATCGCTGGCGAACTCGGCGGGCCGGGGGAACTGCGGCAGGAAGTAGCGCTTCTCGAAGTCAAACTCGCACAGCTCTGCCACCCGGGCCGTCTCCGCGAGCACGTCGGCACGGTCGGGGAACAACACCTTCATTTCCTTCTCCGACTTGACGTAGCTCTCCTGGCCGAAGAAGCGGAATCGCTTGGGATCGTCGAGGTCCTTGCCCGTCCCGATGGCGAGGAGGACGTCGTGGGCTTCGGCGTCGTCCTTCTTGAGGTAGTGGGCGTCGTTCGTCGCCACCACGGGAATCCCCAAATCGGCGGCGAGCTGGAACATCCCGGCGCTCACGACCTTTTCCTCGGCGATGCCGTGGTCCTGCACTTCGAGCCAGAAGTTGCCCGGGCCCAACGTCTGGGCGAACCACATCGCGCTGGCCTTCGCGGCCTCGTAATTCCCCTGCCGCAGGTACAGCGCGATCTCACCCGACAGGCACGCCGCCAGCCCGACCAGGCCCTCGTGGTGCTGCGCCAGCACTTCCTTGTCGATCCGCGGGCGGCGGTAATAGCCCTCGAGAAACCCGATCGACGACAGCTTGATCAGGTTCTGGTAGCCGACCTTGTTCTTGGCGAGCAGTACGAGATGGGAATAGGCCGCCGGGGCATCCGCGACCTTCTCGCGGGCATGGCGGCTGCCGAACGCCACGTACGCCTCGAAGCCGAGGATTGCCCGGATCTTCCGGGCCTTGGCCTCTTCGTAGAACGACCAGGCGCCGTGCAGGTTGCCGTGGTCGGTGATGGCGAGCGAATCCATGCCCAGCGCCTGGATCCGGTCCAGCAGTTCGGGGATCCGGTTGGCGCCGTCGAGGAGAGAGTACTCGCTGTGCGTGTGGAGGTGAACGAACGACACCCCGATGAAAATACCGGCGCTGCACTGCATTGTCAAAACCCGGCCGCATCGTATCTTGCGCGGTCATGCAGTGGATCGCGCTCGTTTTTTCGCTGGCTCTCATGGGCCTCTTTCAGCTGCTCACGCGGACGGGACCGCTCGAGGCGCGCGCGACACTCGCGCTCGGGTTCCTGTTGCTCGCGGCGCATCTGGGCGGCGACCTCGCCAAACGGTTCCGGCTGCCACGTATCACCGGCCTGCTCCTCACGGGCCTTCTGGTCGGCCCCGCGTTCCTCGGCCTCGTGCGCGCCGACGAGGTCGCCGCGCTCGGGTTCGTCGGTGACGCAGCGGCGGCATTGATCGCCTTCACCGCCGGGTCGCAGCTCAACCTGGAGATGCTGCGCCAGGGCCGCGGCATGCTGGCGCGCGTCACCGGCGCGACGATCGTATTCCCGCTCGCGATCGTCGCCGCGGTGATGCTGTCGGTGTCGTCGTGGTTTCCTCTCACCGTGCACCAGCCGTTTGGTGACGCCCTGGCCGTCGCGCTGGTCCTTGGCGCGATCGCCGCCGCGTCGTCGTCGACTCTGACGGTTGCCCTGATGGACGAGCTCGCCGCGCGAGGTCCCCTGGCCCGCGCATTACTGAACGTCGCGGCGGCGAAGGACGTGGCGATCATCGTGGTCTTCGCGCTCACCCTTTTGATCGCGCGACCGCTGGCGAGCGGCGGCGCGCTGGACTTGAGCGTCGTGGGGAGGGTGCTGCTCTACGGCGTGGCGTCCATCGCCGCCGGTGTGGTCCTGGGCGTGCTCATCTCACAGTACCTGAAGCTGTTGCGGAGCGATTCGCCGCTCTTCCTCGTGGCTGTGGCGTTCCTCACAGCCCAGGCGGCGCGCGTCCTTAATTTGGAACTACTCCTCATCGCACTCACCGCTGGGTTCTACGTGGTGACCTTCTCCCCAGCGGAGGGGTCGCGGCTCGAGACGCAGCTCAAGCGTGGCGCCTTGCCGGTCTACGCGCTCTTCTTCGCGCTGGCGGGCGCAGGCCTGCAGGTCGATTTCCTGCGGGACAACTGGGGGTGGGTGCTGTTGCTCGTCGCCCTGCGCGCCCTGGGGCTGCGCGTTGGCACTCGCTTTGCGGGACGATCGACCTTGGTCCCCGCCGGCCTGGCGAACCATGGCTGGTTGGGCCTCATCTCCCAGGCGGGGGTCACATTCGGACTGGCGGCGGCAGCCCGCCGCGCTTTTCCCGAGTGGGGGGTATCTTTGGAGGCGCTGGTCGTGGCCATGATCGGCGTCCACGAGATCGTCGGTCCGCTCTGCTTCCAGCGGGCCCTGCGGCTCACGGGCGAAGTGACTGAGGGGGAACATGTTACGCAGAAGGACGACACAGTTCGGCCTGCTCTTGTTCCTGGGAGCGGTGGCATGTAGTGACGGCGTGAGCCCCAGGCTCGCGCCCTGCACGGACGCCGGATCCCATGTGACGCTCCCCGTGGTCAGCGCCTACGCCTCATTCGACCCGGCGACGTCCAACGGCTGCGTCGTCTTCCCCACGAACCTTTCCGCGGACAGCGCCGAGTTCGTTCTCGTTCCCCAGCTCACCACCGGCATCCCCGGGAAGACATCCACCTACCGCCTCGCCGGCGACACCATCAGGCCCGCGCCCGTCGGCCCGGCGTACGCGGCGTCGTTCACCGCGCTGGAAGATCTCCCGCCCGCCGAGCAATTCCACCGGTTCCTGCGGCTGGGTGACGAGACACGCTGGCGCGTGCTCAATGCGCTGACGGCACCACCCCTGCAAGCGGCGCGCTCACCCGCGGCGCCGGCTGGACCGCCCGCCATGGGGAGTCAACGCACGTTCAAGGTGTGCGCCAAGCTCAATTGCGCGTCGTTCGACAACGTGACGGCGACGGTGCGCGCCCTGAAGAGCAACGTGGCGATCTATGTCGACAACAACGCCCCGGCGGGCGGTCTCGATTCCACGGCACTCGATTCCCTGGCCAACACCTTCGAGACGCGGCTCTACCCGACGGACACGGCGGCATTCGGACGCGAATCGGACATCGACACCAATAGCGTCGTCATGGTCTTGATGACACCCACGGTCAACAAGTTAGTCACGAGCGCGGCGTGCACCAGCACGGGATTCGTGGCTGGGTTCTTCTACGGAGTGGACCTGGAGCCGTCGCTACCGAATTCCAACAAGGGCGAGGTGTTCTACTCGATCGTGGCGGATCCTGGGGGCACGGTCAGCTGCGCCCACAGCACGACGTCGGTGCAGCGCATCGTGCCGGTGACATTCATCCACGAATTCCAGCATATGATCAGCTACAACCAGCACGCGCTGCTTCGCGGGGGCGACGGCGAGGTCCTGTGGTTGAACGAGGGTTTCTCGCACTACGCGGAGGAGTTGGGCGGGCGCACGTATGCGCCCGGAACACCCGAGTTCTCTCGCTTCGTGATTGGGGATTTGTACAACGCCTACCAGTACCTCGATTCCACCGACAAGCACTTCCTGCTACCGACCGCGGGGATCGGCAGCCTCGCCGAGCGCGGCGCGGCTTGGCTCTTCGTCCGATTTGTGGTGGATCGCTATGCCGGCGACACCACGGTGGCGGCGTGGAACGCGCTCACGCGCCAGCTCCTCGCCACGAGCGATGTGGGTGCGGCGAACATCGCGAACCGGACCGGTGCCACATTCACCGACGTCGTGACCCGCTGGGCGCTGGCCAACTGGGTATCGGACCTGCCGGGCTTCTCGGCGCCGGCGCAGCTCCAGTACGACTCGTGGAAGTTCCGCACCACCTACGCCTCGCTCCACGCGCAGGACGCCGGGAACTTCCCAAAGACGTTCCCTCTGACACCGCCGACGAGCGCCGGGCGATCGGTGAACATGACCGGGACGCTGCGCGCCGGCTCGGGGGTGTACATGCGAGCGTTCCAAACGCCAGGCGCGCCCGGCTTCACACTCCTCTTCAGCAATGGGTCCGGAGGCCCGATCGATCCGACCAACGTCCCGCGGTTGACTGTGATCCGCGTTCGATGACCCCGGTTGCCGGGATCGTGGTCGCCCTGCTGGCCTTCCAAACGGAGGGCAGCATCGTGACCGCGCTCCCCGGCACCACGCGCTCGGCGGGGTTGGGCGGTGCGGGCGCGGCGCTCGTGGGTGACGCCGGGGCCGTGTTCGCGAACCCCGCGGCCATCGCCACCATTCGTCATCTGTCCGTCGAGGGATCGTACGAACCGTACCTCGCGGGCACGGCGGTCTCGAGTGCTGCGGTCGCGCTGCGGGTGGGTCGAGTCACCTGGGGGTTCGGCGCGCAGACCCTCGACTACGGCGCCGAGCCGGAGATCGTGCCCGATCCCGCAACGAGCGGTCGACGCGGCATGGCGACCGGCGCCTCGTTCCACCCGTACGAAGCGCTCGCCGTGTCGTCCCTGGTGATACGGCGCGGCCTCATCGCCTTCGGCGTATCGGCGAAGTACGACCGCCAGCAGATCGGCGACGCGGTGAGCGACGCCTGGGCCGGGGACGTCGGCATCGCGATCGCGATCTTCGACATCGCGGCGTTGGGCGTGAGCGTGCAGAACATGGGTGGCGACTTTGGCGGCGACGCGCGCCTGCCGCGGCGCGTCCGCGCCGGGTTCACGTTCAACTACACCGACCCGCAGGGCGCCTACCGGCTGCTCACGACGCTGGAAGGGCAGTGGACGCAGGACCGGGCGGCGGTCCTCATCCAGGGCGTAGAAGGGGGCATCGTGAGGGGTGGCGTCGGGCTGGTGGGACGCGTGGGCTACGCCACGCGCGCGGCAGTGACCGACGCCTCGCGGTTCACCTTCGGGGGCGGCGTGTTGATAGGTCACTTACAGCTGGACTACGCTTTCCAGGGCTATCAGGCGCTGGGCGGCGGGACCCACCGCGTCGGGGTGCGATGGACCCCCTAAAGGAACGGGCGCGCCCCCGCTGGGGCCGGCTCTTGAAACGCGTTCTCGTGATCGTCGTGGGCGCGGGGGCCGCCATCGTGGTCCTCCTGCTGCTCGTCAGCGCCGATGCGCGCTACGTGGCGCGGGCCGGCGTCGAGGAAGCCCGGATCCTGTGGCGGCGCCGCTCGATCGAAAAGCTCATCGCCGATACGACCCGCCCCGCGGCGCTGCGCCAGCGGCTGCGCTTGGTGCTCGAGGCGCGCCGGTTCGCGGCGGATTCGCTGGGCCTCGCCGTCGGAGCGACGTATACGACCTACGTCGACGTCGGCCGCGACACCCTGCTCCTGGTGCTCTCGGGGAGCCGGCACGACCGGCTGCGCGAGGTGACGTGGAGCTTCCCAATCGTGGGCGTCGTGCCCTACAAGGGATTCTTCTCGGCGGAGCGCGCCCGGCGCGCGGCGAAGGAGCTCGAGGCGCAGGGGCTCGATGTGTACCTGCGTCCCTCGGGAGCCTTCTCGACGTTGGGCTATTTCTCGGACCCGCTCTTCTCCACCGCGATGAGTCGCGACACGATGGAGCTCGTCGCCACGGTGCTGCACGAGCTCGCGCACAACACGCTGTACGTGAAGAGCCAGACGCCGTTCAACGAAAGTTTCGCCAGCTTCGTGGGGTACCGCGGCGCCGAGGCGTTCTTCCGCATGCGGCACGACACGACGGACGCGCGGCGCGCGGCGGCGCGCTGGCGTGACGAGCGCACGCTGGACGTCTTCTACGCGGAGCTGGCGCGTCGGCTCGATTCCGCGTACGCCGAGACACCCGCCCCGACCGGCGACAAGCTCGAGCGCACGCGCACCACCCTGTTCGGGTGGGCGCGCACGCAGCTGACGGGACCGGTGGGGCAGTCGCTGGAGACGTATGACTGGCGCTGGTTCGCGCAGGCGCCGCTCAACAACGCGGTCGTCATCGCGCAGCGGTTATACCGGATGGATTTGAATCTCTTCGACGAGATCTACCTGCAGAGCAACGCGGACATCTCGGAGACGATTCGGGCGATCCAGATCCGGGTGTTTACGCAGCCGGATAGAGATCCGTATCGGGCTTTGTATTCGCGACCGGGGATGAAGGTCGAGTAATAGAAGTGGCGGTCAAGAACAAAAAGCGGCGGTCAAGAGGCAAAGGCGGCGGTCAGGGCGGTCAAACTGCAACCGCGGCGGACAAGTGCACCGCTCCGCGCTAATCTGGTTCCCACCTCAGCTGTGGTCTTGGCATCATTTGCCGCATGATGCCCTATCAGCGACTCCGAGCTTGGAAGGCATGCGACGAATTGGTGGTCGCGGTTTACAAAGTGACGGACGCGTTTCCACGGCACGAACTCTATGGCCTGACCTCCCAACTTCGCAGGGCAGCTTTCAGCTCGGCAGCCAACATTGCGGAGGGATCAGCGAAACGTGGGTCGCGCGAGTTCCGTCGCTATCTCGACATCAGCATCGGTTCGCTGTCTGAGGTGGCCTACGCGCTCCACATTGCGAGGAGACTTGAGTATTTGACGCCAGACGCATGGCGGACAATGGACTCATTGCGATCAGAAGCCAGCAAACTGACGTGGCATCTTTACAAGTCTCTCAACTAGCAGGAGGGACCGCCGCCTTTGATTCTTGACCGCCCGACCGCCGATTTCGGTTCTTGACCGCCTAGTTGCCTCTCAGCCGTTCAGCCTCCGCCACCCGCTGCAGCGCGATCCCGTACGCCGCGGTGCGAAACGCGACGGCCTTCTCCTTTGCCATGTCCCGCACCGCCGTGTAGGCCTTGGTGATCGTCGCCTTGAGCTCCTTGTTCACCTGCTCGTGCGTCCACCGGTACTGCTGGAGGTTCTGCGCCCACTCGTAATAGCTCACCGTGACCCCGCCGGCATTGGCGAGGAAGTCGGGGAGCACCGGGATGCCGCGCTCCTCGAGAATCGAGTCGGCGGTCGGCGTGGTCGGCTCGTTCGCGCCCTCGACCACGACCTTACAGTCGATCGTCTTGGCGTTGGCTTCTTTGGTGATCACGCCGCCGAGCGCCGCCGGGACCAGCCATTCGCAGGGAACCGTCCACAGCTCTTCATTGGTGATGCGCTTGCCGCCCTTCCACTCCGAGACGGGGCGCTTTTGCGCGACGTGGGCGAGCAGGCCGGGGATATCGAGTCCTGTGTCGTTGTAGATCCCGCCCTCCACATCGCTCACCGCCACCACCTTGGCCTGCGATTCGACATCGAGCAGCCGCGCCAGGTGGCTGCCGACGTTCCCGAAGCCCTGAATGACAACTCGGCCGTCCTTCAAGGGAATGCCGAAGTCGCGTGCGTATTCTTCCATCACATACATGACGCCGCGGCCCGTCGCCTCCTCGCGGCCCAGGGAACCGCCCAGCGAGATCGGCTTCCCCGTGACCACGGCGGGCGTGTACCCCTGCCGGCTCGAGTATTCGTCGAGGATCCAGGCCATCACCTGCGCGTTGGTGTTGACGTCCGGGGCGGGAATATCGCGGTAGGGGCCGAGCACGATGGCGATCCGCTGCGTGAAGCGGCGCGTGAGGCGCTCCAGCTCGAGCTTCGAGAGCTTCTTGGGGTCGACCGTGATGCCCCCCTTTGCGCCACCGAACGGGATGTCCATCAGGGCCGTCTTCCACGTCATGATCGTGGCGAGTCCCAGGACCTCGTCGTGGTCGGCCTCCGGGTGATAGCGGATTCCGCCCTTGCAAGGGCCGCGCGCGCCGTTGTGTTGGATGCGATAGCCCGTGTACACCTCGATGCGGCCGTCATCCATTCGCACCGGTACCTCGACCGTCACCTCACGGAACGGCGCCAGCAAGATGCGCCGCATGTACGCCTCGAGGTTGATGATGTTGGCGGCTTTTTCGAAGTGCGAGGCGACAATAGCCTTCCCCGACATGGGCGCCCGCGGTGCAGCCGGAGCGGTCACGAGGGTCTCGAGAGGCGGCGGCCCGCCAGGCGGGCGCCGGGATGTTGAGCCTCGGACAGCGCGTGCGCCGGGTTGGGCGCGCGCATGCGACGCTGACCGTCATCGGTGAGGACGCCGATCACGTCGGGTCCTGCCGCTCCTCCTGCGCCCGACTCGGCGGGATGCTCGAGGACGAACACGAGACCCGCGCCCTCGGCCTGCACGGCGTCGGCGAGTTTGGTCCACGTCCGATCGGCGACGTCGGCCGTCTCGGCCACGACGAGGGGGATCGTCGCGGGATCGAACGCGTCGGGACCGGCGAGCGGCGCCCCCAGGCGCTCAGCGAGGTCGCTCCACACCGGCAGGTCGGGATCGACCGCGATCACCTGCCCGAATCGCCATCCCGAATCCTCGGCGACCTCCGCGAACGTCGCGACGAGCGTCTCGTCTCCCGGCGGGACGGGACCGGCATCGGGGGCCAGGACGACCGCCCCAGTGTCGGCGAACAAGCGTTCCCCGGGGCCAAGGTCGTCGGGCTTGCGAGGGGCGTAGAAGGCATAACGACGAGTGGCGGCGATCTCCCGTTCTGCATCGGCCCGCTGCTCGGCGTGCTCTGCCGCCTGCGCCGCGCCCTCGAAGGCCACTTCGGCCGCCTGGTAGCGCCCCGCGTCGCGCAGCACGCGGCCGCGGAGCTTGAGGGTCTCCGTATGCGGCTCCAGCGCGAAAGCCCGGTCGAGCGCCAGCAGCGCCCGATTCTTGTCGCCGAGCTTGTACGCTGCCCAACCCAGCTCGTGCCAGACGAGCGCCAGATCGGGATCGGCCTCGACGGCGCGCTCCAGGGCCGCGAGCGCGTCCGGGTAGCGGCCCAGCTCGACCAGGGCGGCGCCTTGCAGCGTCAGGGCGAAGCCGGTCTCCCCGAATTGGGCGCGCGCGCGATCGGCGAGCTCGAGCGCCGCCGCGCTCCGTCCACTCGCGCGCAGCAGCTCGAAGTATTCGGCCCAACACACTTTCAGATCGGGGTGGGACGACAACAGGCTCATGTACGCGGACTCGGCATCGGCCGTGCGACCTTCCCGCGCCAGCCACCGGGCCCGCGCCATCGCCCGCTCGCTCGGCGCGTCGGGGAACAGATCGTAGGACGCGGTGGTCCGCATGGCCCTCAATCTACGCCTCACCCACTCGCTGGCTAGGCGAGCCCGCCATCCCTACATTGTGCCCCCATGGATCGAGAGCATTTGCTGCGCGAGCTGAATGAATTCCTTCGCATCCCTTCGGTGTCGACTTTGCCCGCGCACGATGATGACTGTCGCGCGGCCGCGGCATGGGTCGCCGACGAATTGCGGCGCCTCGGTTGCTCTGAAGTGGAATTCCTCGGCAGCGAGAAACATCCCGTCGTCTGGGGGGTCGGGCCGCACGTCCCCGGTGCTCCCACATTGCTTTTGTACGGCCACTACGACGTTCAGCCACCCGATCCGCTGACTGAATGGACGACGCCCCCCTTCGAGCCGACGGTCCGCGACGGCCGTCTGTACGCACGCGGCGCCGCCGACGACAAGGGTCAGGTCTTCGCCCTGCTCAAGGCGATCGACGCGAGCCGGCCTCCAGTCAACTTCCGGTTTCTGATCGAGGGTGAAGAAGAGTTCGGGTCGAAGGTGCTCTTCGACCTGCTGAAACGCGAGCCGCAACGCACGAAGGCCGACGTCGCGCTCGTGGCCGACATGTCGTACGTCGCGCCTGACTGGCCCGCGGTCTACTCGACCCTGCGCGGGCTCTGCTACGCCGAGATCACCGTGCGCACCGCCAAGAGCGACCTGCATTCGGGAGAGTACGGCGGCGCCGCGCCCAACGCGCATGAAGAGCTGGCCCGCCTCCTGGGCCGTTTGAAGGGCGAGGACGGACGGGTCAACGTGCCGGGTTTCTACGGGCCCGTGAAGCCACCTTCCAAGGCCGAGCTGGCGGCGTGGAAAAAGCTGCCCTTCAAAGAGAAAGACTTCCTCGTCAAGCGAGTCCAGGCGAAGGGGCTGACCGGCCTCAAGAAGTATTCCGTGCTGGAGCGGCTCTGGGCTCTTCCCACCTTCGAGATCCACGGAATTCTGGGGGGATTCACGGGGCAGGGCGCGAAAACCGTGATTCCCGCGGAGGCGACCGCCAAGATCAGCCTCCGGTTGGTGCCGAATCAGAAGCTCAAGAAGGTGCAACAGCAGGTGGCGGCTGCCGTGAAGCGATTCACGCCCAAGTACGTGACCGCGACGGTGAAGTTCCTGCACGGGGCCGACCCGGCGCAGATCAAGCTCGACCACCCGTCGTTCAAGCTGCTCGATCAAGCCTTCCGCGAAGTGGTGGGGCGGGGGACGGTGCCGGCGCGGGCTGGAGGGTCGATTCCCGTGGTCCCGGCGCTCGGGGCGCGCGGGGCGCCAGTGATCCTGACGGGGATCGGGCTCCCCGACGACCGCCTGCACGCCCCCGACGAGAAGCTCGACCTGAAGCAGTTGTGGGATGGGATCGAAGTGTTCCGGCGGTTCTACGACCTCCTGGGAAGTCGCGCCCCCTAAGCACTTCCCTGCGCGGTGTGACGGTGTGCACAGCGGGGCCCACCGGTCGTCTCTTATACTCGCATGACCATGAACCGCGCACTCTATCTCGCCGGCTTCGGCTACCTCGCGATCTGCGGGGCGGTCGTGCTGCGGTACCGGGCGACCGCCGCCCCCACGCCGGCAGCGGCTGCGCAGCCGCAAGGTCAGGCACCAGGATTCGACGGCCCTGCGCAGGAATGGTTCGCGGCGATGAAGCCGTTTTGCAATGCCGTAGAGGTGGAGCTCGTACACAGCCGTCATCCCGCGCCGCCGACAATCGAGGGACAGGGCTACAGCGCCGCCTGCTACGCGTTGGGGGGGAAGCTCGAGGTTGCGCATGCGGTCATCGATCGGCTGCCGGAATCCGAGCGTGCGCGTGCCGCGGGCATCGTGTTCGAGGTCGCGCATCCCGTCGCCGATGCCGGCGATAATCGTTCCGCTGGGCCGATCATGGAGCTCGTCGTTTCCTATTGGCCCAATCACTATATGGCGCTGTACCACGCCGGGATGGCGGAATTCGCCCTCGGCCAATCGGCCGACGCCACGAAGAATCTCACGGCCTTCCTCTCTTTCTACCACGAGAACGACGGCTGGACGCGAAGCGCGCGTGACGCGCTGGCGCACTTGGAGGTCCAGCCGTGACCGCCGCCGCATTGCGCGCTCCCGTTCCGTCTGAAGTCATCGCGCTGATCGCCGCGGTGGCCATCGGGGGAACTCTCGCCGGAATCGTGGCGCCAGCTCCGCTGCTCCTGGTCACGAGCCCAATAGTCGCGGCAGGCCTCGCGGCGGCGGCGGCCTTCGGACACCGGAAGCCGGAATGGCACCGCCGGGCGGTCGACGCCCTGGCTCTGCTCCCGGGCGGCAATGCCCGCATGCTGCTGGCCGATTTGCTCCGCCGCGCGGAGGCCGTTCCGTCCGCGGCGCACGCCGGTCCGTTGGTAGCCGCGGCATGCGACGCCGCGCGGCAGCTATCTGCTCTGGCGCTGCACTTGGCGGCGTTCGAGGCCCAACAGGGCAGGGAGCTCGAACCGTCCCCTCGTTGGCGCGACGCCCTCACTCGCTGCCAGCGGGGCGGCGCCCTCCTCACGCAACGGTTGCAGGACGCGAGCGCTGCGCTCAGCCGCTGGCAGGCGGCGCAAGGCGCCGGCGAGAGCCTCGGTGAGTTGGCGCGGGAATTGAATGATGAGAGCCGCTACCAGCAGGATGCGGCGCACGAGGTGGAATTGCTGCTGGCCTAGAGGTGCTTCTTACTCGCGTTGCGAAACTTGTTGATCTCGTGCTGTGTCAGCCCTCGCCCGCCGTACCGTTCTTCCGTCCACGGATCTCCGCGCATGTGATAGCCGTTCTGCTCCCAGAACCCCGGGATGTCTTCGTCGAGCAGCTCGAAGCCGCGCACCCACTTGGCGCTCTTCCATAAATACAGATGTGGTACGAGGAGCCGCGCCGGCCATCCATGATCCGGCGTCAGCCACTCACCACCCCACTTCAGTGCGACGATGTTGTCGGGTCGATTGAGATCGGCGAGCGGCAGATTCGTCGTGAACCCCTGCTCGGCCACCACGAGGCAGAACTTGGCCGCGGTCTTGAGTCCCGCCCGTTCGAGCAGCGTCTGCACCGGCACACCTTCAAACGTGTTGTCGAGCCGGCTCCAGGTCGTGACGCAGTGCATGTCGCACACGATCGTCTTGCGCGGCAGCGTCAGCAGCTCGTCGTATGTGATCGAGAAGGGCCGGTCCACGAGGCCCGACACCATGAAGGTCCACGTGGTGGTATCGACGCGGGGCACGTTGCCGTAGTGCAGGACGGGCCACTTGGTGGTGAGGATTTGGCCGGGGGGGACGCGATCGTTCAACGAACTTCGTCGAGCTGAGGTGTCAAGCTACCACGTCGAGCAGAGACGTCGAACGCTTGCGTAAAGCCCTGAATCACCGCTTCCACGGTCTCGTCCCAAAGCCGCTCCCGGCTCCCAGCTCCTAGTTCCTTCTCGACCGACGTCATCTCCACCCCCGCAATCCCGCAGGGAACGATCCGTTGAAACTCTGTGAGATCAGTGGTCACGTTCAGCGCGAACCCGTGCCAGGTCACCCATTTCTTCACGTGCACGCCGATGCTCGCGATCTTGCGCCCTCGAGTCCACACGCCGGTGTAGCCGGGGTTCCGTTCGGCGGGGATGTGGAGTGCGGCGAGCGCGTTGATCAACGCCTGCTCCAATGTCCTGAGGTACCAGTGCAGGTCTTGTTTGTAGCCGCTCAAGTCGATGATGGGGTAGCCGACGAGCTGGCCTGGGCCGTGAAACGTCACGTCGCCGCCGCGCTCGACTTCGATGACATCGACGCCGGCCGGCCGCAGGACGTGGGATTCTTGAGAATTGCGGCCGAGCGTCACCACCGGTGGGTGTTCGAGCAGCAAGAGCAGATCGTGGGGAATGCGTCCCTCGATGCGGGCCTGCGCCAGGCTGCGTTGCCAGTCCAGCGCTTCGGCGTAGGGAACCAGACCCGCTTCGATCACCTCCAGGACCCGATCGCTCACGCCCCAGCTCCTCTGACGGCCCACCGGCTCCCCAAAATGCCAAGCGCGAGGCTGGCACAGCCCCAAATCGAGAGGCCGACCACGCCCCCCAGTCCGTGAGCCAATGCCGCGAGGAATCCGATCATGAGCGCGCCGACCGCGGCCAGGATGGCGATCACGCCGCGCTGCCAGATGTTGTCGATGCCGTGGCTTCGGACCCAGCCGAAGAAGGCGCCCAGCGCGATCCCGGCGCCGACGCCCGTCCACAGCGGGTCGTCACCGACATAGCGCCAGTAGACCGGGTCCACACGGTCTCGCAGGACCGACACGACGCCCTGCGCCACCGTCATCGCCGCGCCGCCGAGTCCGACACCGGTCGCGAGCGCGCCCAAACCGATCGCGAGCAGGTCCTTCGATGGCGTGTCGGGAAGCTCGGGCGCGTCGGGCGCGGCGGGGACGTTCGTCAAATGTGAAGCACCCGGCCGAGCGAGTCGAGCGCGGCCTCGGCGACCGCCTCCGACATTGTCGGATGCGCGTGGATCGCGAGTTCGATTTCCTCGACGGTGTACTCGTTCTCGCGCGCCACGGCCAGCTCGTGAATGATCTCCGAGGCGTGCCCGCCGACGATGTGCGCGCCCAGGATCTCGCCGTACTTCTTGTCGCGCAGGATCTTCACGAACCCCTCGGTCTCACCGGTGCCCCGGGCCCGGCCGTTCGCCGAGAAGGGGAACTTCCCGGCCACGTAATCGAGTTTCCGCTCCTTGCACTGGTCCTCCGAGAGTCCGATGCTCGCGACCTCGGGATGGCAGTACGTGACGCTGGGCACGTTGTCGTACTTGATGGCGTGCGGCTTCTGCCCGGCGAGCACCTCGGCGACGAACATCCCCTCGCGCGAGCCCTTGTGGGCGAGCATCGGCGGCCCCGCGACGTCGCCGATGACGTAGTAGCCCGCGGCGGTGGTCTGCAGGTTCTTGTCCACTTTGATGAACCCACGATCGGTGACCTGGATGCCGCACTCGGCGAGGCCGATGTTCTCGGTGTTCACGGCCCGTCCCGCCGCCATCAGGACGGCGTCTACGGCGATCGACTTCTTTTCCCCGCCCGCCTCGACGTCCAGCGTGACCTTGTCCTTTGCGGGCGTAGCCTTGATCACCTTGGCGCCGGCGATCACTTCGATGCCGCGCTTCTTGTAGCTCTTGGCGAGCGCGTCCGACGCCTCGGCGTCTTCGAGAGGCAGGATGCGGGGCAGGGCCTCGATCAGCGTCACCTTCACGCCGAACGCGTTGAAGATGTCGGCGAACTCCATCCCGACGGCGCCCGCACCCACGATCGCCAGCGAGGAAGGGATCTTCTCCATCAGCAGGGCTTCGTCCGAGGAGATGACGGTCGTCTTGTTGATCTCGAGGCCGATTTGCGGGATGCCCTTCACGCGTGAGCCGGTCGCGATGACGACGGCCTTCTTGGCCTCGTACACGTCCCCGCCGACTTTCACCTTCTTGCCGGGCTGGAGCACGCCCGTGCCCTTCACGACCGTGACTTTGTGCTTCTTCATCAGGAACTCGACACCCTTCGAGTTCTGCTCGCTCACGCGGCGGGACCGCTTCATCGCGACGCCGTAGTCGGTCTTGATGCTCCCGACTTCGACGCCGAAGTCCTTCGACTCCTTGAGCAAGTTGGCGATGTAGGCGGAGTGGAGCAGGGCTTTGGTGGGGATGCACCCGATATTGACGCACACGCCGCCGAGCTTTTCGCGCTCGACGACCGCGACCGTCATCCCCAGCTGGGCGGCGCGGATGGCGGCGACGTAACCGGCCGGTCCACCACCCAGAATCACGACATCGAAGGAATTCGCCACGGAATCCTCTTAGAGAAGCATGGCCAGCGGGTTTTCCAGCATCTGTTTCAGTGTCTTCAGGAACTGCGCCCCCGTCGCCCCGTCGATCACGCGATGATCGCAGCTCATCGTGAGCCGTAGGCGACGCCGCACGACCACCTGGCCCCCTTCGGCGACCGGCTTCGCCACGATCGACCCGACGGCGATGATGCCCGCCTCGGGTGGGTTGATCACTGCGGTGAACTGATCGATGTCGAACATGCCGAGGTTCGAAACGCTGAACGACGCGCCCGTGTACTCCTCGGGCTTGAGCCGGCGGTTCCGCGCGCGTTGCGCCAGCTCGCGCGCCTCGGTGCCGATCTCCGTCAGGCTCTTGCGGTCGGCGTCGCGAATCACAGGTGTGATGAGGCCGTCTTCCACAGCTACGGCCATCCCGATATGCACTTCGTTCCAGTAGCGGATGTGATCGTCCTGGAACCAGGCGTTGCAGGCGCGATGCTTGGTGAGCGCGATGGCGACCGCTTTGATCACGATGTCGTTGAACGAAACCTTGCCCTGATCGCCGAGCTGTTTGTTCAGGGCATCGCGCGCCTCCGCGGCGCGCTCCATGTCCACTTCGGTCGTGAGGAAGAAGTGCGGGATTGGGCCGATCGACGCTGCGAGCCGCTTCGCGATCGTCTTGCGGATCTGCGTCAGCGGGACGTCGTCATAGGCGGCGCCGGAAGGAGTGGGGAGTCGGGAGACAGGAGCCGGGGGCGCGGCCGCTCGAGCTTGGGTCGCACCTCCCTCGACATCGCGCTTGATCACGCGACCGCCTGGCCCTGAACCCTGAACGAGCTTCAGGTCGACGCCGGCTTCCTGCGCGATTCGTCTCGCGAGCGGCGAGGCCTTCACCCGTGTCGCGTCGGCGGGCGCCGCCGCTGGTGTCGGTGCGCGTGGTGAAGCCGCGGGCGGTGGCTGCTGCGCGCCAGCGGGCGCCGCCTTCGGAGGCCCAGCTCCTGGCTCCTGACTCCCGGCCCCGTCGATCTTCTCCCCCGGCGCCCCGATGTAGGCTACGACGCTCCCGACCGGCACCGTGGTGCCCTCGGCCACCATCACCTTGATCAGCTGGCCGTCGGCGCGCGCGACGAGCTCCATGACGGCCTTATCGGTCTCGACCTCGGCGAGCGTGTCGCCCGTCTTCACCGCTTCGCCCTCGCGCTTCGCCCATTTGACGAGGCGCCCTTCCTCCATCGTGGGCGACAGGGCCTCCATGTGGACTTGGGTGGCCATGGGGCACCTACTCGAGGTAGAGGACGCGCCGCGCCGCCGCGGCGACCTTCTCGGGCGACGCCTTGGCGGCGCGCTCGAGATGCTTGTTGTACGGCATGGGGACGTCGGCCTGCGTCACGCGCTGGACGGGGGCATCGAGATGGTCGAATGCCTCGCGCTGAATGATGTCGACGACCTGCGCGCCGATGCCGGCGTGCGGCCACCCCTCCTCGACCACGACGGCGCGGTTCGTCTTCACGACCGATTCGATGATCGCGGTTTCATCCAGCGGACGCAGCGACCGCAGATCCACGACTTCCGCGGACACGTTCTGCTCGGCGAGCTGATCGGCGGCTTTCAGCGCGACCGACACGGTCTTCGAGTGACAGATGAGCGTCACGTCCGTCCCCTCGCGCTTCACGTCGGCCTTCCCGATGGGCACGATGTGCTCCCCCTCGGGGACCTCGCCCTTCAGGTTGTAGAGCATCTCGCCTTCGAGCACGATCACGGGATTGTTGTCGCGGATCGCGGACTTGAGGAGCCCCTTGGCGTCGGCGGGCGTCGCCGGCGCGACGACCTTGAGGCCCGGGATGTGCGCCAGCCAGCTCTCCCAGGCCTGCGAGTGCTGCGACGAAAGCTGGAGCGCGGCCCCGTTGGGGCCCCGGAACACGATCGGCATGCGCAGCTGCCCGCCCGACATGTACAGCATCTTGGCTGCCGCGTTGACGATCTGGTCGAGCGCGAGGAGCGCGAAGTTCCAGGTCATGAACTCGATCACGGGCCGCAACCCCGCCATCGCCGCTCCCACGCCGATCCCGGCGAACCCCAGCTCGGCAATCGGTGTGTCGACCACGCGCTGTGCCCCGAACTCCTCGAGCAGCCCGCGACTCACCTTGTACGCCCCCTGGTAGACACCCACTTCCTCTCCCATGAGGAAGACGGAGGCGTCGCGCTGCATCTCTTCGCGCAGCGCCTGGTTCAGGGCATCGCGGTACGTGAGGGTGGGCATCAGTCGGCCAACACGTCGTTGTAGAGCTCGGCGAGATCGGGATCGGGACTCTCATCCGCGAACTTCACGGCCTGCTCCACCTCGGTGTGGATCTCAGCGTCCATCGCGTCCAATGCCGCCTGGTCGATCACCTTGTCTTCCTTGAGCTTCTCGGCAAGCTGAGTGATCGGGTCTTTTTTCTTTTGTTCCTCGACCTCGTCCTTGGTGCGGTAGACGCCGTGCAGTGGGTCCGACATCGAGTGGCCCATGAAGCGGTAGGTGCGAACTTCGAGCAGCGTGGGATCACCGCCCTTGCGCGCGCGCTCGACGGCCCGGCGCGTGGCATCGTACACGGTCAGCACGTTCATCCCGTCCACTGCCTCCGCCGCCATGTCATAGCTGCGGGCATGCTCCACCACGTCGGTCACCGCGGCGACGCGCTCGAATGCCGTGCCCATCCCGTAGCGGTTGTTCTCGCACAGGAAGATCACCGGCAGCTTCCACACCGATGCCATGTTCAGCGTCTCGTGGAACGCGCCGATGTTCACCGCCGCCTCGCCGAAGTAGCATATGCACACCTGATCGCCGCCCTGATATTTGTTGGCGAAGGCAATGCCGGCGGCGAGGGGAATGTGGCCGCCCACGATGCCGTGGCCGCCCATGAACCGACGCTTCGCGTCGAACAGGTGCATCGAGCCGCCCTTGCCCTTCGAGCAGCCCGTCGCCTTGCCGAACAACTCCGCCATCACGGCGCCGGCGGGAATGCCCCGCACCAACGCCTGACCGTGCTCGCGGTACGAGCAGATGGCGTAGTCGTCCTCCCGCACCGCGCTGAGGGAGCCGACCGCCACCGCTTCCTGTCCGATGTAGAGATGACAGAAGCCGCCGATTTTCCCCAGCGCGTACGCCTCGGCGGCCTTTTCCTCGAAGCGGCGGATGAGCAGCATCTGCCGCAGCATGGTAAGGTGCAGCTTGGAAGCGGCGCTCACGCTTTCGCCGCCTCGACCTGCTCCCACGCGTGGTAGCTCGACCGCACCAGCGGCCCCGATTCGACGTGCCGGAATCCCAGCCCCAGGCCGAACCGCTTCAGCTCGACGAATTCGTCGGGAGTGTACCAGCGCGCGATCGGCAAATGCTGATCGGAGGGACGCAGGTATTGACCCAACGTGAGGATGTCCACGCCCTGCGCGCGGAGATCGCGCATCGAGCCCAGCAGCTCGTCCCAGTCTTCGCCCAGCCCGCAGATGATCCCCGATTTCGTAAGGCGGTCGGGGGCGTACTCCTTGGCGCGCGCGAGCAGCTCGAGCGCGCGGGGATAGCGACCACCGGGGCGGGCGATGCGGTACAAGCGCTCGATCGTCTCGAGATTGTGATTCAGGATGTCGGGCTTGGCGTCCACCACGATGCGCAGCGCCGTCGGGTTGCCCTTGAAGTCGGGGATCAGGACTTCGATCGATGTGTCAGGCAGCCGGCGCCGGATCTCGGCGATGCAGGCGGCGAAGATCTCGGCGCCGCCGTTGGGCAGGTCGTCACGATCGACGCTCGTGATGACGACGTGTCGCAGCCCCATCTGCTCGACCGCCTCGGCCAGCCGCACGGGCTCGTCGACATCGAGCGCCTTGGGCGTGCCGTGCGCCACCGCACAGTACGCGCAGTTCCGCGTGCACACGTCGCCCAGGATCATGAACGTCGCCGCCTTGTGCTCCCAGCATTCGCCGATGTTGGGGCAATGCGCTTCCTCGCAGACCGTGTGGAGCTTCAGGTCGCGCATCATGCGCTGCAGGGCGACGTACGTGGGGCCTCCGGGCGCCTTGACCTTGAGCCACGGCGGCTTGCGCTGGGGCTCGGTGGGCGAAATCTGGATAAGGGGAAGGGCCATGAGGCTTCGAAGATAGTGACCGCGAAAACGGTCCGGTAGGGCAAAATTCAACCAGACGGTTGATCTCCCAGCCTCCGTTTGAGCCGGCGCAGCTCCTCCTCGACCTGCTCGGACGTACTCAGCATTCCGTCAGCGATCTGAGCTATCTCCTCGGCTTCCCGCCACTGGCGCTCCAATTCGGCCACTTCCGCGCGTTCGTCCACGGCCATTTCGAGCGCCAGCCGGCGCTCCGGGCGGAGCGACCGGAGGGTCAGCTCGCGCTTGGCGACGTCGTGCATCAGCCGGTCGGCGCCACCCACCTGGTCCACCACCCGGGCGGCGTCTTCGGCCCGACGCCGGCCGCTGCGCGTGACATTCAGGTACGTGAGGCCCTGGCGGAGGACCGAGACCGCATCGGCTCCCGTCAGCTGAGCACCCTCGCGGCGACAGCTCGGGCAACTGAGGAGGACGGCCACCTCCGCATGAGCGTCGGGAACGACGCGGGCGTGCTGGACATGCTTGGCGCGGAGCTGCATGAGCGTGCCGCAATGGGCGCAGATCGGGGGCTCGATGAGGGCCACCTTCCGCCTGCCGACCATGCCGATGTACACCTGGTCGACGACGCTGTGGAGATTCCAGACGAAGACGCCGAGCCCGCCGCCGGCGGCGACATTCGCCGCGATGCCGAGGCCCACCGCGGCCACGGTTAACGGGAGCACGACTTTCATGCGCTCGCGCTGCCGGGTGCGCAGGCGCTCGCCGTAACGCCAAGTCGCCAGCTCGACGCGAAGCGGCTTGCCGACCCGGACCAAGTCGTAGCGCTGCCAGCGGATCAGCGCGACTTGCTCCGTGGACGCCACGACGCGGCTACCTCCTCGCTCGTCCCGCGCGGCGCGCGCGACGGACTCGATCCGCTCGAGCCGGTCGTCGAGGGGCGTAAGATTCCAGCGGCTGCACTTGGAGCAGACGACCCAGAGTCGCCCGCGCCACTCGTCGAAGGCGAGGCGGCGGCCCACGCCGAGCCCGGAAGGGCCGCCGTCGCCGTCGAAGGGTGCGTTGCAGAAGGCGCAAGTCTTGAACATGTCAGCGGATAGCCGCGAAGGGCGTAATGTCCACCTCGCACTCGCCGTGCGCGAGCAGGTCTCCGATGACCTCACCCGTCAGCGCCGCGAGCAGGATGCCGTTGCGGCCGTGGCCGGTGGCGAACCAAAGGCCTTCGGTTTCCGGATCGGCGCCTACGATGGGGCGGCCATCGGGGGTCAAGGGCCGGAGCCCCGCCCAGGTACGGGTGGGACGTGCATTCCCGAGCATCGGCAGGAGCCGGACCGCGGCCGCCACGACCTGATCGATTCCGTCGTCCGTGACGCGGCCGTCGAAGCCGGCGTGCTCCATGGTGCTCCCCATCAGCGCCTCGCCGCCGCGCGCCAGGACGTAGCCATGGTCGGCGTACAGGATCGACGGCGGCGTTCCGGCCGGCCAGGGGGCGGCAGCCATCTGGCCCCGCACTGGCTCGACGGGGAGCGGTCGACGCAGTCCGCCAATGCGTGGAGACCATGCGCCGGCGGCGATCACCACGTGCTGCGCGTTGATCCTACCACCAGATAGCGCGACCCCGGTCGCGCGCTGATCAGTGCTGATCACGCGCATGACGCGTTCGGGGACGATGGTGACGCCGAGTCTGCGCGCGTCGGCGAGGAGGGCCTTGGTGAGCGCGGCGGGATCGACAGCGCCGTCTTCGGGGGCGAACAGCGCTCCACGGGCGCCCGGCGCGGCACCCGGAAAGCGTTCCGTCAGTTCGTCGGGCTCGAGCCAGTCGCAGCGCAGCCCTGCCTGGCGTTGCTGCGCCACTTCGTCGCGCACCTGATCGGCCACGGCATCGTCGAACGCGATCCGCGCGATCCCGGAACGCCAGAATCCGATGTCGAGACCGGTCGATTCGCGCAGCGCCAGGGCCAGATCTTCGTAGAGATCGCGGCCCCGCACGCCCAGGGCGCGGAGGGCATCGTCGCTGGGCTCGATCTGGGCGGCCAGCATACCCGCTGAGGCAGGGGAGGCGGCGCCGCGGTCGGGACCGGGCTCGCACAGGGCGACTTGCAGGCCCCGCAAGGCGGCGGCGCGGGCGCAGGCGGCGCCGATCACACCGCCACCGACGACGATCACTTCACAGGACGAAACTTTGTGCGACATTAAGGCGTACGCCCGCTGGAGACGTAACCGGACACCACGGAGGGTACCATGTTCCGGAGTATTCTAGGCTTTGCGATTCTGGCCGTCGTTGCATGGCTCGCCCTGAAGCTCGTCTTCGGCGTGCTTGGCACCCTGGTCGGTCTCGCGATGACCGTCCTATGGCTCGCCGCGATCGGCTTCCTCTTCTATCTCGCGCTGCGCCTCATCAGTCCGAGCACTGCGGACAAGCTGCGGGACATGATCAAGGGACGTTCCGCCGCCTAACGATCCCAGGGGAGCACCTGGCTGGAGTGCAGGTGCACGATCTTCCAGCCACGCTCCCCTCCCCGACGCTCGAACACAAAGGTCGCCCGGCCCGCTTCGGCCAGGCGCTGCTGCACGTTGGTCCACCGGTAGTCCATCAACACCCAGGCAAAGCGACCCTCCAAGGTCACCGTCGCTCCCAGCACGGTGACCTGGCCGCCGGCGCCGACGCCCGCCAATCGTGGGGTGGCGAGCCGCAGGCGCGCGTTCGCGACGACCACGGCATCGGGCGCGTACAGACTGTCGGCGGTCGGGTCGCTCTTCGCATCGAGTCCGACTGCGAGCCGCGCCATCGCCTCGATGGCATCCGGGGTCGCGGCGGCTTCGGTGCCGCGTGGCGTCACGGTGCGAGAGACGCACGCGCCGCCCAGCAACGCCGCGAGCAGGACGACGCTATTTCCGCCCATCGAGCTTGGACAATACGGCCCAGCTGATCAACGGGAACAGAATCTCGTGGTGGCCCGTGAGCTGGATGCCGCGGCCGCCGGCGAGGGTCGGTCGCTCGACCACGTTGACGCGGGGCCGGTAGTGGCGCTGCATGTCGCAGTCGCACGCGGTGAAGTTCTTCGGCTTCCCACCGTTCAGGTTGCGCGCGATGGTCAGGGCCTTGAGGAACACCTCGGGCATCACGACGGCGCTGCCGAGGTTCAGGACGAGCCCCCCCTCATCGAGGCCCGGAAGGCTCCCGGCGAGCCGCTTGAAGTCGCGGTGACTCGTGGCGCCGAGCGCGGCGCCGTCGGCCGTCGGGTGTTGGTGAATGATTTCGGCGCCTACCGCGGCGTGCACCGTGACCGGCACGTCCAGTTCGGCGCACGCGACGAGCACCGACACGGCGCGCCCGGGTAGATCCGTACGCGCGCGCAGCGTTTCGGCTAACGCCTCGCCGGCGCCCTGATCGCTTTTGGCGCCCCGCGCGAGCGCGGCGTTCATGTCGCGGCCCGTCTCCTCCGCCATCCCGAACGTTCCATCGCCGAGGCCCGCGGCGACGTCCTCGCTCGTGCCACCAAACGCCGCCAGCTCGAAGTCGTGGATCGCGGCGCTCCCGTTCATCGCCACGTGCGTCACCGCCTTGCGCCGCATCAGCTCGATCAGCAATGGGCCGAGACCGACCTTGATGACATGCCCGCCCAGCATCGCCACGACGGCGCGCTTGCCGGTCGCCGCGGCCCACGCGTCCACCACGAAACGCGCGTCTTGCGCCGCGAGGATCGACGGCAGCGACCTCCAGAAGGCGTTGAACGACGTGTCGGACCCGGGCGGATGCGCGAGCTGTGAGGGATCGACTTTGTTGGAGCGGCGGGCGATGGGGACGGTCTTGAGGCGGGCGAAGTCTGCTTCGCGGTAGTCCGTCATGGCTGCTCCGGAACCGAAAACTCCTTGAGCTTCAACGTGACCTGACCGAACGAGAAGTTGGACTGGATCGCCAGCACGAGGCGGCGCGCGTCGTCGGACAGCCAGATGCGCGTCTCGGAGCGCTCGGAGAAGATGCCGCGTCCCTGCGGAATCTTGGGGCGCACCACGATGGCGTTCCATTTCTTGCCGGCGACATTCACGCGCTCGCGTCCCAGCACTTCGATGATCACCGGATTGCGGTCGGGTCGGAAGTAGCGCGTGAACTCGTACCGCTTGCCGATCTCGAGCGGCACCGTCCGCACCCAATACAGGAATGCCGCATCGTCGAGCGGCTGCGCCACGGTCGCGAACGTCGTGTCGCGACCCACCTCACGGTAGAAGCCCGAGTCGGGGAAGATCTCGTAGGTGCGTTCGCGATGGCGGTCGCGCTCGTCCTGCACCGAACGAAACCGGCGGGACTGGAAATCGCGACGTCCGACCCAGGACTCGAGGGTCTGGTCGAGGTGATACCAGAGCGCGCCGCCCGAAATACGGAACTGCATGTGCACCGTCTCGATGCCGCGCAGCGTGTCGATCCCCACCACTTCCATCACGGCCGTTCCCACGGAGAAGATGCCGTACTTGGCGCCGTAGGTCAGCCGCTCGCCCACGGGGAAGGGCACACCGGCGACCGTAGCGGCGGCCGGCAGACTCGCGTGCGCCGAATC
>Ga0193697_1000198_pt1 | contig 24056 bp, 23 predicted proteins | sample L3m2metaG_FD_145073 | JGI IMG/M metagenome (GOLD analysis project Ga0193697, IMG submission 145073) | Soil microbial communities from a riparian zone of the East river system, Colorado, United States - L3m2 | ecosystem: Environmental > Terrestrial > Soil > Riparian zone | place: USA: East River...
GCACGCGGACGCACACCACGTTGGGGCGGGTCGCCGCGGGCGACCGCGTGCACGTGGAAGCGGACGTTCTTGGAAAGTACGTGAGGCAGCTATGCCGTTCGGAAACGTAGAGCAGGCGATCGCGGACGTCCGCGCCGGGAAGCTCGTCATCGTGGCTGATGACGAGCGGCGCGAGAACGAGGGGGACCTGGTCGGCGCCGCCGAGAAGGTCACCCCCGATATGATCAATTTCATGGCCACGCACGGGCGCGGTCTCATCTGCCTGCCCCTGATGCCGGAGCGCTGCCAGGCGCTCGGCCTGCCGCAGATGACCGAACACAACTCCGAGTCGCACGAGACGGCGTTCACGATCAGCATCGACGCGGCGGCGCGGTTCGGCGTCACGACCGGCATCTCGGCCGCCGACCGCGCGGCCACGATCCGCGTGGCTCTCGATCCGGCGACCGTGCCGGCCGACCTGCGCCGGCCCGGTCACGTCTTCCCGCTCCGCGCCCGTCCCGGCGGTGTGCTGCAGCGTGTGGGCCAGACCGAGTCGAGCGTCGATCTCGCCCGGCTCGCGGGGCTGTATCCGGCGGGCGTGATCTGCGAGATCCTCAATCCGGACGGTTCGATGGCGCGCCGCGCCGACCTCGAGCAGTTCGCCGAGCGTCACGGATTGACGTTCATCACGGTCGCGCAGCTCGTCTCCTACCGTCTCGCGCACGAGCGGCTCGTGCATCGCGTCGCGGAAGCCCGTCTACCGACGCCGTTCGGCGAATTCCGGATCATCGGGTATCGCAACGACGTCGATGCCGCGGAGCACATCGCCCTGGCGTACGGCGACGTCGCGGGGAAGCGCGACGTCCTGGTGCGGATGCACTCCAAGTGTCTGACCGGCGACGTCTTCGGGTCGGGACGCTGCGACTGCGGGTGGCAGCTGCACAGCGCGATGCGGATGATCGCGGGCGAGGGCCGCGGCGCCATCGTGTACCTCGATCAGGAAGGACGGGGGATCGGTCTCCTCAATAAGCTCAAGGCCTACGAGCTGCAGGACGCGGGGCACGACACCGTCGAGGCGAACGAGAAGCTGGGCTTCAAGCCCGACCTCCGGAACTACGGCATCGGCGCGCAGATTCTCCTCGATCTCGGGCTTTCGTCCATTCGCGTGCTGACGAACAACCCGATGAAGCTTGTCGGTCTGGAAGGCTACGGGCTCGACATCGTCGAGCGCCTCCCCATCGTGCCGGCGCCCTCCGACGAGAATCGGGCCTATCTCGACGTGAAGCGGGACAAGCTCGGCCACTTCCTCACCCACTGACGGTGGCCGCGCCCCCTTCCCGGCGCCGCGTGGCGGTCGTCGTCAGTCGCTTCAATGAAAATGTCACGAACCTGTTGCTCGAGGGTGCGCGCGACGCGTTGCGCCGCCACGGGGTCCCCGACTCGGACGTCGACGTCGTGTGGGTGCCCGGCGCATTCGAGCTGCCCGTCGCGGCGGAGGTCGCGGCGCCGGGCGGGCGCTACGATGCCATCGTGGCGCTGGGGTGCGTGATCCGCGGCGAGACGCTGCATTTCGAGTACGTCGCCGGCGAAGCCGCGCGCGGGCTCGGCAACGTGGCGCTGGCGCACCGTATCGCAGTCGGGTTTGGCGTCCTCACCACCGAGACACTCGAGCAAGCGCTGAAGCGCGTGCACAAAGGCTTCGAGGCCGCCGAGGCGGCGCTGCAGACGGCCGACGCCCTCGCCCAGTTGGCCCGTGCAGCGTCCCGAGACTAGGGCGCGCGCCCGCGCCCTCCAGATCCTCTACGCGTGGGAACTCTCCGGCGAGCCGTCCATCGAGACGGTCGTCGCCCGCGTCGCCGTGATGTACGGCCGCGCGCCGGAGGCGTACGACCGCGGCGCGGAGCTCGCCGCACAGGCCGTAGCGGGTCAGCGCGAGTTCGACCGGCGCGTGACCGACGCCGCGGAGCACTGGCGCTTCGAGCGCGTCGGCATCGTGGAGCGCAACATTCTGCGCCTCGCGCTCGCCGAGATCGCGGAAGGCAGCACGCCCGCCCGCGTGGTGATCGATGAAGCCGTGAAGCTGGCGCACTGGTTCGCCGGCGCGAAGGCGCCGGCGTTTGTCAACGGCGTCCTCGACAGGGTGGCGCGCGAGTCGGGCGCGCTGTGAAGGTCCTCGTCGTCAACTGGAACGATCGCGAGAACCCCCACGCCGGAGGCGCCGAGATCCACCTGCATGCGCTGTTCGGACGACTGGCGGGGTGGGGGCATCACGTCGATTTGATCGCGAGCGGCTGGCCCGGCGCCGCCCGGGCGGCGGAGCTGGACGGGATCCGCGTCCAGCGCGTGGGGGGCCGACACAGCTTCGCGCTCCTCGGTCGCGGCGCCGTGCGTCGGACGCTGGCGGTGCGCGCCTACGACGTCGTGGTCGAAGACGTCAACAAACTTCCTCTGTTCCTGCCTGCGCTGACCCGACTCCCGTTTGTCGCGATTGTGCCACACCTCTTCGGGACGACGGCCTTCGCCGAAGCGAACTGGCCGATGGCCGCGGCGGTCTGGGTGGCGGAGCGGGCGCTGCCTTGGGGCTACCGCCGGGCCGCCTTCCACGCGATCTCCGAGAGCACGCGCGACGACCTGATCCAGCGGGGTGTGACGGCGGCGCGCATCGAGGTGGTCTATCCGGGCGTGGATTCGACGTGGTTTTGCCCCGATCGGACGACGCCGCGGGCCGAGCATCCGACGTTCTTGTACGTTGGGCGCCTCAAGCGTTATAAAGGAGTGGAGATCGCGCTGCGGGCGCTGGCGCTGGCGCGCCAGACGAGACCCGATCTGACGCTCGAGATCGCCGGACAAGGCGACGACCGGCCGCGGCTCGAGCGCGTCGCCCACGCCATCGGCCTCGGCGAGGCCGTCCGTTTCCTCGGGTTCGTCGAGGAGGGCGAAAAGCGCCGCCTGCTGCGGCGCGCGTGGGCGGTAGTCTTCCCCAGTCCGAAGGAAGGGTGGGGCATTTCGAATGTCGAGGCCGCCGCGTGCGGGACTCCCGCGCTGGCATCGAACAGCCCGGGGCTGCGGGAGTCGGTGCGCCACGGCGCGACCGGTTACCTCGTGCCCCACGGCGACGCGGAGGCCCTCGCGCAGCGCATGCTCGCGCTGGCGAACGACCCGGCGCTGGTGATGCGCCTCGGCCGCGCCGCCCGCACCTTCGCCGAGGGACTGTCGTGGGAGACGGCGGCGCGGGCCACCGAGGCGCAGTTGCAGCGCGTCATCGCTCAGGCAGGAGCTTGATCATGCGGATTACCGTCACCGCCCGTCATTGCGAGATTCCCGACGAGTTGCGCGCGCGCGCCCGCACGCAGGTGGAGCGTCTCGCCAAGATCGCGGCACGGCCGCATGACGCGCAGGTGATCTTCGCCGACGATCACGGGGCGGCCGCGGTCGAGCTGCGCCTGCACACGGCACGCGGAAAGGTGTACGTGGCCAAGGCGCAGGCCGACGACCATCGCACCGCCCTCGACAGCGCCGCGCAACGCGTGCGGCGCCAGCTCGACAAACGCGGAGTGCCCACCCGGTGACGGGCCTCAAGGTTCGCGACTTGTTGACGAAGCGCGGCGACCCGCTGCAGCTGGAGGCGCTCACGGGCGAGGCGGGACTCGATCGCGAGATCCCGTCCCCCGAGGCCTCGAGCCCCGGGCTGGTGCTGGCGGGATCACCGGCGCGCTTCGCGCGCGCCGCCGATCGCCTGCACATCCTGGGCGAAACCGAAATCACGTACCTGGCCTCGCTCGACCCCAAGACGCGCCGCAAGGCCATTGAAACGTTCCTTGGCTATGACTTGCCGTGCATCTTCGTGACGAAAGGGCTGCAGCCTCCCGAAGAGCTGGTGACGCTGGCGGCCGTCAAGGGCATTGCCGTCATCCGCACGCGCCTCAAGACCGACGAGTTCTACCGACGCCTGAAGCCGTTCCTCGACGATGCGTTCGCGCCGAGCACCACGATCCACGGGTCGCTCGCCGACGTCTTCGGCGTCGGATTGCTGTTTCGCGGCCGGTCGGGAATCGGCAAGAGCGAGTGCGTGCTCGACCTGGTGGAGCGGGGGCACCGCCTGGTGGCTGACGATGTCGTCCGCGTGACCAAGCGCGGCAACGACGTGCTGCTGGGCCAGGGTCACGAGGTCTCGCGTCACTACATGGAGATTCGCGGCGTGGGCTTGATCGACATCAATGCGTTGTTCGGGATTCGGTCGGTGCGCCAGCAGAAGCGCGTCGAGGTCGTGGTGCAGCTCGAGGATTGGGACACCACTCGCGAATACGACCGCACCGGCTTGGACCTCCAGGAAACCGAGATCCTCGACGTCAAGGTGCCTCTCGTCACGGTGCCGCTCAATCCCGGCAAGAACCTGACTGTGATTTGCGAAGTGGTCGCGATGAATCACCTGCTGCGCTACAGCGGCGTGAATTCGGCACACGCCTTCAACGACCGGCTGATCCGCCGGATGCGCGACAAGCGGGAGCCGCAGGAGTACCTCGAGGAAGACTATGAGTGAGCCGCTCCGCGGCGTCATCGTATCGCACTCGGGGCTGGCGCAGGCCTTGGCGTCGGCCGTCTCGACCATCACCGGCGTCGCGGGCGCGCTCGTGCCGGTCAGCAACGAGGGGTGCGACAACGACGCCCTCGGTGAGCGCTTGCGCCAGGCGGTGGCCGGGCAGCCGGCGGTGCTGTTCGTGGATCTGCCCGGCGGATCATGCCTCACGAATTCGATCCGCTACGCCAAGCAACACGCCGACATCGCCGTCGTCACGGGCGTGAACCTCGCGATGCTGCTCGACTTCGTGTTTCACCGCGAGATCACGCCCGCCGAGGCCGCGCGCCGCGCCGCGGATGCGGGCGGCAAAGCCATCCGCGTAACGGCGGCATGAGCATCGCGCTCTACCGCATCGACGACCGCCTCATCCACGGCCAGGTGGTCGTGGGATGGGGGCAGCCCCTCGACTGCACGTTCATCGTGCTCGTCGACGACGAGGTGCGGGGCAGCGATTGGGAGCAGGATCTCTATCGGATGGGTGTCCCCCCCCACATCGAGATCATCTTCGCCTCCGTGAGTGAGGCGGCGGAGCGGCTGCCCGCCTGGGAGACCGACACGCGCGTCGGCATCGTGCTCGTCCCGGACATCGACACGGCCACGGCCCTCGTGGGCCAGACCGATCGCATCAAGAAGCTCAACGTCGGCGGCATTCACCACCGCACCGGCCGCACCGAGCGGCTGCGCTTCGTGTACTTGAGCGAGGACGAGCGCGCGAAACTGCGCCAGCTCGCGGCCAAGGGCGTGGACGTCACGGCGCAGGACGTGCCCACCGCGCGCCCCGTCCCCCTGGCGGAGTTCGCGTGAGCCTCCAGGTGCTGATCGCGTTGCTCGGATGGGGCACGCTCGTCGGCGTCGACCTCGTGAGCCTGCCGCAGATGATGATCGCGCGGCCGCTCGTGGCGGGCACCGTCGCGGGCGCCATCCTCGGCGACCTGGACGCCGGCCTCAAGCTGGGCGTCATCTTCGAGCTGCTGCAGTACGACATCCTTCCCGTTGGCGCGGTGCGCTACCCCGAGTATGGTCCGGCGACGGTCGCGGCCGTCGCGACCGCGCATGGCGCCGCGGGCGCCCTGGGGCTCGGGCTCGGTGCCGTGGTCGGCCTCGTCATCGGACTCCTCGGCGGCATCACGATGCATCTCTTGCGCCGCATCAACTCGCGCATCGTGAGCGCTGCGTCCGCGGCGCTCGAGTCGGGAGATCCTCGGGTGCTCGTGCGCCTGCACGTCGGCGGCTTGCTGCGCGACTTCCTGCGGGCCGCGGTCGTCACCGCACTGGGACTCGGCTTCGCGGTGCTCGTCCCGCCCCACGTCACGTTTGTCTTGACGCCTCGCGGCGCGACCGTCGTCGCCGGCGCCGCGGTGGCAGCAGCATTGGCCGCGGGCACCGCGGCGCCGGCGACGACGGTGGGCCGCGGTCCCAATCTCGCGTGGTTCGCGGCCGGGCTGGGCGGCGGCGTCGTGGTAGCGGCATGGCTGCGGTGACGCCGCGGTTCGGGCGCGCACTCCTGCGGCTCTTTGCCGTGCAGGGGTCGTACAACTACGAGCGCATGCTCGGCCTCGGCGTGGGCGTTGCCGAGGAGCCGTTGCTGCGCGGTCTGCCGGCCGACGGCAGCGCGAGCCCGTACCGCGCGGCCGTGGCACGGGGCGCGCACTTCTTCAATGCGCATCCGTACCTGGCGGGTCTCGCGGTCGGGGCCGCGGCCCGCGCCGAGCATGACGGCGCGCCGGCCGAGCTGGTCGAGCGGCTGCGCGCCGCGCTGTGCGGCCCGCTCGGCTCCATCGGCGATCGTCTGGTCTGGGCGGGATGGCTGCCGCTCCTCTCGGGTCTCGCGCTCGCGGCCGTCAGCCTGGGGGCCGGGTGGGCCGCGGCCGTGGCGTTCCTCGTGGTCTACAACATCGGCCACGTGGCGCTGCGCTGGTGGGCCCTGCGCGAGGGCTGGAAACACGGCGTGCGCGTCGCGTCGGCGCTGAACAATCCGATTCTGCAGCGCGGCGCCGTGCTCGCGGGACCCGCCATGGCCTGCGCTGTCGGTCTGGCGCTGCCGCTGGCCGCGCAATTCCTCGCGGCGTCGTTCGGGGCGTGGGGTCGGGCGGTGATCGCGGCGGCCGCCGGCGTCGGGTTCCTCGGGCTCTACTTCCTCCCCGGGCGCGTGACCGGGCTGCGCCTCGGCCTCGGATTTGCGGCGCTCGCCCTCGTGGCGGCGTGGGTATGGCAGTGATCGAGCGCGAGGCGCAGATCGTGAACCCGCTCGGGATGCATGTCCGCCCCGGAGCGGAATTCGTCAAGATCGCGAACCGCTTCAAGGCTGCCGTCGAAGTCCGCAACGGCGACGTGGCCGTTAACGGGAAGAGCATTCTCGGGATGATGACGTTGGCGGCCGAGTGCGGTTCGTCCATCACCATCAGGACCGACGGCGATGATGCCGAGGCCGCCATGACGGCGCTGCTCGAGCTCGTCGCAGCCGGGTTCTACGAGATGCACCTGAAGCTCGGCGACGACGAGGGCACATGAGCGAACGCCGGCTCAAAGGTATCGGGGTCTCTCCCGGGATCGCGGTGGGGCGCGTGGTGGTGGTGCGCTGGGCGCTCCCCGAGGTGCCGCACCGCGTCGTGCCGCGCAGCCAGGTGGAGAAAGAGGTCCGCCGCCTGCGCGCGGCCATCAAGGACGTGCGTATCCACTTCACGGAGCTGCGCGCCCGCGCGGTGGAGCGCGCCGGCCTCGATGCCGCCCGCATTTTCGACGCGCAGATACTGATGCTCGAGGACCGCGAGTTCATCGGCGCGGTCGCCGAGCTGATCCGCGAGAACCACCTCACGGCGGAGAAGGCGTTCGAGTTCAAGACGCTCGAGGTGCGGGACCTGTGGACCGACGCGGGCAACCCGCTCCTCAAGGAGCGCTTGGCCGACGTCACGGGTGTGGCGATCCGGGTCATCCAGCATTTGATGCACCGCGGGGCCGAGGATGTGTGGGACGGGATCTCCCAGCCGTCGGTCGTCGTGGCGAAGGAGCTCTCGCCCGGGCTGACGGTGCAGCTCGACCGCGAGCACGTGGTGGGTCTGATCAGTGAGGAGGGCACCCGCACCTCTCACGCCGCGATTCTGGCGCACTCGATCGGGATTCCGGCGGTGTTCGGCCTGCGGCACGCGGTCGAGCGCATCCGGGCCGTCAAGACGGTGATTCTCGACGGCACCCGCGGCACCGTCCTGCTCGACCCGAGCCCCGACGAAGTGGCGGAAGCTCAGCGCAGCGAGACGCGGCGCGGCGAGATGACGGCGCGCCTCGAGGAAGCCGTCACCAAGGCGTCCGATACACTCGACGGCACGCACATCGCGCTGCGGGGCAACGTCGATCTTCCCGCCGAGATTGCGGCCGCCAAGGCGCACGGCGCCGAGGGCGTGGGGCTGCTGCGTACCGAGTTTCTCCTCTCGGGACACTCGACCCTGCCATCGGAGGATGAGCAGGCGACGTACTTCCGGCGCGTCGCCGACGCCTTCCCAGGCCATCCCGTGGTCGTGCGCACCTATGATCTGGGCGGAGACAAGTTCCCGGCGCCGTTCCGCACCGCCCCCGAAGCGAATCCGGCGCTGGGGTGGCGCGCCATCCGCGTGTGCCTCGACGAGCCGGAGATGTTCCGGACGCAGATCCGCGCCATCTTGCGTGCCGCCGCCCACGCGCCGATCCACCTCATGATCCCGCTCGTTACGCGGCTCGATGAAGTCGAACGGACGCGCGTGTTCGTGGCGGAGGAGGCGGAGGCACTGAAGAAGGCCGGCATCGAGGCCGCCATGTCGGTGCCGGTCGGCGTCATGGTCGAGACGCCCGCGGCGGCGGTAATGGCCGATCGCCTCACCGAGATCAGCGACTTCCTGAGCGTCGGCACGAACGATCTCACGCAGTACACACTCGTCGTGGATCGCGGCAACGCGCGACTCGCGGATCGCTTCACACCGCACGATCCCAGCGTGCTGCGGCTGCTCAAGCTCGTGGCGGAGGCGGCGCGCGCAGGGGGGAAACCGGCCAGCGTGTGCGGCGAGATGGCCTCCGAGCCGTTGTCGGCGTTTCTGCTCATCGGGCTCGGCTACGAGACGCTGTCGGTGGCGCCGCCGGCGCTGCCGCTCATCAAGTGGTTGATCCGGCAGGTGAGCACCGAACGGGCGCGCGCCGCCGCCGCCGCCGCGCTCGCGGCGCGCAGTGCGGAGCTCGCGCTCGACATTCTCCGCTTCTCACTCAAGGAGGCGGTCGATCTTTCTCTCCTCGATCCCGACGCACGGTTGCCCGCCGGACGGCGCTCGGGTAGCTTGAAGACCTAAGGACAACCTATGCCCGCACATCGACACGTCTTCACTTCCGAGTCGGTTACGGAAGGCCATCCCGACAAGATCGCCGATCAGATTTCCGACGCGATCCTCGACGCGATCCTCGCCAACGATCCCAAGGCGCGGGTCGCGTGCGAAACGCTCGTGACTACGGGCATGGCCATCGTCGCCGGCGAGATCAGCACCTCCACCTACGTCCCCATTCCCGACATCGTCCGTGGGGCCATCACCGCCATCGGCTACACCGACGCCTCCTTCGGCTTCGACGCCCAGACGTGCGCGGTGCTCACGACGATCGACCGCCAGTCCGGCGACATCGCGATGGGCGTGGACCGCGGCGGCGCGGGTGACCAGGGGATGATGTTCGGGTACGCGAGCGACGAGACACCGTCCCTCATGCCGCTCCCCATCGTGCTCGCGCACCGCCTCGCCGAGCGACTGGCCGCGGTCCGCAAGGCCGGGGAACTGCCGTGGCTGCGTCCTGACGGCAAGACGCAGGTGAGTGTGATCTACGAGGGGGCGAAGCCCGTCGGGATCAGCAAGCTCGTGGTGTCGACGCAGCACTCCGAATTGGTCTCCAACGATGAGCTGCGGGCCGGCGTGATCGCGCACGTGGTGCGGCCGGTCGTGCACGACGCCGGCTTCGAGGTGGCGGACGCGGACATTCTCGTGAATCCGACGGGGCGGTTCGTAGTGGGCGGCCCCCAAGGCGATGCCGGCCTCACCGGCCGCAAGATCATCGTCGACAGCTACGGCGGGATGGCGCGGCACGGCGGCGGCGCGTTCAGCGGCAAGGATCCCTCCAAGGTCGATCGCTCCGCGACGTACGCCATGCGGTGGGTGGCCAAGAACATCGTGGCCGCCGGGCTGGCGCAGCGCTGCGAGGCGCAGGTCGCCTACGCCATCGGTGTCGCCGAGCCGGTGTCCGTCATGATCGAGACATTCGGCACAGGTACCGTGCCGCAGGATGCGATCGAGAACGCCGTGCGCGAGGTGTTCGACCTCACGCCCGGTGGCATCATTCAGGCCCTCAATCTCCGGAACCCCATCTACCGGCCGACGGCCGCTTACGGCCACTTCGGGCGCGCGCCCGAACGGCGCCGGGTGGCGGATCGCGACGTCGAGCTCTTCACGTGGGAGCATGCCGACCGCGTCGAAGAGCTCAAGGTTGCCGCCGACCGTGCGTCTCGCGCTTCCCGAAAGGCCAAGGTGTGATCACTGTTTCGAAGCAAGACCACGACATCAAGGACGTAAAGCTCGCCGACGAAGGACGCCGCCGGACCGAATGGGCCGAGCGTTCGATGCCGGTGCTGCGGCAGTTGGCCGAGCGGTTCGCCAAGGAACGGCCCCTCGCCGGGAAGCGGCTCGCCGCCTGCCTCCACGTCACGACGGAAACCGCCAACCTGATGGTCGCGCTGAAGGCCGGCGGGGCCGACGTCGTGCTGTGCGCCTCGAACCCCCTCTCGACGCAGGACGACGTGGCCGCCCATCTGGTGCGCGATCACGGCATCAAGGTCTTCGCGATCAAGGGTGAGGACCACACGACCTACTACGACCACATCCGCGCGGCGCTGGCGCACCGGCCCGACATCACGATGGACGACGGCGCCGACCTGGTGGGGGCGCTGCACATGGTGGCCCTGAACCGGCTGGACGATTTGGCGCCGCCGGTCCGGAAGTGGGTCGAGACGCTGTCGGCCGCCGAGCGCAAGGCGCTCGTCGCCGGGGTGACGGGCTCCACCGAGGAGACCACGACGGGCGTCATCCGCCTCAAGGCGATGGCCAAGGACGGCGTGCTGCAGTTCCCGGTGATCGCCGTGAACGATTCCGACACCAAGCACCTGTTCGACAACCGCTACGGCACGGGCCAGTCGACGCTCGACGGCATTATCCGCGCGACCAACATGCTGATCGCGGGGAGCACGGTGGTGGTGGCGGGGTACGGGTGGTGCGGGCGGGGATTCGCGCTGCGGGCACGCGGCGCCGGCGCGAACGTCCTCGTCACCGAAATCGATCCGATGAAGGCGCTCGAAGCCCAGATGGACGGGTACCGTGTCACCACGATGGCCGACGCGGCGCGCGTGGGCGATCTGTTCGTGACGCTGACGGGCAACGTGGAGGTGATCCGGGTGGAGCACATGCGGGCGATGAAGGACGGCGCTACGCTCGCGAACTCGGGGCACTTCAACGTCGAAATCGATCTCGAGGGCCTCAAGAAGGCCGCGAAGGGTCCGGTGGCGGTGCGCGACTTCGTGGAGGAGTGGCAGCTGGACGGCAAGAAGATCTTCGTCCTCGCCGATGGACGGCTCATCAACTTGGCGGCCGCCGAAGGCCATCCCGCCAGCGTGATGGACATGTCGTTTGCGAACCAGGCCCTGGCCGCCGAGCACGTCGTACGGCACGCCAAGACCCTGTCGAAGGACGTGCACCGCATTCCGACCGAGCTCGACAAGGAAATCGCGCGGCTCAAGCTTCAGGCGATGGGCGTCACCATCGACACGCTGACGCCGTCCCAGAAGAAATACCTCGCTTCCTGGGACATGGGCACCTGAGGCGATGATTCAGGTCCGCGTGGCCCACCTCGGGCTGGACCGCACGACCAACACGCCGGTCGTTATTCTGCAGGAGCAGGAGGGGGAGCGGGTGCTCCCGATTTGGATCGGCCCCGCGGAGGCGAGCGCCATCGCGATGGAGCTGGCGGGCGTGAAGTTTTCGCGCCCGCTGACGCACGACCTGCTGAAGCAGGTCATCGTCGGACTCGGCGCCGACCTCCGCAAGGTGATCATCACGCAGGTGAAGGACAACACCTACTTCGCCGAGCTGCACATCTATCGCGGGGACGCGGTCATCCAGATCGACGCGCGGCCCTCCGATTCGATCGCCCTCGCACTGCGCCTCAAGGCGCCCATTTTCACGCACGAGAACCTGCTGGAGCTCACGTCGGTCGAGACCGCCGAGGGCGGGGTCAATCCCGCGGCGGGCCCGCTCGACGCCGATTCGCTCAAGTCCTACCTCCAAAACCTCGATCCTGAAGACTTCGGCAAGTTTACGCCGTAGCCTGGGGCCGGCGCTCGCGCTGGCCCTCGTCGGCGGCACGCTCTCCGCGCAGGTCGTGAGCGTGAGCGGCCGCGTGCTGTTGGGCGGCCGCGACTCCGTGCCGTTGCGCGGCAACTGGGCCGTGCTGCACCGGGTCACGCGCCAATCCGCCGGGCCGATCGACTCGGTGCGCACCGATGCGGCGGGCCGCTATCGAATGCAGCTGCAGCGTCCTCGCGCGGCCGCGGATTCGGGCGCCGTGTACGTCGTCAGCACTTGGCACGACAGCCTCGCGTACTTCTCCTTGCCCCTCAACGTGCAGGGGCGGACGGCCGTGCGCGTCGAAGATCTCGTCGTCTACGCAACGACCAAGGGCACGCCGCCGATTGAGCTGGCGCGCCGGCTCGTCACGATCGGGTTGCCCGGCGCGGACGGGACCCGCGAGGTCCTCGAGATCCTGGAGCTCCAGAACACGGGCTTGAGCACGCGCATCACGGACGACACGCTCGTCCCGACGTGGTCCGGCGCGATTCCGCCCACCGCGATCCAGTTTCAGGCTGGTCAGGGCGACATATCCGCCGAGGCGATGAAGCGGGTGGGCGATCGGGTCTTCGTGCTGGGCGCGATTCCGCCGGGCCAGCCGAAGCAGCTCACCTATGGCTACACGCTTCCCGCCGGTGGGCGCAGGTTCGCCATTCCGATCGACCAAGCGACGCGCGACCTGAACCTGTTGGTCGAGGATACGGTCGCGGCCGCCGAGGCTCCGGGCGTCGAATCGCTCGGCGTGCAACAGATCGAGGATCGCCGGTTCGCGGCGTATCGCGCCGGCCCGCTCGCGCCCGGCGACCGTGTGACGATCGGCTTGCCGCGCGGCCCGTTCCGCCCCCAGATGCTCGTGCCGTACGTCGTCGGCGTGCTCGGGGCAGGGATGCTCGCCGCGCTCGTCTGGGCGCTGCGACGCAAACCTCTTGCGTCCGGTCCCGCCACTCCCTAGACTGCGTTCAACAACGCGAACGGGGATCCACGGAAGCCGGTGCAAGTCCGGCGCGGCCCCGCCACTGTAACGGGCATGTCGTCGTAGCGGCTTGGAGCCACTGGGGCAGTCCCCGGGAAGGCGAGCCGCTCGCCCGAAGCCAGGAGACGTCTTCGTTCGCGCCACCTGCAATTCCCTCGCGGGAGGGATGGTGGCGCTTGCGCACTTCAGGCGCAGACGCTCGCCCATCTCCGTTCCGTCGGGGGTGGGCGTTCTCACATGCGCAGGCTGTTCTTCGCTCTGTTGCTCGCGGTCGCTTGCCGCCCCACGGCCGACCGGCCGTCTGTCCCCGCGACCGCCCACCGCATCGTCTCCCTCGCCCCCTCGTCGACGGAGCTGCTGTTCGCCATCGGTGCCGGGGAGCAGGTGGTCGGCCGGACGACCTGGTGCCGCTATCCGGCAGCGGCGCTGCGCGTTCCCGCCGTCGGCGACGGCCTCAACCCGAACGTCGAGGCGATCGCGGCGCGGCAACCCGATCTCGTGGTGTTGTACCGTTCCCAAATGAACGAGACCGCCGCCCAGCAGCTCGCCCGTCTTGGCATCCCGACCGTCACGCTCGCGCAGGACCGGCTCGAAGACATCGCCCAGGCGGCGCGGGAGCTGGGGCGGCTGACGGGTCACCAGCCCGCCGGCGACTCGATCGGCGCGGCGATCGAAACGCTGCTGCGGGCTCCGACACCGGCGACGATCGCGCGAGTGACGTTCGTGGTTTGGGACAATCCGCCGATGGTGATCGGCGGCGGCAGCTACCTCGACCAGCTCGCGACGCTCGCGGGCGCGAGCAACGTGTTCCACGACATCGCCGGGGCGTCGGCGACCGTGTCGATCGAGACGATCGTCGCACGCAATCCTGATGTCATCCTGGTGCTCTCCGACAGCACCGCGCCCCCGGCCTACAGCGCGCGCCGTGAATGGCGCGCCATTCGCGCCGTGCGCGAGGGGCGCTTCATCATGCTGCCGGGAGACCTCTTCGGGCGGCCCTCGCCGAGCGCGCCGGCGGCGGTGGCTGCGCTGCGCCACGCGTTGGAGGTTCGTAAGTGAGGCGATGGCTCGGGCTCGCGGCGCTCGTCGCGCTCGCGCTGGTCAGCGCGGTCGTACTCGGGCCGGCGCACGTCGCCCTCGGTGACCTGACGTCATCGGAAATCGTGCGCTCCCTGCGTGTCCCGCGCGCCCTGCTTGCTCTGCTCGTCGGTGGGTCGCTCGGCGTCGCCGGCGCGAGCCTGCAGGCCCTCGTGCGCAATCCGCTCGCCGACCCGTTCCTGCTCGGCCTGTCCGGCGGAGCCGGCTTGGGCGCCGTGCTCGCCATCGCGCTCCATGTCGCCGGGCCCTGGGCACTCCCGCTCGCCGCGTTTGTCGGCGCCCTCGGCGCCATGGCACTCGTCTACCGGCTGGGTCTCGTCGGCGGTGCACAGCTCGATCCGCGCGTGCTGCTCCTGGCGGGCGTCGCCGTCGGCGCCTTCACCGGCGCCATCACGACCGCCATCGTCTCCCTCGCTGAAGCTGCCGATCTCCGCAACGCGTTCCTGTGGCTCTGGGGCGGGCTCTCGGGCGCCTCGTGGGACACCGTCCTCGTCATAGCGGTCTACATCCCGGTGCCCCTGGTCGTCTTGTACGCAGCGGCACGACCCCTCGATCTTCTCGCGCTCGGCGAAGAACCGGCGACTCATCTCGGCGCCGACGTCGAGCCGCTCAAACGGCGCGTCTACATCGCGGCCTCAATGCTGACGGCGGCCGCTGTGGCGGTGTCGGGCGTGATCGGATTCGTGGGCCTGATCGTCCCGCACATCACGCGGCTGGTCTGGGGCCACCACCATCGGGCGCTGCTGCCCGCGGCGTTCCTGGGGGGCGGCGCACTGCTCCTCTTCGCCGATACCGTCGCGCGCGTGTCGGTCGCCCCGCGCGAGCTCCCCGTGGGAATCGTCACCGCGCTCGTCGGTGTCCCGTTGTTCGCGGTGCTGCTCCGCCGCTGGATGGGGGGGGGCCCCCGCGGATGAGCACCGCGGCGCCGTTGCTCTCCGTGCAGCGGGTGACGTACCGCTACCCCGGCGCCCTGGGCGACGCGTTGCGGGACGTTTCGCTCGAAATCCGCGCGGGCGAGTTCCACGCCGTGCTCGGCCCCAACGGCAGCGGCAAGACGACGCTCATTCGCGTGGCGTTGGGACTCACCACCCCGGCGACGGGGGAGGGGACGGCGGAGATCGCGGGCCGCGCGGCCGCCGCGTGGTCCCGACGGGACTTGGCTCGGATTGTGGGAGTTGTGGCGCAACGGGAAGACAATCTGTTCCCGCAACAGGTGCGCGAGACCGTCTTGCTCGGCCGCTATCCGCACCTGTCGCTGTGGGGCGCCGAGCGTCCCGTCGACCGCGAGGCCGTCACGCGTGCGCTCGAGCGGTGCGACGCGCTTCGCCTCGCCGATCGCTGGATCTGGACGCTGTCGGGCGGCGAGTACCAGCGGGTCCGGCTGGCCCGGGCGCTCGCGCAGGAGCCGAGTCTGCTCGTCCTCGATGAGCCGACCGCGTCGCTCGACGTGCGCCATGAAATGGAGCTATTCGAGCTGGCCCGAGGCCTCGTCGACGCCGGTGGACTCGCGGTCCTCATGATCACGCATCACGTGAACCTTGCCGCTCGCTTCGCGGATCGCGTCCTGCTGCTGGCCGACGGCCAGACCGCGGCCCAGGGCACGCCCCGGACGGTGCTCACCCGAGAGACCGTCGAGCGCGTCTTCGCCTGGCCCGTCGCGATCGAGCCCTTCGATGGGCATCCCCAGATGATTCCCCTTCGTCAACCCAAGGAGCCCGCATGACCGCCCTTCTCCTGCTGCTCGCGCTCGCCGTGCAGGACACGGTCGTCCTGAAGCCCGTGGTCGTGACCGCGACGCGTGTCCCGGTCCCCGCCGACGCGGTCACCGCCGCCGTGACGGTGATCAACGGAGAGACTCTGCGGGCGCGGGGCGTCCGCACGGTCGCCGAGGCACTGCGCGAGACCTTGGGAGCGAGCGTCGTCGAGAGCAACGGAGCCGGGAGCCAAACGTCGCTGTTCCTCCGCGGCGGTGAGAGCGACTACGTGAAGGTGCTGCTCGACGGCGTGCCCCTGAATCAGCCCGGCGGCGCGTACACGTTTGCGCATTTGACCACCGACGACGTCGAGCGAATCGAGATCGTGCGGGGCCCTGTCAGCGTGCTCTATGGTTCCGATGCCGTCGCCGGAGTCGTTCAGATCTTCACACGGACCGGTCTCGGAGGGCGGGGCGCCTTGCCGCGTGTGGATGTCGAGGCCGGGGCTGGGAGTTACGGCGCCAGCCGCTTCGGTGGCACGGTCACCGGCGGGACCACTCGACTCGGGTACTCCCTGGGCGCCTCGCGCTTCGCGTCCGACGGCGTCTACCCGGTGAACAACAACTACCGCAACGAAGTCGTCACGGCGCGGCTTCGCTTCCAGCCGGACGCGCGCACCGACGCGTCGATCACCGCGCGCCACGGCGACGCAGTCTTTCACTACCCGACAGACGGCGCGGGCCAGGTCGTCGATGCGAACCAGTTCGCCACCGACCGCGGCCCCGCGGTGTCCGTGGACTTGGGCCGGCACATCACATCACGCCTCGAGACGCGCGTGCTCCTCGGGACGAGCGACACCGACGGGCGGCTCGATGACGACCCCGACGCCCCCGGTGACACGACGTTGATCTTTCACTCGCGAGATCGCGTACGACGCCGCGGCGGCGAGGTGCGAGTCAATTGGCAAGCGGGTCCGTCGGCGCTGATCACCGCGGGCGTCGCGCTGGAGGACGCCCGGCTACGCCATACCGATGCCTGCCAGTTCTACTCGGGAGGGTCGTTCTTCGATTGCAGCGGCGCGCCGCTGAATCGCACCCGGTCGACTAGGGGCCTGTTCGCGCAGTGGCTCGCGGGAAGTGGTCGCGCGGTCTCCGGGAATGTGGGCGCCCGGCTCGAGGACAATCAGCAGTTCGGCACGTTTGCGACGTGGCGGGCAGGGGTCGCGTGGCGCCTCGATGCGGCCACCCGGCTGCGGGCGGGCGCGGGGACCGGCTTCAAGGAGCCGACCTTTCTCGAGGCGTACTCGACCGGGTTCGTCGTGGGTAACCCGAACCTGAAGCCTGAGCGTTCGTTCAGCTGGGAAGGCGGGATCGAGCACACCGTACCGGGCACGAGCCTGTCGCTCGCCGTGACGTATTTCAATCAGCGCTTTTCGGACCTGGTCGTCTACGACTTCTCCCGCACGCCGAACTACGTGAACATCGCGGCGGCGCGCTCGAGCGGGGCGGAAGTCCAGATTGACTACGTCGTGCGACCTGGCGTCGTGGCGTCCGTCGCGTACACCTACCTCGACACCCGCGTGCTGGATGGCGGGGGGGACCCCACGTTCGAGACGGGCAAGCGCCTGATCCGCCGGCCCACCAATGCCGCCTCCGTGCGTGTCACCGCGGGCCTGGGTCATCGCGGTACGGCGACCCTCGCCGCCCGCTTCGTCGGCGACCGGGACGACCTCGACTTTTCGGGTTTCCCCGCGGCGCGCGTGACGTTGCATCCCTACACGCGGGTGCAGGCCGGCGTCGAGTACACCGTGCTCCGAGGGCGGTCGTGGGGGGTGGGGGGGGTGGGGGGGGCCGACGTCACACTGCGCGCGCAGGGCGAGAACCTGTTGGGCGACCAGGGCCGCGAGATTGCCAACTACCCCGTGCGGGGACGCACCCTATTTTTCGGAATGGCGCTCGGTACCGGAACTTCGAAGTGAGGCTGCACGCAGTCGTGCTCGCGGCGTGCGTCGTCGCGGCGTGCAGCGATGCGCTCGAGCAGGATACGACGGCGGGATACGTCGTGGCGGTGATAAACGGGGGCGACAACACCCTCTCCATGATCGACGCCACCAGGTTCGGCGCGTTCACCATTCCGCTATCGCCTTTTGTTGGGACGCCGACTACCCTCGCTGCACGTGGCGAAATCATTCTGGTCGCGATGGGATCGACCAATGGCGTCCGCATCATAACCCAGGGGATGCTCCCACCGAGCGTCCCGGACCTCGTGGCTCTACCCGATAGTTCCGGGGCGACGGGCGTCGCCATTGCGACCGCCTCCTTGGCATTCGCCGCCAACCCGAATCGCCATTCGGTGACGCAGATTCAGTACCTCACTGGCGACACCGTCACCGATAGCGTTGGGATCTACCCGCAAGCCGTCGTCGCGACGGAGACGCACATTTACGTGGCAGATGGCAACCTCGTCGGCGGAGCACCAGCCGGTGCGAGTGCCGTATGGATCAACTCCTTGCCGATCGTGCGAGGCGTCGCCACGTGGCTCCCTGTCGGTCTCTCGTGCTCGAACGCGCGCTATCTGACGCTCGGGGCGGACGGGCTGCTGTATGTCGTCTGCGCGGGCACGCCGGGCGCGGGTGATGGCCGCCTGGCCATCGTCGATCCGAATCTCAGTCGCGAGCTCGCCGTCATCAATGGCCTCGGCGAGTCCCCCGGACCCGTTGTGTACCATCCTTCAGGGCGCCTTCTCATAGCCTCACCTACAGGAATCCTCGAAGTGAGTGCCCTCACGCGCTCGGTGACGCGTGGACCGGGAAATGCGATCCTACCTGGCACCGGCATCGCGGGTCTCGCCGTCGATCCCCGGGGACGCGTGTACGCCGTCGCACCCGGCGCGTGCTCGAGTGCGGGCCGCGTGCACGTGTTGTCGGTGCCCCCCGACTACCGGCCCCTCGCCACGCCGACCGTTGGTGTGTGTCCTGCGGGTGCGGCCCTCGCCGCCGTGCCGCTGATCAACTAGATGGCGCTCGTCTCGACGCCGGCCGTCATCCTCCAGACCTTCCGCTACAGCGAGACTTCCAAGATCGTGCGCCTGGCGACGCGCGAGCTGGGCGTGCAGAGCGCCATCGCCAAGGGCGTGCTGCGCCCGCGCAGTCCCTTCGGCGCGGCGCTCGAAACGCTCAGTGAAGGTGTGGTGCAGCTGTACCACAAGGAAACCCGCGACCTGCAGACGATGGCCGCGTTCGACGTGACCGACCTGCGCCGCGATCTGGCGCGCGACCTGGGGCGCTTCGCGGGGGCTGCCGCGCTCGCCGAGGTGATGCTCAAGATGGCCCCCGCCGCGCCCCTGCCCGCCGCCTACGATGCGTTCACACACGCCCTCGACGCGCTCGCGACGGCCGACCCCCGGGACGCGGATGCCGTTGCCGCGCGCTGGATCTGGCTCCTCGTCGGCGTCCTCGGTTTCGCGCCCGAGCTCGATGCGTGCGTGCGCGACGGGATCGCGGTCGCGGGGAACGGCGGTGTCGCGTTCAGTACCGCGGAAGGTGGCGTGCTCTGTCCCAAGTGCGCCGGGCCGCAGCCCCCCACGCGCTTGCCGCCGGACGCCTATCGCGACCTGCTGGCCTTGAACGACGTCGGCGCCGCGTTGCCGCAGTTGGACGCCTCGCACGCCGCCGCGCACCGCCGGCTCGTCGCCCGGTTCGTGCGTCACCACATGGGCGAGTCGGGGCCCCTGAGCGCCATGGACTTCTGGGAGCGCCGCGCGTGGGTCACCCCCGCCGCCTCGTAGTCGGCACCGCCGGCCATATCGACCACGGCAAGACCGCGCTCGTGAAGGCCCTCACCGGCGTGGACACCGACCGCTGGGAGGAAGAAAAGCGGCGCGGCATCACGATCGACTTGGGCTTCGCGCCGCTCCCCTTGGGGGTAGACCTGCAGGCGAGCGTGGTGGACGTCCCCGGTCACGAAGGGTTCGTCAAGAACATGCTGGCCGGCGCGACCGGGATCGACGTCGCCCTCCTCGTCATCGCCGCCGACGAAGGCGTCATGCCGCAGACCGAGGAGCACCTCGCCATCGTCGAGCTCCTCGGCGTGCGCCGCGGGGTGCCCGTCCTTTCCAAGCGCGACCTGGTTGACGACGAGTGGCTCGCGCTCGTCCGCAGCGAAGTTACCGAGCGATTGAAATCGAGCCGTGTCCGTTGGGATCCGCCGATCGCCGTGTCGGCCCTGACGGGCGCCGGACTCGACGAGCTCCGCGCCGCGCTGGTGCACCTGGCCGGCGATCTCCCGGCTCGGCCGACGGAGGATCTGTTCCGGCTCCCCATCGATCGCGTGTTCGCGGTGGCCGGGGCGGGGACCGTCGTCACCGGGTCGACCTGGAGCGGCACGGTGGCGATCGGGGAGTCCGTGCGGCTCTTGCCCCTCGATCGCGAGGTACGCGTGCGATCCATCGAGGTGCATGGAGAAACGGCGGAGCGCGCCGTTCCCGGGCGGCGTACCGCCCTCGCCCTCGTCGGCGTCGGCAAGGAGGAACTGGACCGCGGCGCCGTGGCGGTGACGGGCCCAGGTTGGGCGTCGACGACGACCCTCGACGTGGCGCTGGAGCTGCTTCCCGGGGCGCGAAAGCCCCTCGCGGTCCGCACGCGGATTCGGGTGCACCTCGGCACCGCCGAAGTCCTCGCGCGCGTGGCCCAGGTGCGGGCCCTCGCGCCGGGGGAAACGGGCTTTGCACGCCTGCTCCTCGAGCGGCCCCTCGTCGCGCGTGGCGGAGATCGCTTCGTCGTCCGCAGTTTCTCGCCCGTGACGACGATTGGAGGTGGCATCGTGCTCGACCCGTTCCCGCCGAAGCGTCCCCGTGTGGCGGAGCGGGGACTCGCGGTGCAGCAACCCGCGGGCGAGCGCCTCGCGCGGCTCGTGGAGGAAGCCGGCCTTCGCGGCATCATGGTTCGCGACGTCCCGGTGCGGTTGGGCATCCTTCCCGGAGGGGTGAGCGACGCCGTCGAGCGAGCCGGGAAGGGTGTGATCGCGTCGGGCGATCTCCTGGTCGCGCGCCGAGCGCTCACGGCGGAGGTCGAGCGGTTGGCGGCGGTGGTTGGGGCGTATCACCAGACGCATCCGCTGGATGCGGGCTTGTCGCTCCAGGCGCTGCGTGCCGCCGTCGCGGTGCCGGACGTCGCGGGGCCTGTGTGGGATCTCCTCGTGGACTACGGCGTCAAGAAACGGGCGTTCGAGGTCTCGGGGGGCGGGGCGGTCGTCCGCCGACCCGGGTGGAAGGCGACCCTCGAGTCGCACGCCGGCGACTCGGGCGCCCGTCTGGTACGCCGGCTCGTCGAGGCACGCTGGCAGGTGCCGACCGTCGCCGAGCTGCAACACGAATTTGCGGAGTTGGCGGTTCCGCCCTTGCTGGCGCACCTTGCCCGTGAGGGCGGTGTAGAACAGGTCGATCAGGAGCGTTACGCGTCGAAACCCGCGCTCGAAGAATTCCGTGGTGCCCTCGAGGCGACGCTCCGTGAGCTGGGCCGGGCCACACCGGCCCAGCTTCGCGATCGGACCGGGTTGACCCGCAAGTACCTGATCCCGCTGCTGGAATGGGCGGATCGGCGAGGGATTACCAAGCGGGACGGGGACGCGCGGGTGCTGGCGCGCTTGACAGGGGCGGCAGGCGGTTCCTAGGTTCAAGGCGGAGTGGCCCTTACTAGCGCCCTAACAGCAACTCAAGGAGAGCGGTCTAACGCATCTTTACGTTCGCCGAGGAGTGGTGGAGATGACGCGGTTTGCCTGGGCAGTGCTGGGGCTCGGGCTGGTGGTGGCGGGGGCACGAGAAGGTCAGGGGCAGGCGCAAGGCCCCCCGTCGCCGGTCGAGCTCAAACAGAACTACCCGAATCCGTTTAACCCGGCGACCACGCTGCCGTTCGCATTGAGCGGCGATCTGTTCGCGAATGGTCACCGGCCAAGAGTTTCGCTGAAGATTTACAACGTGCTGGCGCAGCTCGTCGCGACGCCGATTCTGCAGGGCACCGGCCAGGCTCTGGATGACCTGGAGTTGACCTGCGGCAATCCGTCGGGATGTAGCTTCAGTGCGTACTGGGACGGCAAGGTCCTGAACACGGGCCGTGAAGCCGCCTCGGGCGTCTACATCTACCAGTTGATCGTGGATGGGCGGCGCTTCACCAAGAAGATGATCATCATGAAGTAGACGGTAAGAGACGGTAAGAGACGGTAGGGGACGGTAAGGGTCAAACCTCACCGTCCCCTTTTTTCTGCCGTTTCGGCATCTTCGAACGGCACAGAGGTTGCCCTTGGGGGTCCGCGATGATCCGACCCGAACGTCTTACCGTCAAGGCCGCCGAAGCCTTACAAGAAGCCGCCGCGCTCGCCCGCAGCCGCGGCAATCCGGTGGTGAACGACGCGCATCTCTTCCATGCCCTCCTCGAACAGGAGGAGGGCATCGTCGTCCCGTTGTTGCAGAAGTCCGGCCTCAACGTCGCGCAGCTCAAGGCCGACACCGAGCGCGAAATCGCGCGGTTCCCCACACAGTCCGGCAACGGCACCGAGCCGTCGCTCTCTCGCGAATTGTCCAAAGTGCTCGATCGCGCCGACGAGGAGGCCAAGGCGCTCGACGACGCCTACGTCTCCACGGAGCACGTGCTGCTGGCGCTCGCCGAGGAGAAGGGCACGACGGCCCGCGAGCTGCTCTCCGCGGGGGGCGTCGACCGCGCCCAATTGCTGGCGGCGCTCCAGGGCGTGCGCGGGTCGCACCGCGTGACGGACCAGGAGCCTGAGTCGAAGTACCAGGCGCTGCAGCGCTTCACGCGCGATCTCACAGAGCTGGCGCGCAAGGGCAAGCTCGACCCGGTGATTGGCCGGGACGAAGAGGTGCGCCGCGTGATGCAGGTGCTGTCGCGCCGCACCAAGAACAACCCGGTGCTGATCGGCGAACCCGGCGTCGGCAAGACGGCGATCGTCGAGGGGATGGCGCAGCGCATCGTCAACGGCGACGTCCCCGATTCGCTCAAACAGAAGCATCTCGTCTCGCTCGACTTGGGCGCGCTGATCGCGGGCACCAAGTACCGCGGCGAGTTCGAAGAGCGGCTCAAGGCGGTCCTCAAGGAGATCACGGAGAACGAAGGCCGATTCATCGTCTTCATCGATGAGCTGCACACGATCGTGGGCGCCGGCGGCGCCGAGGGCGCGGTGGACGCGTCCAACATGCTCAAGCCCGCGCTGGCGCGCGGCGAGCTGCACGTCATCGGCGCGACGACCCTCGACGAGTACCGCAAATACGTCGAGAAGGACGCGGCGCTCGAACGGCGCTTCCAGCCCGTCTTCGTGGGCGAGCCCTCGGTCGAAGATACGATCGCGATTCTGCGCGGCCTGAAGGAGCGCTACGAGGTGCACCACGGGGTGCGCATCACGGATGGCGCGCTCGTCGCGGCGGCGACGCTGTCCAGCCGCTACATCGCGGACCGCTTCCTGCCGGACAAGGCGATCGACCTCGTCGACGAAGCCGCGGCCCGTCTGCGCATCGACATCGATTCGTTGCCCCAGGTGATCGACGAAGTCGAGCGCAAGATCGTCCAGCTCGAGATCGAGCTCCAGGCCCTCGCGAAAGAGAAGGACAAAGCCGCGAAGGAGCGGCGCACCAAGATCGAGCAGGAGCTCGCCGGACTGCGCGAACGCTCCAACGCGATGAAGGCGCAGTGGCAGGCGGAGAAGGAAGCGATCACCGCGCTCCAGGCGAAGAAGGCCGAGCTGGAGAAGCTGCGCTTGGACGCCGACCAGGCGACGCGCCGCGGAGAGCTCCAGAAGGCCGCGGAGATCGGGTATGGGACGATTCCCGCCGTGGAGAAGGAGATCGCGTCCTTCGAGAAACGGCTCGCCGAGATCCAGAAGAAGGGCAAGTACCTGAAGGAGGAGGTCGACGCCGAAGACATCGCGCAGATCGTCGCGAAGTGGACGGGGATTCCCGTGTCGAAGATGCTCGAGTCCGATCGCGAGCGGCTCACTCGGCTCGAGGCGGAGCTCGGCAAGCGCGTGATCGGGCAGCCGGAGGCGCTGGCTGCCGTGTCGAATGCCGTGCGGCGCGCGCGCGCCGGGATGCAGGACCCGAACCGGCCCACGGGGTCATTCATCTTCCTCGGCCCCACGGGTGTCGGCAAGACCGAGACGGCGCGCGCGCTCGCCGAGTTCTTGTTCGACGACGAGCGCGCGATGGTGCGGCTCGACATGTCCGAGTACATGGAGAAGCACGCGGTCGCGCGGATGATCGGCGCGCCCCCGGGCTACGTGGGCTACGAAGAAGGCGGTCAGCTCACCGAAGCGGTCCGGCGGCGGCCGTATGCC
>Ga0193697_1000199_pt1 | contig 24004 bp, 20 predicted proteins | sample L3m2metaG_FD_145073 | JGI IMG/M metagenome (GOLD analysis project Ga0193697, IMG submission 145073) | Soil microbial communities from a riparian zone of the East river system, Colorado, United States - L3m2 | ecosystem: Environmental > Terrestrial > Soil > Riparian zone | place: USA: East River...
CAGGCGGCATAATGAGTCCTGCAAAGATCGCGCCGGGCCGAACCGAGCCTCCGAGCCCCGACATCTTTGTAGCACCCCGGCAATTGAATTCACAAGCTCCGCCAGGAGCGACATCTCATTCGGATGGCAATAAACCACGCGGCAGCAAAAGCGAGCGATGGAATGGCGATGCGCATTTTAGATGACCTCGGTTTCATATTACTCAACATGGAACGACCAAAGGAACGCTGCGAGAAAGTAGACCGGCAAGAACAAGAACTTGAACCAAAGCCATCCCCGACCAAGTTGCCGGACATAAATTGTGTGAAGGACAAATGCAGTGACGCCTCCCCAGAAAATCCAAAACAAAGAACTGCCCAGAAAGGATGTGAACGGAGTCAAGTGATACTCGTAGAGTGATCCGGTCGTACTCCCTCTCGCGCGAGAAACACGCTCGGCGACCGCTCTCGCGTGATAAATTGCCTCCAAGGGAAAGATTGGCAAAAGAAAGAGAAAGCTCACCCAGTGTTGTCGGAAGCCGAGAAACCTCTGAGGTGATGGCATGACGGACGTAGGCGGCTTTGGACTCATTCTTCAATATCAGGGCGACGATGGCCGCCGCAATGAGCCAGCGGTCAGTGCGAGCACTCATAGCTTTTCTCGGAAGGCCTTTGATACGTAACGGCGGGTTTGTTCAACCGTGGCGCCAGCCAGCGCAGGACGCGCCCAGGCAAACCCGGCACGCCCCCACAACAAATCCTGACGTGTCCGTAAGGTAACCGCAAGATGTCGGGCTGTCCCCACAACTGCCAGAGATCCTCGATATCGTCCTTCGAACAGAGCAAATCATGGATCCCCTCTATCAATAATATCCTTTCCCGGGGGATGGCTGGCTGGGTCGTCATCAGATTCATCGCCGTCAGTTTCAACGACTCGCATACCCCGCGAACGCTCTGCAATCTGCCGCGGATACTCGGTCGGAGGGCCAGTTCTACCTCATAAGGTTTACAACGCACGGGCGGGCACGCCATAACGACGGCGGCCAGCCGCGCATCGTGGCACACCGTCATCCCCGCATCACCGGCTCCCCTCGAATAACCCCACAGCGCCACAGCAGGACAACCTTTCGCGAGCAACCACCCGGTGAGGGCACGAATTTCGGCAATCGCTTGCGCTGCTCGTTCTGCCCAAAAAAGGCAATTCCCGGTGTCAAACGCCGCGCGCTGGCGCGGACAGCGTTGAAAGTGATAAGGCGGAACCACTGTAGCCACATTGAATCCCGCGCGATTACAGCGGCGGGCAAGCAATGGAAATCTGAGCCGATAGCTGGCGGAGTCATTGTAACCAGGCAGGAGAATAATTACCGGTCGCTCCTGCCATCGTTCGCAGCAGCGGTAAAGCCGCCCACGAACGACATTGTTTTCCGAGAATTCGCAGAGGCGCGGAGTAGGAAAGCGGAAATGGACAGGTCCGTTGAACTCAACCTGTGCCGGTTGACTGTCAATGGGAACGAAGTCCGGACCTCTCAGAAGTCGAACGGCTTCCTCCAGCCTCCAGTCATATTCTTTGGCTGGCATCATCAGTGTCATCATCTGAACGGACGACCAATCGATCAATTTTTCCAATGGCGCGATCATGACGTATGATTAAGCCGCCTTGATAATGTCATTCTGCAACTCCCGCGGCTCTTTCCGTGACCAAAATGCAAAAACGAACAGCCCAGTCTCACTTGTCGGTACCCAACCGTTGTCCACTCGATGGAGAACCTGCCACTTGTAGTCCGTGCCACGACAGCGAAAAACTCGGAGCCGGCAATCAGCGGATAAGCCAAATACAAAACAGTTGAGCGCCTTCTCCTCGTCAGCAAACTCCTCGTGCCAGCCCTCAAAGCCGACGGTGCAGCCGCCGGGGCGCTCCTGAATCCAAACACGAAAGCCTGTCGGGCTTTGCGCCGGTATCTCCAGAAAACCTTCAGTGGTCGTGTAAGTGACATGTGGATACTTCTGAAGTTTTTCTTTAATTCGTGAAATCACCGTGCGTGCGTGAAGCGGGCTGACAGTCGGACTTCGTCTTTCGCGGTCGAATCCTTCCTGCGCCGCCGCGACAAAGTGTGGCCACAACAACTCCCGCACCCGCTCCGCCGGCAAGCGCGACTTGATCAAGAAAACTTCTCTATCCTCGTGAGCGACATCCCTGACACCGGGCGCGGATGCAAAGCGGCGCTCAAGTGACTCAAAAGGCTCTTCGCCGAGATATGCCTCAGCCCACTCCACCACCCAAAGTCGATAATCCCAGCCGGGGTCATCCGTTGACTCAACTTCTCCAAAGAAGTCATCGATCTTCGGTGGGAAACCATACTCGTCACGAATGTTGAAGTTGCTCATGTGTGTGTGTCTGCGTACTCACTGTACCTCCGAATCCATCCGCGCTCACCGTACGGCTCGCCCTGCAACCCGTCGCTTACGTCTGCGACGTTGGTGCCATCGACCAGGACCTCAACTCCGAGCTTGCGGTCATGCGCGTCCTGGAGAGCAAAGAGAAAATCGTGCGTGGCAGTGTCTATGGCGTCCGCGACGCATCGAAGCACAAGCCGCCGAGTGTCATCCGGGAGCGCACCGACAGCCGCCTGCAACTGCTGAATCGCTGGCGCTCGCCAGTCGCCTGCCTGCAATTTAAGGTGATTCCCAATCGCCCGGTCGCGCAGGTTTCGCATCAGAAAGTGTCCAAATTTTTCGAGTGGTGTCATAGAGCAATCGAATCTTGATGCGTGGCGCCTCTAACAGCGATTGGACTTCATCTTCGCCGTAGAGTAGCGCTGCCCAGTAGACTGGGTCAACGCGACGCCTCGGCGGGTCCACGGATCACTGCCCTGTAGCAGACGAGGTAACGAGTCTCTGATTGTTTCGCCCCGGCGACTCTCGACTCAGGATGTTGACCACCAAGTCCCGTGATTCCGGGTTAGCCCGTTCGGGGCCGGGCTTCGACCGTTAACTCGTCTCCTACATCCGACAGGTCTTGGAGTATGGAAATCCGATCCGAAAGTGGTTGCTTCCGAACAGAAGCACATCCTTTAATTCAGAAAGGTTTCACTGAAGTCATGTCTCTGTTTCACAAGCTCTTTCGAGCGTTACGCGGTCCTCGGTGCCCGGTTACGCCAGACGAAAAAGCGTGGGTCGAAAAGCGCTTGTTGTGGCTAAGAGAGGAATTCGGTCCCGAGTCGATTCGCCGTCCTCCGCTCGACCCAACTTCACAACTGCTGCCGAGAAGCTGGGACGGCTCCGTCAAGGCAGCCTTCGACTTGTTCGACCGACTATGCGACTTCATGCGCGTCGATCCTGCTCGGCTGCAATTGGATTTCTATTCCCAGTCCGAATCCCATGATGTTGATTCAGCTTACGCCGGGGAATTACATAGCTCCGGGCCCGCAGGCCTTTTCATTCATCCCCAGGACAACCAACGGCTCGTAATTGCCATCGAGCGCTCTGGACTTTCCCGCCCGGCTGCACTTGCGGCGACGATTTGCCACGAGCTGGGACATGTTCATTTGCTCGCCGATCGCCGTATCGCGCGCGATTGCGAAGATTCAGAGCCGCTGACCGATTTGCTCACCGTCTTTTTTGGCGTCGGTATCTTTACTGCAAACTCAGCGTTCCAGTTCCACCAATGGCAGGACCATTCACACCAGGGATGGAGCACCAGCCGTCTCGGTTATCTCTCGGAAGAGATCTTTGGATACGCCCTGGCCTGTTATTCCTGGTATCGGGGTGAATTGAAACCATCCTGGGCGCGCCATCTGCGCGAAAATGTTCACTACTACTTTGACGACTCCCTACACTTTTTGTCCAAAACGCATGACACCCTGGTCCCGTTCAATGGAGACCAACAGGGCCAGCAGGAACTGACTTTGGGTTGATGATTTCCTTTGAAGTTCGATGCGAACGGGTGTCCTCGTAAGCCAAACCACACAATGTATTTGTAGCAGACGAGGTAACGAGTCTCTGATTGTTTCGCCCCGGTGACTCTCGACTCAGGATGTTGACCACCAAGTCCCGTGATTCCGGGTTAGCTCGTCCGGGGCTGGGCTTCGATGATATTTGAGCCTCGTACGGGCGTGTTGCTCATTGAGGTCAAAGAGCAGAACCCCGCCACGCGGTTTGACGGCCCGAATGCCTTCGACGAGAAATTCAAAAGCCGCCTTTTGTGGCAATCAAACCCGTATCCATTCGTGATTCGTGGTCAACTTCCATTCGTAAAATTCGTAAAATTCGCTCAACACAAAAATAATTCAGCGCTAAAGTAGATAAAAATTCGTTAAGGTGCGCGGGGGCTGGTCGCGTGATTACTTGCGGGCGTGTTAAACAAACGCAAATGTCATACGTTCCGAATCGCCACAACCGAATGCAAAACCAACACAAAACCAACACTTTTCTGGCACTAACCCCCCGGGGGGGGGTCGCGTTACTCCCACTCCTGCTCCTGCTCTGGCTCCTACTCCTTCCGAATCGACACCACCAAATGCAAAACCAACACAAAACCAACACATTTCTGACACACACCCCCCAGGGGGGACGGCTACAGGCGATTTAGTCTTGGCATCGGCCTTTGTGGCCTTTCAAAGTTCGATGGTGCCATGGCTGCATAGTTTGGATGTAAGCCTGTTCCGCGCGATCAACAAAGGCCTGAGCAACGGTTTTTTCGATTGGCTCATGCCCATTTTCGCATGGAACGCGTTTTTCGTTCCATGCGCTCTTATTTTGGGAATCGCGCTTCTTTGGAAAGGTGGCACACGCGGCCGTATCTTCGTTCTTTTAATGGCGTTGATTCTCGCGTTGGGTGACACGTTCGTCATCAACACGATTAAGCACGCGCTCGCCCGGCCGCGGCCGTTCCAGGAAATCGCCGACGCCAGATTACTCGTCGGTTATGGCAAGAGCGCGAGCATGCCGTCGTCGCATACGGCGACGTGGTTTGCGGCGATGCTGATCGCGTTCGTGTTCTATCGGCGCAGTATCTACGTGATGCTACCACTCGCACTCACGATGGCCTTCTCGCGCGTCTATGTCGGCGCGCATTATCCGAGCGATGTGGCCGCGGGCGCGATTCTCGGCATGGGTTATGCGGCCGCGGGACTCGTCCTCGCGCAAACATTGTGGCGACGCTTCGGGCCGATGCTGGCGCCCGAATGGAGCGCGCAAGGTAGGGACGCGACGCCGCTCGCGTCCGCCGGTCCCCAACGGCGTGGCGCCCCTACCGCAGGTCAGCAAGACTGCCCGCGCTCCTTAAGCGACCCAACTTATTTGCGCCTCGGGTATCTGGTGATAGGCGCGGTGTTCCTGGGCCGACTGATTTATCTCGCGTCCGGCAAAATCGAACTCAGCGAAGACGAGGCCTACCAATGGCTTTGGTCGAAACACCTCGCGCTCTCGTACTACAGCAAGCCGCCGATGATCGCATATGTGCAATTCCTCGGTACCTCCTTTTGGGGAGACACAGAGTTTGGCGTGCGGTTCTTCTCTCCTGTTATCGCCGGAATTCTAAGCTGGCTGCTGCTGCGGTTCATGGCGCGCGAGTCAAGCGCGCGGAGCGGATTCTGGCTGGTCCTCATATTGAATTGCACACCGATTCTCGCTGTCGGCGGGACTTTGCTGACCATTGATCCCTTGCTTGTGCTCTTTTGGACCGCAGCCATGATCACCGGCTGGTCAGCCCTGCAACCGCAAGGACGCACTTCGCAGTGGGCGTGGACAGGCCTCTGGCTTGGCCTGGGATTTCTCAGCAAATACACGGCGGCGTTGCAGATCGTCTGCTTCGCCATTTACTTCGCCATGCGTCCGGAATCGCGCGCGCATTTGCGACGACCCGGCCCGTACTTGGCCCTGATCATTTTTGCGGTGTGCACAATTCCGGTGATCGTGTGGAACGCGCAGCACAATTGGATCACTCTCGATCACGTCGCGAGCAACGCCAAACGCGCCGATGCATGGAAACCAACACTGCAATTCTTTTGGGAATTTCTTGGCGCAGAGACCGCGTTGCTGAATCCGGCTTTCTTTGTAGGAATGATTGGGGCGCTGATCGCGTTTGGAGCGCGCAAGGTAGGGACGCGACGTCGCTCGCGTCCGCCGGTCGCCAACGGCGTGGCGACCCTGCCGCTCTGGGATTTTTGCTTTTGCATGGGCGGGCCGCTGTTTATCGGTTATGCTGCGTTCACTCTTTACAAGCGCGTGTTCGCAAATTGGATCGCGGCCTCGGTTGTCCCCTTGTTCTGTCTGATGGTGTTGTATTGGCACCACCGAGCGGCGCAGGGTTGGCGTCTGCCACGGCGCGGGCTCGCGGTGGGACTTGGCCTGGGCGCGTTCGCCGTCATTCTGCTGCACGACACCGATCTGACAAAGAAACTCATGAATCGTACTCTGCCCGGACAAGCTGATCCCCTGCGGCGGGTGCGCGGCTGGTCAGAAACGGCGAGAGTCGCGACGGTTGAACGAGCCAAATTGCTTCCGGAAGGCAAACCGGTTTTCGTTATAACGGACCATTATGGAATGGCAGGCGAGTTGTCGTTTTACATGCCTGAAGCCAAATCGGCCGCGCAAAAGGGGAATTCACTTGTTTACTTCAAGACCAGTGCGCAACCGAAAAACCAATTCTACTTCTGGCCGGGCTATCGCGAGTCCCACCGCGGCGAAAATGCGCTGTTCGTCAAAGAAGCCGATTCACCCAGGTCGGTTCGAAATTGGTGGTGGAAATGGCTTCGGGGCGAAACTCAGCTCTACGTGAATGCGCCACCGCCGCTGGAGCTCGTGCCGGTGGAAGTCAGCAGGGAATTCGAGTCGGTGCAGGACCTTGGTGTTCGCGATATAAAGTACGAAGGGCGAATCTTGCGCCGCGTGCAACTCTTCGCCTGCCGCAATTTGCGATGAACGGTTCGCAAATCGTAATTCCAGTTCGTGACTACGATCTCGCCGCGACACTCACGTCCGGCCAGGCGTTTCGATGGCGAAAATGCGATGGCTGGTGGGAGGGCGTCGTCTCGGCACACTGGGTGCGGGTGAAGCAAAGCGATGAAACTCTCGTCGCGCAAGCAGCCGAGCCGGTAACTGATTGGCATTGGCTGGCGTGTTATTTGCAAACCGATGTGAACCTGGAGGCCATCCTGCAAACGTTCCCTCAGGACGAGGCGATGCGCGCCAGCGTCGCGGCGTGTCGCGGGCTGCGCCTGCTGCGCCAGGACCCGTGGGAATGCCTGGCGTCGTTCATTTTGTCATCGACGAAGCAAATAATTCAGATTCAACAGATCGTCCGCTCGTTGTGCGAATGCTTTGGAACTCCGGTCGCCGCGCCTTCGGGCCATGCGCCTGAATATGCCTTTCCCACGGCGCAACAGATTGCCAATGCGAGCGAAGCAGGTCTGCGTGGCTGTAAAATGGGCTTTCGCGCGCCAAATCTTCTCGCGACCGCAAAGATGGTCGCCGGAGGAGAAATCGACCTGGGTGCGCTGGCTGCGCAAGATTGTGAAACGGCCCGCACCGCTCTCGTGCAATTGCCAGGAGTTGGCGAGAAGATCGCCAATTGTGTGCTTCTGTTCGCGTATGGATTTCAAGAGGCGTTTCCGGTTGATGTGTGGGTGCGTAAAGCGCTGTTCCAACTCTACTTTCCACGGCGGCGGCCGTCGCCGCAGCGGCTCATGAACTTCACGCGCACGTATTTTGCTCCGAACTCGGGCTATGCCCAACAGTATCTCTTTCATTACATGCGATCTCACGCGCCCCGACTGCCCAAAAAATCCGTTGGAAAACGCCCCCGCAAGAGGCACAGTAAATGACCGGATGACAGCGACGAAATTAGAGGTCGTGCTTTGTCCCGCCGAATTCGCCGCCATGCGCGAGCGCGATTTGTCGGGTACGGTTTGCGTCGTATTTGACGTTCTGCGCGCGACCACCTCAATGGTTTCAGCCCTGGCCAACGGCGCCGGAGCAATCATCCCTGGCGATCCGGCAGGAGCGTCCCGAAGTGCTTCTCGCCGGTGAACGGGAGGGGTTGCGCATCCGGGGCAATTTGACCGGGGGAGTGGACTTCGATCTGGGTAATTCGCCGCGGGAATTCACGGCAGAGAAGGTTCAAGGCCGCACGATCGTGATGACGACCACGAACGGCACGCGAGCGTTACGCGCGTGCGACGGCGCGCGAGCCGTTCTCGTCAGTTGTTTCCTGAATTTGCGCGCCACTTACCTTTGGCTGCTGGAGAAGCGCCCCACTAACTTGATCCTGGTGTGCAGTGGCACGTTCGAGGAACCCGCGCTCGAGGACGTGCTGGCGATCGGCGCTGTCTGCGAGCGCATCTGGCCATTATTTGGCGGAGGACACATCTCCGATTCTGCCGAGATCGCCCGCCGCATTTATCCGCTCATGCAGTATGACCTGCTTGGCGCGATGAAACACTCGCGCAATGGCCGGCGCCTGCTGGCAAATCCCGAGCTTCGCAGCGACGTGTGGTTTTCGGTGCAGCGCGAAACCGTCCCGTTTGTTGCCGAGATGTGCGCTGATGGAGCGGTGCGCAAGAGCCAGTGAACCAAATCAGCCGCCGAACATTCGCCAAATCTGCCGTGGTTTCTGCGGTTGTGCTCGGCGCGGGTCCAATATTGGCTGAATCTCCCAAGCGTAAGATTAAAGTCGGATTCCTCGGCGGTGCACATTCCCATGGGCTCGCAAAGTGGAAAATCATCAAAGCCTCGTCTGACTTTGAATTGCTCGGCCTTGCTGAGGAATCTGCCCAGGTGCGTTCACAATACCAGAAGCTGGGAGCGAAGTTACTGTCGCGAGATGAGCTCCTCGATACCGCCGAACTGATCATCATCGAGTCCGCCGTACGCGATCACGCGCGCGATGCGGAACTCGCGCTGACCGCCGGCAAACACGTCCACGTGGAAAAGCCGCCGACAGTAAGGATGACCGAATTGACGGAACTGGTGGCACTTGCCCGCAAGAACAAGCGTCTTCTGCAAGCTGGCTACATGTGGCGCTATCATCCGGGATTCGCCGCCATGTTCGAAGCAGTGCGTAAAGGGTGGCTCGGCGAGATTTATTTGGTGCGCGGGATGATCAACACTTCTGTGCCGCCGGAACGACGCGCCGAATGGGCGGAGTTCAAGGGCGGCGGCATGTTCGAGCTGGGTTGCCATCTGATCGATTCCATGGTCCGGTTCCTCGGACGTCCATTACAGGTGAAGCCAACGCTGCGCGGAGATGGGCCGGCGAATGACAAGCTAAACGATAACAATGCGGTCGTGTTTGAGTTTGAACATGCAATGGGCGTTATCACGAACACAACGTCACAACCAAACGCGTTTGCCTACCGGAGTTTTGAGGTATTCGGAACCAACGGAACAGCGGTGCTCAAACCGATCGAGCCGCCGACATTACAGATCGACCTTTCGAAAGCAGCGGGTCCTTACAAGAGCGGCCTTCAAACAATCGATTTGCCGGCTTACGAACGATACGTTGCCGACTTCGTTGAACTCGCCGCAGCGATTCGCGGTGAAAAGGCGTTATCCGTCACACTCGATGAGGAACTGCTGGTTCATAAGACGTTGCTCAAGGCATGTGAGATGCTGTAGTCAAAGTTCTCCGAGTTGAACGATCCCGCTGACTCTGTCATGCTTTCGCAAACCAGTGCCTGAGGGCATCATATTAATATCTCCGTGCCGGGCATCACTTCGGCGTCTGTGCTATGTCGTACTGGCTGCGGGCGTGTCGATCCTGCCCGCGTGTAAAACTCGTTCGGTGCGCTCGGACGCTGCGAAGCGTGTCGCACCGGGTGGCGTCGAACAACTTGCTCCCAGGGGCGGCACTAATGGAGAGGCAATTATCAACGCGGCCCGCAGCTTGCCGCAGGACCAGCGTGAAGGACTTGAGTTCCTGCTTGGAAATATGCCCGAGCGTGATCTTCAGCGACTGTCACCATCACTCCTTGTTGAAAACGTTGCCCTTGCTTATGAAGCCCTTGCGAAAGCGCCGTGGCGCGATCGCGTCCCGAAAGAAATCTTTCTGAACGATATCCTTCCCTACGCTTGCGTGAACGAGACGCGCGACGCGTGGCGCAGGCTTTTGCGCGAGAAGTGCGAACCTCTGGTAGCCGACTGCCAAACGCCTGCCGACGCAGCGCACCGGCTCAACCAAAAGCTCTTCAAACTCGTCAATGTTCGGTACTCGACCGCCCGTAGAAGGGCGGACCAAAGTCCGCTTGAATCGATGGAGAGCGGGCTGGCTACATGCACGGGCCTTTCGATTTTGCTCGTCGACGCGTGTCGTTCGGTCGGAATTCCCGCGCGCCTGGCAGGCACGCCGATGTGGACAAACATGCGCGGGAATCACACCTGGGTCGAAGTCTGGGATGGTGATTGGCATTTCACTGGCGCTGCCGAACCCGATCCGAAGGGCCTCGACCGCGGCTGGTTCAAGCACGATGCATCGCAAGCTCAGAAAGATGTTCCGCGGCACGCTATTTATGCGAGCAGCTTTAAAAGGACTGGTCTCTCATTCCCGCTCGTGTGGGCGAGGCAGGTCGATTGGGTGAGCGCGGTCAACGTGACGGACCGCTACACGCCCGCCGCGACAGCAGTTGATACAGGCAAGGTGCGTTTGCTTGTCAAAACACTCGACCGGACTGGGGGGCAGCGCGTCTCGGCGCATGTCACTGTTACGCAAATTACGAATTCATCGGTGAAGCTGGAGGGCATCACAAAGCATGAATCCGCCGACTTGAACGATATCCTGTCATTTGAAGTCGCGCGTGATCGGGGTTACGAAATCCATGCCGAACTGAAAGATCGAACCCTCCGAAAGGAATTCCACGGCAGTACCAACGCTCAGGAAGTCGTTGTTCTCTGTTTCGACGAAGTCCCCGTCTTCACGCTTCCTTCGCAGGCCTGCTATGTGTCGCCGCCGATTATCAAGCCACTTAAGCGTGCGGATGAAGCGAAACTCAGGAAGGCCACCGCCCAATTCTTCACCGCGCAGAGTAATGAGCAGGCCGTGTGGAAGTTTTCGAACGACCTTGAGAAGTTGCTCCGAGAAAACGAGCCCGCGGTCCGGCTCGCCGCCTGGGAGGCCTTTCGCGTGTCGCCAATCCACGATGGACTCAAGCAGGACTTCGACGCCCACCAGGTTCGTTTCGAGAAACATCTCAGCGCCTATACAGTCAAGACCGTAGGTACGCGACCGACCAACGGCTGGGCGATGTTTATTGCCATGCACGGTGGTGGCGGAGCGCCGAAGGAAGTGAACGACCGCCAGTGGAAGCACATGCAGATTTATTATCGCGACCATCCGGAGGCCGGCGGATACCTCTACGTGGCTCTACGCGCGCCGAACGATACGTGGAACGGCTTTTACGACACTTATGTGTACCCGCTCATCGACAACCTTACTCGTCAATTCCGTCTCTTTGGCGACATCGATCCAAACAAGATTTTCATCATGGGTTATTCTCACGGCGGTTATGGCGCGTTCGCCATTGGGCCGAAAATGCCCGACCACTTCGCCGCGATTCATGCCAGTGCCGCCGCGCCGACTGATGGTGAAACCACAGGCAAAACGCTTCGCAACACCATCTTCACATGCATGGTCGGCGAAAAGGACACCATGTATGGCCGCTATGAGCGCGACAAAAAGTTTGCCGACGCGATTGAGAAGCTTCGCGGTGATCGCACTGACATTTATCCAGTCCGAGTCGACATCATTGCGGGAAACGGCCACACGGGGCTTCCGGATCGGGATATCATCAAGGAAATGTATCCCGCGGTTCGCAATCCCGCGCCACGCGAACTGACGTGGCAGATGACCGATAAAGTGATTAAGGATTTTTTCTGGCTGCAAACCGAGACGCCGGGCAAGAACCGCGGAATTGAAGCGCGCTGTGAAGATAATTGTGTGACCGTAACGACGAGCACCAATGTGACTTCTGGTTCTGTGCTGCTCGACGGCCGCCTCATTGATTTCAGCAAACCGGTGACGCTAACGGTGAATGGAAGCAGTTCCGTTCGCAAACTCCAGCCGAGCCTGCGCGTTCTTTGTGAAACCCTCCTCCGCCGTGGTGATCCGGAACTCGCCTTCACAGCGCAAATGGAATTGCCGCTCAATGTGAACGCCCAAACCAGCCCTCGTGAAGTTGGTGCCACGCTGCAACGTGCCCATCAGTAAGTCCCTGGCTTGGGCTGCCTTAACGGGGCTGAAAGCTTGCAAGATCGATGAGGGGAATGGCTTGCCAGCGATCGACGTCGTCACCTTGCGGCTTCATGATACTGAAAGCGTCTGGTCTCCGGCTCGTATGTGATAAAAGGATACTCGCGCGAGTTCTCCGGCGTAATGATAATCGGCTTTCGAACAGCATCCGCGAGTTGAGATACAAAGCCAAGCAGCGCGTCCAAGTCGGACTGAGATCCGATGTCTCGAGGATCGACGTCACATTCGATCTCCTCCTCCGAAAAAAAGTGAAAGCAAACAGAGATAGGACCTACGCGGAAGTAAAGCAGAGGATTAGCGGATTGCCGAGCCACGAACGACTCCTCGACACTTGCAGGAATTTGCTTCGCGATGCCATCCACTGAATACTTAACTCCGGGAGCGTCGCGGAGAAGTGGATATATAACTCGCCAATCATTGAGTGTTGCTGGCGTAACGTAAATATCCCGCAGGCTTCCATCCCAGCGGAAATCTTCTTTGCAGGTCTCCCAAGATATCATTGTTCTTACAGGAATCATCGTCAGTTCAGCGGCTTCAGTTTGATGTTCTTGAACCAGCAGGGGCTGCCGTGGTCCTGGAGACCGATGTAGCCGCGCCGGGGGTGATCGCGATAAGCAACGTCGAATTTGTGTGGAGTGCCGTCGGGTCGTTTGTTGGGTTCGGTGAATTTGGCGAGATCGGCTGAATTCACTTTCTCGCCATTCAACACCACTTCGATCAAGCTGTCGCGGCAGGTAATCTCGATATGGTTCCACACGCCGACCGGACGCATCGCGTTACGTGTCGGCTTGCTGAGATCGTAAAGTGCGCCAGTGTCCACGTAACCGGCACTCGTGGTATCGTCGATAGCAATTTCGATCCCATTGAAGCCGACATCTTTGCCGGGACGCGGTGTGAGCGAACTGGTGCGGACGAAGATGCCGCTGTTACACTTCGCAGTGATTTTGAAGTCGAGCGCGAGGATAAAATTCTCCCACTGCTGTGTGTGGACGAGCATGTAATGGCCAGCGCGATGCGGGTTCAGCGCGCCATCTGCGACAGGTGTGCGAGGCGCAGTGCGATCGCTGTTCATCCAGCCGGTGTAGGTCCTGCCATCGAAGAGCAGCATCCACCCGTCGCGGCGTTCGGCTTCGGTGAGAGTGTTGTCAGTGAGCCCCTTCCTTACGTCGGGGGTTACAGCCGCGAGGGATGCAAGGGCAAGGAGTGCGGACAGAAATGCTTTCATGATGCGACGACTTTCTCCGTCTTAGAGTCCCATAACATCGTTTTGCGTTGGCGATAGCTTTCGACGGCCATTTTGATGGCAACCATGGTCGCACAGCCAAGGTCGACGTTGCATTGAACGGTTCCGTTGCCGCGCATGGCGTCGATCCAGTTATTCTCGAGATCACGGCGGGATTCGAGGGCTATGCGGCTCTCTTCCTTGCCATCGTTCTTCGCTTTGAATTCCTCTTTGAAATCGCCGTTCCATCGCAGGCTCGGTTCGCCGCCCAATTCCATCGTGCCGTGCTTGCCGTAAATGCGGTCAGGAATACCAGCATCGTTCGTGAGCGTGCTTACAAGGAAGAGCGACCATTCGCTCGGATAATCCGCGGTCAGCATGAAGACGTCGGGAATGTCGCGGCCATCCTTCTCGATGTAGAGACCGCCGTTCGCATTGACGCGCGTTGGATATTCGCCGTCTGGCCCACTGATGGCAATGAGCAGAGGCGCGAGCTTGTGATAGAGAAGATCCGTCGCGACGCCGCCGTTGTAGGGCCAATATTTGCGGAAGCGAAAGAAGTGCTCGGCCGTCCACGAAATCTTCGGCGCGAGGCCCCATTCATGACCGAGCCACATATCCCAGTTGATGTAATCCTCACCGCTTTTGTCAGGCCCAGCGGTGGGATCGACCTTCTGATGTTCGTTAAAGAGGCAGGTGCGGGCGTTGCGATTGTAGCTCGCGTGCGCCCAGGTAACTTTGCCAATGCGTCCTGCGGCGATGGCAATCTGTGCTTTCCAATACGAATCATTGGCGGTGCCGTTCGGCCCAACTTGAAAGACTTTCTTGTAGCGTTTCACCGCATCGCGCACCTGGATCGCCTGCTCGACGGTGTGCGTCATCGGCTTTTCGCAATACACGTGTTTGCCCGCTTCCATCGCGTCGATGCTGATTTTTGCGTGCCAATGATCGGGCGTCGCGATGAGGACGGCATCGATATCTTTGCGTTCCAGCAAACGGCGGTAATCCATGTAGCCTTCGCCCTTGCAAATGCTTTTCGCGCGAGTGACTCGGCGCTGATAAACATCGGTGACCGCCACGACCTCGATGTTCTCGGCTTCGGACTTTTTCACGAGACTGCCAACGTGACCCGTCCCCATGCCACCGACGCCGATAACGCCGATGCGAATGCGATCGTTTGCGCCGGCGGCGCGTGAATGGTGGAGCGGGCCCAGCGCGAGGGCGCCCGCGGCGAGCGTGGAGCGTTTGACAAAGTTACGCCGGGAGATTGCGGACGTGTTCATGGGTATTTCATTTGAAGTTCGAAACGAGGATGATCGGAGCGGGATGTTTATTCAATCACAACAACGGCCGGTTCCGACGCGTATTCCTGGCTGACAGCCGAGCATCGTCTGTGGCAAGTTTGGCTTATGGCCCATCGGACGATCATAGCGCTTCTTGGCTTGTTCGGAACCATCGCGGTGTTCAGCGCGCAACCGACGGCTACGAACAGTCTACCAGAGGACCTCGCGGGCAACGAAGCGGTGCGGGAGCACATGCGCCGGTTCAAAGGGCGCGGGCAACTCGTAGAAGAAGGGGCAAAGCCGCTCTCGGCCCGGGAGACCCTGGAGCGCTTGGAAGTGCCGGACGGCCTGGAGATCCAGCTCGTCGCGAGCGAACCGACTATTCGTCAGCCGGTCTGCATCAACTTTGACGAACGCGGCCGCATTTGGGTCGCGCAATATTTGCAGTATCCATTCCCGGCCGGGCTCAAGATCATCAAATATGACGAACATTTGCGCGCGCAGTTCGACAAAGTGCCGCCTCCTCCACCGAATCATTTTCCCGGCGCAGACAGAATCACGATTCTTGAGGACAAGGATAACGACGGTTATTTCGAGAGCAGTCACGACTTCGTGACCGGATTAAACATCGCCACGAGCGCACTGCCTGGCCGCGGTGGCGTTTGGGTGATGAATCCGCCATATCTGTTGTTCTACCCGGACAAAAATCACGACGACATTCCCGACGGTCCACCGGAAGTTCATCTCGAAGGTTTTGGTCTGGAAGACACGCACGCAGTCGCGAACAGCCTGACGTGGGGACCGGACGGCTGGTTGTATGGCGCGCAGGGCAGCACGTGCACGGCGACAGTCCGTGGCATTCGTTTCCTGGGCCAGGCGATATGGCGGTATCATCCGGTGACGCATGAGTTCGAGTTGTTTGCGGAAGGCGGCGGCAACACGTTTTGTGTCGAGTTTGACCGGAAAGGCCGGCTCTATTCCGGCACGAATTGGGGCAATCAACGCGGCGTTCACTACGTGCAGGGCGGCTATTACGTGAAAGGTTGGGGCAAGCACGGGCCACTCACCAATCCGCACGCCTACGGGTTCTTTAATCATATGTCGCACAGGGGCGATGAGGCGCGCTTCTCGCATTCGTTTGTCATTTATGAAGGTGGAACGCTGCCCGAGAAATATTTCGGCCAACTCTTTGGCGTCGTCGCTCTCCACAATCGTGTGCAGGTGGCCGAGTTGATCTCCGATGGTTCGACCTTCAAGACGCACGACACGGAACGCGCGGTCGAATCCAGCGACAAATGGTTTCGCCCGGTCGATATCAAAGTTGGGCCGGACGGTGGGGTGTATTTGGCCGATTGGTATGATATTCGCCTAAGCCACGTCGATCCCAACAACAACTGGGATCGGTCCAACGGCCGAATCTATCGTCTCACGACAAAGAATGCGCCGAAACTCAAACCCTTCGACTTGGCGAAAGCGAACAACGATGAATTGGTTCAATTGCTCTCACACACGAACAAGTGGTGGCGTCAGCAGACGCTGCGAATTCTGGCTGACCGTCACGACCAGGCGCTGGCACCGAAACTGCGAGAGATCGCTCTCAAGGGCACGGGGCAGCTCGCGCTCGAAGCGCTTTGGGCCGCAAACCTCTGCGGCGGATTCACCGAAGACTTCGCACTCCATACCCTTGGCCACTCCGACGAGCATGTCCGCGCGTGGACCGTCCGCCTGCTTGGCGACAAACACCAGATTACACCACGAGAGGATCAGCGAGTCCGGGAGTTGGCGAGGGACGAAACGTCCCCGACCGTGCGCAGCCAACTGGCGGCTTCGGCGCGGCGTTTGGACGGAGCCGATGCACTCAATCTCGTGCGTGAGTTGGTCCAACGTGATGCCGATGCAGCCGACCCGCATATTCCCCTGCTGATTTGGTGGGCTGTAGAGAAGCACGCCATCAGCGAGCGCGCGAAGGTCCTGGAAGTCTTTGCCAACAGCACCGCGTGGCAACAAAAACTTTCTGCCGAATACATTCTGCCGCGGCTGGCGCAGCGTTACGGTGCAGAAGGAACGCCCCAGGGTCTCGAAACCGTTAGCGCCCTTATGCAAGCGGCTCCCGGTCCCGCCGAGCGCGAAAAACTACTATTGGCGCTTGCCGAAGCTTACAAGGGGCGCACGATCGACAATCCGCCGCAGTCATTGCGTGCAGCCGTCGAGCACATCAGTGGTGGAAGCGAAGTGACCAAAATCCGATTGGGCCTTGCTACAGACTTGGAAGTCAAAACGGCCATCGAAACGCTCCCGAACCTCAATAAGGCGACCGATCTCATCGACGCTCTGGCCACCGCTCATGTTGAGCAGGCTGTTCCGGTCTTGCTGCAGGTCGCCACAGGTGAGCGTCCCGCAGCAATTCGCAAAACGGCGTTGCTCGCTCTCCAACACTTTTCGGACCGGCAGATCGCACGCGACATCCTCAAGGCGTGGACTCAATTCAAGAAAGACGCCGGTCTACGGGCTGCCGCATTGGAGGTATTGTCGCGACGCAAACCATGGAGCCTCGAATTGGTCAAAGCAGTTGGGAGCGGTACGATTGCGCGGACGGATGTGCCATTCGATATCATAGAGCGCGTTCGCCGTCACGATGACAAACAGATTTCGGAGCTCGCCACCAAACTATGGGGCCGCACTCGACAGACTCCGGCGGAATTACAACAACGCATCGAAGCCGTCGCGAAAACTTTGAGCAGTGGTCACGGTGAAGCTTCGCGTGGAAAACAGATTTTCAGCACGACTTGCGGCGCCTGCCACAAACTTCACGGGGAAGGGCAGACGATTGGTCCCGATCTCACCGGATACGAACGCGATAACCTCGATTTTATGCTGCTCTCTATTATCGATCCAAATGCAGGTATTCGGGAGGAGTACACGAACTTCGAGCTGCAAACCACCGATGACCTGCTGCTCACGGGTTACGTTGTAGAGCGAAGTGGCGCCGCAGTCACGATCGAGGACGCTCAGCAGGGGCGCGTGACCGTTCCACAGAGCCGGATTAAATCTCTCCAGGCCTCGGCCATTTCGCGCATGCCCGAGGGGTTGCTGGATACCATGTCAGAAGACCAGGTTCGCGATTTGTTCGCCTATCTGCGCAGTCCGGGTGCGACAGCGAAGGCCGGAAAATAAGACGAACACAGTTGAAAGTTGGTCGGAAGCAGGGCACAAAGAGCTAGAGGGACATGAACCTGGACGATTCACAACGGCAAACAGTCGGCAAATGGGTGGAAGAAGGGCTGAAACTTTCTGAAATTCAGAGCAAACTCGCTTCGGAATTCGGCATGCGCATGACCTACATGGAACTGCGCTTCCTGTTGGACGACCTGAAGCTCAAACCAAAGGACAAAGAACCACCGGCAGCGCCAACCCTGGCCGCCAAACCTCCTGCACCAGGCGCTCCCGCAACGAAGCAGCCGCCACAACCTGCCGAAGATGAATTTGAGGAGGAACCTGCCGGTGCTGGCGGAAGCGTAACCGTCAATGTCGATCAGGTCACTCGCCCGGGCGCGTTAGTGAGCGGCAAGGTGACGTTCAGCGATGGCCAGACCGCTGATTGGTATCTGGATCAAACGGGCCGCCTCGGCGTCGTCGCAAAGCAACAGGGTTACAAACCTTCGCAAGCCGACCTGATGGCCTTCCAGGCAGAGCTGCAGAGCGAGTTAGCGCGGCAGGGTTATTGATTGGGGGCATTAGGGCCCCGGTACGAGAATGCGCCTTCGTAATACCACGTTAGTTGTCGTCCTGGCGTCGGGTGCGCGTCTTCGCCTACGACGGACGTGCGCACCAACCATCAATCTGACGTCGCTCAAATCGAACATCGCTTGCAGGAGATTTTCGATGCTTGCGCGAAAAAGGAAGTGGAACGGCTGGACAGCTACCATCTTTATGGACCGGCGTTCACGAAATTCACTTCGGAGCACGCCGACCGACTCGATGCCGAGACAGCACGCAAAGGTGAGCACGACGGTCTGACGGCCATATCCGGGCTCGCCATGCAAGCGGACGACCTAAAGATCGATGTCTTCAACGACACTGCGGTGGCGACGTTTATTCTGAACTACAGTTTCAAGGCTGGCGCGGACACAGTTCAGAAGAAAAGTCGCACGACGATGATGTTCGTGAAGGATCATGGTGCCTGGAAAATTGTCCACGAGCATCTCTCGGCTATCCAGCCACCCCCTTGATTCGCTCTAGGCACGTATCGACAATTCGGCTATCAACACTGGCTATGGTTCCAAAACTTCTAATCCTTTGCTGGGCGAGTATTGCCATGTCAGCCGCCGCAGAACCGAGTGAAATCCCACTTTGGCAGGGCGGCGCCCCCGGTTCGCAGGGCAAAACGGCCAAAGAACTTGTCGAGCGAGGAACCAACGGCGAACGCAGAGTGTCCAGCATTCATAATCCCTCAATCACTCCATATCTCCCCTCAAAAGATAAGGCCAACGCCGCCGCCGTGATTGTTATTCCCGGCGGAGCGCACCGTCTTCTCGCGATCGATCACGAGGGCTACAATGTCGCCCAATGGTTGAGTGATCAAGGAATTGCCGCCTTCGTGCTTAAGTACCGCCTCGCCCGCGAAACCAATTCGACTTACAAGATCCAGGAACACGCGCTCGCGGACACTCAACGCGCCATACGCCTCGTCCGCAGTCGCGCCGCGGAATGGAACATCGATCCTCAACGCGTCGGTGTCATGGGATTTTCCGCCGGCGGCGAATTGGCGTCACTGGCGAGCACTCGCTTCGACGACGACGGCAAGGAAGCCGGCGACGCTGTTGATCGCCAGAATGCAAAGCCGAATTTCCAGGCATTGATTTATCCCGGCCGTTCGGGCGACATCGTTCCGCTCACGAACTCGCCGCCGGCGTTTCTCGCGTGCGCCGCAAATGATCGTCCGGACATCTCCCAGGGCCTTGCGGAGGTCTATCTCCGCTTTAAGAAAGTTCAAGTTCCCGCCGAGCTCCACATCTACTCCAGCGGCGGACATGGCTTCGGGCTTCGCGAGAGCAACAAAAAGCGGGTCGGTGGCTGGATCACCCGCTTTGAGGAATGGCTGCGTGAAAGCGGTTTCGCCCAGAAGCCATGAGCACTCGCGTGATGAAAACCACAATGATGACAGCGCTCTACGTGGTCGGTTTGCTCTCTCTAGCGACAGCGCCCTGCCCGGGAGGAGATTTTCATTTTCAACATCACTACATCGACCGCGATTTGCCGGCCGATTCCTACGGCCAGACCTGCCTCGTCGATCTCGACAAGGACGGCGACCTGGATTTCGTCACCGGCGGCAAGGACCAACAAAAGACCGTCTATTGGTTCGAGTTCCAATCCGCCGACAAATGGGTGCGGCACGCCCTTGGCACCAATCACCCGTCGGACGTCGGCGGCATGGCGATCGATGTCGACGGCGATGGCTGGATCGATCACGTGACCGGCGGCGTGTGGTATCGCAACACCGGCAAACCGCGCACCGAGACGTTTGGACGAATCGTCTTCGATAAGGCCTTGAGCGCCGTTCACGACCTGGTCGCCGCCGACCTGAATGCCGATGGACGCGTCGATATCGTCACGATGTCAGATCGCAACAACTTGCGCTGGTACGAGATTCCGCGCGATCCCCGGCAACCCTGGCAACGCCACGACATCGGCGCGGGCGTACACGCTGGTGTGGCCGCCGGCGACATCGATGGCGATGGCGACCTCGACGTGGCGCGCTCGAATGCCTGGTTCGAAAACGAGGACGGCAAGGGCCTGAAATGGAAGGAACATCCCGTGCCCTTCGGCAAATCGACCGGCCCATATCCTTTCGGCACTCGCTGCGTCATCGTCGATATGGATCGTGATGGCCATCGCGATCTCGTCATGACTGAAAACGAAATTCGCGCTGGAAAAATCGCATGGCTCCAAAACGTCGATGGCAAAGGACGCGAATGGAAGGTCCACGAATTAACAGCAGGCGATGACGTTCCGCGGGGCGCGTATCATTCTCTCGCCGTCGCCGATTTCGACGGCGACGGTGACGCGGACATCTTCACCGTCGAGATGGAAGCCATTCCGGGCGACAAACCGCCCCGCTGGTTCATCTGGGAGAACATCGATGGAAAGGCGGCGCAACTGGTCGAACGCGTGATCTTTGACGGTGGTTTGGGCGGCCACGAAGCTGTCGTTGCCGATGTGGATGGCGACGGCGACCTCGATATTTGCAGCAAACTCTGGCGCCCCCGTAAAGACAACGCCAACGGCGGCCGCAACCACGCCGACTTTCTGGAGAATAAACTTCGCGACCCTGTCGCCAGACAGAAGTGAGCTTTGGCGCGGGCGGCCGTTTGGGCTATAGTCTCACCGCGTAATGACCGCATGCCAGCAATTCGACGCGCTGCTCGCCCAGCCGGGGCCCATCCTGGCGCTGGCCCCGATGCAAGACGTCACCGACCTGCCGTTTTGGACGCTCATGTCCCAATACGGCGGAGCGGACGTTTATTACACCGAATATTTTCGCGTCCACCCAACGTACACTCTCGAAAAGTACATTCTTCGTTCCATTACCGAGAACCCTACGGGCCGGCCGGTGATCGCGCAGATGATCGGCAACGACATCCCGTCGCTCGTCAGGAGCGCGCGCGAGTTAGCGGAGTATCCAATTGCCGCGGTCGATTTGAACCTCGGCTGTCCCGCGCCCGTCGTTTATCGTAAATGCGCCGGAGGCGGTCTGCTCCGCGAACCGGAGCGTGTCGATGCGATCCTCGGCGCCTTGCGCGATGCCCTTGAAATTCCGTTCACCGTCAAGACCCGCATCGGCTTCGATTCGACTGACATTTTCGATGAGCTGCTCCCGATTTTCGCAAAACACTCGCTCGACCTGCTCACCGTCCATGGCCGCACCGTGCACGAGATGTATCGCACCGCCGTGCATTACGATTTCATCGCGCGCGCTGTGGACGCGGTTCCCTGTCCTGTTCTGGCCAACGGCAACGTCTATTCTTCTGAGAAAGCCTTCGAAGTGCTCCGCCTCACGGGCGCTCGCGGATTGATGATCGGCCGCGGCGCGATTCGCAACCCCTGGCTCTTCCATCAAATCCGCCAGCACCAGCGTGGCGAGCCGCTGTTCGCCCCGCGCGGACACGATGTCTTGCAATACATTCGCAACTTGTATTCAGCCGTCTGCTCGCCCGATGTCCACGAATCCGCGCGGGTGCAAAAAATGAAAAAGTATCTGAACTACATCGGTGTCGGTGTTGAACCCACCGGCCAATTCCTCCACCAGATCCGTCGCGTGATGACCGAGCGTGAATTCTTCAACGTCTGCGAAACCTTCCTCAACCACGACGCCCCGATGCCACTCGAGCCCTTCCTCCTCGAACTCAAGCCGACCGATCTCATGGCTGGCCATCAGACATGACCTCATCTACTTGCCTTCGATCCATCCAAGCAAATCGAGGATTTCTTCGCGGTTCAACGTGTTGAGCAATCCCTCAGGCATCGCAGATACATCCGAAACCCGGCGCGACACAATCTCCTGCTTCGCCACGCGCTCCTGATGGTCTGGATCAGCCGGGTTGGTCGCCAGCGTCACGCGGTTCCCATCCTCAACCACAACGCGCCCGTCGTAAATCGCCCCCGACTTCGTCACAATCGTTACCGTGCGATAAACATCTGCTATGACCTTCGATGGCTCGATGATGCTCTCCAGCAGGGCGCGCCGATCGAACCGCGCACCTACTGCGGTCAGGTCCGGCGCCGCCAGCCCGCCTTCATTCCCAACTCGATGACATTGCACGCATCCGATCTCTGTGAAGAGACGCTGCCCGCGCGCGCGATCGCCGCGCTGTTGCGAAATTGTGGGCCCATTAAAATCAGCCATCGTCCATTGCCTGACAAACGGCCGAGACACAGCCGGCGCGGGGGCTGGAATCGCTGGTCTGTCGAGTGCCGTCAAAACATCGGCCAGCGCCCCGCGTTCGGCATCACTCAGTGTGCCTTCCGCATCCGCCCGAATATAATTCAGCGCCGTGGACAACGTCTTCGCCCCGCGAAACTCCTGCCGCGCCCGCGACAGCCACATGAAATAACGGCGGCGCTCGTCCAGAGTCCAACCGCTTTTGACCAGCCGCAGCGAAAACAGATAGTGCAACTTCTCCTCCTGCGTCTCGGCGCGGTCAATCAACGGAAGTGTTTTGGCAATCACAGCCGGCGCTTCCAAATACACCAGAAGTTCACACAACGATTGATTCACTCGCGCATCGGCAGCCGGATAATGCGCTTCCCAAAGCATCTTCAATTCGCGCGTGGCGGTCGCGTCCGGTTTGCCCATGCGAATGAAACAAACTGCCAGCGCGCGCATTGCGATCAGCTTCTGCTCCGCAGCCAGACCAGGCAGCGAGAACTGCCGAATCCGCGTCAGAATGGCCGATTGCAGTCCGCTCGTATCGGCACCGCCGACGCGCGCGAGTGCAAGCAGCGCCGTTAACGCCGCCGTCGGTCGCTTTTCCGTGAGAGCCCGTTCGCGCCATTCCGCCACAGGCCGCATCTCCAATTCCCCCCGCGCGGCGTAGCGCCTCCAATGGTCTGAATCATTGAGCCCACTCCAAATCTCACTCAAAGACTTGCCTTCCAGGCCACTGCGAGAATGCTTGAGTTCAGCAGGCTCCGGGCGACCACGAGAGCTGCTTTTCCGGACGAATTTCGCCGCGGACTCAGTCGTCGACGAAACGCGATACAACCCCGATTGCGTTCGCCTCCCGCCCGTAACGAAATACATCGCACCATCCGGACCGAAATCGATGCCCGTCACATTCAGCGGACGCCCTTTCAGAAACACCTCCGCCTTTCCGGTATAACTTGTGCCCCTGCTCCGCAAATGTACCGCGTAAATCCTTCCGTAGGCCCAGTCCAGAATGAACAGCGCGCTCCGCCACGGCTCCGGGAAATTGCTCTTCGTGCCAAACTTCACCGCTGTCGGCGAGCCGAGCCCGATATTGACTGCACTCGGCAACGTGTCCGGCGACCAATCGGGCAATACGCCCGTGCCGCGTCTCCACCCATAGTCCCCGCCCGGTACGAGATGCAACACCCGCGTCGGATGATACCAGGGCATCCCGGCGTCCCACTCCATATCGGCGTCGAATGTGAACAAATCGCCATTCTCATTGAAATCGATCCCGAACGGATTCCGCAATCCACCCGCGATCAGTTCCCACGACCGTCCCTCCGGATCAGTGCGAATGAGGTGGCCGAACGG
>Ga0193697_1000201_pt1 | contig 23998 bp, 26 predicted proteins | sample L3m2metaG_FD_145073 | JGI IMG/M metagenome (GOLD analysis project Ga0193697, IMG submission 145073) | Soil microbial communities from a riparian zone of the East river system, Colorado, United States - L3m2 | ecosystem: Environmental > Terrestrial > Soil > Riparian zone | place: USA: East River...
CCTTCGGTCACTGTCACGTCCTGGGTCACAATGGGCGGGACCGATTTCTAATCGAGGAGGGCTAACCGATGGCCGATTCCATGATGAAACGGGCCTATCACGTCGAGAGGGGCGCCACAGAAATGTATGTGGTGGACGCCGAGTCGGCTGTCGCATTGCATCCCCAGGAATGGTCCTGGGAGCCCTTCTCAGACTCCGCTCGCGATAACTATCGCGCCAAAATGCAGGCCGACTACAAAAAGGCGGTCGAGGACGCCAAAGCTGCCGGGTTGCCGCCGCCTCCACCTCCTCCGGAGCCGGTGGTCCCGACCCAGGCCGAGAGGCGGGAGCTTGACGAGGATGCCAGGTCGCGGGCACAGGCCGCCGAACTCGTGCGCGCCGCCGATGAGAAAGAGCGCAAGCAGCGCGAGGAAGACGAGAAGGTCGCCGCTGCTAGGGCGCTGCTGAAAAGTCCGCCGCCGCAGCTTGACCCGGATGCTCGCCGCCCCAATCCCGTGGGTCGCCCGAGCGCGGCAGCGCTGGCCGAACGCGCCGCCGCCGAGAAGGCCGCGGCGGACAAGGCCGCCGCCGAGAAGGCCGCCAAAGTTGAGCCGAAGAAATAACAATGTTCATATGCGACGGGTCCTCCCTGGACTAGCGCTACTCGCGGCCCTCGCTTGGGCCGCGCCTTCTTTTGCACAGACCGCGGCCCTGACCGTAAACGGGTCCGTCTCCATCACGACCGGGAATACGTTTCAGACGGTCCTCACCGCGGTTCCGGCTCTACCGGTAACGCGCCGTTCGTTGACAATCCAAAACAACAACGCAACCGACAACTGCTGGGTATATGTCGGCGCGGCCGTCGCAGCTAAGGGAACGTCAATCCTATTGCTCCCAGGCGGATCATACACCCGCTATTTCCCCTACGTTCCCGCAGATGCGATCCAAGCAACATGCGCGACGACGGGGAACACGCTCTATGTCGATACTCAATAAGCTCGTCCTCATCGCAATCTTCCTCATGCTGTCCGTTGCGGCCCGCGGGGATGGCATCTGGAACCCCGCCGGGACCATTGGGATGTGGGGATTTGACGGCATCAGCAACGGCCAGGCGATAGCAATCCCGCCGATCCCGCCATGCGGGACTGGCGTTATTGATCTGACGACCGGATGCACACAGGGCGTGTTCGGAGGACTTTAATGAAACGGTTTCTTCTAGCTTTCACCGCGCTTATCGGGATCGGAGTTGCGGCCGCCGTCGCCGACTATACTGCGACGCAGGGCGCTGGGACCACTTTTGGCTCGGCCGTCCAGGCCACTGTCCATTATGCCAAGTGGGTCCTGTGCGACCTGACTGCGCCGGCAACGCAGTGCGCGACGGTCAGTGCGGCAGGCGCACTCAAAATCGATGGGTCGGCGGTGACACAGCCGGTCTCTGGAACGGTCGCTGTTACCGGGTCTGTGACCGCCAATGCAGGGACCAACCTTAATACATCGGCGCTGGCTTTGGACGCCACTTTGGCGACGACCAATGCCGACCTCGGCGCTCCCGGTTCTACTGCCTGCGCAACCGATAACGGCTCATGTAATCTGAACGCTCTGACGCAGCGGAACAATCAGCGTCTGACAACGATCAATACGACGCTCGGCACGCCATTCCAGGCTGGCGGGTCGATCGGGAATACCTCGTTTGGGGCAACGCAATCGGGGACTTGGACGGTCCAGCCAGGGAATACGGCCAACACGACGGCGTGGCTGGTCACTGGAACCGGCGGCACGTTCCCAGTGACCGCGACGAACCTCTCGACGAATGTCAACCAGATCAACGGCATTACCCCCTTGATGGGTAACGGGAGTACCGGAACCGGCTCCCCGCGTGTCACTATCGCTTCCGACAACACCCCGTTCTCCGTCAATGCAACGCTCTCGGCCGAAACCACCAAGGTCATAGGGACGGTCAATCAGGGGACCTCGCCTTGGGTCGCTGCCGCGACGTTGTCGGCCGAAACCACCAAGGTGATCGGGACCGTCCGGAACCTTGGAAATGGCGGCGCCGTTCTCGACTTCGCCGGACAGAATGCAACGTCGCCTGCTAATTCTTACCTTATTGGCGGCCAGTTTAATACGACGCCAACTACCATCACGTCTGGCAACGCATCTCCGTTGCAGCTCGATAACGCCGGCAACCTGAAGGTCAACCTCGCCGCTGGAGCAGGGTCGGGGGGGACCTCGTCTACGTTCGGCGCCGCTTTCCCGGCGACGGGCACCGCGGTCGGCATGACGCAGGGCGGCAATATGGTCGCCTTGTCGGGGACCTCGGGGAACTTAAACGTTCAGTGCGCGAATTGCAGCGGCTCTGGTGTCAGCACCGCCGACGAGGCGGCATTTACCGCTGGCACATCCCTCTTTGCCGGTAGCGGTGGGTTCTTCCAAACGACGGCCACCAACAATGCCCTGACCAATGGTCAGCAGGGCCTGTGGCAGATGACCGCTAACCGGGCAGGCTTCGTCAATCTGCGAAATGCAGCGGGCGCCGAGGTTGGCACGGCGGGCGCTCCGGTCAGGACCGATCCGACCGGCACAACAACCCAGCCAGAGAACGTTGCGCAGATTAATGGCATAACCCCCTTGATGGGCAACGGTGCGACCGGCACCGGGGCACTGCGTGTCACCGTTGCCAACGACAATACGCTGCCGACTGGGTGGGCGAGTTCGGTTGCGATAGCGTCGACCACAGCGGGTCAGACCGGACCGCTCGTGCAGTGCGCGGTCACCACGGCGGCTCCAACCTACACAACGGCGCAGACCGATCCGCTCTCCTGCGATGTTGCCGGCAGCTTGCGCACGACTGTCGTCAACGCCAATGCTAACGGACAGGCGACGATGGCGAATTCGGCGCCGGTCGTCATCGCGAGCAACCAGTCGGCCGTCCCGGTCAGCGGGACGGTGGCCGCGACCCAGTCTGGGACATGGACTGTTCAACCGGGGAACACCGCCAACTCAACGGCATGGCTCGTTACGGGCAGTGGCGGGACATTCCCAGTGACGGCGACAAACCTGTCGACGAACGTCTCGCAGATTAACGGTGTCACGCCGTTGATGGGAAATGGAGCTAGCGGTACAGGTGCGCAGCGCGTCGCTATCGCCAACGACAATACCCTTCCAACGGGCTGGGCCAGTTCCGTTGCAATTGCATCGACGACCGCTGGACAGACTGGGCCGTTGGCTCAGTGCGCCGTTACCACGGCGGCTCCGACTTATACGACCGCTCAGACCGACCCGCTGTCATGCGACACCGCGGGCGGGTTGCGGGTCAATCCTGGAACTGTAACGGTCACCGCGACAAACCTGTCGACCAACATCGCCCAGATCGCCGGTACGACGATTCTTAATGGCGGTGTCGCTGGTTCCCAGTCGATCGGTGGTACGGTCGCGACCAACGTCGCAATCAACTCCAACCCAGTAAACCTGGGCGCCCAGGCTGTCTCTTCCGAAAACAGCGCTGTCACAACCGCGCGGCAGGTTCAGCTTGTCGCCGATCTCGTCGGCAAGCTCATCGTGCTGCCATATTCCAATCCCGAAAACTTCGTCTCGGGGACAATCACGTCGGCGATGACCGGGACGACCAGCACATCATTGGTCGCCGCTCCCGCGGCCGGCCTGCGCAACTACATCACTCAATGCACGGTGTCGAACTCGCACGCGACGGTTGGGACGGACATGATCCTTCAGGACGGCTCTGGAGGGACGACGCTATATGTGATTCCTGCCGCACCGGCATTCGGCGGAGCTACACTGACGTTTCCAACACCGTTACGCCAGCCTACAACGGCAACGGCGCTGTTCATCGCCAACGTCACGACTGGGAGCAACACGAAGGCTTCGTGCTCAGGATACAAGGGAGTCTAGCCATGAAAAAGATGCTCACGCTACTGATGCTGATGCTGCCAACATCAACGCTCGCTCTCGAAATTGGCGATGTCGTGTACATAAAGTCCGGTGGACGCGCCATGACGGTAACTTCCAAGCCTACGATCGGGGGAAGCGGGGTCCAAGAGGTGGTGGTTCAGTGGGACACCGGCTCGGGCATGACCAGCGCGACTTTGCCGGAGGATGCATTGGTTACAAACGATCCGAGGCCGTCTCTCGATAGGGCCGCAGCGACGAGGGCGGCAAGAGAAGCCCTGACGGCTGTCCCAGCGGATAAGTAGTGACCACTGTGGGCAAGGGTCTCGCGCTCGGATTCGCCCTGCTTCTGGCAGGGTTAACGTGCCTTGCGCAGGCGCAACTGCCCACGCTAGGGGCAGGTAAGGGATCGCGCCCGGTCGGTGGTGGTGGTGGTGGGACCGTCTTATTTGACACGGTTCGCGCTCCTTTTGACGCTGCTTCGACTACGTCATTTTCGTTGACGAATTTTATCAACATTGGAAGCGGCTCGAATGGGACAACGAATCGTGCCCTGGTTGTAATAATCTTTTTTGCCAACAACGTTCCGGGGACAGTGAGTGGGATTACCGTCACGTTCGATAGCGCGCCAATGACGAATTTAGGTCATGTCGGCATTAACTCAGATATTTATCTTTTCGGACTTGTTGCTCCAAATACTGGCTCGCATACTTTAGCGGCAAACTGGACAGGATCGGCAGGCTCCGATGCGGCGGGTGTTTCGTTTGTTGGCGTTGATCCAGTCGGTACGTTTCTCAATTTTACGCCAAACACCGGGAACTCCGCGACCGCGACCGTAACAGTGACGAGTGTTAGCGGACAAGCTGTTGTTGCTGCGCATGAGGTAGGAACGAGCTTTAGCACAGGGAATGGTACGGATATTGGCAAAGATAACGGCGGGGTCATCAGCGCGAAGGCGGCGAACTGGACGACGGCGGCAGGAGCAAGTACAAATTTGACTTACTCGTTAACCTCTGCGACTTGGGGGTCGGCTGGTGTTGCATTGAAGGCTTTTTGAAATGCCGTTAGTGCGTTGCCAGGATTTTTTACGGCGGGCACCTTCGCGCCATGCCTATGCAGTGGCCGGCCTCGAAAATCGACATAATCAACTCGGCGCTCCTGGCGACCAGGAACAACACGGTCGCCGTAGCTGACGATGGCTCGGCCGAGTGGAACGTCGCCTCAGCGGCTTACGAAGCCGCCATAAGCGTGCTGCTCGAAGATTATGGCTGGGGCTTCGGCACCAAGGTGGCCACCTTGACGCGTTCGCCGACTGCGCCGATCGACACCGATTGGGACACAGCTTATCCGCTGCCACAGGATTTGCTCCATCTGGTTTGGGTGAAGCAGGGGACCAATACGCAGTTCTCACAATTCATCACCAATTGGGACATCCAACTTGTCGGAGACCCCAACCCGGTGCCGATGCTGTTGTTGAATCTTCGGGGTAGCGCGGATGTCTGCACTATCAGGTATGCCAGCGTTGATGGAGCCGCGAGCGATGCGCAGAGCGGCACACCATTGTTCGTCCAAGCGCTGCGCGAATTCGTATTGTCGGGGGTCTATCGCGGTCTTGAGAAGAACAATGACGAGGCCGACAAAATATGGCTGAAGGCTGAGAATACTGCACAGCGCGCCCGAACTAAGTATGCCCAACAGAGGCCAAAACGCCGGCTTTTCAATTCACGCATAACCTCCGCGCGCCGCGGGCGCTTCACCGATTATTGGGGCGGTGGTGGCTGGCCAGGGTAGTGATGCATCATGGCGACTCTCAGTGCCACCACCTCGCAGCGCGATTTCTCTGCCGGTGAGGTCGATCCAGAGGTTAAGCGCGACGACACCAATCCTTTGATGAAGGCGGGCGCGCGCCAAATGAGCAATTGGCGCATCCTCAATAGCAAGGGCTTGAGCAACCGCCCCGGCCGCCGCGCGCTGTTCCTCGAAACCGGCCGGGTCGAGGAAGTGACCATGGCGCCGGGGGTCACGTTCTTCCTCGCATTCGGAAATCTCACTTTGCACGTCTATGACGCGAACGGCGCATTGGTCTTTAGTCAGGCCGGCATGCCCTGGAATCTATCAAGCAATCGGTCTGTGCGGTGGGCCGTTATCGGCCTGTCAATCTACATCACCTGTCTCGGCGTCCAACCGCTCGTATTGACCTGGGATGGCGTAGCCACATGGAGCACCGCGCTTTATGCCGAGACTGTCACTCCAGGCAATCAGAAGCGGACGTTCTTCTCTCGCCTTTCGCCGCTCGGCGTCACCATGCAGCCGTCCGCGCGTACTGGCTCGGTTACGCTCACGTTCTCCGCGGGGATGAACTTGACAGTGGCGCACATCGGCACCCGCATGCGCTATATCGGCCGGCAGCTATTGATTACCGCGGTCGCATCTGCGATTAGCGCCACCGCAACCGTACAAGAGTCGCTGACAGGCTCTCAGGTTTTGGGCGGGGCGCCAGACCCGGCGACTATTTTCGCGATTGGGGACGAGGTTCAAGGACTTACCACGAATGCTAAGGGGATCATCACTGCGTTTCCTGCGCCGGGCTCGATGACCGTACAACTGATCACCTCGCAAACGACTACTAATGTGTTTGGAATTTTTGCATTTCTAAATCCCGAAGTTGTTGTTGGCGTCGCTGGAACTGTTGTACTCTCATCGCAGAGCGTGATCGGCAATCCACAGCCGATGACAATTTGGGACGATGAGGTAATGAACGCATTGCGCGGCTGGCCCGCGTCGGTGTTCTCCGATCAAAACCGTCTCGGCTTCTGCAATTTCCCGAGCATCCCGCGCGGCATCGGATGGTCGGCGATCGGATTGCCGAATGATCTTTATGTTGATGCACAGCCCGACAATGCGATTTTCGAGTTGGCGCCGGAGAAATGCCAGGTCTTTGATACCGTACCGGGAGCGGAATCGTCTGAGTTCGTCTTCACCGACAAAGGTATATGGTACATCGCAATCTCGGCGACCAATCCTCTGAAGCCCGGTTCTGTTGGCTTCCAGCGCGTCTCGGGTGACGTTTGCGCTAACGTGCAGCCGCGCATCGTCCAAGACCTCATTCTCTATCTCACCGCGGGCCTCAATCAGGTGATGGCGGTCGTGCCCGTGGGTGCCACCAATCGGCCCTATACAACCCGCGACCTCACCGAGCAGCGCACGCATTTGTTCAATGGCCCGTTCGCTATCGCGGCGCCCACCTCGCCCGGTGGCGGCTTTGCCGAACGCTACATCTACGTGCTCAACGTAGATGGCACCCTCGTTGTCGGCAGGCTGCAAACCGTAGACGGTCAGGTCAACATCCAGGGCGTTGTCGGCTGGTTGCCATGGACCGGAGGCGCTTCGGCTTCAGTGAAGTGGGCCGCGGCGCTCGGGTCGAGCATGGTGTTTACGACCCAATACGCGCCCAACGCAATCGGGGCCGTTTCGATCGTCGAGCGTCTCGATAATACGCTCTATCTCGACGCCGGCGTGTTGGTGAATGCCATCCCGGCCGCGCTGACGCCTCCTGGCGGCAAAGGACCGCTGTGGTGGCTTCCCAATGGCGCCGTGGACTTGATGGACCACAGCACGCGGATGATGGGCACGTACCAGATCGACGCCGATGGCTTCATCATTCCGCAGTTCAACGGCGGCGAGGATTTGACCGCTCCGACATTGGTCGCCGGGATCGCATGGACAGCCACGCTCGAACCGTTCATTCCGCCGGTGCAGGCGGGTCAGGACATATCACAGCGCATGGACCCGCGAATGATCGAGAAGGTGCAAGTGTATGTGGGGAATTCAACAGGCTTCGCGATGGTCACGTATTACAGTGGGCAATCCGGCCCCAATCTTCCCGTTCCGGGAACGGTAATGGCAACGCGACGATGGTCGGCGTGGAACCAGGGCGAAGATGCCACCCAACCGCCGGCGCAGCGTGAGCAAAGCTATCACGACACACCAATCGGTCGCTACGATGACCCGCGCTGGGCTGTGGTCAAGGACACGCCCGGCCCTATCAAGGTGCTAGAAATCGCAACCAGGGTGACGGTGTAGCCATGGGCGAAGCAGCAGGCGGTGCAGGCGGCGCGGCATCTGGACTATCGATCGCATCGCTTGGCTTTGCGGCAGCGGGGTCGATTGCGAAGGGATATGGCACGCAGGCGGCCGATGAGTTTCAGGCCGACCGTGCCACGCGCGCCGCCGAGCTCGGACGAACCCAAGCTGCCCTCACCGACGTGACCTACCGTGAGAACCTAAACACGACGCTCGGCAACATCGATGCCATCCGGGCCGCGGTTCACATCGACCCGACCTCGCCGACGACGGTGGCGCTGCGCGATTACAATACGAAGATTTCGGATCGGCAGCGGATGGCGGCAGTAGGCTCGCTTCGCGAACAGGCATCCGCGGATGAAGCCGGTGCGACCTATCTGCGCGAGGCCGGCGACTACGCCGTGAAGATGGGCTACCTGGATGCGGCCGTGAAGATCGCCGGCGGTGTGGGGAAGGGTTTAGGTGCAGCCTGATGGTCGATCTCCCGCAGATCAAGAACGATATACCGCAGGTACGGGCGCCTACGTCTCCGGTTAGCGCGGCGCAAGTGGCGCAGCCTTATACCGAGATTTCATCCCTCCTCGAAAGCGCGGGCAAGGAATCCGAAGCGGTCGCCAAGCCGCTCGCGCGCGAGGCCGGCATCCAAGCCGTCACGCGCGATGCCGATGGAAACATGAAGGTCGAGAAGCTGCCGATCGTCGGGCCGGCGGCGGAAGACTTTAGCCGCGCGGTGAAATGGTCGGCATTTGCGCAAAGCGCCGGCGAGGCACGGCGCGCGGACCTCGTAATTGCGAGACAACATCAGTATGACCCGGACGCGTACCTGAGAGCGGCCGATGCTTTCCGGAAGGATTATGTCGCCAAGATCGCGAAGGTCGCCGGACCGGAAGTCGGCGTCGAACTCAGCCGGTCGATCGACGGGATCACCACGCAACAGTTCAACAGCATACTCGCGCAGCAGCAGGCGAAGATCAGGCGCGACTTCGACCACAACACCGCCGCGATGATCACGGGCGACACGGTCGATCTTCAAAACCTCATCAAGACCGGCGGCCTGGACACGCCGGCGGGGCAACAGGAGTTCAACCGTCTCACCAACAGGATCGTGCGCACATTTCACGAGCGCTCGGACAACCCGATCCTCGGCGCGCCCGCGGGCGAGACCGCGCTCAAGCTCAAGCAGTTCGATCAGCAGGTCGGCGCTTCGTTGTTCGCGGCCGGCATCAGGAAAATCCTCAACGACCCAGATGGCGGCGTCGAGAAGGCGCAGGCTGCGGTCGATGCCAATTTTGATGATCAATCCATCCCATCAACCCAGCGCGTCGAAAACCGGGCCGTGGCGCTCGATACGATCAAGGAGATTACGCAGGACCGCGTGCGCGCTGCTCGGATGGTTACTGATCATCAAAGGCAGATTGATGAGGCGGGCGAAGATGCGGCGCTGAGGTCAACCATCGTTGAAGGCGAGAAAGTCATCACAGAGGAGCAAATTGCGAAGAGCGATATGTCGGTAGCCGCCAAGAAGAGGGCCATTGCGATCCTCCGTCGAGAGGGGATGCCAGAGCCGTTGGCGAAGGTTTCGGAGCGGGCGACCGAGGATTTATTCCGTCGCATGAACCTGCCAGAGGGCAACCCAAATAAGATCACGAGTCCTAGTCAAATTCACGAGATGTACGCTCCTTCGGATGGCAGCCAAGGTGTGCTCAAGCGAAGCGATCACGATTGGCTGGAGAAGGTCTTCATGCAAGCCAAGTCGGCGTCTGGCGAGTCCCTTGCGAAGGCGCGCGCGGGATTTTTCAAGGATCATGAGCTTACACCGGGATTGATCCCGGGCACGGGCGTCCAATCCATCGCCATAAAGGAGGCCGAGCGGCAGGAGGAATTGCTGCGTGCTAAAGGCGATGACCCACAACTCGTATATGATCCGCGTTCTCCTTTCTACTTCGGGGACCCCAAAAACCTTAAGAGATATTCGCAGAAAAATGCGCTCGATACCATTCTCAAAGAGTATCGGGAAAACAGGAACATTACCGGGCCTGGCAAAGGAGAGATCACCAACATCGGCGTCGAGAACAAGTTCGCACCGCCGACTAACTGGCAATTCAGTCCGAGCCGCAAGCAGTACCGCGATCCGGCGACCGGGAAGGTCTACGACCTCAATGGCAAGGAAGTCCAGTGATGGCCGAGGCCGATGATTGGCAACCGGTGTCAGCCGGGATCGATGATTGGCAACCGGTCAAGCCTGCGCGCCCCGAGACGGTGCCGGACGCTTTCCTCGACCGGCTGCGGCGCGGGCAGGCGATCGACCGCGTGCTTGGCGAGACATTGAAGGGCGCGCAAGAAGGATTCGGCAGCGAACCAATCGCGGGGACCGACCAGCATCTTGAGCATCTGTTGCATCGGCTATCGATCGAGCGCACCGATCCGACGAGTAAAGCTAGCCCGTTGCAATTCGACATGGTGACGGCCGGCGTGCTCGGGATGAAGAGCCCTGCCGTGGCGCCAGTGCGCGGGCTGGCGATGCTGGCAGACATTGCGATGCGCGGCATCAATGCAGGTGTCTTCGGCGCCGGCGGTGCGATCGGCCAGTTGGTCGATGAGGCCGGCGGCGAGGGTTCGAAGGCCCGGAAAGAGGCGATCAACTTCGGCAACTTCCTGATGATCGAGGGCGGCATGGGCCGCTTCTCGCGCCCACACCCGCGCATGGGAGATGAGGTGGTCGGCGGGTTGCCTAAGGCCGAGGACTTCAAGACGGCGGCGGAAATTGTCCATGATCCAGCGTCCCAAGCTCCCCTGATGAGCGCGGATGAAATCTACGCCGCGGCGGCGAACCTGCCTCACTATAAAGAGAATATGCCAATCGTTAGGGAGGTGACCGAGATTGCTGATGCGGTGCGCGTGGGGACTCCATTTGAGGAGGCGGTACAAGGCAAGAGCGTCGAGGCGATTGAAACTATCGGAGGAGACAAACTATTCAAGCGGTTGGCTAAGGATTGGAAGATCGAGCGTGACAATGAATTCGTCGAGGGAGAGGAGCGCGCCGTTGACTATGTGCTGCGTGATGCGGCCGGCCGCGTGAAGGCTCGCGCCAGTCTGGGGATAGAGGGCAACACGGCCACTCTAGCGGACATCAACTTGGTTGACCGCAATGGCGATGCGATGCCCACAGAGCGCGCGAGAAACCTATTGGGGCCAAGCGTCGTCCGCTCGATGCTGCGTGAGTTTCAGAAAGATTATCCAGACGTTACAAAGATCAACGCGGATCGGGTGAGCGGCGCTCGTGTCGGTGGAGAGTTCGACGTTAATAAGGGAGAAGAAATCTCGGTTGCCTTACGGGCCAACACCGAACAGCACCTCCGCGACCTATGGGAAGAGCGCGGCATCCACCCAGCCGAAGCTCTGCACGACGCGCAAAGCGATGCGTTTCTGCGGCAAGAGATAACTCGGCCTTTCAGCAAGACGGTTATTGACATAGGCGCCGATAAGTACCGCGCCCGCGTCAACGCCGATGGCGGAATCGAGATCACGCACAAGAACGACATTCCGCTGCGTGATCTGCCGCTGGACCAGATGCTTGAGACCTCGCAGATGCCACGATCGCTTGGCGCCGCCGCGTCCCCGCTTGACGCTCTGCGCCCCGCGTATGAAAGGGCCAAGGATCGGTTTGGCAGGGTCTTCATCTCCGACCTGATCAGAGAAAGTGGGGCAAGCAAGGAAACCGTCCACGCCATGCTAACGGAAGAGGCCGCGGCTGGTAGAGCCCAACTGAGTGGTTACAATTTGGCGCCCAGCAAATTGACGCCCGAGCAGTTGGCCGGATCGATCGTGGACGGCGGAGATCGATATACGAATGTCGAGTTCTTGGAACCAGAAGGGAGGCCAGGTTCACTCGGCGCCGCGGCGCCGGAACCAGTGCCCGACCTCGCGACACTGCCTGTATCGCCGCCTGGCCGTCTAGTTGCCGCAGCGAGGGGCGCCGTCGCCGATACTCTCGGCCTCGCGCGCAATGTTCAGTTTCTCCTCGATCCGATGTCAACCGGATCGGCCGAAGCCATGGTGATCGCGAAGGATGCCATGAACTCGGTGCGCCGGATCGATTGGGAATGGAGCCGCAGAGATCAGTACATCGTTGATAACTTCAACCGCGAGCAGCGCAAGCGCATGTGGGACGCCGCGGACGAGGAGAGCGTTGCGCTCCAACTCGGGGAAAGCCGCGAGCATCAGGGGCTAGTGACTCTGGAACCGAGCGAGCGGCTGAATGTCGAACTAGACCACGCGCACGCCCAGAATGCCTGGTTGCATGCCGTCGATGCCGGACTTGTCGAAGGCGAAGGTCTTCCGGCCTACACGCCGCGGATGGTCATCAACATCGCCAACGCCATGGATAAGGACGGCCCGGTCGCGCTCAATGCCACGGGCCAAAATGTGTTCACGCGCACCGCTCAGATGCGCCATCGCAAGTACATGACGGCCGAGGAAACCGAAGCCGCGGCGAAGGCAATCAATCCAGAGGCCGAGCTCGTGCGCGATATCCGCGTGTTGCCGATGGCGACGGCGCGGCTGGAAAAGGCCGTGGCTTGGCGAGAGATGATCAACCACATCGAGGAGACGGGGAAGGCCGCCGGCGATGAAACGATCTCGGTCGGCGAAATCCCGCAGGGCTCTCCTCATAAGTGGTTCACGGTAGACAACCCGGCATTCAAGAGGGTGCGGCCACGGTTTGAAACGGTTGATGGAAAGCGCGTGCCGATGAAAGATGCGGACGGCGAGATAGTATTCGATCGAGTGCCGATTTATGTCCGCGACGATTTCAAAGGACCATTGCTGTCGATCTTCGATGAGGCTCCGAGCAAGCACCCGGCCGCGGAGATGTCGGCCGACGCATATCAATTCCTGATGGCCCTCAAGGGCAAGTCGATGACGGTCATCATGAACTCGCCGCTGATCCACTTCGCGGTGGTGTGGGGAAAAGTCGTCCCGGCCGCGCCGATGGAATGGCTTGGCGCCAGGCTTTATTTCACGGGCTACCGGATCAAGAACGATCCGGCGCGCGCGGCCGAACTGATCGAACGCGGCCTTGCGCCCATCGGGCGGCGCGGTTCATTCCAGGACATCAGTTCCGTGGCCGAGGAGCCGAACCTGAAGCCTGGCCGGTCCTTCACGTCGGATGTGCTCGCGTTCATCCCTGGCCTGTTCAAGGAGGAAGCCGGCGTCGCGGTCAAGGAGGCGGTCGATAAGATCGGCGATTTCGTTCACAACACGCTGCTGTGGAATCGCGTCGAGGATGTCCAATTTGGCCTCGCGCAACATTTGAGCGACGGTCTGGTTCGGGCTGGATCAGAGCGCATAGTGGCGGATCGTATCGCCGCCCACTTCTCGAACATGATCGTTGGCTCGATACCGAAAGAAGCGATGTCGGGAGCGGCAAGAGCTACCGCCAACATGCTGATGTTCTCTCGCTCGTTCACGCTCGGCAACCTGCAAACTTTCAAGACCGCTACCGTTGGATTGCCGAAGCCTATCCTGGCGCAGATCATGCGCGACATGGGATCAACCGCGGCGGAGATGGAGGGCGTCTTGGGGGCCGGCGGCGACTACCTCAAGGGCGTCATGCGGCGGCGCGCGATGGGGACGGCGGCGCGCACCGCGCTCGGAATCATCGCCATCGACTACGTGATCTCGAAAGCAATCAATTCGGTCATCCAATCGTCGGTTAACGTCGCGGTCACGGACTCGACTTTCAGCGATGAGTTCCATGGCTACGCGCGGCGGATGCGAGAACTGGCCGACCAGATCAAGATGGACCCGTTCACGTTGATGCACCCGCTCGACATGGTGGAGAAGCTAACCCCGATGTCGGAGAACGAGCCTAGCAAGGCCAACCGCATCTTCATCGGGTACGACAAGGATGGCACGGCGCTCTATGGCCGCAACCCAATGGGCAAATATCCCGAGGAAATGGTCGACTGGATGACCGGACCGCTCGACATCATGCGCCGCAAAATGAGCCCTCTTGCGGGCGGCATCTATGAAATCATGGCTAACGATCGCGGATTCGGGCTAAAGATTCATGACCCCACCGCCAAGTCGTACGGCGATCAGCTCATGAACATGATCCTGATTGGCCGGCACATGGTCGAGAAGCATCTGCCGATGGACCAGCTTACCGGCGCTGTTGACCTGATCGGAGGCGCGCTCGGCAAGGATACCGGCGACCAGCGGGCGAACGCCTTACGCACCTTCGCCCCCGTGGCCGGGTTCACGGTCTCCCACGGCGCTCCTGGTGGCATGGCAAAGGGCGAGGTCTATTCCGAGATGGATAGTTACCAGGCCAAGTTCGCCATCGAATGGCCGGCCATTCGCAAGCAGTTTCAGCGCGGCGAAGTCGAGGAGGCGCATAAGGCTCTGGCTGCTCTTGGCGTGAGCCCAAGGGATCAGCGGAGCCTAGAACGGTCGGCACTTAACCCAGGTCGAATTGGGGGCCAAACACTACAAAACTTCCTCCGCCGCGCCACCCCCGAGCAGATTGATCGCTTCGACCGCGCGCGCGAGAGAACGCCATAGCAATGGTGCGTTGCCCGCTTCTGCCGTCCCGATATTTGGGTCGGCATGCGCACCATCCTCGCCGTTCTCTTTTCGCTCCTTGGCTCACTGCTCGCGCCGGCATGTGCGCAGGTGCCTCCGCCGATACCCGCACTCCCTGACACCGAACGGCGAACGACCTACGCCATTACGGCGCAGACCGGCCCATTCCCGGTCAATTTCCAAATCTATGGCGACGGCACAGATTATCAAAACTGGGTCGAGGTTTGGCTTAATGGGGTGAGGTTGGGGGCGCCATCACAATGGCAACTCAGCCTCACATCCGGCACGCTCGCCACCTCCGCGCGGCCTCTGCAAAATGCGCAAGTCACGCTCACCACAGCGAGCACGGGAACGCTCCAAATCGTCGGTGCGCGCCGGCCGCGGCGCCTGTCTCAATTCAGCGAGAACCAACCCCTTAGCGCACGCAACCTCAATCAAGCTCTGACCGACATCATCGCCGAGAACCGCGAGACCTGGGACAGGACCAACGATGTTTCGGGACGCGCATTGATGGCGCCGCCTGGAGAAATCTTGTCGGTCTTGCCGCCGGCGGCCGGCCGCTCGGGGCTTCTGCTCAGTTTCGACGCGGGCGGGCAACCGATCATGACGAACGGGTCAACCGTCGTCACGACGATTGGCACAGGCATGTTGGGATTCCCGACAAGGGCGTCGGCACAAGCGGCTACGATCGCTCTTGCGGTCAACACGCTACTGATCAGTGGATATGCTGCTGCCGGCGATGCGCCTCTGGCGACCTACGTCCGCATCGCCTGCACCGCCGTCGTCGCATGGGGCTTCCAATCTGCCGACAAGCTCGACAGCGGTGGGGCGACTTGCACCGGCACCAATATCAACTGGATACTGAAAGCCCCGGTGCTTCATGTCCAGCAGTTCGGCGGAAAATGCGACGGGGCCACAAACGATGCCACCGCATTTCAGAACCTGATCAATGCAGGAATTGCGCTGGGCTTGCCCGCCAGATTTAGCACACTCGGCCCTCCTGGGTTCTGCGTTGTCAACAGTTCCCTGACAATCAACGGCTCCATAGATTTTGGGGGCTCGTTTATCGGCTATGGTCTGTCTCAGCAACAAGGCCACGGCGCATTTTCGACGGGGGCGTTTTTACAATTCCCGGCGAACACTAACGCGATCGTTGTAGACACTCCCAAGCCAGTGAAGCTGCATGACTTCGGACTATTTGGTTCTGGAGTCTCTGCCAGCGGTGCCGGCATCGTCGTTACCGATTCCTCCGGGTATGTCAATCAGAACTCGATTTTCGACAATCTCTTCATTACATCGTTTTTTAGTTGTTTTGAGATGGACAACGGGGCTGTGTTCAAGCTGATCAACAGCACTCTAACCTCATGCACCGGGACAGGAGCGCTGATCAAAGACGTTTTCAATCCGGATGGTGGGGATAGCGTAATAGCAGCCACTGAATTTGATATGAGTAGCGCCACGGTCGATGCTGTAACATACGAAAGCGGCGGCGGGCTGAAGTTCTGGGGAAATAAGATAAATAGCGCCCGCATAGGCTTAAAACTCAACCTATTTTCCGGTGTTGTGAACACCGGCATTTTGAATGTTTTCGGGAACAGCATCGAGAATGTAGATACTGCAATCCAACTCAAGCGCGGGCTGACCACCGGGTCTTTTTACGCGGTGCAAATTTCGGGTAATCATCTCCGCGCAAATGTAACCACGATTGAGATACCTACTGATGCGACAGGGAGATGGATCAGCGATGTTGTTATCACCGGCAATTCCTTGATTTGTTCTGTCGCATGCGTCGCCGCTGATAGCGTGAGTGGGATCACTGTAGTAGGGAATATGTATCATAATGGCGGGGTCGGGACGGCTCGGCCCGTCATTCTTCTATCCAACATTCTTGGCGGGCATGTCGGCCTCGGGCCGATAAACGGCTCTTTCAACCCAAACTCTTTGGCCGGAACCTCCGTTACCGAAGAAATGAGGAATGAAATTACGATACCTGTGTTGACCGGGTGTGGAGCCGGACCGTCACCAACGATAGACGGCACAAGTGCGAGCGGAGAGGTGGTGATCGGTGGAGGGGCGACGACTTGCACTATAACATTCGGCACTCCTTACCTTAATCGGGTTTTCTGCACGGTGAGCAATCACTCTGGAACCGGGGTGCTTTACAATGCCGCCACTCTCGCCGCCATAGTAATCACTGGTGGTGTCGCCGCTGGCAATCGGATTAGCTATACATGCAATGGTAGATGATCACCCACATCAGGCGAGAAGCCGCCATGAAGGTACTCACCGCGATACTACCGATCATGATCCTTTGGACGATGTGGCCGGCGCAAGGCCGCGAACAATACCCTGGACAATGGGCGCAGGTTGATCCCCAGAAGCGGGAGTGGTTTCGTAAGCAGATGGTGCCTGGAGCAAACGTCTCTTGCTGCTCGGAGGCCGATTACGATGGTGTGGACGAAGATATCCGCGACGGCGAATACTGGGTGCGCTGGGATAAGTCGGTCGCGATGCATCCCGAAACCAAAGGATGGATGCTGGTGCCGGACGCGGTAATAATCCCCGGTCCAAACCAATACGGCCCCGGCGTCTGGTGGGTCTATAGCGAGGAGACTGGCCTATCGATCCGGTGCTATTCGCGTGGCCCGCAATTCTGATGGTCGTTGTTCTTTGGTTCATCGTCGCCATCTGCTTGATGTACGTCGCGGGCAAGTTCATCGAGCTCGCAGAGAATTTGTGGAAAGCATTTGAGCCAGTGAGAAAGTTGAAACGTGGCACATGATCATCCGTTGGCCCAAGGACAATGAGCAAGCCCTCATCGAATTCTATGGGGCACCCACGGCCGCCGTGGAATCTCAACTGGTAAATGTCACCCCGCCGTTCCGGATGACCTACGCCGGCGAGCCGATTAGCGGCATCAAGTGTCATCGCAAATGCGCGCAAGCCCTTAGTGTTGCGCTCAACCGAATCTGGGACGCTTATGGGCACGACCAGGCCGCAATCGATAGGGACCGAGTGTCGATCTACGACGGCGTCTACAATCCCCGCAAGATTGCCGGAAGCGACCGTTGGTCGAACCACGCCTTCGCTGCGGCCATCGACATCGACGCCCCCCACAACGGTTTCAATAGCGGGCACGGCACCATGCCGCAGCGCGTCATCGACGCCTTCAAATCGGTCGGGGCGCGCTGGGGCGGGGACTACAAGGGGCGCACCGACCCGATGCATTTCGAGTTCTGCGGCGAAGGGATATTTTCGGATGAAGGCATTTCACTGCCGCCGATACCCCCGCCGCCGCCAGGGCCGGCGCTTCCGGTATTGCAGGCAGGCAGCCGTGGACTTGATGTCAGGAAGCTGCAAGGAATCCTTTTCGTTGATGGCATCTTCGGAGAGACAACGGAAAATGCCGTCATTGCCTTTCAGAAGCAGAAGGGCCTCGACGGCGATGGGATTGTCGGCCCTGACACTTGGCGCGAGTTGCTGAAATGGGCGGGCCAGACCCCGCCTCCTGTGCCGCCTACGAATCTGATCAGGCAACAGACAGGTATCACCGCGACTGTATTCGGCGGGGAGGATGTTCAATATAGCGCGTACACGGGGAAACTACTCAACGCCACGGACTTGTATCTGTCCTTGCCCGCCACGTTCAAGGGAGAGCGGCCAAAGGTTCGCGTATTCGCCAACGGGAAGGCGATCGAGGCGTCCATCGAGGACAAGGGACCTTGGAATATAGACGACCCCTATTGGGAAACCGGGGCGAGGCCGCAAGCCGAAACTGGTACTGACAAGCGCGGCCGGAAGACGAACCTCGCGGGGATCGACCTATCGCCGGAACTCGGCCGAAGGCTCGGCATCGATGGAAAGGGCAAGGTTGATTGGGAGTTTGTCGGTACCGACGCAACTAAGCCAGCCCCGGCGGATTGGAAGGACTTCGACATCTGGGCTTGGCTCAAGAGCCTTTTCTCAAAATAGGAGACTGCCATGAACGGATTTGATCTTCTCGGAAAACTTCTGCCATACCTACCCCTAATCGGTAGCGCGATCCCTTTCGTGGGGCGGATTGTCTCCCGCGGGTTCACAGTCAACGGGCTCAAGGAAGACCTCAAAGAATTGAGCCCGTACGTTCTCGATTGGCTCAAGGGAACTGGATGGGTCAACTTCCCCGCCGTCCGTGACGAATTGAAAGTGGCCGCGGGGGCTATAGTCTATGCTCCCGAATATGTGATGAAGATTCAAAAGTTGCTGAACCAAGTGGTGTCGCCGCCTCCCCACCTCGATGTAGATGGCTTTATCGGGGAGAAGACGAAAGACGCCGTTGGCGCCTACCAGGAAGCCAAGGGGTTGGTTGTTGACGGCTTCCCCGGCGACAACACATTAGCGTCGCTGCAAGCCGATGCCGTAAAGACCGTCCCGAAGACGCTCGGTGGGGAGGGCGAGAAGAAAAATACCGTGGAAGTCCCCACGGTTGCCCCGGCTGCTGTGAACCCTTCGCCGGCAGTGGCGCCGCCATCATGACCCTCAGTGATTTCATTGCGACCGTACTTGTGTTGGTGCGTCAGGGCCGCTGGGATGAGCTTGGCGCCTACCTTGCTGTCATACAAGAATGGCAGCGGACCAATCCGACTGGAAACCAACTCTCCGACCTTACCGAGGTCAAGGCGGGGATCAAGGAACTTCGCGACCTCGTAATCGCAAACCAGGAGACCATCATGTCGAGACAAACCGAACTGGCTGCATCCGTTGCCGATCTCAAGGTGGCATGGGTAGAGGCTTCCAATGACATCCTTACTGAGATCGAGCAACTGAAGACAGCCCTAATGTCGTCCGGGACTTCGGATGCGGCTGTTGATGCGGCGATTGCAGAGCTAACGGCTACTGCCGAAGCGATGAGGGCCAAGTCCGTTGAGTTGAAGGTCGACGACTAACCCTGTGGGCGTCCCGCCATGCCGAACACGGATGAAGACTTCAATAGCCTCGTTCTGATCGGCATGGCGACCATCATCCGCCTGTTGCTGCGCGACTATCGCGACGACGGCAAGGACGCGATTAATCTGGCCGAGGAGATGGAGAGGGCTGCCGAAGCAATGATGGAAAAAGACGAAGCTAAGACTTCGACTTAATACGGGCCTCGCGACCATGGAAAAGAACGGTTATGGTATATCTGCTGCTCTCATGGAGCTTCTTGAGGCGAAGCTGACGGCGGTCGTGGCCCGCATAAACGAGGGCGACAAAGCGATCCGTCTGCTTCAGGAATTTTCCAATCGAACACCGACCACGATGGACGTGCAGCATGAGACCACGGCGCTCCGCGAAGTCGTTATGGAAAAGTTTGGCGGCATCAAGACACAATTAGCGGAACGTGATGTCCAAACAGAAAAGGCATCTAAAGATGTCAAGAGCGCGGTCGATGCTGCTTTCGCCGCCGCCAAAGAAGCCGTTGGGGAACAGAATAAGTCTAATACTCTAGCGATCACGAAAAGCGAGGCCGGGGTTAAGGAGCAGCTTGGGATGCTCAGTCAGGCAAGCGCAACAAATATCAAGGCATTAGAAGACAAGATCAGCGACATGAAGGACCGGATCACGATCATCGAGAGCAAGACCAGCGTCTCCGATCCATCGACGGCGATTACTCTCGCGAAGCTGGATGCCACCGTGGCGCAGCTTAGGTCAACGACCGACTTCGGCACTGGGAAATCCGCGGGTCAGGTAGCTTTGTGGGCATTAATCGCTGGCATTCTCGGATTGTTATTGGGTCTGGGTTCGCTTGTCGGATTCGTCGTCAAGGCGGCTCACTAATGACACCGGATCAGGAAAGAGAGCTTTCCAGGATATTGGATAGCCTTGAAAAGAAATCAGAAATAGATTTTGGCTCGATGATTTTAGTAATCACTGTTGTCGCGCTTGCTGGCGGCGTCATCGGAATCTTCATTCGTATCCTTATAGGAGAGTAAGGCATGCGCACAAAAAGTCTCACCGTTATACTGCTTGGCGCCGTCGTTGGCGTTGTTGCTTTCTATTATGGCTACAAGCTTGGAGACAGGTCGAAGCCCTACGATCGTATCTTCGGGCTGGTCACTCCGGATAGCCCCACCGAATGCGGCTTACCTCCTGGGCCAACTCCCAATGTGATCCTGGTCGGCGGCTGCAACAGACAGGAGTGGACCGTGGAGCGGCGCAAGGCATGCGACGTGACGCCAAACGATCCGGTTGTGAGGAGGTGGCTCGTTGATACGAATGGTGATGTTGTAAAACTTCCGGTTATTATGAGCGAGCAAGTGAACGGACAAGTGCCCCGGATGAGCAAGACGTTCATCCAGCCGAAGGTCGCGCCAGGGTGGGTCTCGTATCGAGCCAGGGTTTGCGTTGAATGTCGAACGGATGCCTTCCTAATGAACGGGATGGTCAATCCGATCCATCGCATCGCCCCGATCTGCATCGACGGGTTGTCAACCGAGTACCGCGTCGAGGCGACGGCACCCTCGAAATAAGGAACGGCTATATGACTACTGTAGATATCAAGGCCAACTATGGTGCGGCCGGCGACGGTCAGAAGGTGATCGCTAACTTCACCATCGGCAACGGGTCGGCCAGTCTCGCGTGCACGAATGCGACCCCATGGGTTAGTGGGGATGTTGGCAAACTGTTCTCTATGACCAGGGCGGGTCCGGGTGGATACATATTACACGGAACGATCTTGGCGGTTCTCAGTAGCAGTCACGTCACTTTGAGTGTCCCCGCTGGCATAGCTCTTGCGAATGCAGCATGCGCATTCGAGTGGGGCACTGACGACGCCGCGGCCTTTCTGGCATTTTACAACGCCCACCAAGGAGAGACGGGCGTTGTTCTCAACATGCCGGCCGGTAGGTACATCCTGTACTCAACCCCAGGCAATTGGGGGTTTGGATTCAGAATTCCCGGGCTGGTCGTCAACGGCGTGGGCGGCAAAGCTATTTTCAGCAACTTGATGATAGGTGCGGGTACCAATTTCGGTGGGATTTCCGGTCACCTCGACGACAATAACCCGTCTCATAACGGCGCGCGCCTCAACAGCGTCAATGCTGGCGCCACAACTCTAGTGCTGAAGGACGCTGCCGAGGCGGCGAACTTTGCGACCAATAGCTGGGTCATGATCGGCGGCCTCGACATTCAGAGCGAAGGTGCTCCGATCAATCTGCATTGGTTTGAGTACGTAGTCATCACGGGGAAGTCTGGGGCGAACATCACCATTCAGTCCCCTCTCCTGAATAACTATCTCGACACGTGGCCACACAAAAATGACCCGTATGGGGGTCCGGTGTCCCTATTCCCACTGATCCCCGGCTGGGACTGCGGACACGTTTACAATGACATCGGCAATGAGATGCTTGGTGGCGGTGTCAACAGCAATGGAAGGGACGTTACATTCAACCGCGCGTATTCGCTAGGCTTGGGCCAGGACCCTGTGTGGGCGATCGTCCCCAACCCGACGCGAGACGAAGACTACCTCAACGGCGCATCGATCTTTGCTTCATCTTGTATGAACTGGACGCTGAACGATTACGACGGTTCGACCAGCAGCATGGAGATGGATAAGCTGGTGCAGAAGGTGACGATCAATGGCGGAACCTTCCGAGGGTTTAGCTGCCAGTCGTCGTCGATCGCCATGCTGGAAGTGATCGACGCTAACATAACGACATTCATTTCCGGGACTCCGAGAAACGCCAGGTTCATCAGAAGCACTATACCTGACGATGCATTCTTCTTCGGCCCCACATCCTACGGGGCGTGTGAATCTGTCTACGCGGAGGACTGCGAGTTTAAGGGTCCTTTCCGCAATAACACTGCGGTTTACGGTCCCGGCAATGGATCGGTCGATGGCCCCTCTGAGCAGTATACCATGGCTGGCGGTATCATCCGCCGTCTGAAGAATGAGGGGAACCAAGACGCCCCGCAATGGGGGATTCCGCTTAGTGCCGCCGGGTCTGGTTATTGCTATTGGCGAGGGAAGTACCGGTCCCAAAAGGTGGTCAAGATACTCTCGGTCTATGACGACGCGACCCACTATTATCTGCAGACAGACGAGCCGGATGGGTTCCCGACAGATACTCCGAGGGACAACGACGGCAATCTGGGAATCGGGACAGTGCCGTGTCCGCACTTGACCTTTATCCGATGCAGGGGGAACGAGGCCGCAGAGGCTTTCTCGAATGCTCCTCCCAACACGCCGCTCGGAAATTTCTGGAAGCTCCCCTACTCCGGGAACATCAGCAATACGCACGATGTCATCCCGATGATCGGCAAGCTGACTAGCTGCGTCATCGACGTGACGACCCCCTACACGGGGGCAGGTCCGTGTACTCTCACGCTATTTGGCAACGCCATTCGGATTCCGGGGCCTGCTATCGTTGACATCTCGGGGATGTGCTCGGTCAATCTCAAGGTGGCCGGCACTCGGACGTTCACGGCCGGCAGTGGCTGGACCGGTGGTCAGTCTGGGGATTCGCTCAGCGATCCCGGCCCCGTGTGGCTGGTCGAGAACGAGCAACAGCCAACAGCCACATCCGTGGCAGACAACTTCCCCACGGTCACGATCACGATCCAATCGGACTCCGGCATTGCCCCGCGGGATGCTCCGCCGCCCCCGCCCCCACCTCCGCCGCCTCCTCCTCCACCGCCTCCGCCTCCGCCTGTCCTCGGCCCAGCGTGCATGTGAGGAGCAAACATATGAGAAGGCCCAAAAAAATGGCAGCTATCAAGGTTGGGTCGTCGGTCCTTTGCATCGACGATTCCGGCTTCGCTCCGACGCATGGCGAGACGATGCCGGTGGCGCAACATACCTACACGGTTCGCCAAATTCTCACCTCGGGGGCGCAGAAGTGTTTCCGTCTGCGCGAGATCGTCAACGCGCCTGCGCTATATGCCCCCGAGGGTTCGCCGGCTGTCGAGTGTTCGTTCCGCGCGAACCGTTTCATACGGAAACCGTAGGAGGCTACCATGTCCATTGGAATGATTCTGCTCGTAATCCTCGTCATAATCCTTCTCGGCGGCTTCAGCGGCATCGGAGGTGGTCCGTTCTATGGGACCGGCCACTATGGCGGCGGTGGGATCGGGCTCGTCCTGGTGATCGTGCTGATCCTGGTCTTGCTCGGGAAGCTGTAGGACGGGTTCACACCCTCACGCAATGATGTAGAAATCCGACTATTGCGATTATCGAGAGAATGGCGAGCCCCTCGACAAGAACGAAAGCGGCGATCAAGTACAGCAGGTCCATCGTATCCTCCTATAGCCTGTCGTCATCTTCGGAGAACGCCAACATTCCGAGGACGACCACCATCACCGTCGTCAGTAGGACCACCAGCGATCCGTCCATGGCCTGTTCTCTTCCTGTTCACGATTCGCTATCATCTTGATCTCTCTATAATTTTCCGTTCTGGGACAGAACGGCGGACCATCGATGAATCAATTA
>Ga0193697_1000203_pt1 | contig 23868 bp, 18 predicted proteins | sample L3m2metaG_FD_145073 | JGI IMG/M metagenome (GOLD analysis project Ga0193697, IMG submission 145073) | Soil microbial communities from a riparian zone of the East river system, Colorado, United States - L3m2 | ecosystem: Environmental > Terrestrial > Soil > Riparian zone | place: USA: East River...
TCATTCGCCCGACGCTGGGTCTCAACACGAACTCGCGGCGGAACTATCTGATCACTGCGGTGTCGGCACTGAGCATTTCAGTGCTGCCTCTCAACCGCAAAGCGCCGACGATTGAGTCGACCGTTTCAGGCTGCACGTTCACATTCCCAGGCGGCATCACGTTCGTGCCTGAGACGGGGCACACCGACATCTACTACACCTTCGAGGAATGGTTCCCCGAGGTGCCGCGCAGCCAGATCAATCAGGACTGCAAAGCGGCGTCGGTGAATGTGCGCTTGCCTGGGTCGGGTAACGCTGGACTGGACTGGACCTTCCTTGGCCTTGACCAGACCAAAGCTGCGACGCGCTATTTTTCGGCACCGACGAATGAAACGACAACCGGCGTCATGGTGGCGGCTGGCGGTGCGCTGATCGTGAATGGCACGCGTCGCGGCACGGTCACCGATCTTTCATTCAATCTCGATGCTCGCGGTGCGGTGGCTGACCCGGTCGTCGGTGACGTGATCCGACCGGACGTGTTCACCGGGAAGCTGATGGCGAGCGGAAGCTTCACGGCCTACTATGACAGTGCAGACATTCCCGATCTTTACGATGATGAAGTCGAGACGAGTATCGTCTCTGCGCTGGCGGCAAGCAATGCAGACACGGCGGACTTCAATACGTTTTCGCTGCATAAGATCAAGCTCAATTCCAGTACGCCTGATGACGTTGAGACAGGGCTGAAGCGCACGTACAACTTCGTCGCGCTGTTCAACGATGTCGGCGGGCCGTTGCTGGCTGCAAACGCGACGACGATTGAGCTTCAGGACAGCGCGGTCGTTCCTTCGTAAACAAAACTCAGGAGAAGCATCATGGCAGATGGCGACAAGCTCACAGGCACATTCGTCGGTACGTTCTCGGGCACGTTCACGCCTGCGCCTGCGCCATCACCAGCGCCGTCTCCGACGCCACCATCGCCTGCACCTGGGCCGACACCGGCACCGCCTGCGGTGCAAGCCGAGAGCCCCAGCGGCACGACGCTGCCGCCTGCGCCTGCCATCTTCGATAGCCAAGGCGTGCGGTGGTCCGTGGCCAACGACAAGATTCGTCGCGACGGCGTTGATACCGTTTCGTCGAACGTGGCGCTGCTGCTTTATCACAGCGGCGTCGTCTATCAAAAGAACAACGCTGGTGGCTGGTGGAAGTGGCAAAACAATACGTGGGTCGATTCCTTCGATCCGCGCGTCTCGACATCAGCACCGCCGTCATCGCCAGCGCCATCGCCTGCACCTGGGCCGACACCGGCACCATCAGCGGATATCCCGCTAGTGCAGTCGCACAATAATATGCTCCAGATGGGCAAGGACGTCACGTACTGGCTCGAAGACAATATGTGGGGCACGGCCGGTATGACGCGCGGCACCTACACAGGCGTCACCGGCAACAAGTACGAATCGTCATTCGGGCGCGGTGCAACCGTTGGCCCGAATGGTGAAGTCGCGTGGCGTGTTGCTTGGAAAGTGCCGAAGGGATCATCCGAGGTCAAGGGCTATCACGCCGTGCTGTTTGGTGCAAAGCCTGGGTATCAATCGGATTGGAATAATCCAAGCGGCTTCGCTATCACGTTGCCTGATGGAAGCGTCTCAACCAAGGCACCATCTGGTGCGACGCCTGGGTCGTTCTTGCCGATACCCGCGAATGGTCGACTGCCGCCGATCTACTGTTCATTCGATTATCGGTATCCAACGGGACGCCCGCAAGGTTTGGGTCAACTGACCTTCGACATCTGGTTGCAGGATAGTCCGCAACAGATTCACGGCTTCAAGTGCCCACCGATCTCGCATGAGATCATGATCATCCTCGACAACTGGGGTGGCTATGGTGCGTATCCAACGGGGCGTAATCCGGGTTGGTACAGCCATGACGTGACGCTTGATGGTCATCTCTGGCACGTGTTCTTTGTGCGGCCGTTCGCTGGTGGCTGGGCGTTCATCTGTTTTGTGCCGTCTACCAAGATCGATCCCGGCACGCTGAACCTTGCCACGATCTTGAACCATCTCACGACGCGCACGGCCAAGGATGGCAAGCCATTCGCAACAGGCAACGAGCATCTCGTCGATATCGAGTGCGGCGTCGAATCCGTCGAAGGCACGGGTGATGTGCAAGTGAGCAACTACAGAATATGGAAGTGATATGGAATTAGATCAAGTTCAGGAAGAGCCCAACACGCAGCGCGTTGCTGTTGCCTGGGATGAAGAGGGCGAGCCGACCGATGGCTTCATCATCGTCGGCAAAGACTCGGAAGAGTACCAGCGCACGTTGTCGGGTCAGCGGCAGAAGGCCATTCGTCGGCAGGCGGTCAAACGCACGCGCTTTGATCTCAAGAGCGAAGAAGGTGCGGAGCAGCTTGACGCTACGTTGCGGCAAAACGAGTTCGAGATTGCCGCTGCGGTAGTCGTCGGATGGTTTGGCTTTACGTCCAAGGGTCAACCAGCGCCATTCGTCAAGGAACGTGTGACGCAGATACTTGCCGTCAAACCAAGTTGGAAGGATCGCATCCTTGCAGCACTCGAGGATGAGGCGGGTTTTTTGAAGCCATCACAGTCGACATCTGCTCATACGTCGAAGCCGGTGCTCGCGGTGGCAAAAGAGGTAAAGACGGCGTAGCGTTGATCGAGACGCTGCATGTTGTTGAAAGGATGACGGGTGTTGCTCCTGACGAACTCACTGAACTTCGCAGCCATGTGCTGCCTCCTGGGACTGACTATCTTTGGGAGTGGTTCATTCGTCTTAGCAGCACGCGCACACCGGGCTTTGGTGGCTTTGCAGCTATCTCAGAGGCAGAGTTGCGCGCCTTCTTTGCTAACCGAAACATTGAGCCGACGCCGTGGGAATTCGACACGCTCGTTCGTATGGATAAGGCTTTGCGCGATGCATCTGCTGACGACGAGAAGAAGCCTGCCGAAGAAGTCGAGGAGTAGTCTGTGGACATAACTACACTTGGCATCGGTCTTGACTCGCGTCAAGTTGACGACGGGAGAAGGGCGCTCGATGACTTTTCGAAGTCTGCTGAGAAAGCAGAGAAGGCCGCTGAAGGTGTTGGCAAAGGCGCGAAGAAGGGTGCCAGCGATGTAAAGAGTTTTGAAGATCAAATGACTGCGGCGTCGGTCAAGGGTGCTCTTTTTGCTGACGCTATTCAGAAGGGTGTGCAGATAGCAATTGATGCCGTCAAGCAACTTTATGCATTGATGTCAGAGGCGGGTGATTACGCAGACCTTGCCGATATGACAGGCGCATCTGCGGTCAACATTGCGAAGCTCCAGACGGCGGCAGATGTGGCCGGTATATCCATGCAAAGCATGGCAGGCCACATGAGTGCGATGACGCGGATACTCAAGGCGACCGATGAAGAAGGCGACAAAGCAGCGCGAGCGTTGGCGCGCATCAACATCAAGTACGAAGACTTCATAAAGCTGGACCCGGCAGAACGCGTTGCGGCGCTCGGTGTTGCAATGGGCAAGTACGCAGATGGCGTTGAAAAGACAGAGATATTGCAGGCTGTGGCTGGCCGAGGTGCTGCTGAACTAGGTAAGGCAATAAAGGTTCTCGCAGATGAGACAGCGTTCGCAACGCGACTCAATAATGAAATGATTCAGTCGGTCGATGGCTTGAATGACGCTAACGCTGAATTCACATCGAAGTCGCGACAATACATTCAAGCGATACTAGTTGGCACTGTACCTGCGACCGAGGCATTCAAGCTCGTGATTAAAGAGACGACTGCATCCATGTTTGGGATGGGCGATGCGGCTGATGCACTCGGTGCGAATCAAGGGGCGAACAGTTTTTCTGAAGCTGTCGGGCACGGGCTTGCTGGTGCAATCACTGCTTTTCAGTTGATCTACCGGGTTGTTGAAAGTGTCATCAATGCTGTAGTGTCGTTAATTAAAGTCATCATCGACTTGGGTACGATGGACTTTTCAGCGGCATACAAGACCGTAGAAGATTTGGGCGAGAAGATAAAATCTATTTGGTCCGAAGATTTTGCCGCGATCTCTTTTGGCAACACGCAAGGCTTCAAGGGAAGTTTTCAAAAGAAGCTCGATCTGATGTCCAAGGCTGCGCGAGAAGCAGCGGCAATGGCAGCGGGCGGTGAAGGTTCAGAAGAGGCGAAGGAAAGAATACGTCAGGGGCAAACCGACAAAGAAATAGCGGACGCCAAGAAGAAGGCAGATGAACTCGCAAAGATTGCGAAGAAGGCTGCCGAAGATGCAATCAAGCTAGCGCAAAAACAAGCCGATGATTTCGACAAGATCGTCGGCGGCGGCACTGCGAAGGCTGCTGGATACAACGATGACTTCATCGACTCGATGAAGATCATTAATGCCGAAAGCAAGAAGCGCAACTACACCGAAGAGCAGTACCGCACTATTGTTGATTCGCTGCTGAAGCAGCAACCGTTCTATGTGCAACAGCTCAAAGAGCAAGCTGAAGCGATGGAGAAGTACGTCGAGCTTGAGCAAAAGATGATCGACAAGGCGGCAACAGATGATGCCGCTACGCTAAAGGCATCAGCAGAAGCGGCGACGGCGGCAGAAACAGAACTCAAAAACTTCGGCAAGCTGAAGAGCGAGATTGCCGAGACGACGTTGCTGCGATTGAAAGATACGCTTGAGATGGTCAAGGCCGATCCGGTTAGCCGTGCCTTTTATCAGCAGCAAATTTCGGATCAACAAAGAGTCGTGAATGCGTTGAAGGGCACAGAGTTGCTTGAGGCGCATAAGAAGTTAGCGGATGAAGCGAAGAAGGAATACGACAAAGCCTGGGAGCAGGTCGGACAATCGTTTGCCGATCAACTCATGCAAGGCGGTCGCTCTGCATCCGACTACATCAAGAATCTATTCAGGACGATGATTCTTCGTCCGACAGTCATGGCCGCATTTTCTGGCGGCGGTAGCGGCGGCGGTGCTGGCGGTGGCGGCATCAACATGGGCAACGCGACAAGCATGTACGGGATGTACAACGCCTACAGCAGCGGCATGGGCTTGTCAGGGATGGCGGGCGGCGCAGGGGTCGGTGGCGCGGTGGGCAATATTGCGGCGGGCTACGCCGGGGCTACAGGCGGCGGCTTGGCGTTGTCAGGGGTGGGCGCGGCCGGACCCATCATGTCGACCAGCGGGGCGGCTGGCGCGGCCTTTGAGGGCTACATGGCCTCGACGGGCATCATGGCTGCGGAAGGCGGCACCCTGGCCGGTGCAGCCGGTGCCGGTGCAGCCGGTGGTGCCGGTGCGGGCGCGAGTGCTGCGCTCGCTGCGGTGCCGGTTGCCGGGTGGGTCGCGCTCGCGGCGATTGCCGCTTATGCAGCGTACAAGAAGTGGGGCAAGCACAAAGGCGGGCCAAAGGTCGAAGGCTCGTTCGGCTTGGATAGTGGCACGTTGATCGGCGCATACGGTAATCAGATGGACACCAACGCCGCACGTGCGGTGTCGGATTTGAACTCTCAGTATCGGCGCATGGCGACGTTGCTTGGATCGTCGAATCAGAATATGCAATTCGGCGTTGGCTACTCGATGGACCCGGCTGGCACAGCGCCGTCGATGGTGCACATTCGCAGCGAGGTCAGCGAGTCGGTGAACAGAGAAGCCGGACGCACACCGGAAGAATTGGCGAAGGCGTTGGCCGAAGGATCGGCAACGGTGATGGTCGAAGCGTTGCGCAACTCTGGCATGGAGCCGCAGATGCTTGCCTACTTTGACAAGATCACTGTGGGCATGACGGATCAAGCGAAGCTCGGGGCATTCGAGCAAGTCGCGGCTGTCGGACAATACTGGAAAGCAATGCAAGCGATGGGCGGCAACATGAAAGAGCTTCAGGGCATCTCGCTTGAAGCCGCAGTTGCGCTCGCAGAACTCTCCGGCGGTGTTGAACAGTTGTCGTCGAACATGTCGAGTTACATCGCCAACTACTACAGCGAGGCAGAGCAATTAAGCATCGGTTATCAGCAGTTGGCGAATCAACTTAACGCTGCTGGCTCGGGGTGGCAAGGATGGTCGGAAGAGATTCTTCGTTCCTATGACAAGGAATGGTTTCGCAAGCAAGTTGAAGCGATTGATCTCACGACAGAACTAGGGCAACGTCAATACGCGTCAATGCTTGCTGCAAGCGATGCCTTTGCCAAGCTCGACACAGCCGCGCGGTCAAGCACCGATTCGCTTGCTGGTCTGCAAGCGCACGTGCAGGCGATGGGTCTGAAGACATCCTACCTGGGCAAGATATCGGAAGACGCAGCGAAGAAGCTCGTCCTGCTTGCTGGCGGTGTCGATAGTTTGGCGTCCGGTGTTGCGACGTATCAAGAGAAGTTCTACACCGACAAAGAGCGCGAGTCTTTGGCTTATCAACAGATGGCCGTGCAACTCAATGAATCGGGTAGTGGGTGGACAGGCTTTTCAGAAGCAATTTTGCGTAGTTATACGCCTGCGCGTTTTCGTGAGATCGTTGAAGGTCTTAACCTCGAAGTCGAGGGGGACAGACAGCGTTATATTGCGCTGATGAAAGTTGCTGGCGCGTTCGCTGAACTCAAAGAGTCGACGGACGGTGCTATCAAGGCACAGGAAAGGTACGACAAAGCGTTTGATACTTTGCGCGATGCTTATGAGCGTCACAAGAGTACCTTGATCGAGACGCGTGACGCGATGAAGTCCGCCACGCAATCGTTCTTGGACTTCAATGCTTCGTTGAAGGTCGACGAGACCCTGACGACGCTCGATCCAAGTGCAAGGATGTGGGAGCTTCAGAATCAATACGGTTCGGCACGCAACAAAGCGGAGGCAGGTGGATACCAAGCTGAAGACGTATCGCGTATGCAAGAGGCTGCGCGGGCCTTGCTGCAAGGCGGCAGGGATTACTACGGCTCAGGCGAAGGCTACACCGAGTTGTTTAACCAGATCACGAAGGAAATGGAAGGCGCGGCGGCTGAGACAAAGATACGGCAGAACTATGCAGAGGCATCGTTGAAGAACCTCGAGTTGTCGGTCGGCTATCTCGTGAACATCGATAATCATCTCATTGATGTTTATACAGCCTTGACTCAGTTCCTGTCCGCGCGCACTGATCTTTATACGCTGGGCTATCCGCACGCCGAAGGTCTGTCGCGGGTTCCGTTCAACAATTATCCTGCGTTGCTTCACAAAGATGAATTGGTCTTGCCTGCACAGGAGTCGAACTTCGTTCGCGGTCTGCCGGACTTCTCAGGGGAGTTGCGTGCGCTGCGTCAAGAGGTCGCATCACTGCGCAAAGAGAATCGGCAGGATGCAGGCAACACTATCGGTGCGACGTTCACAGCGGCTGCGCAAGCAGCGCAAGTGCAAAGCGAAGCAACTATTCGGGCCGCGCGCCAGCGCGTCTATCAATCTCGTTCACGGCCTGTACTGGCCTAAAGGAGTTCACTCAAATGCCTACAGCAAACAAGTACAACGACTACGTCATTCAAAAGAATAAAGGCGTGCATAACTGGCAGTCGCATGTGTTCAAACTGTTCCTGTCTGCGACGTTGCCTGTTGCCACGCACACGATGCTTTCGCAAGCCGCGCAACTCGCTACGTCAGGCACCGGCTATACGGGCGGTGCTGGCGGCGGCGCAACCGTCACTGTGACCAACGCGGAAAATCCCGCAGGCACAATGGAGGTGAAAGGCGCGCAAGTTGTCATCACGGCGGCGGGCGCGGCGATTGGTCCGTTCCGCTACTACGGGCTATACAACGACACTGCGTCGGCTCCGGTCGATGCTCTTGTCATGTGGTGGGATCATGGCTCGAACGTGACCCTGAATGACGGTGACTCATTCACTGTGAAGTTCAGCAACGCATCCCCAGGCGTGATCTTCACCGACGCTTAAAGTCGTGGAAGCAACTTGCGTCGCGGCGGTGTTCATCGAGTCGCGCGCGCCGACGAGCGTCATCTATCGCAACGTTGAGAACGGCGTTAGATGGCGCATCGACGGCGTGTGCTGTCAGTGCGGTGAATGCTGGGCAGGGATGACGAATCCCAAGCCGGTACTCGATTGCCCGGTCATGCCCACGATCAGCAAGTTCCCTAGCTGCACGCTGAGCGGCGAGTATCTCTAATGGCACTCACGTTCAAACTCTTCTTCGGTGACGGTGTACCTGTAGCGCCACCGACAGGCGGGTCGAAGCACCCGAACCTGCCGCGTGCTGCGCCTGCTAAATACTTTGAAGCCGCAGCCGCCAGTGTTGAGAAAGCCATCACGACAACGGCTAAGGGCGGCACGCAGGTTGTTATCACTGCGCCGAATGACACCGACGACGCAACGAAGGCGCAGTCATTCTATTTCTCCCGATTCAGTTCACCCTATCTTGCTGCGCAAACTATTCCGCAGCAGGAATTGACGGTCACATTCTGGGCCGGTCAGACGAGCGGTTCGGGGGCGACGCACGCTTGTCCTGTCATTTATATCTGGCGTCCAAATACGCAACAGGTTGTCGGCTATATCTGGGATGGCCGCAACAACCTGGGACCGACAGCGAACAAGAACGTCGAGTGGTTTGCTTCTGGCAACGTCGTCAATGAGTTCGACTTCTTCTCGCTCAATGCAACGGCGACGACGGCGTTTACTGGTTTAACAGCAGCGAACTCGTTATCGAGTCCTGTCACTTGCGAAAACGGCGACGTGCTTGTCGTCGAGATGTGGGGCAATGTCTATCCATATCAGGATATGTCCGGCGCGTGCCCACGCTCTATCGGCATCAATACAGTTAGCTCGTGGATCAACTTCACGAATGCGCTGACGTGGGGCACAGCGGCACCTACTGGCGCGCAGACGATTAGCGTCGCGGACCCGTTGACCTATCCGCCGATGGGAATGGGCGCGGCGACAGACGTCGCTGTGCTCAGTAGCGTTGCGTCAGGCTTGCTCTTCTCGCCAATGCTCGGTGCCGATGCGACATCGACCGTGGGGCGTGCGCCGGTGTTGACCAGTAGCGTCGCGAATGCGGCCAGCTATTCGTACACGCCGTCAACGAACACGACGGCGACGGTGCTGAGGATCACCAACAGCGTCCCATCGCCTGCGGCAACGTATGCGGCGTCGGTGAAGAGCGCATCGGACAACATCGAGATCAGGGCTGGACCGCTGAACTTTGCCCCGATGGTGATGGGCGACGCGACATCGACAATTCAGATCGGTGTTGTCAATATCTCAAGCATCGCGTCGGCTGCATCCTATTCGGTATCGACGACAACACCGACAACGGATGTTTTTCAAGCGTACAGCGTACCGACCCCAGCGGCATCTTATGCGACGGCTGCGGCTAATGCGACATCATCGGTAACGCGTGTCTACGCAAGCATTGCGGATGCGGCCAGCTTCGCAACGCAGACCGGTTCCTTCCCTGCAACGTCGAGCGTAAACGTCACCAGTGCTGCGTCGCTGGCGACGTTTGCGTTATTAGCGGCATCAGGCGAGCCGTACTTCAGCGGCGTCACCACCTTCTATTGCATCGGTGATGCATCGAACATCACGATCACCGGCGGGCGATACGCGAACGTCACCTATCTGCCGCGCGGTCAGCATAAGGACGCAGCGAATGCCGGTATCGACGGTGTGCTGCATGATTGGTGGGGCGGCACCGGCAACGTCGTCAACCGCACGATCTCGTCATTTGCGAACACGACACCGCAGTCGTTCTACTTCGGCCGGTTCGTGTCGCGTCCACTCGCTGCGCAAACCATCCAGGCGCAGAATTGGAATTATGCAGCGATTGTTGGCGAGGGCACGACTGCATCAAAGACGTTCTTCGCGCCGGTCATGTATGTGTGGCGTCCGTCGACGGGCACGGTTGTCGGGCACATCTTTGATGGCTCGTATGTCGGCACGAATGAATGGCCCGCGACGCCTGCCACGGCAACGCGCAACATGGCCGGTGCAGCGGTCACGGTGCAAGACGGCGACATGCTGGTCGTCGAAGCCTGGGCAGTTGCTCAGCACACGACAGCCGCAGCGAACACGCAGACATGGCGGATCACGGACAAGACATCACCGATCTATTCGCAGTACAAAGTTCTGTACTTGCCGCACTCGCCGCTGTGGTTTACTTCGTTCATAGCGGGCACAGCGCCGAGTGCCGGAAAGAATGCGCCGTCGAACCTGCCGTTTGCGGTGACAGGCAGTGCGACGACAATCGCGAACGAGTATCTATGGTCGGAGGTTGCGCCTAACGACGTGACGCCACCGCAGACTGCGTTGAGTGTCGCTGCGAAGAACAACCTAGCTGCACCGCAGTCGTACTACATTGGCCGGTTCTCTTCGCTGCCGCTTGCAGCGCAAACGATTCCCGCGCAGGTCTGGGAATATGAAGTCTCTATCGGCGCGGGCAGCGTCAACTCGCATTCGTATTTCTGGCCGGTCATCTATGTGTATCGGCCATCGACGGGCACGGTCGTAAAACAGATATTTTCCGATCCAGCGGCGCAAGCTGGCATCGAGTGGCGTGCGCCGAATGATGATCCACGACTAGAGCAACGCTTCGCAGGCGCGTCGGCAAACGTTCTCGATAATGACATACTTGTCGTCGAGATCTGGGGCGCGGGTCAGCAGACGACAACAGGCGGGCTTTACTTGCAGCGCATGTGGATGAATGCGCGCAACTCGCGCATCGTCTCGCCGTACAAACTGCAATACTACACCGGGCTGAAGCAGACGATCACGTCGACGGCAGATCCGGCAACCTACGATCTTGCTGAAGCCGATGCGACCAGCGCCTACACGCTCGGGCGCGTCGACGTGCCATCGGAAGCGTCGCCAGCGACGTACGCCCAGGCGGCAACGGCAACGACGGCGTCGAGCGTCCAGGCCTTCAGCGTCGCCCAGGCGCTGACCTACCCGCTGATGGGGCTGGCTGCGGCCACGTCGACCATTGCTGGGCTTAGCAACGCAGGCGCGGGCTCGTGGGCGCTTGGCGGGGCACTAGGCTATGGCAGCATTGGCAGGGTCTCGAACGGCCAGCCTGGGGCATTCTCGCAAGGCGTTTCCCAGGCCAGCGCCGGTGTTGCCACGACTGCCGCGCTTGCCAGCTATGCCTATAGCCCGACAGCAACGACGACCGTCTCGATTGGCCGCATCATCCCATCGACGGCGAATGCGGCCGGTTATGCATACACACCGGCGACGGTCACCGCCGATTTTGTTGCGCTCATTTCGTCGACCGTAGCGATTGGGTACAGCGGCAATTATGCGCCGACGACGAACACGATCTTTGTTCAGCCGATCTCGCAAGTGTCGGTTGCTTTGCCCGCGACCTATACAGTCGACGCAAAGAACACAACGGAATCGCTAGGGTTAGTCTATACGTCCGTTGCCTCGTCAACGTCGTTCAGTACAAACGCAGCGAGTGCATACGCTTATCAAGACCGCGTCGTTAGCACGTTGCCTGCTGCCTCCTATGGTTGGTCAGGCGCATCGGCATCGGCATCGCTAAGCAGAAGCTCTGTTGCGCTGAACGCAACGTACAGTTATTCACCGCAGAACACATTTGAAGGACAAGGGTTCGTCTACGCGTCCGATGCCTCGTCTGCATCGTTCAACCTTAACGCGATCAACGCCTATGCATATCAGGCACGCGTCACTAACGCGTTGCCCGCTTCCTATGGCTGGTCCGGCGCAGCGACGTCGCTAAGCCGGACATCGATTGCGCTCAATGTCCTTTACGACTTCTCGCCGCAGTCGACGACGGTGGCGCTTGGCCGCATCATTCCGTCAAGCGCAGATTCGACATCGTTCCTTCTCCGATTGATCGATGCTTATGCGTCGCTCAATCTTGTTACCAATGCAGGCAGTCGCTCGTACGGGTGGTCGGGTGCATCGGCAACAAGTGGTCAGATTCGCGTCGTCGCTTCGGATGCAACTGGAGCGACCTACGGCTACACCGCAAAGGACGTGACGGCTGGCTTTACGCTGATCACGCCAAGTGATGCAGCGAAGGCAACCTACGCGTCGAATGCGCGCGATGCATACGGCTATGCGGATCGTTCGTCGGTTGCGTCGTCATTGCCGTTTGCCGGTGTTAGCCTGCCAGCAACGACGACAACCAGCTTCGCGCGGCTCTCGATGGCGCTGCCGGTGGAGTTCATTGTCTCCACGCCGACGACGACTTCGGTCATCAACACGCGGGTCATCAGCGACGCGTCGTCGTTTAGCTTCAAGACCACCGGGCAGGTGGCCGTCAGCGGTGCCAACACAAACTCGGTTGCCGCGAGCACGACGTACGCTGCGACGGTGACGGTTGGGACGACCGCCGTCCCGTCAAAGAATTCGATAGCGTCTGGGACAAGCTATTACGCGACGACGCCGGATGCATGGTCCGGCCGCGTCACGTTCTCCGTTGCGCTGTCGCGGACATTTAGCCTCTCAGCGCCGGACACGGTCTCGTACATCCCAGGCAAGCAGACATCGACAGCGCTGCCCGCAACCTATAGCCTATCCACGACGGCGCAGACTGCGCATCGCTATGGCTACGTCTCGCAAGCAGGCGCGGCACGGTATCTTCTGGAGTGCGTGCCTTGGCCTGCGTTTGACTTTGTCCCAAGCATCGTTAAGCCGCCGATAGTCTACCCGACGTACACGCCGCGAGCGCCGATTAGTGATGCGCAGTTTGCGACGTGGCTGGAAGACGAGCGCGCAGTTCGTGTCGTGTTGATCGAGACACGATGCGTAGAGCCGATCACCAGCAACACGGAGCTTGTCTACTTTGCGTCGTCCGGCTTCGTCACAAAGATTGAAGATGGCGCGTCTGTTTATTATTCACCGCTGATGCGCGGCGGGCTTGAGTTTGCACAAACCATCGACCTCAATTTAAGCGGCAATCAATCGTATGGTGATATCGAGCTAGACAATTCCACCGGCGACCTTGATTGGATGTTCGACCGCATTTGGCTGTACAAAGAATTCAAAGCCTATGTCGGTGATGCGTCTTGGCCGCGCAGGGACTTCAGGCAAATATTCGACGGCAATATTGAAGACGTTGACAGCAGCCAGCGCGACACCGTGAACGTGCGCTTGCGCGATAAGTTCTTCCGGCTCGACATACCATTGCACGAAGACAAAGTGGGCGGCACCACAACCAACGCTGATCGGCTCTTGCCGTTCTCGGTTGGTGAATGTCATAACGTCACGCCGGTGTTGACCGATCCGAAACAGCTCTATTACGCGTATCACAACCACGCAGCCGAAGGCGTGTTCGAGGTTCGCGATAACGGCATCCCTGTCGATTACATATTCATGACGGGTGCGCCGATGTCGTTCAAGTTGTCGAAGCAGCCGTATGGCCGGATCACTTGCAGCTTGCAGGGCGACAAACTTGGCGGCGGGCATCCTGGCACTGGCTACGTGAACACCGTGGCTCCTATCATCAGGCGTTTGATGATGGAGCACGGCACAGAGGCGGTGAACCGTTTCACGTCGGCAGATATTGATACCGACAACTTCACAGCATTTGATATTGCCAACAAATATCCGGTCGGCTTATATACGACAGAGCGTATGACTGTGCTCGAAGCATGTCAAACAATCGCTTCGTCGATTGGTGCGCGTCTGACGATGACTGCGCTTGGCAAGGCGCAACTCGTGAAGCTGCAACTGCCGCCATCAACGGAATCGAGAACACTTGTCTATAACGGCGACTTCACTTCTGGGACAGATGGTTGGTCCTATAGCGGCACCAATGGCGGCATCGTGCCTGATCCTGCTTTTCCATTTGCGACATCCATCAATCTTAACGGTGCTGGCGTTTGGAATATACCGGGTCAGTTTGTGTTCTTCTCGCATCAGGCCTCTGGCCCGACAAATCCAGCCTACTATTATGAGTACGCGAGTGCTCCAATTATCGTCGAGCCCGGTAAGCAATACACCGTGAGTGCATATACAGGCGCGCACAGATGCCGGGTTGAAGTTTGCTTCTGGGAATACACACAGAACGGCACGTTGCTTGGCTCGTCACCTTTGGCCGCTTCTGCGTCTAACGATGCACAGGGACAAGGCGGGCCTTATCCAACGGACTATAGTCTCTATACGCGAGTCACTGACACGGCAATAACGAGATCGAACACGTACTATATTCGCGTGATGCTGCGCAAGTGGGATACCAAACCCGGCAATGTTGATTCGTGGATGTTCGTGACGGGTGTGAAGGTCGAAAGCGCCAGCACCGCTGCCGCAGCGCCCATCGTCGTTACTGAGTCGGACATGGTATTGGGCTCGATGCATATCGCGGATCGTCTGCCATTGGTGCCCGGTGGCGTCCTGGGCTATTGCAAGAACTGGACGGTGCAAGAAGACACTGCACAGGGTGTCCCTGAAGATCATAAGTCGATGTATGCGCGGGAGTGGCTCACGATTGCCATCGACGAGCAACTTATGCGCTCGAAGTACGGCATACCGGGACAACCGGAACAAGAGAACTCGCTGTTGTTGGATAGACAGAGTGCTTTGACCGAATGCGGTCGTCGAGTGAATCTACGTTCTTCACAGCGGCATGTTTATGAGTTCGTTGGATTTGCTAATTTGATGTTCACGCCAGTGGGTGCGCCGATGACTGTCTTTCATCGTCGGTTTGGTTTGTCCGCAGGCAAGACGGGACAAGTCATTTCGGTCGCTGTAAACTGGCTGTCGTCCCAGGTCACAATAAAGGTGTTGATCTAATGTCGAACATAGTTAATGAGCGGGATAAGTTGATGCGCTTCGCACCGTTGCGCGTTGTTCCTGTGCAGCCTGTTCAAGAGAGCATTATTGCTGGCTACACAGGCATTAAAATGACTTCGGACGCAGGCACGTGGGGCGCTTCGAATCATCCCTTGTACCGCATTCAACCGGGCTCGACGGGTCTGGTGAGACAGACGCTATGGATTCAGTTCAGCGGCATCGCAACCAACACGCCTATAACTTGGCACGTCGGTAAAGTGAACACCGCGTGGAATTCAACGAAGCTGGATTACGATTTCATATCGTATGAAGAACAGCCAGTGTCAGAGCACGGCATCATCTTGACGCCGTCCGCTGATCCAAACGTCAGGACGATAGAGATGACCAGCTATCCGCGCAGCTTGCCGTTCCCAGGTAAATACCAAGTGTTGAATGGGTCGGTCTTTGCGACGTGCACGTGGGCAGCAAAAGAGTTCGTCGCCTGGGCACTAATCATTCAGCACTAGGATCATCATGAGCAATCTTCGTATCGTCTGGGACAACGCAATAGATCGTGCGACGATCATTGCTTCGAGCGAAGCAGGCGCTCTCGTCGCTGCGAACCTTCGCTCAAACCTCAAGGCCAAAGTGTGGCGTGCTGCCGATGTCAACGCCGGTGTTATTTCAACGTGGACGACTGCTGAACAAATTAGTTGCGTCGTCGCTGCGTTCAATAACTTCACAGCGCAAGCAACCATGCGCGCAGTTGGCTATACGCGTGAGACAGACCTCCAGCCTGCGTTCGACACCGGGCTTGTCGAGTGCGCTGCGGCTCCCGGTCTGGGGCAATTCCTGTGGGGCACACCGCTAGGCGAGAACTTCTACCAGCGCGGCGGCGCGTCGCTCTTCTCCTATGGCTACGGCGGTTACGGCGTGCTATGGATACCGGGCGCGCATGCGGTGCGCAAACTCGAAGTGCACTTCTACGATCTCAATAATCCAGATACCTATATTGAGGTCGGCCGCTTAATCGCAGGTGCGGTTTGGTCGCCAACGTACAACTTCAACTTTGGGCACAGCGTCACGTACGTAGACTCGAGCAAGAACAAGCGCACCGAAGCTGGCGACCTGCGCGGCGAGCGCGGCCCGAAGTGGCGGCGCATCGAGTTTGAACTTGGCAATATGAACTCGGAAGATCGTGCATCGCTGATGCGATTCATTCGATTGAACGGCACGACTGAACCGATGTTCGTGAGTCTGTTCCCTGAAGATGATGACACGTTGCTCGAGCAGAGTTATCAGCTATGGGGCAAGTTTGCCGAGAACGCGCAATTGTCTCAATCCAATTATGACCAATATGTCGCACGCGTTGCGATGGAGGAAGTGTGATGGCTACTTCACTACGCCCCTTCGACTATGGCAAGAAGGACTATATCGACCGGCTGAATGATCTGTACACGCAGGGCATGACGCGCGTGCGGACCAGCGCGCTCGACCCCGACGCACCGGGCACAGACGTGACGGCTAGCAGGCAGATGCGCCTGGGCGACAACGGCTGCTGCGCCGATGTCAGAGCGAGCAACGTGGTCTTCACGCTTCATGCGGAATGCTTGGTAGACGGGTTCTCGTTCGTCATCAACGTCGTGACAGGCTCAGCGTCCGTCAACGTTGCCGGTATTGGCTTCTTCACAGATTCCGGCGGTACTCCAACGTCGAAGTCGATCTCAGTTGGCAACGCTGCAATCATTTCGAGCGATGGCATCGGCTTCCGAATCTTTCGGATGACTGCGGTTTAAGGGCACATCATGCCGCGCATCTTTGCACAAAGAACGATCAGGCTTGCGCCGACCGGCATTCCGGTAAACGCACCGTCGGTTAACACGGTGCCAGTAGCGGCGCAGACAACGCCGCAAGGCACGGCGAAGCAATTCTCCGAGAGCGGCGGCAACGTCGTGAAGATTGCGGACGTCGATACGCCGATCATTACGACCACGGTTAGCTGCTCGGTCGGCACGGTCGAAGTGATCCCGAATCCAGCAACGTTCATCTCATATAACAACACGACGCGCGTCATTGTCTCTGGCTCGGTTGCCAATGTGAATCGCGCGCTGAACGGGATGTACTATCGCCCACCGCCTGCGACAGACGTGACGGCCGTTATTACGCTGCGCACTACGGACGGACTCAACGTCGACACTGACAGCTTCAACGTGACCGTTGGCATCGGGACGCCACCGCCCCCAACGCCGCAGCCGCCTGTCAATACTGTGACAAGTGCGAAGACGACAGCCTATCAAACGGCACTCAATCTGGCGAGCGCAAACATCAGCGTCTACGATGCCGACACGCCATCACTGACGACGACGCTGACGATGACAGGCGGTGCGTGCGGTGTGTCCGCTGCTGGCGGCGCTTCAGTGACCGGCAACAATACGGGGCTTGTCACGATCTCTGGCACGCAAGCGCAAATCAACGCAGCACTTGCAACGCTGGTCTATACACCAAGTGCAGGCTTCACGGGTGCCGGACAAATTGCAATGTCGACATCAGATGGTTCGCTAGTGGACTACGACACCATTGCAATCACTGTTCAGGCTCCTGTCGGTGCGCCGGTCAACACGGTGCCAGTGCAACGGTCAATGTCGATGAATGGCACGCAGACATTCTCCGTTGCTAATGGCTTTCCGATCTCTGTTGCCGATCCGAATTCAACGTCAGTGCAAGTCAACATGAGTTGCAATAACGGCAAGCTCAAGGCAGTCGTCACGGGCGCGGCTAACCTTGCTGATGGTTTTCCGCCGAAGATCAACTATGCGTTCTGGACTGCCTACGATACGACATCGCTCTTGAATGTGAGTCAGAATTTCAACGTCATTGGATTGTTCAACTTTCGCAACGGCGGCAATGGCCTGGGCGGCGGCGCAGCGTCATGGCCGTGGGGTGCCGGTACGCCTTCACCGGGCGACGTAGCATCAGTGGTTGCACGCGGGCAAAGAGTGGTCGTCATCATAGGTGGCTACGGGAATACGTTCTTTTATCAGACGCAGCAAGAGTCGGACGCCTTGCTCGCTTCGCTGACGCCATTCATCAACGGGCTCGGCGGCGCAGCGGCTATCTCCGGTGTTGAATTCAACAATTGGACAGGTGATCCTGTCGGTGATTACGCGACGCAGTTGATCTACATCGCAGGAAAGTTGAAGACGCAGTATGGCTCTAACTTCTCGATCTCTTTCCCGGTGAAGAATAACTCCACGGCTAACCGCAACCTGATGTTGGCGATGCACAATGCAGGCTGTCTGACGTGGGTGTCGCCGCAGTACACCGACAACGCTGCCTACAAGACGGCTGGCGTTCCGAAGGGTCAGATTGATACGTGGCTTGCTACGCCATTGCCTACGACAAAGGTGTTGATGGGACTCTCGTCTAATTACAACACGACGACGGACTCGCTGACGATAGCAGAGTGCACGCGTGAATGGGATGCGGCCTATGCTGCGAATCCTACGCTGCGCGGCGTAAGCTGCTATAACGCGCACCTCGATCTTACGGCAACCAGTCCTAATCAATTCGCAAATACGTTCAAGGCCAGATTCGACACCGCCATGCAGACCGGCGCGGGCATCACCGGCAATGATACGAACTCGCTTGCCATCTCTGGCACGCTTGCCCAGGTCAACGCTGCACTCGATGGCCTGACCTACAAGCCAAATAGCGCCTTCACTGGCGGCGACACGATCACTATCACAACGAGTGACGGCACCTTGTCAGATACCGACACAATTGGCGTGATGGTCATAAACGCGTGATGATGTGGGACGACATTCAACAATGGATACTCCGCTTCGCCGGTGTTGCAGGTGCGCTCGTGTCGATGCGATTCGTCAATGGTACGTTTTTTGAGCGCGTGCTGATGGTGATTGGTGGGGCGTTCTTTTCTTTCTACGCTACGGAGTGGGTTGCGCAATGGCTCGCGCTGCCGCAGGGGCTTACAGGCTTCCTCCTGGGCCTGTTCGGCATGTCCGTGCTTAGCCGGGTGTGGGAATGGGTGCAGTCGACAAACGCCGTGTCGGGCTTTCTGGACGCTTGGCTGCGCAAGCCGCCCCCGCCAACACCGCCAGCACCGCCAAAGGATGACAAGAAATGATCGACATCTCTTTCTTATCTTCGGCCTGCTGGTTCTTCGTCGGAGTCTCGTCCCTCGTTGCGAGCTTCGCTGGGTACGTGCGCAAGACCGTAATGGAATGCGTCGCGCTGGCCGGTGTTAGCCTGGGCGCGTTCTCGCGGTCCTACTATGTTTTCATCCGGCAAGAGACGGACCCTGATGCGTTATGGATATCCATTGCGCTCGCGATCTATTGCCTTGCCATGTGGTATAAACTTATGTGGGTCGTTCCGCATCGTCCAGACTACAAGCCGCCGAGAAAATCGCGCTATTACTGATGGCAGACATCACGCTCACGGACTATATCGTCAAGCGCAACGTGCGGGCGTTCCTGTGGGCACTTCGCTATGGCGAGGGCACGCAGGGCGAAGAGGGATATCGCACGCTATTCGGCGGAAAGCTGTTCCTGGGGGCCGATGGCATCTATAGCACGTTCGATGACTTTGCCGATCATCCCCGCACGCGCATCACGGTCACCCTAAAGAACGGCAAGCGGCTCACGTCGACTGCGGCCGGTGCCTACCAAATTCTCGAACGCACCTGGGACGGCGTCTGCAATCAATACGGCTTCTTGAACTTCGAACCGCCGACGCAAGACCTTGCCGCGATAGCCTTGATCGCTGGCCGCAAAGCACTCGAGGACATTGTCGAAGGCCGTATCCATATTGCGGTGTTGAAGTGCAACAAAGAATGGGCATCGCTTCCCGGCTCGCCCTATGGTCAGCCGGTCATTACGCTGGAGGAATTCAGGCGCGAGTATGAGGAGGCGGGCGGACTGTTTATGAACGAAGACACCGCACGCGATCCGCCGATGGTGCCGGTCGTGGCGCAGGCTAAACTACCGCACATCGCCAGCAAGACAACCGAGATCGCTCGCGGCAGCACGGACCTCGGCGTCGAATTCCAACAGGAGAAAGCTATGCCAATACCTGCCGTCGTCGCGGCGCTGTTGCCCAGCCTGATTCAGCTAGTGCCGCAGCTGACGAAGATATTTGGATCGGGCTCTGAAGTCTCGCAGCGCAATATAGCAGCGGCCGAAGCCGTGTTCACTGTTGCCAAAGATGCCATCGGCGCAAAGAACGAACAAGAGGTGATCGAAGCTATAAAGGCCGACCCCGTCCAGGCGACGGCGGTGAAGACGGCCATCGAGAAGAACTACCTCCAGATTCAAGAGGCTGGCGGCGGCGGTATAGCGGCGGCACGCGACTATAGTATTGCCGTTGCACAGATGCGGACACCGGAAGGCCAGCCGCTATCGCTTTTGACGCAGCCCGCGTTCGTCATCTCCGTCGTCATGCTCGGGCTGGTCGTCATGATGGTGCTGGTCGTCCTTTTCCCTTGGGAAATATTCAGGGCGAACGGCGGACAAATTTACACCGATGAAGTACGATTGATCGTGGTGACGGCTATCATTGGTTCCCTTTCGACCATCGGGGCCTTTTGGCTCGGGTCGTCCTTTGCAAGTCGACAGCCACCTCCCGCGCTTGGCACGCGCTCACGTTCAACTGACCTTTAAGGAGATCACATGAAACTCGAATGCACGCAAGCGTCCACCGGCGTATGGTCCTGGCGCTTCAAGAGCGATAACGGCGAGACCACCATCGCTGAAGGCGTGAAGTTCTTTGAGTCGAAGGCCGAAGCGCAGAAGGCAGTCGGCGCGTTCGCCGCAAGCGTTGGCATCAAGGCAAACGCCATCAGCTATGTCCCTCTCAACCCGGAGAAAGAAGAAGAGGAAAAGTAGGCGTCATGGCATGAGCCTGGGCAGGCGTTCGATAAGGGCTAGTGGTAGGGTGGCAGGCATGCGCGGGCCGCAGCGCCACGTGGCCATCTGGCCCAGGCTGGCGGCGCTGGCGACGGCTAGGTCGGCCATCTGCTCGGGCGTCAGGGGCCGCAGGTCAACAAGCCACGTTCCCTGGCGGTTGCCGATCAGGCACCAGCATAGGCCACCGGCCCAGACGCGGCGCGAGGCGTAGATGATCTGGGACCGGCGCATGCCGTGGGCCAGCCCTAGCACCTGGGACGTGTCGCGCACCGGCGCGGTGTCGCTGAACTTCAATTCGATCCCACCTTGGATACCGTCGATGCAATAGTCGACGTCCGGCGTGCCATCGCTGACGATATTCTCGATGCGCTCCAGGTGGAACCGCAGGCCCATCGCCTGACAGTTGCGCACGAGGTTTGGCCGGATGCGATCCGACCAGAAGCCGACTTCATCCATCGGTCACTTAAGCATCGACCGTGGGTCGATTCCCGTGCCGTTGCAGTCGGTGCAGCCGCTTCCCATTCCTCCGCTACCCGTGCCGTTGCAGCTTTGGCAGTCTTCAGGCGATGGGACTGCGAGCAAAACTTTGCGCGCTCGTTCTAGCGTGCCTTGAATGAAGTCACCGCATAGCCCAGGCATCGCGGGCAGCGGTGTGTCTTCCGGCACTGCCTTGATCCACAATTGCATGTGTTCAGCAACCATCAGCAAGTCACGCATTGTTTGCCCATTCGGCTCTTCGGCATACACTTCATCGAGTGCCGTCGAATACTCGGTATAGTCGGTGTCGTCGAGGTTGTTGCGCAAGTAGTGGTCGATCTTGTCGTATGCGTCACTCATTTGCGTGCCTCTAGAATCTTGATTCGCTCTCGCATCAACTCCACTGTATGTGCAGCATGCAACGTGCGCTGCACAGCGTCAATGCTTGCACGATCACCGGAGATGCGATGCCCATCCCATGACAGTCCGCAGTCTTGCGGCCATTGGTCCGGTCCCTTCGCGCAGTATTCAACACCGACGATGCCATCCCAGGTCGCTTGTTCGTCATGTGTGGCAACGATTCTTCCGTCTTTGATGAACACCCAGACGGGCGGATAGATGATCTCAGTCATGTTGATTCAAGTTCAAGTAGTGCATTTGCGCGAGACTCGGACGCTCTAGCTTCGGTGTGAAGCCTTCAAGCTTCATCACAAATAGCAACGGCAAGTTCGTCTCGAGTGCCCAGTACTCTCGCTTGTCCATCTTCATGCGGCACACGAGAACCTCAATGGCGTTGTACTTCCTGCCATCGGCCGTCTCGATCTTTTCCTTGGACCTGACGACCACGCGTTCACCGCGCTCTTCGTTCACGTGCCTGGGGATGTCAATCGTCCCAAGCATCCGATCAGTCTCAGTCGACCACAATTCATAGATCATTCGCAGTTCCCCCAGTTGGTACCGCGCGATTGCTCAGCGATCACCGGCACGGATAATTCAAAGCTCGTTTCCATGATGTGTTTTACCTCCTTGGTTGCTTCCTGATGCGCCTTGCTGGCGGCGTTGGCGCTGTGACCAAGTTCATCATGCACCGTCAGCTTCGGCACGCCGATGACCTTGGTTGCTCCGCTGCGATGAATCTGCCGCATGGCTTCCTTCATCAGGTCTGCCGCGCTGCCTTGCAGCAGACCGTTCAAGGCTTTGTGCGTATAGGCGCGGCGTACCTTCGGTCCCCATTCGGCCACCGCGTCGTCATAGCGCATCGCCTTGCTGCTGCCTGACTTCGACCAGTGCTTTTCAAATAGATCGAAGCGCACGCGACGGCCACCGAAGGTCGTGATATAGCCACGCTCGGCCGCGCGCTTCTGGGCGATGTTATAAGTCGCGCGAACGAATGGCACAGCATTATGATATTGCTCAATGATGTACTCAGCTTCGTCGCGCGATAGGCCCAGGTGCGCAATCAGCGCATCGATGCCCATCCCATAAACAAGCCCGAAGTTGATTCCCTTCACCGGCTTGCGCCATTGCTTGCGCAGCGTCTTTGTGCTGATGTCCCATCCCGCGAACGGCGCGACGAAGTCCAGCGTCATCTCATGGAAGTCCGTGGTCGGGTCTGTGCGATAGCGCTCGCGCACCGCGTCGCCGGTGTCACCGCGCGCATAGTGGGCAAGGAACCGGTACTCGATCTGCGACCAGTCATGCCGGACCCACTCTTCACCTTCCTCGGGAATGAACAGCGCGCGAATCTTTGGTCCCCAATACTCGTCGCGCGATGGAATGTTTTGCAGGTTTGGAAGCGACGAGGAAAAGCGGCCGGTGACCGCACCATTCTCGTCGCCTTTAAGCTGATGAAAGAGCGCGTACAAGCGACCGTTGATATGCTTGTCAAGCACGTAGGCGCGCACGAATGTGTTGCGGTACTTCTGAAGCTGGCGGCGGTGTCGCACTAGCTCGCCAGCCGGGTGCTGCACGCGCTCGAGCCATTCCTTGACGAACGATGGCTGGCCTGTGGCCGTCTTGGGATAGGCAACACCGGCCGCGTCAAATAGCGCAGCGAGATCGCCCTTGCTGATGTCCTTGTCCGGGTCGAGATTGTGCAGCACGCCACCGGACACCGCCTGCAAGCGGACGTCGGCCTCAAGGATGCCTGCGGTCAATTCGTCGTCCAGGCGCTTCGCGTATTCGATATCGACGCGCACGCCGTTCTGCCGCATCTCAATCATCATCGGGATCAGTTCGGTCTCTAGATCGAACAGGCCCATCATCAACTGCTGCTCTAGGATCGGCTTCTGCTTATCCCAGATGCGCAGCGGCAGGTCGACGTCGCCTTCGGCATAGGGACCGACCAAGCAAGGCGGTGCGTGCCAGATATGCGCGCGATAATTGTCGGCGTCGCCATACGCAAGCTCGATCCATTTGGCGAGGTCCGTCTTGACCTTCGTCTCGCCCAGGTACGACTCGCCCAGCGCGTCGAGGCTGTAGGTGAATCGATTGCTGTCGATCAACGCTTCCGCGTGCTGGACGTCGATGAATGGTCCCGTCACCTGCACGCCTTCGGACCATAGCGCGTCGACGTCGTAGGATAGATTCGCACCGACCTTGGCTTGGCCTTCGGTGCAAATGTTATCGCGCGCCCAGGCCAGCACGTGCGCCGGGTCGAGGTTTTGTTCCGGCGCGATCTCATGGCGCATCGGGAAGTACCAGCGCCCACCGTCCGGCGTGCCGACGCTCATGCCCACGATGTGCGCGCCCTCTTCACCGGCGCGGCGGAAGCCTGGGCCTTTCTCGACCAGCGCCGGG
>Ga0193697_1000204_pt1 | contig 23804 bp, 15 predicted proteins | sample L3m2metaG_FD_145073 | JGI IMG/M metagenome (GOLD analysis project Ga0193697, IMG submission 145073) | Soil microbial communities from a riparian zone of the East river system, Colorado, United States - L3m2 | ecosystem: Environmental > Terrestrial > Soil > Riparian zone | place: USA: East River...
TATTGGTTTCTACCGTCGCGGATTTTGGCAGCCAGGGCGAGAAACCTTCGCACCCGGAATTGCTCGATTGGCTCGCGACAGAGTTGGTCCACAGACATTGGTCGCGTAAGGAGCTGATTCGGCTCGTTGTTACGTCATCGACTTACCGACAATCCTCGGCGATGCGTGCAGACTTGCTGCAGCGCGACGCTCGAAACCGATTGCTCGCCCGTCAAAACCGTTTTCGGCTTAATGCGGAAAATGCGCGCGACCAATACCTGGCGGCCAGTGGATTGCTCGACGAATCGATTGGCGGTCCAAGCATCAAACCCGAAGACAAACGTCGCGGCATGTATTTGCAGATCAAGCGGGCACACATCGACTACATGCTGACGGCATTTGATGCTCCGACGACCGTTCAGTCCTGTCCCAAACGGGAGCGTTCCAACACGCCGCTCCAGGCGCTCACGCTCATGAACGATAAATTGTTCGTGCAATGCGCCCGCGAACTCGCCAAACGCGCCATGGCCCACGAAGAGAATCCGAGCAGTGGAATCCGCTATTTGTTTCAGCGATGCGTCTCGCGAGTGCCGACATCGGATGATGAGCGCGACCTGAAAAACCTGCTCGCCAAAGCGCGCGCTTACTACGCCGCGCACAAAGACGACGCAAAGAAACTCGCAGGCGCGGACATCTTGGGCGGCATTGATGCGGAAGAGGCCGCGGCCTGGGTCGTCGCTGCTCGCACGGTCTTGAATGTTGATGAAGTGATCACAAGGGAGTAAAAGAAACTATGGACCCGCTCCAGCACTACCGGCAATTAACCAGGCGTGAGTTCCTCACGACGGCGGCTGGGGGGATTGGCGGGCTCGCCCTGGCGTCGCTGCTCTCCAGGGAAGCGTTCGGTGCAGGCGCTCCGTCCGCGATTACCAATCCGCTCGCGGCTAAAGCGCCGCACTTCCCTGCCAAAGCGAAGAATTGCATTTTCTTTTTCCTTTCGGGTGGAACGAGCCAGGTCGATTTGTTTGATCCCAAGCCCAAGCTCAACGAAATGGCCGGCAAGCCGCTCCCGGAATCCGTTCTCAAGGGAATGCGCTTCGCGTTCATTCAGAAGGATTCTGCGCGCGTGATGGGCAGCCCGCGCACATTCAAGCAATACGGCCAGAGTGGGATGCACTTTTCGGATCTGCTGCCCGGCGTTGCGGCGCATGCCGACGATATTTGCATGGTGCGCTCGATGCACACCGAACCGTTCAATCATCATCCGGCAACGATCATGATGAACAGCGGCTTCGCGCGCATGGGTCGGCCAACGATCGGTTCGTGGCTCACGTATGGATTGGGCACAGGATGCTCTGACTTGCCTGGTTATGTTGTTCTTGAACCAGGCCCGGGCATTCGGGGCGGCGCAACGAATTGGTCCTGCGGCTTCATGCCCTCGACTTACGGCGGCGTGCTTTTCAATACCAAAGGCGACCCAGTCAAGAGCCTCAGTAACCCCGATGGCCTTTCGCCCGAGCTGCAGCGGCTCTCGCTTGATACGATGGCCCAGCTCAACGAGCGGCGATTCAAGCACATCAAAGATCCGGAAATTCAAAGCCGGATTGCTTCGTATGAACTGGCGTTTCGAATGCAGAGCGCCGCGCCGGAACTGATCGATCTCACTAAGGAAAAGCCTGAGACCCTCGAAATCTATGGCGTAAACCGCAAAGACGATTTGCAGAAGCGGTTTTCGACGAGCTGCCTGTTCGCGCGACGGATGGTCGAGCGCGGAGTCCGTTTCGTGAACATATATATGGACGGTTGGGACCACCACGGCGGGATCAACGACGGTTTGAAGAATAACTGCGCTGTGGTTGATCAGCCCATCGCGGCGCTGCTTGGCGATTTAAAGCAACGCGGGCTGCTCAATAGTACGCTGGTGGTCTGGGGAACCGAATTCGGCCGCACGCCGCTCGGTGACAACCGCATCGGGATGAGCGCAGTAACTGGCCGGGATCACCAGCCTACTGCCTTTTCTCTCTGGATGGCAGGCGGCGGCATCAAAGGCGGGACCATCTATGGTGAAACTGACGACCTCGGCATGACGGTCGCCAAAGATCCTGTTCACATTAACGATTTTCACGCGACACTCTTGCATCTCTTTGGCCTGAATCATGAAGCACTTACCTACCGTTTCGAGGGGCGCGATTACCGCCTCACCGATGTCGCCGGCAAAGTGATTCATGGCTGGATAGCTTAGGCCGAGTTCCTTTTCTCCCGCAGGGTCGAATTTGCCTACCCAACTTCTTTAGGTTGAGACGCTCCCATCCGATGTACTGGCGTAGGAATTATATAATGTGAACAGCACGCCGGGGTTTGAACTGGTTTTCCCGCGCGAATATCTTCGCGCTGCGCTCGTGGTGTCTCTTCTGAGCGTATGGGTACTTGTCGGCCTGTTCCATTACCTCAATCGCTACACCAAGCGCAGTTACTTCACCATCTGGACGGCCGCATGGCTTTTTTATGCCTTGTGGCTGACCCTCGGCATCACGACCAACAGCCCCAATCCGGCCTCGTTCGTGAATATTCTGCGACAATGGTGCGTCGGGATTTCGGCAATTTTTCTTCTTTGGGGCAGCCTGCATTTTTTGGAGATAGCCGCTCGCCAACTGCTCTTCGGACTGTTCATGGGTTTCCTTCTGGTTTGGAGCTATGTCAGTCCGCATTTTCTTCAGGACCCGTTGCTGATACAGCTTCCCATTTTTGTGCTGATCGGCATGGCAAGCATTTTCGCCGGTCTGAGCTTCTATCGCCTGCGCAAGCGGCGGCAATTTGTCGGTGTCGGGCTCCTGTTCTTCGGTTTCCTGCTTTGGGGCATTTACCTCGCAAGTTATCCGTTCTCGCAAAAATATGACAGCCTCATCAGCGCAGGCTTTCTGGTTTCGGCGGTGCTGCAGTTGTTCATCGCTGTCAGCATGATTGTGCTGGTGCTCGAAGAAGCCCGCTATAACAACGAGCAGGTGCTCAAACAAGTTCAATCAGTGAAGAGCGAGAAGGAGGCCCTCGAACTGAAAATTCTTTCGGCGGAGGAACAGTGCCGCAGCCTCTTCCACCAGGCGCGCATCAAGGATGAGCTCCAGCACGCCTATGATGAGTTGCGCCAGACCCAGCACTCCGTCGTTCAGCAGGAACGCTTGCGCGCGCTCGGCCAAATGGCCAGCGGCATTGCGCACGACATCAATAATGCGCTTTCTCCGGTGCTCGCTTTCTCGGAGTTGCTCCTGCAAAAGGAAGCCGGTCTCGGTGAAGAGTCACGCAAGAAGATCGAGCACATTCACACCGCGGGCGGAGACATCGCCAACATCGTCGCGCGCATGGGTGAATTCTATCGCCGTCGTGAAGACCAGAAACAATTGCGCCTCATCGATGTTAATCGCGTCGTCGAGCAGGTCATCGATCTCACCAGCCCGCGCTGGCAGGACATCCCGCTTGGTCAGGGGTTTGTTATCAAAATTGAGCGCGACTCCGAGCGGGACCTGCCGAAGCTTTACGCCAACGAAAGCGATCTGCGCGAGGCGCTGACCAATCTCGTTCTCAACTCCGTGGACGCCTTGCCATCCGGCGGTACGATTACGATTGTCACGCGTGCCGTCATACCGAAAGTCTCCGCCGCGAGCGCGGCCAGGCCAACGCACATCACCATCGAAGTGCGCGATACAGGCATCGGCATGAACGAAGAAACCCGGCAGCGGTGTCTCGAACCGTTCTTCTCCACGAAGCGTCTGCACGGCGGCGCTGGCCTGGGCCTGGCGATGGCCTATGGCATGGTTGAGCGTCACCAGGGCAAGATTCAGATCGAAAGCGCGCCCAATCGCGGCACTAGCATGCGCCTGGTCCTGCCTCTGCGCGCGCCGCCCCCGGCCAAGGCCGCCAAAGCAAGCCCTGCTCCCGCAGCCGTGGCGCAGCGGCGAATTCTTTGTATCGACGACGAGCCACTGTTGCGCGAACTTCTCAAGGAGATCCTGGAGTTTCAGCAGCATAAGGTCGAAATCGCTGACGGCGGCCAGGCAGGGTTGGATGCCTTCCAGGCGGCAAAACAGCGCGGCGAACCATTCGATGTAGTCATCACCGATCTCGGCATGCCGCACGTCGATGGCCGGCAGGTCGCGCAGGCTGTCAAAGCAGAGGCGCCCGCAACGCCCGTGATCCTGCTCACGGGGTGGGGAACAATGCTTAAAGAGGAAGGCAACGTGCCAGCGCAGGTCGACGCGGTCGTGGCAAAACCGCCCAAGCTCACGGACCTCGTTGAAGCCCTTGCCAAAGTGACCGAAAAGCGCGCCGTCGCATGAAAGCCGTGGCGCAAAAATTGCTCGGGTATCGCCGGCGCAATTATTGCCCATGAAACGGCGCATTCTTGTAGTCGATGACGAGTCGGAAATCCGGCAGTTGCTTTCCATTTACTTGCAAAAGCAGGGTTACGACGTTTCAACCGCCTCTAGTTCTTCCGAAACGCTTTCATGCCTCGCGGCCAATCCAATTGATATCGTGGTGCTGGATATCGGCCTCGCTCAGGAGGATGGCTTAAGATTGCTCGAAAATCTTAAGGCCTCGCATCCGAATGTCCGAGTGATCATGCTGACCGGCATGGGGTTCGTAGAAGATTTGCTCCAGGAGGCTCACGACAAAGGAGCCGATGGTTACGTCAGCAAGGTTCTTCCCCTGGATGAACTGTTGATTGCCATCGAACGCACTTCTCAAGGCGGACCTACCCCTCAACTGACCGCCTAGCGAACTCAACCGCATGGTGCGGACCTAATTCTGGCTGGTGTGTCGAAGAACCTTCCCGGGACGCGCGCCGGTATGCCTGCCGCGATCAAGAACAACCTGGCCATTGACGATCACGTAATCGATGCCTTCGTTGTAATGAAAAGGATCTTCGTACGTTGACCGGTCGATTACCCGTTCAGGATCAAATATGGTGATGTCGCCGAACATCCCTTCGCGCAACAAGCCTCGATCACCCAGACCGAGTTTCACGGCGTTCAACGAAGTCATCTTCCGCACTGCCTCTTCCAGCCGCAGCAAGTTCTTTTCGCGGACGTAAACGCCGAGCACGCGCGGGAAGGTTCCGAAATTCCGCGGATGCGGGTAACCCCGGCGCAAGGGGCCTTCAATGGCATACGCCGAACCATCGGAGCCGATCGAACACCAGGGCTGCGTCAGCGCCAGGTTCATGTCCTTTTCAGTGTGATGCGCATAAACAGTGCTCACCGAGCCTTCGTTCTCGAGGAGGAAATCGAAAAAGACATCCAGCGGAGCGGGCGGCGGATTTTTGTCCTTCGACTTTGCCGCTATCACTTGATCCATCGTCTGGCCTTTGTATTTGTTTTTATCGCTGATCAACATGCGGCTCCAATCGCCGCCGACTGCCGTGTAATGGTTGTACCAGCCGGGCAATCCATTCTTTATGTCTCGTTTCATTTTCTCGCGCTCGGCCGGTTCACGAAGCCGTTCCAACATTCGAGTGCGGCCTCCTTCGTGCGCCCATGGCGGAATGATGCTGGAAAGATTGTTGTTCCCTCGCGTGTACGGATAAACATTCGCCTGCACGTTCACACCGCGCTTTCGCGCCTCCTCGATCAGCGCCACGACTTCATTCATCCGGCCCCAATACTTCTCGTCCGCAATCTTCAGATGCAGAATATCAGCGGGAATGCGCGCGCGTTCGGCAATTTCAATCACCTCTTTGATGGAATCGAATACACCCAGGCCTTCGTTGCGCACATGCGTCGCATAAATCCCGCCATATTCGCGCACAGCTTCGCACAGTGCGATAATGTCGTCGGTCGTCGCCAGTGAACCAGGCGGCATCATCACCTGGCTCGAAAGGCCAAACGCCCCATCGGCCATCGCCTCGCGGACAAGGGCTTTCATTTTGTCCAATTGCTCGGCAGTTGGCCGCTCGAATGATTGGCCCATCACGGCCTCCCACACGTTTCCAATGCCCACATAGGATGCGATGTTCACAGCAATTCGGGACTCCTCGACCGTTTTGAAATAATCGTCCAGCGTGATAATCATCGCCGTCCTGTTGCTCACCGCGACGCGGTGCGGCACGAGCTTGCCTTTCCACGGCCCGGCGGACGTGCCTTCGCCGAGCACTTCCGTAGTGACACCCTGGCGGATTTTGCTCTGCGCGTCGCCATCTTCGATGAGCACCCAATCGGAATGCGAATGCATGTCAATAAAACCGGGCGCCACCACCAACCCCTTCGCATCGATTTCTCGTTTGGCCGCGCCTGCTGGAACGCGCCCGATTGTCGCAATGCGCTCGCCACGTACTCCAACATCCCCGTAGAACCATGGATTGCCGGTGCCATCGACGATTCGCCCGTTGCGAATGACAACGTCGTACGGTGTCTGTGCCGGCGCGGCCAGGACCCCGAGGCCTAAGCTCAACAGAACGAAGCGAAACATAATGCGGCTCATGGCGGCGGCAACGCCTTGATGTGGGCTGCCACTGAAACGCCATTCACTTTGGCCTCTTCGCGCCCGTCGCTCATTTTTATGCCTTTGATGTCATACACGCGTCCCTCTGGCGAAATCGCCTTCACGCCATAAAGCGCTCCGGCAGGGCCGATCGCTTTGATGTGAATGATGCTGCCGGAACGCTTCACGCCTTTCACGTCCAGCTTCGTCCCTTCCGGCGTAAACGCCTTCACATCGAGAATCGACCCGTCGTCCCGAATCGCTTTAACAGGCGCATACTGGTCCTCGCTCACGAGGATCTTTACGGGCAGTTTCTTGTCGCCCACCAGCGCCTTGATATCCAGAAGGTGAAGGTTGTCATCGGTTTGAATTGCCTTGACCGGGTGAACCTTTCCTTCTTTGTCGATCGCTTTCACATCCAGCAAACGGCCTTCGGGATGGATTGCTTTGACATGCCAGATTTTCTCTTCCGCGGGACTCGCGGAAATCGCCCAAAAGAAACAACCGACGAGGCAGACACGCAGGAGCGGTGATACAGATGCTCTCATGCCGCGAGAATTGCAAAGCATCCGCTAATGATCAACGCCATAGCGTTTGCGAAAAAGATCGAAAGCTGCTTTGATCACTGAAGGCCTGATGCAATCGAGAATCGTAATTTTCGTCGTCCTGGCGTTGCTGGCGCGCTGCAGCAGTCTGGGCGCCCCGCTCACAAACGCTACCGTCGATTTCGAGCCGAACCTCCCCCTCATATTCCTCGACGCGAAGGAACAGATTGTCTCCGATCGCAAAGTGCCGTGCACGGTCAAACTCGTCTCGCCCGGCCAGACCAACACTGCCAGTCCCTTGACAGGCGTCGTGCGATTTCATGGGGCGACTTCGCAGGCTTACGAAAAGAAATCTTTTGGGCTGACGATTGATAAGCCAGTTGCCCTGGCCGGCTTGAGCGAAAGCGCTCATTACGTGCTGAATGCCGCTTTCGTCGATCGCTCGTTGATGCGGCACAAACTCTCCTACGATCTCTTTCGCTCGCTTTCGTCGCCCGGCAACAAGCGCTTCGCGGCAGCCAGCCGTTTTGTCGAAGTTTACTTCAACGGCAAATACCGCGGCGCTTACCTCCTTATGGAACGCGTCGACCGGCGCCTCCTCCAACTACATCCCTACAGCAGCAACGAGGTAAGCCACGCGGTCATTTACAAAGCCATCGACCATGCCGCCAACTTCGGACAGTCCGGCCACGCCGGGTACGAACAACGCGAACCCGATCCAGCCGCCGTGCCATACTGGCGGCCCCTGGATGAGTTCAATAAATTCGTCAGCTCCGCACCCGATGCACAATTCTTCGATCCGCAGACTGGAATCAGCTCGCGGCTCGATCTCGATAACGCGATTGATTTCCACCTGCTTGTCCTGCTGACGAGCAACATGGACGGCATCACCAAAAACTTCATTTTCACCCGCGACGCCACTGTGCCCACAAATCCACATCTCAAATTCTTCTTCGCTCCCTGGGACTACGACGCAACGTTTGGCCGAAACTGGGAGGCCAGCCGAGTTGCGCCCACGGCGTGGCTCTCCAACCACCTCTTCGATCGTTTGCTCGGTAATCCTGCGTACCGCGATCGCTTCGTCGCACGATGGAAAGAGCTTCGCGACAAGCAATTCTCCGTGAAGACAGTCCGGCAGATGATCGACGACAACGCAAAAACCCTCGGAGACGCTGCCCTCCGCAACGCCCAGCGATGGCGGGCGCAGGCCGCTTCGTTAGCCGACCGGCTTTCGTTCGAGGAGGACATCAAAGAGATGAAGGACTGGATTGCAGACCGCATCCAATGGCTTGATGGGGCGATTGCGAAGGTCCGCTAAACACGGACCGCAATCTTGCAACCGCCTACTAAGGCACGCTTTGGCAGTCAATCACTTGGCGCTGTGGTCTGAGTCGATGCTCTCTCGATTGGACGAACGCTGGAGCTGCGTCACGATTGCTTTCAGTTCTTCAAGTTCGCTCACACGCGCCTTAAGCGCCTGAATTTCTGAATCTTTCTCCCGCACCTGCACTTCGAGCTTTCGATTCAAACCCTGGATTGCCGCCAGCGCGACGCCATCGGCGTCAATGGTCGTGATACCGGTGTCACTTTCCCCAACGCCAAACGCTGCTTTGAAGTCCTGCGCCATGGGGCCGATATGACGGACACCTTTGGTCTGGGTCTTGTAATTCCATGTCGTCATCGGCAGCGCGGCGACTTTGTCGAGCACGTCTTGTGGATTTACGGGCTCAAAATTCTCCTTCGCGTTCCGATCACTCATTACCGCCCACGCGCCGCTCCCCGGGGCGAGAAAAACACCAATATTTGCCGCGCTGGATAGAAGCCGATATCCACCCGACGCTCGCATGGTGACGGAGTTGTCGTTAGTAGACGAGATGTTGCCAAGCGAATCCGACCAGACAAAGGATCCCAGATGACTGGCCCTCGCGATCGTGCCTGCGGCAAAGGCTCGATTTGTGGCGAAGTTCCCTTCCCCACCTGCGATCATGGCGTAAGGCGAGTTCGCCAGGACGTTATTGTTATAGCCACCAGCTATCGTCGCATACGACGAGTTAGTGCCGATACCATTAAATCTCCCGCCACCAATGAAGCTGTTGGTGCAAAACGCGGCGATAATATTGTCGCCTCCGCCGGCTACTGCGCTGACCGGGGAGTTAGTCCCGATACCATTATCCGCTCCTCCGCCGATAAAACTGTAATTGGAGTTCGTGCCGATATCGTTCAGATAGCCGCCGCCGATCGTGCTGTAGGCGGCGTTGGCGCCTATTTTGTTGATCCATCCTCCGCCAATCGTGCTGTTCGGCGAATTGGTGCTAATCTCGTTGATATGACCACCACCAATCGTCGCATTCAATGACCGCAGACCAATCGAATTTTGGTCTCCGCCACCGATCGAACTATATGAAGACGTCGTCGAAATCCCGTTCCCATTGCCTCCGGCGATCGCGCTGTAGATGGCAGATTGCCCAATGCGATTGCTTCGCCCGCCGCTAATGGTCCCAAAATCCGCCCCAACCACATTCGAAAACCCGCCCGATCCGCCACCAGCAATCGTCGCCGCGACCACGCCGGCCTCCACAAAGTTATTTGAAGAGCCTCCAATTACATTCACCGTTTCACCAAAGCTCGTCGGTTCCAGCCGAAGCGCTCGCCGGTTATTTACCCTCAACTCCAGGGGTCGATTATCAGTCGTGCCAACAAAATGCGTCGCTAACGTTCCGGCATTGCCGCTGGTCTTCCAGAATGCCGTCGAGTCCAGCCCATCCAGTAAATCTGCATTCAGCCCGCTCCCCGGGCCGTCATCATCCAGCAGTTCAGCGAGCACCACCCCATCCTGCAAATTGTCCAGACCGACCGCTCCGAACGCGAGTTTCTCGGTCGTGATCGATCCATTCGCCAGGTTCGTTGTCACAATTGCTCCTTCCGCCAACTTCCCGGCAGTTACCGACCCGTCTCCAAGTTTTGTGGCAGTGACGGCCCCGTCCATCAACTCCGCTGTTCCAATTGAACCTGCCCGCACACCCTCGGCAATCAAGCCAGGCATGTAGTCACCGAAGGAGTAAACCACCACGTTGGTGGCGCTCGTGTTGGGCACGGCAATCCGCTCACCGGGCAATATGGCCAGAGTCGGATTGAAGCCGCTGTTGAGATAGTATCCAGAACCGAAGACCGTCCCGATCTTTTCGCCATTCAACCGCATAACATTGAGGTTGGTTCCATCAAAATAATTTCCGATCAGGATGCGGTTTTCGTCTAAAGGCGTAATCGGAAGTCCGAAGTGCCCTGCTAGCGTTGGGGCGGGGTTCGTTAGCGTGCCCAAGAGTGTTCCAGACGAATTGAACAGATAAACCGCGCCCTCATCCACCTCTGTGAAATCAAGGTAGACGGCCCCCACCAGAAATCGGTCTGCCCCAAGGGCCTGCACTGGCACTCCGAACACCCCGGCCAGTTGCCCCACGGGATTCGTCAGTGTTCTGAAAAAGCTCCCGTTCGCGTTGTAAATATGTGCCAGTCCGGAATTCGTCACTCCGCCGCCATGCGCCAGCGGCGCGCCGATGACTATGCGTCCATCTCCGAGGACGGTGGCGGTGAGGCCGAAGGCATCGTCCGCTGCGGGAACCGGGTTTGTCAGCGTCGCCAGTACATTGCCGCCGAGGTTGAACAGGTATGCGCGAGCCACATTACTGAAGCCACTCACCCCATTGATAGTCGAAACCAGCAGCTTGTCCGTGCCAACTGCGGCAACCGTATAGCCAAACCAGTCTCCAGTTTGTGGCGCTGGGTTTGTAATCGTTGTCCTGGCTCCAGTGACGGTATCGAAGAGATACGCGACGCCGGCATTGGTCACAGAGCCGCTGGTGACGAGCGGCGCCCCAACCAGCAGTCGATTTGACCCGACCGCCGCGGCCCCGGCCCCGAAAGCGTCCTCCCTGCTTAGTGCCGGGCTCCGCAGCGTGCGCAAGAACGTGCCGCTTGCATCGAAAACGAACACCACACCATTGCTGGCTACATCCGAACCACCCACGAACAATTCATTGCCGATGCTCACCACAAATGTTCCAAAATCGCCGTCCGGCGTTTCGGGGTTCGTCAGGACCAGCGACGAGCGCGGCTGGTTGAAGTCCCTTGTTTGCAAAAGTTTATCCACCGTAATCGTTGCATCCGCGATCTTAATCCCCGTTACCGCGGCATCGCCCAACTTGCTCGTGCTCACCGCCGCGTCTCCCAGCTTGGGACCAGTGACGGAACCATCGGCCAGGCTCCCCGTGCTGATGCTCAAGGGCAGAATGTTTGCGGCCATCGCATAGCCGACCGATGCGATGGGTTGATCAGGCGTTAGCAGAGAGAAGCCGTTCACGCCATCGTTAAACCAGATGCGCAGGTGCGCGTCCGCATTTCTGAAAATGTCGGGCGGAATCGGGGTCATGTTCGCAAGCGTGGCGTCGCCCAACAGCACCGTGAACAATCCCTCTTGCACGGTCACACTTACGGCGGCTGACGGCTGACTGCCTCCAGTACTCGTGCCGTCATTGCTCCAGTATGTGCCATACACCAAACTCGATGTTGGCGCCCCGATTGTGACCGTGGGCGAAGTGTAACCGCTACCCGCATTATGCACGGTGATTGATGTCACCGATCCGCCAGACACGTTTGCCGACGCGGTCGCGCCGGAACCCGTAGGGTCACTAATCAACACGCCCGGCGCGGTGCTGTAGCCAAAGCCGCCGTCTGTGACAGTGATCGATGTGAGAAAACCGCTCGTAACAGTCGCGACGGCGGTCGCCTGGCGATTCAGATTCGTTCCTTTGCTCACGAGCGCGAATTTGAATTGGCCGACACCATTGAAATTCGTGCTGCTGACTTGCACGCGGCCCTGGTAACTCATCGTACGCGGAACTTCTGCCAGACCCAGGCAAAGAGTGGCGGAAAAAACAAGGAGTGATGCGACGAACTTATTCATACAATTCCTTTTCTGAGCCGGACCAGGTCGCGATGAAACCATAAGCTATCCCTTATGCGTTTCTGGCGTGATACTTGTCCGGGGTTCTTGAAGTTCTTCTAACAAAGCAGGCGGTCAAAGTCCAGCACGAATACATTGGTCGACCACTTTGTTGTGCCAAACCGTGAGGGCTGATTCACCACCCCCATCCGCGCTCGCTCTCATGTTTCATCTTCGCTTGTAAGCACCGCTCGACGTTAATTAATCTCACTATCATGACGAAAATGCTTTTGCTGATGTTGGCGCTCTCCGGTTTGTCCGTTTCTGCCGCCGACGCAGTGAAAGTCGCTCTCACAGTGCTCGGTGAAGGTGCCAAACCAATGCCCGCCCGGATTCACCTCAAGGACGCCGCAGGAAAACCGCAGCGCGCACCCGGTCGCCCTTTCTGGCGGGATCACTTCGTGTGCGACGGACGTGCGGACGTTGAAGTAGCCGCGGGAAGTTATACCTACGAAATCGAGCGTGGTCCCGAATGGAGTGCCGTCTCCGGGACTTTCACCACCGGACCCCACAACACGAACATCACCGCAACTCTCAAGCGCCTCGCCAATCTTGCGCAAGAGGGATGGTGGTCTGGAGAATTGCACGTCCATCGTCCTCTCGAGGATATGCCGTTGCTCATGCAGGCCGATGATTTGCGCGTGGCACACGCCATCACCTGGTGGAACGAGTCGAATCTTTGGAAGGACAGAGCATTGCCGTCAAATCCTGTGTCCCGGCTCGACGACAATCGGTTTTTCCATGTGTTCGCGGGCGAGGACGAGCGCGGCGGTGGAGCGTTGCTTTACCTCAATCTCGCTGTGCCTCTTGACATCACCGGCTCGAAGCGCGAATTCCCTTCGCCGATGAAGTTCCTGCGCGAAGCGCGCAAACAAGCCGGCGTTCACGTGGACATCGAAAAACCATTTTGGTGGGACACACCGCTGTGGTTGGCCAGTAGCATGGTTGATACGGTTGGCATCGCCAACAATCACCTCCATCGTGGCGGTGTGATGGGCAATGAAGCGTGGGGCCGGCCGCGTGATCTTGCGAAGTTTCCCGGGCCGCAGGGTAACGGCCGCTACACGCAGGACATTTACTATCACATCTTGAATTGTGGCCTTCGCGTCCCTCCGAGTGCGGGCAGTGCCAGCGGAGTCCTTCCCAACCCGGTTGGTTACAACCGCGTCTATGTTGAGTGCGGCAAAGAATTGACCTGGGAGAAATGGCACGAGGGATTGCGTGCGGGCCGCAGCTTCGTCTCGAACGGACCTTTGCTACGTTGCCGCGCCAATGGCGAATTCCCAGGGCATGTCTTTCGCACAGCAGCCCCTTTCCAACTCCGCTTTGACATCAAACTCGACTCACGGGAGCCGATCGCTTCGCTGGAGTTCGTGCGCAATGGAGATATCGAGCCGCTCAATGGGGGTAAACCCGTCACCATTTCCGAAAGTGGCTGGTTTCTGGTGCGCGCGATTGCCGACCCGACCAACACTTTCCGCTTCGCTTCGACGGCACCATGGTACATCGAGATCAAGGAAAGACCTACACAAGTCATTCATCGATCCGCTCAATTCTTCCTCGATTGGTCTCGCGAGCGAATCGCGACGTTAGAGAAAGCCTCAAACCTTACACCAGAACAACGGCTTGAGGTCCTTGCTCCCTGGCGCGAGGCTGAGAAATTTTGGCAGCAAAAACTCTGATATTTGCGTGAACCTCTCGCCCATTCCTGATAGGCTCGGACCGCATCATGACATACCGAGTCGTTTTTTGGTTTGTGCTCCTGACAACCACCCGCTGCTTTGCTCCGCCCGACCTCATCATTTGGGGCCAAACGCTCAATCCTAAAATCACGACGACGATGTTCAGCACCACCGCCTGCGAGGTTGTTGAAGGCTGTTCCGTCGCCGGCCCGCGGCGTGTTCTCGCGTTTGATACTGAGACGCGCAATATCGGCAATGCCGACCTCGTGCTCGGCAGTCCCATCAACAATCCACTCTTCGAATACGCGAGTTGCCATCAGCACTATCATTTTCGTGATTACGCTGATTATCAGTTGCAGGATGTGTCGGGACGCGCGGTTGCTCGTGGTCTCAAGGTCGGTTTCTGCCTCGAGGACATCACACGCTGGAATTCCAACGCGCTGCCCCTCGCCGTTTATAGCTGCGATTTTCAAGGCATCCAGGCCGGTTGGGCCGACATTTATGTTTCGTCGCTTCCTTGCCAATGGATTGACATCACCTCTCTACCGGGCGGGGTTTATAATTTGCGCGTAGAAGTTGATCCGGCCAATCGCATCGCTGAGTTGAACGAAACCAACAACACCGCAGCACAATTCGTGGTGCTTGACGATCCCTGCACCAGCGCTCCGGTAAACGACGCATTTGCAAGCGCACAGCTAGTTGAAGGCCGCATCGCGACAATCCTCGGCGGCAACTCCTGCGCGACGCGCGAGAACGGCGAACCCAGGCACAATAATACTGCTGCCACCAGGTCTATCTGGTATCGCTGGCTGCCCAACTACACCGGCGACGCCACGATCACCACCTTCGGCAGCACCTTCGACACAATTCTCGCGGTCTATCGTGGTTCAACACTCAGCTCACTCACGTCCGTTACCGCGAACGACGATGTCAGCCCGAGACTGCGCTGGAGCAGCGTTAACTTTCGCGTTACCAATGGCGTGCCGCAGTTCATTGCCGTCGACGGCTTCGGTGGAGCAGGGGGCGGCCTCGCGCTCAATATCAACCCCTCGGCCAACGACCGCTTCACGAATTGCCTAGCCATTTCCGGCCCGAGCGGAACCGCAACCGGCATAAATGTTGGCGCCACTACCGAAACACGTGAACCGGCCCATGGTCCCTATTCGGTTTGGTATTGCTGGACCGCTCCGACCAATGCCCCGTTTCGCTTCGATACACACGGGAGCAGCTTCGATACGCGACTCACCGCTTATCAGGGGACTGCTCTCAGCAACCTCACCGAAATCGCTGCGAACGATGACGCGCCCGGCCTGAAAACCAGCGCGCTCTTGCTCAACGCCGTCGCGGGCAACACATACTTCTTCACGATCACGAGTCCTTATCTCTTCGCGCCCGGTCCCGGTGAAGGACTGGTTTCGCTGACGTGGGAATCTGCCGTGAGTCCACACATCACTTCGATTATCCCTCAATCGGCTGACGCATATCGATTGTCGATTTCAGGACAGACGAACGACCAGTACATGGTCCAATTCTCGCCCGACCTTCGCACGTGGAATGATCGCGCTCGCATCACCAATTCCCTGGGCGTGGCCACGTACACCGATAATTCCTCTACCACGAGCGGATTCTACCGCGTCATTTTGTTGCCTTAACATACTGGGGCGCAACACACTCACCCGTGGGCGCAACAAGCCCATTTATCCCCGGGCACGCCGCGGCGAACAATGCTGGTCCTGAGGCACCGCACATTCAGATCCATATTTCGGCACTGGACGGTTAACGGCGTTATGATGATGGTCATCAAACCGTGAATACACGGCATAGTTGTTTGCAAATATGCAACGGAACAAAGTCTGCTCGTTCGCAGACACGGAAGGAGATCTATGAAAACTCTGAAATGGATTGCGTTGTTTGTCATCTCATCATTCATCGAAGTGCAAGGCGCGCCACTGGGCACTGCTTTCAATTACCAGGGCCGCCTTCTGGAGGGCGGCGCGCCGGCCACAGGCACCTATGATTTTCAATTCAATATTTTCGCCGCCTCGGCCGGCGGCGCCGCGTTGACAGCCATCCTCACCCGTGGTGATGTCGCCGTGAACAACGGCCTCTTTCTCGTCGAACTCGATTTCGGTGCCGCTCCCTTCGCGGGCGATGAACGATGGCTGGAGATCAGCGTCCGCCCCGGCGCGAGCGTCGGCGCGTACACGCTCTTAACGCCGCGCCAGCGCCTCAACGCCATTCCCTATTCCTTGTATTCCCTGAAAACGGCGTCCGTGCCGTGGTCCGGACTTACCGGTGTGCCCGCCTCGTTCGCCGACGGCATCGATAACAATACGACTTACACACCCGGCTCTGGTCTGACTCTGGCCGGCACCACTTTCTCGCTCGATACCGCAATGCTCGACGCCCGCTACTGGAAATTGCTTGGCAACGGCGGCACCGATCCCGCACTGAACTTTCTCGGCACCGTCGACAACGCGCCGCTGATCGTTCGCGTCAATAACACCCGAGCACTGCGCATAGAGCCGAACGGGGTCGACACACCCAACTTGATTGGCGGCTTCGCCGGTAACAGCGTGACTCCAGGCTTCGTCGGGGGCTTCATCGGCGGAGGTGGCCGTCCCTTTGAGGCAAACGGAATCCTTGGAGATTACGGGTCCGTTGGCGGTGGTCTCGGAAATGGCGCCTCCTCGTTTGCGCACGTCGGTGGTGGTGCGTTTCATACAGCCTCGGGTCTCGGCTCGTTTATTGGCGGCGGCGCAATGATCTCCGGCGGCGGCAGATTGACCGGTCTCAATTATGCCACTGCCGAGGCGAGCACAATCGGGGGCGGAGTCTCGAATAACGCCAGCGGTCAGTTTTCCAGTATCCTCGGTGGCCGGAGCAACGGCGCCTCGGGGATCGGCGCAGCAGTCGGCGGTGGACAAAGGAACTCAGCGATTGCGGATCATTCCACCGTGGGAGGCGGCACGCTCAATCGTGCTTTTGGAGCCGAAACGACAGTTGGCGGTGGCAGTGATAACGAGACTCGAGGCCGCGCCTCAACGATAAGCGGCGGGATTTCCAATCGCGCCACGGGTCTTCTGGACTCGATTGGCGGCGGGACCAACAACCTCGCCAACGGCACGAACACGGTTATTGGTGGCGGTGTTGGGAATGCAGCCACAGCCCTCAATTCAACTATCGGTGGAGGGGCTAACAACAGGGCGTTCGGGCTCGGCGCTTTCATCGGCGGCGGTGCGGGTAACCTCATCAGTAACACTTTTGGAGTAATCGGCGGCGGCACGAACAATTTAATTATCGGCCCGTCCTCGACAATCGGAGGCGGCCAAAACAACCAGGCCAGTGGCAATGGCGCGACCATCGCAGGTGGCGGTACGAACTCGACCGGAGGAGCCTTTTCCGCCGTTCCGGGTGGATCGCAGAACGTAGCTTCGGGCAATTACAGCTTCGCCGCCGGCCGGCGCGCCAGGGCCAACCATGCAGGTAGCTTTGTTTGGGCCGACTCCACAGATGCGGACTTTGCATCGACGGCAGCGAACCAGTTTTCCATTCGCGCCAATGGCGGCGTCGCGCTCCAGTCTTCGGGCACGGCGCTTGAAATTCGAAGCGGCTCCCTGAAAGTCACAGGCGCGGGCCTCGGGACCGGGACGCCTGTTTTCATTCACCGCGCCACGGGTGGCACGATCGTTGCCCCCGGCAATCTTTCGAAGATCGAGCATCCACTGTGCAATGGCGACCCAAACGCAATTCTGATCGTAACCCCGAACTGGAATCCGGGCGGCGGTGCCGGCGGAATAGATTTCAACCATCCGCTCGGAGTGTACTACGATAGCGTTGGCGCCCGTTGGCACATCTTCACCCAGGACGGTCTCGCGATGCCAGTCAACGCTGCCTTCAACGTTCTCGTAGTGAAACCCTGAACGAAGACCCATCATGAAACTCTCACTTCTCTGTGTGCTCATGATCGCCGGTATCGTCGCGGCCCATGCGCAAAGCTTTTCCATCGACTGGTTCACAATCGACGGCGGCTGCGGCACGAGCACCGGCGGCGTGTTCAGTGTTAGCGGCACCATCGGCCAGCATGACGCCGGTGTGATGAGCGGCGGTGTTTTCACATTGCAAGGCGGCTTTTGGACGGGCGCGATTGCCATTCAAACTCCCGGCGCGCCTTACCTCTACATCAGCAACTCGACTGCTGGCGTGGTCGTATATTGGGAACGTCCCGCTTCCGGGTTCGTCCTCGACCAGACTACGACACTGACACCACCGGCGTGGACTCCGGTTTCCTTGCCGTACGCCACGAATACTACACACATCTCGATCACAGTCCCTTCACCTATCGACCGCAGGTTCTACCGCTTGAGGCGCCCGTAGCACTCAACGAAAAACTGCAAACGATTTGACGCCGACGGCGCGCGTACTCATTCTTCGCGCACGTTATGCGGATTTTGGCGCGTTCGTTTCTCTGGCTGGCAGCTGCGGCAATTCATTCTTGCGCCGCAAGCGGCCCGATTGCGCTGCATCCGGACAATCCCCATTATTTTCTTTATAGCGACAAACCGACAGTGTTGATCACTTCCGGTGAGCATTACGGCGCTGTGTTGAACCTGGATTTCAATTACCGCAAGTATCTCGATACTTTGCAGAGAGATGGGTTGAATCTCACGCGGACTTTCACCGGCTCGTATGTCGAGCCGGCAGGCTCTTTCAACATCGCGAGCAACACGCTCGCGCCACTGGCCGGCGGTTTTATTTGTCCCTGGGCACGCAGCAGCACACCGGGCTACGCCAACGAGGGAAACAAATTCGATCTCCACAGGTGGGACCAGGGATATTTTCGCCGGTTACGGGACTTCGTCAGCCACGCCGAGAGTCGCGGGATCATCGTCGAAATAAATTTGTTCTGCCCGTTTTACGAGGAGGCACAGTGGAAACTCAGTCCGCAAAACGCGGAAAATAACGTCAACGGGATTGGCAAAGTCGCGCGCACGAACGTCTATACCCTCGACAAGAACGGCGGGTTGCTTGCCGTGCAGGAGGCAATGGTGAGGAAAATTGTCACTGAGTTGCGCAACTTCGATAATGTCTATTACGAAATCTGCAATGAGCCCTATTTCGGCGGTGTCACCATGGAATGGCAACATCGCATCGCCGATGTCATCACAGAGATTGAGCGATCATTCAGGTTTCGGCACCTGATTTCGCAGAACGTCGCGAACAACAAGGCGCTGGTCCGGACCCCGCATCCGCAAATCTCTATTTTCAATTTCCACTATGCCTCGCCACCGGACACCGTCGCGATGAATTACGGGCTCAAGAAAGTCATCGGCGATAACGAAACTGGTTTCGCAGGCACCAACAATTTTCCATATCGGCGCGAAGCGTGGGGATTCATCCTCGCTGGGGGCGGTCTGTTCAACAATCTGGATTACTCTTTCACCGTTGGCCACGAAGACGGAACATTCGTCTATCCGGAAAAGCAACCCGGCGGCGGGAACCCGGGTTTCCGAAAAGAAATGCGCGTCCTCAAAACTTTCATCCAGGATTTCAATTTCATTGCGATGAGTGCGGCGACCAATCTACTGCGCGGTTTGCCGCAGGAACTGTCTGGGCGAGTACTTGGCGAACCGGGAAAGGCTTACGCAGTTTACATTTGCCAGAGCGGCAAGAACGAGTGGCAAGAACAGTCGGCGACCATGGAGTTGGATGTGCCGCCGGGTAAATATCGGATCGAATGGATCAACACTCGCACCGGCAAAGGACAGGAGCGTGAGCGTCGCGACCATATTCGTGGGCGATTGCATTTGAGATCGCCTGAGTTCAGCGAAGATTTGGCCCTGAAGATCACGCGCTGAGCCGCCGATGATCCAGACCTACGACATTCATCAGAGTTATCAGCACAACTACGACCGCGGACCCGTCTTCCCGAGCCAGACAAAAGCCCTCCCGATCGGGCAAATGAAGACCTTCCTCGGTCTGGACGTGCGAAGCCGCCTCGGCATCAGCGCCGGATTGTTACTCAACAGCCGCTGGGTCCTGGGATATGCGCAACGCGGCTTCGATATTCTGACATACAAGACCGTGCGCTCGTCTTTTCGACCGTGCTATGACCCGCCCAATTGGGTCTTTGTCGAGCACGACGGAGGCAATGGCCCCGCCTACGCGACGGAGCGGGTCCCCGATGACTCGAGCAAGATCAGTTCCGCCGTTTGTTTCGGCATGCCCTCGATGGCGCCGCAAACCTGGCGCGAAGATGTGCGACGCGCCAAAGCTGCCCTGGGCCACGGAAAAATCCTGATCGTGTCAGTCGTCGCCACGCCGGACGATAAGGCGACAGTGAGCGCCGTCGCGGCCGATTTCGCGCAATGTGCCGAATGGGCCGCCGAGGCGGGAGCCGATGTAATCGAAGCCAATTTGTCGTGCCCGAATGTCTGCACGAAAGAAGGCAGCATTTACATGGATTCCCAGCAGAGTCGCACGATAGCGACGGCGATTCGTAAGTCGATCGGACAGAAACCGCTGCTGTTAAAGATCGGACATTTCCAGGACGCGGCAAAACTGCGAACGCTTTTGAAATTTGTGAACGGCATCGCGGAGGGCATCACCATGGTCAATGCGCTTAGCCGGCCCGTGCTCCATGCGAATGGCCGCCCGGTCTTTGGTGATTTGTTCGTCAAGGCGGGCGTGCTCGGTCGTGCGATTCACCCGACATGCGTCGAGAGCGTCAGGCGGGCGACGGAAATCATTCAGAGCGAAAACCTAAAACTCTCAGTCGTCGGCGTGGGCGGTGTTTCATCGGACAACGACGTGCGTGACTTTTTCGACGCCGGCGCGGCAGCAGTGTTGATGGGATCATCACCGATGTACATGCCGGATATCGCTGCCGATTTGAAATCGCGACATCCTGATTGGTGAACTCGCGATGGAGCGCGGGCAGCCCTGCCCGCTAAAGGCTTCGAAAGTCAAAGGTTCATTGCGGGCAAAGCTGCCCGCGCTCCTTGCTCATTCTTGCAACGTCACTAGCACTCTGCCGAACCGCTGCGAGGTTGGCCCGGGAACGGAGTCGCGCACGCGCACGCGCTCCCACGTGGTATTAATCGGAGTCACTGTGGGAGAAAGACCGTCAGCCCAGGAGCCTGGGAGATCAGCCGCAAATTCTGGCGTATACGTCAGACCCGCAGCGGCAAAATCCTTGCGCCGAAGAAATTCCACTTCCAGGACTCCGCCCGAATCGGCCAGATAATACGCAGCCGGCAAGCCGCGAGTGCCGGTGGCGGTCACGGGCGTCGCGTCGCGGACTCGCGGATTCATGTTATAGGCGAATTCGGCAGAATTAATCACGCCGTCGTGATCCGGGTCAGCCGACGGCGCGCCGTTCGTGCCCGTAAGAGCAAATGAATTGACCCATGCCGCATACGGGCTCAGCGGAATGGAGTTGTAGACGATCTCCAGCCTCGGGCGTTGCGTCTGGTCCGCGCTGGCTTCGCTCGATTTGAAGGTCCAGCCATTGCCCGTGCCGGTGCTCGAAGGTCGAATGAGCCAGCCGCGGTTCGGCGTGCCGTTGCGAAACAACTCGACATCAGCTGTCACATCGAAAATTGCCGGCGCACCATCGACTTCCGGCACAAGGGAAAATGTCGCGGTGCTTGCGGCTTCCGTATTATCGGTACTTACCCCGCCGTTAAGGCTGTTCCACGTTGCCGCATCAGTCCAATCAACGAGCATACGATGCAAACGGAATACATCGTCCGAATCATAGTCCGCTCCAGTGGGACTCAGCGGAGTGAAAATAATGAGCTTTGCAGATTGGATCGTTGCGTTCGTTGGAACCTGGCCCGCATTCGAGCCGAAGATCGAGTCGAATCGAATCAGCGCCTGGCCTACCTGATTGCCGGTGATCGTCGTTGACGTATCAAGATCGGCCGTGAGGTCCTCTAATGTCCCGTAAGCGGTCGCGGGATTCTCCTGCCAAATCTGCGTATCCTGTGCGCCCGCATACCCGGCGAGGCCCTGGCGGAATGTTTGGACGGTCACCGCTGGATCGTTCGTAAACGGACCAACGATAGAGCGCACTTGGGCGGCCGTGCCGGCATGTGCAAGTCCATACATGTCCTCGATCGTGCGCAGCAGATTGTGGAGCGTCCACGTGCCGGTTGTGGTCGTTGCGTTGCGAAGCCCCGCGCCGTAGAAAACAGTCGGGATCTGGTTGACGCTGTTGTAATCATCTTCATCCCAGGTCACGATCAGCAGACTGTTATTCGTCTTCGCCCATTCGGCGTAGGTGCTCAGGTTATCGCGCAGCCACGTATCTCCCTGCTGGCGCGAGCCATCGTGCATGTCGTGCATCTGGTTCGGTATGACAAAGGACACTGTCGGCAGTTGAGCGAAGTTCGTCGGAAAATCTATAAACGCTTTGTTGAGGCTTGGAGACAACTGATTGGCGGGAATCGGACTGACCTTTGCTACCCAATTCGCCCACGGGTTGTGTTTTCGGCGATAGTAAATGCCCGGATGTGTCGCCGAATGCGGATCGTAATCGGCCCAATCGCCTGCGCCGGCGGACTCAAGCTGTTCGCTGTATCCGGCAAACGTAAAACCGCCGGAAATCAGCTCTGCGCCCAGGTTTGGCGTTCTGAATGGATACGTGCTCGTCGCGTTCGTGGAAAAGTTCGGTGGCAGGTTGTCATCAATGACTCCCTGCGTGTCTCCGGAAAACAGGTGCAGATAATTTGGCTGGCTGGGGTGCTGCAAGGCAAAGATGGAGCCTAATCGCACGCCCGCATTTGCCAGCGAGGTGATATAGGGCGCATTTACTGTGTCCCCGATGATTTGCCCCGGGGTGCGGTTCTCCTCGACCACAATAACAACGTGATCGTAGCGATGCGGCGCCGCGACGAGACCGGGCAACATCGCCCCTCCCATCATGAGTCCGGCAAACACTCGGATCCGTAACAAGACCGTAACAAATCGATGGTTAAAATTATGGATCTTCACTCGTGATGATTGTTTGTTATGTTCGGAACTTGCGACGCCCACGCGTCCCGTCGTCCGTACCGCAGCGTTGCGGAACCGTGCAAAGTATAAGTGAAACGCTCTTAAACAACAAATGACAGTATTGTCATACCTGCACGTCCGCCTGGCTACTCGCCAGCCTGGCTGACCGGCAAATGCACCGTGACCGTCGTTTGAGAATTTGGCTGAGACGTGATCGAAATATCTCCGCCGTGCGCGCGCGCGATCCATTGCGCAATGCTCAGCCCAAGACCCGCGCCTTCATCGTGGTTCGCGTGCGCGGGATCGCCGCGGAAAAAGCGATCGAAAACACGCGGCAGTTTTTCAGGCGCGATTCCCGGCCCGCTATTGGTGATCGTCAGCTCTGCCGAACCGTTTTGGCGCCGCAGCCCCATTGTTACGTGCCCATCCGTTTCGTTGTACTTGATCGCATTGTCCGTAAGGTTCAGAAGCAGTTGCCGAAGCCGGTGGCGGTCCGCGCGAATGGCGATCTCGTCGCAGGCCGCGAGCTGCACTTTGACGCGGCGAGGCTCGGCCAGAATTTGGGCATCCACGAAACTGTCGCGAACCAGTTCATCCAGGCGCACTGGCTCAGAATTCAACGTGATCTGTCCCCGGTCGGCTTTGGCAAGAATGCTCAGGCCATCGACGATCTTCGTGAGGCGCTGAATTTCTTCGAGTTGATTTGCAAAAACTTCACGTTGGGCGGCTGTCCACGATTCATCACGCAAGGCCGACTCCAATTCCGCGCGCATCACGGTTAGGGGCGTCTTGAGTTCATGCGAGGCATGCAAAGTGAATTCGCGAACGCGCGCCACCGAATCCTCGAGCCGTTGAACCATGGCATTGAACACGGCGGTGAGCCGATCCAGTTCGTCGCCGTTCCCGGTGCAAGGCAGGCGTTCGTTCAAATGCTCGATCTCAATCCGTTCGGCAGCCTGCGTGAGACCGGAAATCGGGGCTAGCGATTTGCGCAGCAGCCACCAGCCTCCCGCCAGCAGCAGCAGTGTCGTCGGCGCGCCGTACCATAGAATAATTTCGCCGACTTCCTCCCACACCGGTTCGGCCTTTTCACCGCGCCTATGTAAGCGCTGTTGCTCGGCCACTTCGTAT
>Ga0193697_1000205_pt1 | contig 23681 bp, 13 predicted proteins | sample L3m2metaG_FD_145073 | JGI IMG/M metagenome (GOLD analysis project Ga0193697, IMG submission 145073) | Soil microbial communities from a riparian zone of the East river system, Colorado, United States - L3m2 | ecosystem: Environmental > Terrestrial > Soil > Riparian zone | place: USA: East River...
TTTGCATCTGAATGACAAAACCGAGCTTAAATTCGCTCCGAACACACGCCCAACGCTTTTCAAAAGCATTTCGCCACTCCACTTCAGCGATCCGCTCTACTACGGCTTCTTCGGTTCACACCAATACATCCTGATGTTCGATCGCACGGACGGCATCCGTTTCTCCCATTCGCCGAGTGGCGGCGGTCCTCCCTCGGCGACCGAGCCGGCGTGGGACTGGCAATTCATCATCCCCGAGTACGAAGTGGCTCACGAATACGGCTACCGCGCAAGAGTGGTCTATCGCGAACGCTGCTCCCGTGACGAAGTCCTCGAGGAATTCAAGAATTGGCGGGCGACGCTGAGAAAGTGACAAGGGGAGATCATCCGGAAACCGCGGCAGCCGTCGGCGCCTGACCCAGATCTCCTTGAGCTCGAACCGTCGCAGTCTAAAAATCCCAAACACACCTGTTAAAAGGTCCTTGTTGCGCCACGAAGAAATGGGCCTACGTTTGGTCGTGAAAGATTTGAAGAAAAAGAGAGCCAATGAGTCAGGAGAAAGGGCCACTCCCGCCAAGTGGAAACAGATTCGTGAGCGTGCAGGGGAGTTGGCCATGAATCATGGAAAACGGGCGCACCAAGCCGGCAAACAAGAAACGCGGCGCGCCAAACGAGAACTTCTCAACCTGCAAATTTCCTCCCCGAAACCTTGAGCGTATAATCCGGCTTGGATTGACCCCGCCGTGCGAAGTCATTATTGACGACTGAGAGGGGACGTCGCGGATTCTGTGGCTTCCTTGTTACGAACTGTCATTCAAACACCCAAGGCTTTTTGCGGCAAAGAAACAGCGGCGGTTCAACCGTTGGCTTCGTTCCAGCGCCCCATTTGTTCGTAAATCCCTCAAAGCCTCGCGCGTAATAATCCCAACCACAGCAACCGTACCGCTCCTGGTACGTAACGGACGACCGGAAGGATATTAAGTTTGACTGAAAGAAAGATGTTGCGAGCGCCTTTGAAAATAGTGACAGTCATTTTGCATCTCCCACATCGTGCGACAGCGTTTATCGACGTACGAGCCGTGAGAGATCAGGGACTAACAGATCAAGGAGTGATGGAATTGTCGTTCGAGTGACATCGAACCGAGAACCAATCAAAGAACACTTGCAACTTCGAAAGCCAGCTATGAATACCAACCCTCCATCAATTTGTCGCGACCGCGCGTCCTTTCTCCTCCTGACGACGATCTTGCTGTTGATCTTTGCCGGGCGCGCTCCTGTTTATTCCGCAACGCTTCCCACGGGCTTCACCGAGCAGGCGATTGGCGGCACCTGGAATGAAGCCGTCGGCCTGCTTTTCGAAGAGAACGGCCGAATGTACGTCTGGGAACGCGGTGGGCGCGTCTGGATTGTCGAGAACGGCGTCAAGTTATCTCAGCCATTGATCGACATCAGCGATGAAGTTGGTGGATGGCGCGATTTCGGATTGCTGGGTTTTACGCTCGATCCGAATTTTCGTCAGAACGGCTACATCTACCTTCTCTATGTCGTGGATCACCATCATCTCGTCAATTTTGGAACGCCCAATTACAACCCGACCGTCAACGAGTATTTCCGTGCCACCATCGGCCGAATCACGCGTTATACTGCGAACGCCGCGGACGGCTTTAGAAGTGTCGATCCCGCCAGCCGCCGAATTCTCCTGGGAGAGAGAATTGATACCGGTATTCCAATTCTCCACGAATCGCATGGCGTCGGTTCGCTGGTTGTCGGCACTGATGGTACATTGCTCGCCTCCTGCGGAGACGGCGCGAGTTATTCCTCCACAGACATTGGAAACGCTTCCGAGACCTATTATGCGGCCGGGTTGTCCGAAGGGATCATCAAACCTAAAGAAAACATCGGCGCGTATCGCTCGCAACTTCTCGATTCGCACAATGGAAAAGTTCTCCGCATCGATCGCACGACCGGCGATGGAATCCCGAGCAATCCGTTTTATGATCCCGCGAACCCGCGTTCGGCGCGGTCCCGCGTTTGGGCGTTGGGTTTGCGAAATCCCTGTCGCATGACGCTCAAGCCGGGCACCGGCAGTCACAATCCAGCCGATGCCAATCCCGGTGTGCTCTACATTGGCGACGTAGGCTGGAACACGTGGGAGGACCTCAACGTCTCCACCGGTCCGGGAAGAAATTTCGGTTGGCCCGCGTTCGAAGGTTTGGAGGTCAACTCCAGTTATTACAATGCCAACGTTGCCAACCAGGATGCGCTCAATCCGCTTTATGGTTCCGGCGGCTGCACGCAGCGTTACTTTTATTTTCGCGATCTGATCAAGCAGGACTCGCTGAATGCAGTCTCCTTTCCGAACCCTTGCAATCCGGCCATGCAGATACCCAGCACAATTCCGCGCTTCGTTCACACGCGGCCCGCGATCGATTGGAAGCACGGCACCGGTCCCTCTCGCACGGGCATCTACGACGGTAGCGGCAATGCTGCTGTCATCAACATCGGCGCCGCCGGCTCGCCGGTTTCCGGTCCGCAATTTCCCGGCAATTGCTCCATCGGGGGCGTGTGGTACACCAGCACCGATTTTCCCGTTCCCTATCAGAACACTTATTTCCATGCGGACTACGGCGCGACCTGGATTCGCAGCTTCTCCTTCGATCAGAACGACAAGCCAGTCAGTGTTCGCGATTTCGCGTCCAGCGGCGGTGGCATCGTTTTCGTCGCCGCCGACCCGGTGAATGGCGGACTCTATTACATTAGCTGGACCTCAGTGCTGCGGAAGATTTCGTATGTGCCGAGCGGAAATCAGCCGCCGAGGGCGGTCGCTTCGGCGGATAAAAATTACGGGCCAGGGCCGCTCACGGTCCAGTTCACCGGCAGCGCGTCGAGCGATCCCGAAGGGTTGCCATTGACCTACACCTGGAACTTCGGCGATGGAACTGCCAACAGCACCGCGGCCAATCCGCAACACACCTTTAATGCCACTCCCGGCGTCCCCACGAAATTTACGGTCACTCTTACGGTCCGGGATAACGCGGGCGCAACCGCGAGCACGACACTGATCATTTCCGTTAACAACACTCCACCCCTTGTTGCAATCACCAGTCCCGTTGATGGCGCCGAATACCCGCTCACTGGCGAGACGATTTACAATTTGACAGCCAACGTGACTGACGCTGAACACAGCGAAAACCAGCTTCTTTACGAGTGGCAAGTTATCCTTCACCACAACAACCACGAACATCCCGAGCCGACCGATACAAATCACGTAACGACCGCCGTCATCTCACCGGTCGGTTGCGACGGCAATATCTACTACTATCGAATCATTCTCACGGTGACCGATGCCGCGGGGCTTTCGGCTTCGGACGAAGTGGATCTCTATCCGAATTGCGGCAATCAACCGCCAATCGCCTCCTTTACTGCAAATCCCACCAACGGCAACCCTCCCCTCGTCGTATCGTTTGATGCACGCGCCACTCGGGATGCGGATGGTGATACTCTGACTTTGAGCTGGGATTTTGGGGATGGCTCAACGGGCTCGGGACTCACTCCCACGCATACCTATTCCGCGCCCGGAGTGTTTACCGTTACTCTCACAGCAACTGATCCGTCCAGCGCGACCGGCACCGCCACCGCAATCATCCGCGTCAACTCGCCGCCCACTGTTTCCGGAATCGCCAACCAAATCCGTGATGAAGACATTTCGGCTGGACCACTAGCCCTCACTGTTGGAGACGTCGAAACACCCGCTGCCAATTTGACCCTTTCCGGTACGTCCTCCAATCCGACAGTCGCCCCGAACGCAAACATTGTCTTCGGAGGCTCAGGCGCCAATCGAACGGTGAACGTCACTCCGGCGGCCAATCAATCGGGCAACACGATCATCACTGTCACCGTGAACGATGGTTCTGCGACGACGAGCACTTCATTCCTGCTCACAATCAATGCCGTCAATGATCTGCCGACGATTTCGAATATTCCCAATCAAACTACGCTGCAGAACACGCCGACACCTCCCGTCAATTTCACCGTTGGCGACATCGAGACAGCCGCGGACCTGCTGTCCGTCAGCGGCAGTTCCTCCAATCCAACTCTTGTGCCAAACGCCAGTATCACCTTCGGCGGTTCGGGAGCGAATCGAACTGTTACCGTTACGCCCGCTGCCAATCAGACAGGCACCGCAACAATCACTGTAACGGTCAATGACGGCTCGAGCACCGCGGGTGACACGTTCGTCCTCACGGTCAACGCGCCTCCGCCAGCTTTTGCCGCGGTGAAGATCAACTTCCAGCCTCCAGGGACGCCGGTGCCATCCGGCTATTTGCCCGATACGGGATCGATCTACGGCAATCGCGGCAATGGCTACACGTACGGCTGGGAACGAAACAATAAATTCTCCTTTGACCGGAACTCCGCGCTCTCGCCCGATCAACGATATGACACCTTGATCCAGATGCAGAAGGGTGGCACACGGTTCTGGGAAATTGCTGTGCCCAACGGCACCTACAACGTCCTTATTGTCGCTGGGCACACCGCCGCGTTCGACAGTATCTACAGGATCAATGTCGAAGGTATCCTCATCGTCAACGGCACTCCTTCGAGCGCGAACCGATGGGTTTCAGGCAATGGCATTGTGACCGTTACCGATGGCCGCCTCACCGTCAACAACGCCTCCGGCTCCGATAACAATAAAATCTGCTTCATCGAAATTGTGCCCCAGTAACTACTTGATCTGAATCGCTCAATTTAGATTCGCGTCCGATTTGACAGTTAGCTGTTGCTGAATCTAACTGTCGATTATGAAGATGTGCTGTGGGGTCGTGCTGCTCTGTTTTTTGTTCTCTTTGCGCAGTTCCGCCCTGGATTGGTATCGCTGGCGCGGCCCGGATTTGAACGGCATTTCGAAAGAAACCGGTTGGGCCACCGCCTGGCAGAAGGAGGGCCCGAAGCAGCTTTGGAAGGCGTCAGTCGGCCTCGGCTTTTCTTCCATGGTCGTGAGCCAGGGACGGATTTACACCCTGGGCAATAACGATGATCGCGATACGGTGTATTGCTTCGATGCGGCGAGCGGACAGGAGGTGTGGAAGCATTCGTACCACGAGCCGCTCGACGCACATTACTACGAAGGCGGCACGAGCAGCACGCCGACCGTTGATGGCGATACGGTTTTTACAATCAGCCGCAAAGGCAATTTGTTTTCGTTCGAGGCGTCGGGCGGAAAGGTGCGTTGGATCAAAAACATCGCGAAGGAATTCGATCTAACCGTTCCCGAATGGGGGTTTGCCGGCTCTCCGTTCATTCACGGCGAGTTGCTGATTCTCAATGCGGGCACCCATGGCATCGCATTGAAGAAAAAGACCGGAGAGATCGCATGGTCCACCGGGAAAGATGCGTGCGGTTATTCGACGCCGCTACCGTTCACGAGCCATGAGACGAAAGCTCTGGCGATATTTGGATCCAACACGATCGCTGCCGTTGAGATCGAGAACGGTAAAGTGGTCTGGACCTTTCCGTGGAAAACGCAATATGACATCAACGCGGCCGACCCGATCATCTCCGGCGACAAGATGTTTATCTCTTCGGGTTATCGTACGGGTGGAGCTCTGCTGAAATTCAACGGTGAACCGACAGTCCTTTGGAAGAGCCAAAACATGCACAACCAGCTCAATGCTTGCGTGCTGATCAACGGCTATCTCTATGGCCCAAGCGGACAAAGCGGTTACACTGGCGATTTGCGCTGCGTCGATTTCAACACAGGCGACGTGAAGTGGAAGGAGACTTCGGCCGGTTTGGGAGCGTTGATGGCCGCCGACGGCAAGCTGATCGTATTGAGCGAGAAAGGTGAGCTGATTATCGCCGAAGCCACGCCCAACGCGTTCAAACCCCTGGCGCGCGCCCAGGTCCTGGGCGGGAAATGCTGGACGACCCCCGTGATCTCAAACGGACGGATTTACTGTCGCAATTCGCAAGGCAACCTCGTGTGTGTTGATGTTTCAGGAAAGCAGGTTGCCACACTGCACTAACGGCGACAAAAGACGGATTTCATTCTTTATTCCTCATGAAGATTCGCAACGCAAGAATTAACGAACTCAATTAGTGCCTCAGGCTTTTTTCGGCGCATGGTTTAACGCTTCACGGCAGGCATCCGCGACAAGTCCGAGATGCTGCAGGAATTCCTCGCGCCTGTTTTCGGGCAGCACGCTCAAGACCTGCGCCTGAAGAGCAATCGCGATCTCGCGCGCCTCTGTGTATTTCTTTTTGCCCGCAGGCCGGAGCTTGAGCCGGTTCGCGCGGCGATCTTTTTCATGGGTCTTGCGCTCGATCAGCCCCGCGGCTTCCATGCGCTCGAGAAGCGATGCCACCGTATTGGGATCGCTGGAAATCAGGTGGGTCAGCTCGCGCTGAGTGATGCCGTCATGCTCCAGAAGGGTCCGCAGCACCGTAAATTGGTCCGGCGTGATCTCCAGATGGGCGATCCGGCGGCGGAAAGCCTGGTTGAGGCCATACCAGGCGCGGCGCAGCAGGGGCGGCAACCGGCGGCGTTCGGGGGAATCAATCGGCAATTCAGGTAGAATTATTTCTTTGACGTCGCTCACAACAAAATGAATGTTGTCGGGCGATAATACGTATAGGTATTATTCGAGTGCAACTCTGTTTGCGGGGTGTTGGCATCAGGGCGCAACCGGCAGGAGACGATCATGAAGATAAGATTTTTTGTCATTTTGTGCGCGGGATTGGCGGCTCAATGGGGCGCAACGGCCGCCACCGGGCCAGTGAAAGGCTGGCTGGGCTGGCGCGGACCAAACCAAAGCGGCATGTCGCTGGAAAAGGGGCTGCCAGATAAAATCGACGGCCAGCAGTCACTCTGGACGGCTAATTACCCCGGGCAATCAACCCCGGTCATTGCCAACGGCAAGCTCTACATCATGGGGTATCTTGGCGACGGAGCGGACTTGCAGGAAGGCGTCGCCTGCTTCGACGCCGAGACCGGGCAGAAGCTTTGGGACCGCCGCTATAACGATTTCCTGAGCGATACGATTTATCTTCGCTATTCGACCTCAAGTCCCACCGTCGATCCTGAAACCGGCAACGTCTATATGCAGGGAACGCAGGGCATTCTGGCCGCATTCAGCGCCGATGGCCGGCCACTTTGGCGTCACTCGATGATGGAAAAATTCGGGCGGCTGACGTTTCCAAACAGCCGCACTGCGTCTCCAATTATTGACGGTGACCTCGTGATTACGCGGGGCATCACCGCAAATTGGGGTGCACACGGTCCCGGTGGTGACCGCCTTTACGCATTCGATAAACTCACGGGCGAACCGGTGTGGGCATCCAGTCCTGGCGACCGGCCGCGCGACAATTCCTTTTCGCATCCGTACCTCGGATTCCTCGATGGCAAGCGCGTCCTCTACGCCGCCACAGGCGACGGCAGCGTGGTCTGCGTGAACGCGCGCACGGGCGATCCGCTCTGGCGCATTCCACTTTTCAAGGCGGGCATTAACGCGACCGTCCTCGTCCACAACAACGACAAAGTGATCGCCGTTTACGGCACGCCATATGAGCCGGGTCAAATGGTGGCGTTGAAAATTCCGCATGTCGTCCCGACGAATGCGGCGGCAGGTCCCGTGGTTGTCGAACGTGCCAAAGCCGAGTTGTGGGCGAACGAACTCTCGACATCGACCAGCTCTCCGATCCTGGTCGGCAACAGAATCTATGTGGTCAGCGAAAAAGGCGATCTGTGCGCGGTGGACGCAAACACTGGCAAGATCAATTGGCGGATGAAAATTGGGATCGAACAGCGGAATGCGTGTCCGCTGTTTGCCGATGGAAAACTTTACGTGCCGATGCTGGACGATCCGGCCGGCAAGGGCGAAGGAGCCAGCGAGGCCGGAACGAGGGGGGCGTTTTATGTCGTGCGACCAGGCGAAACTTCGGGAGAACAGTTGAGTCATACCGTACTTGATGGCCGCTGCTTCGGCACGCCTGCCGCCTACAATGGCAAAGTTTACGTGCAAACCACGCGCAAGCTCTATTGCTTTGGCAAAAAGGGAAACAATCCGGGCCTGCCGCCGGAGCCCGCGCCGGAGAAATGGCCCAAAACCGGGCCGGCGACACAACTGCAAATCATTCCGTCGGAAGTCTTGTTGAACCCGGGCCAGAGTGCCGCCTTTCGTGTGCGCAAGCTCGACGCCAATGGTTTCACCGTCGAACAGGTTAAAGACGTGAAAGCGGTCAAATGGACCCCCTACATTCCGCCGACGGCGCGGGTCCGGGCGCAAATGAACGCGGGGTTCGATCCCAGCGGCGAACTTGTCGTTCCAAAGGACGCCCATGAATCGGCTGGCGCCTTTGAGGCAACCCTCGATGGTTTGAAGGGATATATTCGTGGTCGCGTTTTGACGGGACTGCCGCTCAAGCAGGATTTTGAGGCGTTCAAGCTCACCGAAACAACGACCAACACAGTTGAAGAACCGACGCAATTTGCATATCCGCCGCTGCCGTGGATCGGGGCGCGCTTCAAATTCGAGGTGCGGGAAAAGGATGGGAACAAGGCGTTGGTGAAGACGATCGACAATAAGTTCTTCCAGCGCGCGATGGTCTTCATCGGCGAGCCGGAAATGAAGAACTACACGATCCAGGCGGATGTGTTCAGCGAAGGAAAGCGGCGCAAAATGTCCGAGGTGGGTGTAATCAATCAGCGGTATTTGATCGTGCTCAAAGGCAACGAGCAGAAGCTGGAAGTGAATTCGAATCTCGAACGGTTGCGCGTCCCGGCGACGGAAGACCCGCCAAATTTCACATGGCAGCCAAATGTATGGTATCGCCTCAAGGCGCGGGTGGACACCAACCCGGACGGCTCCGGCCTCGTGCGGGCCAAGGCCTGGAAGCGCGACGAAGCCGAGCCGGAGAAATGGACCATTGAGGTGCCGCACAAAACCGCTCATCAGAACGGCTCTCCGGGTTTATTTGGGTTCGCGCCGCAGGACATGCGGGTGCTCATCGACAACGTTCAAGTCACGCAAAACAATTAGTATGAATTCACATCGCTACTTTCGTCGGATTGGAATTGCAACCGCGCTGGCAGGCATGATCGGGCTTGCGCCTGCGATCGCTGAAGATTGGCCTCAATGGGGCAAGGCAACCTGGGGCCGCAACATGTATTCGCCCGAAAAAGGGCTGCCCGCGAAGTTCGATCCCGGCAAGTTCAAGTCCGGCACCGAGGAGATCGACCTTAAGACGACCAAAAACGTGAAATGGGTCGCCAAGCTCGGCTCCCAAAGTTACGGCAATACGACCGTCGCTGGAGGCAAAGTCTTTGTCGGCACGAACAACGATTCACCGCGTGATCCGAAACACCAGGGTGATCGCAGTATCCTCATGGTGTTCGATGAGAAGACGGGCGAGCTTCTCTGGCAGTTGGTCGTGTCAAAACTGAAGGCCGGCAAAGTCAACGACTGGGAGAACCTTGGCTTGCTCTCCTCACCGACAGTTGAAGGGGATCGTGTGTATCTGGTGACGAGCCGTTGTGAAGTGATCTGCCTTGATGTCAACGGCATGGCCAATGGCAACGACGGGCCCTTCAAGGACGAGGGGAAGTACTTCGTCCTCGATACGGGCCTGCCTCCGGCACAAGTCGGTCCCAAAGACGCTGACATCATTTGGAAGTACGACATGATGGATGACCTGGGTGTGTTCCCGCATAATGCCTCGAACTGCTCCGTGCTCGTCGTGGACGACATCGTTTATGCGTGCACGTCGAATGGTCAGGATTGGACGCACTCAAACATTCCCTCACCCCTCTCGCCGAGTTTCATCGCCCTGAACAAAAAGACTGGCGAGTTGCTCGGTGAGGACGATGCGAAAATCGGCCCGCGGATTTTTCACGGGCAATGGAGCTCGCCCTCGGCGGGAAAAGTAAACGGCAAGACACTGATCTTTTTCGGCGGCGGCGACGGCTGGTGCTATGCGTTCGATGCCAGGCCGGTAAAGGAAGGCGACAGTGGTGTGCTCAAGACAGTATGGAAAGCCGATTGCAATCCGCCGGAGCATAAGAAAACGAAAGAAGGCCAGCTTATCAAATATCCGGCTGCCGAAGGTCCAAGCGAAATCAATGCGACTCCAGTTCTTTACAAGAATCGCGTTTATGTGGCTGTCGGACAAGACCCGGAACACGGGGAAGGTGTCGGAAATCTGGTGTGCATCGACGCCACCAAAACCGGGGACGTCACCAAAACCGGAATTCTCTGGCAGTACAAAAACATTCACCGGAGCATCTCCACAGTGTCAATTGACCCCGAGACCGGATTGTTGTTCGTCGGAGACTTCTCCGGATTTGTCCACTGCCTCGATGCCGAGACGGGAAAGCCTTATTGGGTGCACGATATGAAGGCGCACATGTGGGGCTCAAGCCTTCTGGCCGACGGCAAAGTTTATGTCGGTGACGAGGATGGCGATCTCGTTGTGCTGGCGGCGACAAAGCAGAAAAACATCCTCAGCAAAATGAGTATCGACGGTCGCGAACAGGACGGCCCGAATCTTGGCGCTCCGGTTTATTCGACGCCGGTTGTGGCCAACGGCGTGATCTACATCGCTTCGAACACGCATCTCTATGCGTTTTACGATTCCTCGCGCAGCAAAGCCGACCAGGTGCCGGAGGTCGAACTGAAGAAACCGACTGGATCAAAACCGTGACGAAAGGCTCGGAGCGCGGGCAGCCTTGCCCGCCACATGGAAGTTCATCCAATCGCGGAGCGAGCAAGGTTGGTGCGCTCCAAGGACCCTCGACGGGTTGACACTGCGGTGATAGCGGGTAAAATCATTGGCGGAATTCTGGATGGCCCGTTCGTCTATCAGTTAGGACACGGCCCTCTCAAGGCTGAAAGACGGGTGCGATTCCCGTACGGGCTACCAAATTCATGCTCCAGAACCCTTGAGCCAACGTGAGACCATTTCAAATCATCTTCAATCCGACCAGCGCCGCCGAACTTGCGCGCATGCCGAAGGAGTTGCAGTTGCACATCCTGGGCGAGTTCCGCGGACTGCCGCTGGAAGTCATGAGCACCGAACTTGAGCGTTTCGGAAAGTTGGAACGGAATGGCAAGACGTTGCACCGTTTTCGACTGGGCGACTACCGGATCTACTTCGAACGTCACCCGCTGGGTCTCGTCGTGCACCGCATCCTGAGCAAAAACTCTCTAAAAGACTTTCTGTATCGCTCAAGCCTGCCCGTCCGCGAAGACGAGGCGCTCCAGGAAAACCCCAAATTCTGGGAATTGATCGAGTCGGCTAAAAGCGAATAGCTCGGATTCCCGGGCAACTACGGACCAATTGCACGATAAAAAACCGAGTTACCGATGAAGTCGCCATCACTTGCGTCCGTTGGACTTGCACCGAGAGTGAAGGGCGTTCCCCAATTGAACCAATCTCTTAGATTTACACTTCGTTGCAGTTGCACCGCTGTGCCCGGCGTACCGCCAACACTAAAGTGGAAACCGGAATCAGACCAACTCATGTTGTCCAAGACCGGCTCCTTGAACAGGTCAAGAATAATGAGACCGTCGAATCGAGCAGCAACAAAGACATGACTTGTGTCGAGGCTGATGGCTTGTGAGTCAAATGCTGTATTGCCCCCGATTCGTCGCGGCTTTGCTGGATTTCTCACATCAAAAACCTCAACTCCCGTGTAACGTGTGGCGACATATACGTAATTGCTGAGCACCGACACTCCGACAGCCCAGCTCGTTGTGGGATGCCCAGCGACGCGTTGCAGATTTCCAGTGTTGCGGATGTCTATGATCTGCAAACCGGCTTCTCGATCCGCTATATACGCATAATCGCCCGCTACCGCTACATCCAATGCCTCCCCGCCTGTGTCGTAGCTGGCGGTCAGCTGGGGAGCTGCTGGGTTCCGAATATCGATGACTTGCAAGCCGGAGAATCCGTCGGCTACGTAAGCATAGTTACCTTGAAGCGCCACGCGGTATGCTCCCCCTTTTGTATCATAACCACCTACTCGCCATGGGTTAGCGGGATTGCCGACATCGATAACGTGTAGCCCGGAGAAATAGCCCAGGACATAAGCGTAATGCTCGTCAACTGCCACGCCGGCTAGCGCTTCACTTGTACTAAAAAGGCCGAGCCGCTGAGGATTCGCTACATTCTGTGCACTGATTACATGGAGATTTGTCGACTCCGTCAGATAGATGTAGTTCCCATGCGCCGCGACTCCGGTAGTACTCCCCTGCGTAAGATAACGAGCCAAAGTTTGGGGCATGGCCGGATTGGTGATATCAATTACGGCGAGACCCGAATATCCATCGGCTACATAGGCATAATCGCCTTGCGACGCTACGGCCACGGGACCCTGAGTCTCTAATGTGTGGTATGTAACTACACGTTGTGGGACTCCGGTTTTGGCTATGTTGAGCACGCGCAAACCGTAAAAATTTACAGCGTATGCGTAATCCCCCACGATTGCGGGTCCACCAGCACCCGGCCAATCTCCACCGACCCTTCGCGGGGCGTTTGGATTAGAAATATCCACAATCGCGTATCCCAGGTAGGCGTAATCTCCTCGCACGACGATCCGGCCACCAGACTCGCCCAGAAGAATATGGCCAATTCGCCGAGGGTTTGTGGGATCGGTAATGTCGAAAATGCTCAAACCTCCGTCTGCCACATAGGCATAGTTGCCTATTGCCATAACATCGCCACGCCCACCTGCAGCGCCGCCCACGCGCTGCACGTTCGCGGGGTTACTAATATCCAGAACACTGATGTTGCCCATTTCAGTGATATACGCATATCGCCCCTGAACGGACAAGCCACCGAGAGAAATGTCAAACTGCCCAGCCAGCTTCAGTTGGCTTGGATTGGCAATATCGATTATGTGGAGCGAGCTGAAGACATTCGTGGCAGTATAACGCCGGGCAATGATGTATGCATAACGGCCATACGGTATGACTCTTACATATTGAAATCCATTGGTGCTGTAGCCACCGACGGCTCGAGGAATCTCCGGTTGGGTGATATCGAAAACTGTTAAATCTGAATCGACAACGTAGGCGTAGTTGCCCAATACTGCCACGTCTAATACAGGTGCGCCTGCGGGAAGCCGTCGTATTCGCCGTGGGTACGCGCGATCCGTGATATCGATTACTTCTAAGCCGTTAGTGCCATCCGCGAGATACGCATAGTTTTCATAAACCGCGACTGCTCGCGCACCTCCACTCGTTGGAAGTTCGCTTACTCCGTGAGGACTAGCCGGCGCGGTGACGTCAATTACCTGCAAACCCGCTGAACCATCCAGCGCATACCCGTAGTTTCCTTGGACGACAATACACCGGCCTGAACAGAAGGTCCGACGCAAAACAGGATCATGCCAAGTGTCGCCGCGCCAATCGATTTTGCGCACACAGGCGGACAAACGACATTCATGGAGACATAGCACCCTGTGCGCGGCAACATTCCCTGTCAAGTCGCGTCGAAGTGCGAGGACCGAGGCCATGCGATCGGGGAGGTCTGCCCTACTGCGCGTCTTCGCCCAGTTCGACGTTCCAGTAAGCCAGGTCAAGGAAGTGCTTCCAGCTTTCGTGATGATGGAAGCCGACGTTGATCTGGACAAACGGGCGCCACTTCGGCCGCTTCGGCTTGCGGATCAGATGCATGCCCGCTTCAACCGGCGTGCGATTGGCCTTTTGCGTGTTACAGATGACGCACGAGCAGACGATGTTCTCCCACGTTGTCGGACCACCGCGGTCGCGCGGGATGACGTGATCGAGGTTCAGGTCCTTGCGGTCAAATTCGCCGCCGCAATACTGGCAGGTGTTGCGGTCGCGCTCGAAAATATTGTGCCGCGTGAACTTGACTTCCTTCTTCGGCATGCGATCAAACAGTACCAGGAGGATCACGCGCGGAAGCCGGATTCGAAACGACACGGTGTGAATGCTCTCCGGATGCGGTTCCTGCTCCGAGAAATCCTGCCACTGGCTGAAATTGAACGTCTGGAAGGAGCCATCGGCGCCATTGAGCACGACCTGCGCGCGCCCTTCAAACAGGAGCGTCAGGGCTCTCTTTGCCGTGCAGATATTCACCGCCTGCCAGAGGCGATTTAGCACTAGCACATGCTGATTCAATCCGTTCATGCGGAGTGCAATTTCGTGAAAAAGTAGCATAAGAAGGGCCAAACTGTCAACGCGCCCAAGCCCGGCCTTCCTGGTAAAATCACTTGAAAGGCTTAGCGCGGCGTTGGCGTCGAATAATGGCCTATGCGATCAGGCGATGAGTTCGTATTCTAAACGTATGCGTCCCGCAGCCATTCTGGGCTTAGCCTTTGTTGCGACGCAGGCATTCGCAGCAGGGCCGGATTTTGCGCGCGAGGTGCGGCCGTTGCTGGAGCAGCATTGCTTCAAATGCCACGGCCCGGAAAAGCAGAAGGGTGGGCTGCGCTTCGATACTAAGGACACCGCCTTCAAGACTGCGGAGTCGGGTGAGAAGGCGATTGTGCCGGGACACGCGAGCGAAAGCCGCCTCATCAAACTGGTTTTGTCTAAAGACCCTGACGAACGGATGCCCTCGAAAGGCGATCCCTTATCTGCGGCGCAGATCGACTTACTGAGACGCTGGATCGATGCCGGGGCGCAGTGGGTGGATCCAGTTGCATCTACGGGCAACGTTGCACGATCCGAAATGGTCGTCACCGATGAGGACCGCAAGCATTGGTCCTACTTGCCACTGAAGAAGCCGGGTGTGCTGCGCATTAAGGCCGCTACTTCGCTTCGAACGCCGATCGACCGGTTTATCGTTGCGAAGCTTGAAGAGAAGGGGCTCAAGCTGTCGCCGCCGACGAATCCGCAGAGGTTGGTCCGTCGGATTTATTTTGACCTGATCGGGTTACCGCCGACTCCCGAACAGGTCGATGGGTTTGTTCGCGCTTGCGAGCGCAACCCTGCATTGGCCGTCGAAAGTCTCGCCGACGAGCTCCTCGCCAGCCCGCGTTACGGCGAGCGCTGGGCGCGCCACTGGCTCGACGTGGCCCGTTATGCCGACAGCGACGGCCAGGAAAGCGACGCAGATCGCCCGACCGCGCATCATTATCGGGATTTCGTGATCCGCAGCCTGAACAGCGATCGTGCTTTTGATACGTTCGTGCGCTGGCAACTCGCCGGTGATGAAATCGAACCCGACAACCCGCTCGCGCTTGCCGCAACGGGCTTCATCGCCGCCGGCACTCACGCCGTGCTTGATGCGGTCCCCATGGAGGAAGAGAAAATCCGCACTCGCTTCAACGAACTCGATGACATGATCGCCACCACTGGTTCGGCGATGCTCGGTCTCACGCTTGCGTGCGCGCGCTGTCACGACCACAAATATGATCCTGTTCCGCGGCGGGATTATTACCGTGTGCTCTGCGCGTTCAACGGTGGTGACCGCGCCGAGGTGCCGCTGATTCCACTCGAAGAGGCCCGGCGTTATCGCGAAGCCGAAGCGAAATGGAAGAGCGAATTTGATACGGCAAAAAAGCGCTTTGAAAATCAGGTAAAGGAAGCACGCAAACAACACGAGGCCGCCGCGCGAAACGTTAAGATCGACGCGCTCAAAATTGGCGACGACGAAAAGTCTCTCCTGAAAAGCGATCCTGAGTCCAAAGAGTCGAAGGAACTGGCGAAGAAATTTTCCAAAGAACTTAAGGTGGAGGACAAGGATGTTCGGCAGGTGTTGACTGAAGAACAGCGTGCCGAATGGGACGCGCGCGAGAAAGGCGTCAAGCAAATCGAAGCTCGCAAACCCAAGCCGCCGCCCACGGCACTGGGCTTTGCGGACTTTGGTCCAAAGCCGCGCGAGAACTGGCTTTTGGGTCGGGGCGACTTCCGCGTCAAGAGCGAACCCGTCGAGCTGGGATTCCTGACCGTGCTCTGCAGAGGCAAAACGCCGTCCGAATATTGGAAAGTTGCGCGCGAGAGCAGTCACCGCGAGGATTCCACACAGCAGCGGCGCGCGCTGGCAGAATGGATGACGGATGTCGAGCACGGTGGCGGCGCGCTTGTCTCCCGCGTGATCGTTAATCGAGTCTGGCAGCATCACTTCGGCGAAGGTTTGGTGCGCACGGTCAACGATTTTGGCGCGCGCGGAGAGCAGCCCACGCACCCCGAACTTCTGGAATGGCTCACGAGCGAGTTCGTCAAAAGCGGCTGGAAGTTAAAGCCCTTGCACCGGCTGATCATTACCAGCTCAGCGTACCTCCAGGATAACTTGTTCGACGCAGCCAAAGCGAAGGTTGATCCGGAGAACCGCCTCCTTTGGCGGCATCGGTCGCAGCGAATTGAAGCGGAGATTCTCCGCGACTCGATGCTTGCCGTGAGTGGTACCTTGAACTTGAAAATGTTCGGCCCGGCCGTGAAAGGGCCGGTCGCGCCCGAAGCGATTCAAGCGCGCAACATGAAAGATCCTTATCCGAAGGACTTGAAGGACACGCCTGCCGCGCGCCGGCGTTCGGTTTACATGTTTCACAAACGTGTCGTGCAGCATCCGCTCATGCAGGCATTCGATGGTCCGGACGCACAGGCAAGCTGCGGCCGTCGCGAAAACACCACCGTGGCGCCGCAGGCGTTGGCGCTCTTGAATGACCGTTTTGTTCGCGCGCGGGCTTTGGACTTCGGAAAACGATTGCAAGCCGAAGGTGGCACTGAATCCGAAGGACAAATCCAACTGGCCTGGCAGCTGGCCTTTAGTCGCGAACCATCGAAGCATGAACTTGAATCGGCTTTGGAGTTCGTGAGCAAGCAAGCCGGCCAGCGTTCCGGGCGTGACGAGAAGGGAGCAAGCTCGCAACAATTGGCGCTGGCTGATTTATGTCAGGCCATTTTTGCGATGAATGAATTCGTCTACGTTGATTGAGGCATATTACGATGAAGCCCCTGAATCATCATTGTCGACGTTATCAACCGTTCAGTAATCGGCGCGACTTCCTAAAGAAAGCCGGCGCGGGTTTCGGGATATTGGCCCTGGCGGATTTGTTGCAGATCGAAGGCCTGCTCGCTGCAGATATCGAAGCGAACCGCGCGCTCGATCCCATGGCGCCGCGGGCGCCACATTATTCTGCGAAGGCGAAGTCGATTATCTGGCTCTTCATGGAAGGCGCTCCGAGCTCCGTCGATCTCTTCGACCCGAAGCCGGAGCTCACCAAACGCGACGGACAGCGCATCGACATCGACGTCTTCAACGGAAATCCCGGTCCGCTCATGAAGTCGCCGTTCAGCTTCAAGCAGTACGGCCAGTCCGGCGCGTGGGTTTGCGAGAAATACCCGAACGTCGCCAAACACGTCGACGACTTCGGCTTCATCAAATCGCTCTACACCGAATCCAACGATCACGTGCCCGCGCTTTACCAGATCAACACCGGCATCGGGCGGCCCGGCTTTCCGAGTGCGGGCGCGTGGATCACCTACGGGCTTGGGAGTGAAAGCCGAAATCTTCCCGGTTACGTAGTCCTTGGCAACAGCCAGGGCGTCAAGGGCGGGCCGTTGAATTGGAGCGCCGGTTTTTTGCCGACCAGTTATCAGGGCACACTCTTCCGCTCGTCAGGCGCGCCAATTCTCAACCTGACCCGGCCAGAACACGTCACGCGCGAAGATCAGCGGGCGCAGCTTGATTTCCTCAAAAAGATCAACACGGAGCATCTGCAGCAGCACGAAGGTGAGCCAGACCTGCTCGCGCGCATTCAAAGTTTCGAGCTCGCGTATCGCATGCAGATCGAGGCGAGTGATCTCACCGATTTTACTTCCGAATCCAAAGAGACTCTTGCGCTCTACGGCATCGACAAGGACGTTTCGAAGAATATCGGAACCAAATGCCTTCTCGCGCGGCGGCTCATCGAGCGCGGCGTCCGCTTCGTCCAGGTTTACAGCGACGGCGAATGGGACGCGCACGCCGACTTGAAAGGTAACCATTCGCAGCACTGCGCCTCGACCGACGTGCCGATTCACGGTTTGCTCACCGATTTGAAGCAGCGCGGTTTGTGGGACGACACACTGGTGATTTGGGGCGGCGAGTTTGGGCGCATGCCCGTATCTCAAGGCAATGGTGGCCGCGACCACAACCCGAATGGCTTCATGGCGTGGCTTGCTGGCGCCGGCATTAAGGGCGGCACCAGTTATGGCGAAACGGACGAGATCGGTTACAAAGCCGTGCAGGACCGCACGAGCGTCCACGACCTGCACGCGACGATGCTCCACCTCCTCGGCGTGGACCACAAGAAGCTGACCTACTTCCATAATGGGCGGCGCTATCGGCTCACGGATGTGGCGGGCGAAGTCATTGACAAGATTCTTGTGTGATTGAGGTGTCCGCGATGCGACAACGACTTTTCGCCGCGGCGTTGACGATCCTGGCAGCGTCGGCGGCATTCGCCGCCGAACCGAAAACGAATCATTGGTCCTTTCAGTCAATCGTCCGACCAAAGCCGCTCAAAATCGAATTCAAAGGACAAAATCCAATCGATCAATTCATCATTGCGCGATTGGCGAAGGAACGGTTGACGCTTTCGCTCGAAGCGGATCGGCGCACGCTGATTCGCCGGGTGTATTTCGATCTCATCGGGTTGCCACCTTCACCTGAGGACCTGGACGCATTCGTTTCTAACAAAGACCCCACGGCGTACGAGAAATTTGTTGAGCGGCTCCTGGGTTCACCGCAATACGGCGAGCGGTGGGCGCGGCATTGGCTCGACGCCGTACGCTTCGCCGAATCGCACGGCTTCGAAATGAATCAGGCACGGCCAAACGCGTGGCAATACCGCGATTACGTGATCCGCGCATTCAACGAGGACAAGCCTTACGACCGTTTCGTCATTGAACAACTCGCGGGCGACGCGTTCGGCGTCGAGGAAGCAACCGGATTTCTGGTCGGCGGGCCGTGGGACCAGGTCAAAAGCCCAGATCCGGTGCTGACGGCAAATCAGCGCGCCGATGAGTTGCACGATATGGTGAGCACGGTCGGCAGCACGTTCCTTGGACTGACCGTCGGCTGCGCGCGCTGTCATAATCATAAATTCGATCCGATTCCGCAGACGGACTATTACGCGTTCAAGGCGTGCCTCGAAGGCGTGCAGCATGGCGACCGGCCAATGAAGATGCGCGATGCAGAAGAGCGCGAGCATGAACTCGCGATCAGGAAGCGTGAGTTGACGGAGCTCGAGTCTCGACTCGACGAATTGGAACCGCTGGCGCAGATCGGTGATTCCATTGATACGAACCATTTGCGTTCCGCTGTCTCGCCGCGCAGAAACGTGGAGCGGTTTGCGCCGGTTGTGGCGCGACGAGTGCGGTTTACGGTGAACGCCACAACGGATGTCGAACCGTGCATTGACGAATTGGAAATTTATACGACGGGACCAAATGCAACGAATATCGCCCTCTCGGCCCTTGGCACCAAGGCAACTGCTTCGAGCGTTTTCCCAAATTCCGACATTCACCGACTCGAGCACATCAACGACAGCAAGCATGGCAACAGTCGCAGCTGGATTTCCAATGAACGCGGCAAAGGTTCGGTTGGGTTGGAATTTCCGGGACCAGCGAAGATCGAGCGGATTGTTTGGGGACGCGATCGCGAGCAGAAGTTCGCGGACCGGCTCGCGACTGGTTATCGCATTGAAGCTGCGCTTGCCACCAATGACTGGGTGGTTGTCGCGTCTTCGGCAGATCGAAGGGCGTACGTGGGTGATTCCAAGGGCAGTGAGCCGACCGTCGAGAACGGAAAGTTTCGCGAACTGGCAGAGCATCGCAAACCACTGGAGCGCCGGATTCGGGAATTATCGACAGTCCCAACTGTATATGCCGGCCGTTTCGAAAAGCCGAAGCCCACGACGCGCTTTCATCGCGGCGACCCGATGCAACTGCGAGAGGAGGTTGCGCCGGCCGCATTGAGCCTCATTGCACTCAGCCCGCAACAAACATCGTTTCCGACCGGTGAGCGAGAGCGGCGTCTCGCGTTGGCGCAGTGGATCGCGTCGCCGGAGAATCCGCTGAGCGCGCGCGTGATGGTCAATCGATTGTGGCATTACCATTTCGGCCGCGGGCTCGTTGAAACACCGAGCGATTTCGGGATCAACGGCGCGAAGCCGACGCATCCTGAACTGCTTGATTGGCTCGCGAGCGAATTGATCGTGCGCGGCTGGAGCCTTAAGGCCGTGCACCGATTGATCGTGACGAGCGCAACGTATCGGCAAGCGAGTGAAATGAACCCATTCGGCGCAAAGATTGATGCAGATGCGCGATTGCTTTGGCGATATCCGCCTCACCGGCTCGAAGCCGAGGCACTTCGCGACGCGATGCTCGCCGTTTCCGGAAACCTCAATCTGAAAATGGGCGGGCCGGGGTTCGATCTCTTCGAACCGAACAACAATTACGTGAAGGTCTACAACTCGCGCGCCGACTTCGGGCCTGAGGAGTGGCGGCGCATGGTTTACCAAACGAAACCGCGGATGCAGTTGGAGAATACGTTCGGCGCGTTCGATTGTCCCGACGCAGGGCAAATCGCGCCGCGGCGCACAAGCAGTACGACGCCGTTGCAGGCGCTGAATCTGCTGAACAGTCCGTTTGTCTTGCAGCAGGCGCGATTGTTTGCGCAGCGCGTTGAACGCGAAGCCAAACCGAGCGGCACCATCTCTCGCGCCTTTCAACTCGCGTTCAATCGTGAGCCAACGAGCGAAGAATCGGCGGCAGCACGCACACTCGTCGAGGAAGATGGGCTGATCGCTTTGTGCCGTGGATTGCTGAACGCGAGCGAATTCCTGTATGTGTATTGAACCATGAGTCAACCGTTGTCACACGCGGGCAGATGGATGCTGAGCCGGCGCGATTTCCTGCGCTGGGGCGGCACGGGCTTGAGCGGAATCGCTCTGGCGTCGCTTCTCGGCGAGCGTGGCTTATTGGCTGCGGACGGCATTCCGATTCGGCCCGCGGTTGATCCGTCGCACCCGTGTGCGCCGCGCGCGCCGCACTTTACGGCCAAAGCGAAGCGGGTCCTAATGATTTTTTGTTCCGGCGCGCTGAGTCATCTCGACACGTTCGACTACAAATCCGAGTTGTCGAAGCGCCACGACACACCAATGCCCGGCAAAGGCAATTTCGTCAGCTTCCAGGGCGAGAACGGAAATCTCATCAAACCGCAGTGGGAGTTCAAACCGCGCGGCCAGTGCGGGAAAATGATTTCCGATTTGCTGCCCAGCATCGCGGAGATCGCGGACGAGCTGTGCTTTGTCCATTCGATGACCGCGAAGTCGAACACGCACGGCCCGGCCGAGAACCAGATGAGCACCGGCTTTGTTCTCGATGGTTTTCCGGGAATCGGCTGCTGGGTCACGTACGCGCTCGGGTCTGACTGCCAGGATTTGCCTGCATTCGTGGCGATTCCCGATCCGCGCGGTGTGCCACAGGTCGGGCCAAACCATTGGAACTCGGCGTTCCTGCCGGCGGCGTTTCAGGGCACCGCATTTAACGCGGACCGGCCGATTCCGCACCTGCTGCGACCCGCGGCCATCAGCGAAAAGGCGGACGTTGCGACGCGCGACTTCGTGCGCCTGATCAACGAACAGCATCTGGCGCGGCATCCCGGTGACAACGATCTCGCGGCGCGCATCGCCAGCTACGAGATGGCTGCGCGAATGCAACTGGCCGCGTCGGAAGTGGGCGATCTCTCGAAAGAGACCGGGGCGACGCTCGCGCTCTACGGCGCCGATGATACAAAGAACAAAATCAAAGCCGGTTTTGCCCGGAATTGCATTCTCGCGCGGCGTTTGCTCGAACGCGGCGTGCGCTTCGTGCAACTCTTCAATGGCGCGTACGCGATGGGCGAAGGCGTCGGCAATTGGGACGGCCATAAGAAGCTCGCCGAGCAATACGCGATTCATGCGCCGATTCTCGATCAACCTGTTGCCGCGCTGGTGCGCGATCTGAAAACGCGTGGCTTGCTCGCCGACACACTCGTGGCGTTCGTGACCGAGTTCGGGCGCATGCCGACGTTCCAGAAGGGCGCCAGCGGACGCGATCACAATCCGCATGGTTTTACAGTTTGGCTCGCGGGCGCCGGGGTGAAGAAGGCCTTCAGCTACGGCGCGACGGATGAATTTGGCTACGAGGCGGTTGAGAACGTCGCGACCATCTACGACCTGCACGCAACGATCCTTTACTTACTCGGTCTCGATCACGAAAGACTCAGCTTCTATCACAACGGCGTCGAGCGCCGCCTCACGGACGTGCATGGCGAAGTGCTGCACGATATTCTGGTCTGACTGTCCTTACTAAAAGCGTTCGATTATCCCTATGTCATTTATGAGCACTTGCCGCCAAACTTTTCTGTTTCTTGTTTCGTTGGGTTGCATCTCATCGATGGGCGCGGCGAGCTATTTTCCTCCGGCCGACCTGGCCGGCGGCTGGCGCACGGCGACGAATGCAGCGCAGTCGCGGGAAGTTGCCGGAATGGATTTGCCACGATTGGAGCAGGCGTGGGAGTTCACACAACGTTGCACGCAGAACGGCGGGTTGCTCGTGGTGCGGAATGGGTGGCTTGTGTTTGAAAAGTATTTCGGACGGGCGAGCCGCAACGCGAACCCGGACATGGCGTCCACGGGGAAGGCCTACACAAGCACCGCGTGCGGGATCATGCTGCAGGAGTTTGCCGAGAAGATTCCGGATGGGCTGGAGACGAAGGTGTTCACGCCAAAGTTTCTGCCGGAAGCGTTTTCGGCTGAGGGCAAACTCGACGACGCGCGGCGTGTCGACATCATGCTGGGGCAACTCTTGTGCATGACGGGCGGTTACACGGGGGAAGGCAACGCACCGGTCGCGGTGGTGATGGGCCGGGCATTTCCGCTCAAGGCGGTGCCGGGACAGAACATCAAGGACCTTGATCAATCATCGTTGCGATGCGCGATGTGGACGAATGCGGGGACGGGTTATTCGTATTCGTCGCCCGAGCCACACATCGCGTCGATGGTGCTGCGGCGCGTGACGGGGATGGAGTTGGACAAATATATCGACGCGCGTCTGGCGAAGCCAATGGGCTGGGGCGCGTGGGGTTATTGTCTGCATCGCGGCGGATTCACGATGCCACACGCGAATGGCGCGGGAAGCATCGCGGTGCACGCGACGGACGCGTTGCGTTTGGGTTATTGCCTCTTGCGCGGCGGCAGGTGGGGCGACAAACAACTCGTGCCAGCGGATTATGTCGCGCTGTGCAACCGGATGTCACCGCACAATCCGCATTGCCCCTACACGCTGATGTTCGAGCAGAATTCGGACGGGCATGTGGCAGGCGCGCCGCACGACGGGTTTTGGAAATCCGGGGCGGGTGGGTTTGCGCTCATGATCGTGCCGTCTCTCGACCTGGTGATTTACAAAATGGGGGGCAACAACGGGCAATACGATCCGACGCTGACTGACGTTCCCCAACCGGAACCGAGTCATGAGCGTGATGATTGGAAGCCGATTCCTGGCACGCCGTTTCAGGAAGGCAGCCGAGGGGGCGATGATGGCATCCGCCGCGTGCTGGAGATGGTGTGTGCGGCGGTAAGAGACTGAGCCCGGGAGAACGAGCAAAAAGACGTGGTGGGAATTCTGGACATGAGAGAGAATGTCCCCGCTTTGATTGGCTCGATGAATCTCATGATTGTCAGGCACATCGCCTTTGCGGTGATGGCG
>Ga0193697_1000207_pt1 | contig 23410 bp, 21 predicted proteins | sample L3m2metaG_FD_145073 | JGI IMG/M metagenome (GOLD analysis project Ga0193697, IMG submission 145073) | Soil microbial communities from a riparian zone of the East river system, Colorado, United States - L3m2 | ecosystem: Environmental > Terrestrial > Soil > Riparian zone | place: USA: East River...
CGTCGGGCCATTCCGTCGCAACGTAATCAGCGCCACGCCCGAGTTCTCCGCCGCAGTAAAAGTTCGCTGCGCGAATTCCACCGTGACATTCGTCTGCGCCGCGGCCCACACCGACCACACGACCATCCCGGCGAGCACCACAATCAGAAACCTGAACCACCTCTCGAAACATCTCATAACCTGTTTGCTGTCGGAGTCCCGGGTTCAGCCAGTATAACGAAATCTCTTTGATAGCCGCGTAAACGCGGGACTCCGACGATCATCCGCCCTGCGAAACTGCAATTGCGACTCGTAGCCAGATCTGCCGTCGAAGTCCCGGCTTCAGCCAGCATTACGGCCACGCACAATGAAATCTGATTGGATCGTCTGAGTCTCGGCTTCACCCGCTCTCCAACCCTCTTGAAACACCTCATATCTGCCTTACTATTGAATGCCCTCGCCGCCGCACAAGCAGAACTTCCTGCCCTCACTGATTACTTTCCTTTACTGATTACTGATTACTTGCCCGCACCGACAGATTGGGCTTTATTCTTCCTCGCCAGGGCCCATGGAATGTGGACTTGGGAACCCCGCCAGGGCCGGAAGGCAGCAACGGTACTTTGCTCCGCATCCGCCGTGGTCACCCTGGCATTTTCCTTTCTTGCAGGAGACGAGGTGAAGGCGCTCCCCCCACCCCCCCCCGGGGGGTATGTGCCAGAAATGTGTTAGTTTTGTGTTGGTTTTGCATTTGGTTGTGGCGGTCAGGGATGCGGAAACATTGACGATTGAGCTGCGACGACCCGGCGAGCGCACCCCCCCGGGTATGTGTCAGAAAAGTGTTGGTTTTGTGTTGGTTTTTGCATGTGTGCGTTTGAACTGGTTTGTGCGAGTACGGGAAAGGCGCCCTGCCTGCCGAACAGAGTTCTGCGCTACATTTTCGTAGTCCGTAACGGTTTTTGTTTGTTTAACAGGCCCGCAAGTAATCACGCCTAACGAATCGCTATCTTCTTTAGCACTGAATTATTTTTGTGTTGAGCGAATTTTACGAATTTTACGAATGGAAGTTAACCACGAATGACACGAATGGACACGGATTTGATGGCTGCAGCCCACGGCTTTTGAATTTCTCGTCGAAGGCGTTCGGCCGTCAAACCCCGTGACGGGGTTCTGCTTCTTTGACCTCATTTGGGCAACACGCCCGTAACGAGTCTCTGATATCGTCGCATAGCAGGTAGGGAGGCGGTGTCCCCACCGCGCCGGGAATTCGTCGAATTCGCCCGGTCCTATAACTGCAGCGCGGTTCGAAATCAGCTTTCGGCCGGCGTCCATCACTTCGTGTCCATCGACAGGTAGAAACCGGGATTGCAACTAATCCAAATAAATGATACAAAGCCGCCATGGGCTTTTACCTCCGCAAAAGCCTGAGTGTTGGCCCGTTCAGATTTAATCTCAGCAAGTCTGGAATCGGTGTGTCCACTGGGGTTAAAGGGTTCAGGGTCGGAACCGGGCCAAGAGGAAACTACGTCCACATGGGGCGCGGGGGAGTTTACTTCCGCCAAACCATTCCGAGTTCCAGCGACCGGAGAATTCCTTCGGAAGTTCCACAGCGAGCGTCGGGCATCGAATTCCAAGAGATTGAAAGCGGAAGCGTCAACCAGATGGTCGACTTGTCATCAGCCGCGTTGCTCGAAGAAATTAACTCCAAATCGAAGAAGCTGCTCATTTGGCCATGGATTTTGTGTCTCAGTATTTGTCTGCTCGTTGCGCTCGTGGCCAATGGCTCGCCAACTTGGGTTTACTTTTTGCTCGTCCCCTTGTGTGCGATTGGCCTGGTTTGTGCAATCTACGCAGATAAGTTGCGCAAAACCGTCGTTTTATTTTACCAACTGGAGCCACACATTGAACAAGCGTTCCAAGGTCTTCATAACGCTTTTGATTCGTTACGTGGCTGCTCTCGAATGTGGCATATCGAATCGGCTGGGGATATCACGACGACGTACGATTCGAAAATGAACGCAGGTGCAGAAACTGTCGTGAAACGGAAAGTAATCACTGCTCGCGCTGATTCTCCGCCATATTTTCAGTGCAACATTTCCATTCCTGTTCTTCCTGCTGGGCGGCAGCGCCTGTATTTTCTACCTGACAGAATTCTTGTATGGGACACTGGTGGAGTGGGCGCAGTCGGTTTTGAACAACTCGACATCAAGTGGGGCGAGCAACGGTTCATTGAAGCTGATGGCGTTCCGAACGACACGAGGGTGGTTGATAAAACTTGGCGATATGTCAACAAGAAGGGTGGGCCTGACAGACGCTTCAACGACAATCGAGAGATACCAATCGTGATTTACGAGGCAATAATGCTCACAAGCAAATCAGGCCTCCAGGAATTGTTTCAGACCTCGCGGACTGGCAGCGGCTCTACATTGAATTTAGCGGTGAAACAAATGGCATCAGCAATTTCCCAACGCGAAGAGCCCGAATCGGAGGACGGTTACATTAAATGTCCCTGTAATAATTGCGATGTCGTCATTGAGTTTCCTGCACATGGACTTGGGGAGACCATCACCTGTCCACATTGCGAAATGGAGACTGTCTTATTCAAACCTACCGCCGCTATCGGTTAATCGGCCTTTTCTCCTCTCCAGACGTTGACGGAATAGGCGCGTTTATCTGCGCGCTTGAAGTGCGGCGACAGGCAAAGATTTCACCCGATAATCAGTGCGGTTAGAATCGCTGCAACATTTTGTAATCGGTCGTAACACGCGTTTATGCTAAACAACCAATTTGTGAAGATTATGCAAAATCTACCTGACTGGGTTACAGCCATCTGTGCTCTCGTGGCAATTCCTATTTCGATTTGGGCTGTGATCGTCGCAAAAAACACAGAAGCGGTGGTTCACAAAATCACCCAGGTCCAAGGGCCGGCTGGAATCGTGCAGACGGGGGGAAAGGGATCATTTAGCATTGGCGACCTCCGAGTTGGACAAGTCGCGCAACAGTTGGCGGCGAAGGAGTACGGACTCGAAAACGCCAAGACGGCCTTTTCAGGTCTTTCAAATCGGCAGCTAGCCGAGAAGGGGTTGGCGCTTGTGAGTGAGCTTCGGACATTCGCGAGCGACCAAGACGCCCAAAGGACCGCAAATTCGCCATTCACGGCGGAGTTCATCTCCGCGAGTGCCGAAGAGCAACACCAGTTGTGGACAGCGCAGAGCCTTGCATCCGAGAAGCAATGGGCGCAAGCCAAGGATACCTACAATCGAAGATTCAAAATTGATACGATCATTCTGCGGGATGAACTGCGGCAACGCCTACCCAGAGCTTCATATGCCCAAAACGGAGCGTACGAAGAGGCATGGACAAGGAGCGATATTACCAGAGTGGCCGATGATTTGGAACGACTTGCCAAGCTCGTGATCCACTAATCAAATGCACCGACCTTGCCGATCGACAACCGACCGTTAATACTTCTTCCATGCGCTCGGCACGAAGGCTTTCTTTCAAGCCTAATTGCTGACACGTGGGCTTTACTATCGCGCTTTCTCGATGAGGCGATCAAATTCCGGTCCATCAGCATGGAATACGAAAAAACCAAAACACTCGTAGAAAACGAGCATCCATGCTCCGCCGTTTCGTTCGACATCAAGGAAATACCAACATTGAAATGTCCGTTCTCCTCGCTCGAAGTAGGTCGCGCGTTTCAACAGTCCCATCAATTTCAATTGCTCGGGGCTAGACTGAGAAGAAATGGAAATCGCTGTGAATTTCGAACTGTAATAGTTGAAGGTCGGATGCGCTGTGCAAAGGAGCCCTTTAGTCATTCTGATGATACCGTCGTTAAATTCCGGCAGGTTCATTGAAACACCAACCAATTCTGGCTCACCGGGTACCGGTTTCATTGCCGCGCCAATGCTCGCGAGAAAGTGTTGTTGCCGGCCCCGAGCTACGGTTCCCTCAAAGACTTTTTCATTTAGTATCCGTTGGCCAGATTCGTTCCGGTCGAACGGCATGGACGCGCAAATTCGCAAGCGCTCGTCAAAACCGGAGTGTTTGTTGTTGCAAACAAAGCAGCAAGGAACGCTGATCAAATTGCTTGGACGAGGGGAATTGAACAGGCCGCGAGGCGGCACATGGTCCCACGTGAGCTGATCGGCCAGCGGCCGCTCGCCTTCACGCAGAGCATACTCGCGAACTTCGACGCCGCAGTTGTAACAGCGCTTTACTTCAAGGCTCACCTAACACCTGTAGCGTGGGTACGCGATCAATTCAAGCAGAGGCAAACAGCGAAAAGACCATCAGAAAGTTAATTCGTGAAATCCGTCTTCGACGAGAACCAAAAATCCTCAACTTTCTGCAAAATGATGAACGGCCTAAATCCTCAGGAAGATTTTGCGGCGGTACATCCAGAAGAGCAGTAGCCATTCAACCAGCAGCACGCCAGCCCCGAGCAGCAACGGCTGGTAGGCAGGTCCAGCCGCGTTGAAAACATCAGGTCCAAGGTGACGCGGCAGCGCTTTGACGATGAACCCATCGAAAAGGTGCGCGATCAGGTAGGCCGCGATGGAATTCATGCCGATGACGATGAGGAAGAACGCCCACGCGCGGCGGTTCCACACGTCGATGATCAAATAAAAAGCCGCGAGCAACAGAAAGCACCAGCCGCCGCTAAACAGCACCCAGCTTGGAGTCCAGATGCGTTTCACCACCGGACAAATTCCGGCGACGCCGAGCAACCAGCCGGCAGCAAGCCCAATTGCACCGGCAATCGCAAACCAGCGCATTTTGGTCCCGGCCGAGCGCTCGCCGCGCAACACGCCCCCCGCGAGCAATCCAAGGATCATCGTGCCGAGCGTGGGGATAAAGCTGAGCGTGGAATACCCGCCGCCGTTGTTGGTGAAAGGCCGCTTGCGCGGAAACAGGTTCATGAACCAGTTATCGAACGCCCACGCGGCATTTGTGTTTTGGCTCCAGTGCGCCGCGAAGCCCGCCAGTTGCGTCGGTGAATCCGGGGTCACCCCTGCCCTGCTCCAGTCGAAGTCGGCGCCGGGGAGCGGATAAAGCGCAAACGCCAGCCAATATCCGACGAGGATGATCGCGAGCGCTGCCCATTGCACGCGCATGGAACGCAGCGCGAGCAAGTAGAGAAAGCCGTAGCCCAGGCCAATCTGCGTGAGGGTGTCTTCGAAGGTCCAATTCGTTTGCGTCGAATTCGTCGAGCGCAGGAAGACGCCGAGCAAAATCAAGATGAGCGCCCGCCAGAATGCGTGGAAGGTACGGCGCCATTGCGACTGGCCTTCGAGTGCGCGTCGCCCGAGCGAAAACGGAAGGGCAACGCCAACGAGAAACGAGAACGACGGCTGGATGAGATCGTGCAGAGTGCAGCCGATCCATTGCACATGAGTTTGATGATGCGCCAGGAACGCCCAAAAGCCGTTTCCGGGCAGCGCTTCCGCGATGCGTCGCAAGTGCAACACCTCGGCCATCATCAGCAACATCACGAAGCCGCGATACGCGTCGATTGAACCAAGGCGCAAAACAAATGCCCCTATCTTAATCGCAGGGCCGGTTTTCGTCACAGGCACTGCCTCAGGAGATTTGGAAATGGTTGTTGCCATGTTGGGCTTGGCGGAGTTGTAGCCGAAGCCGTGCTGAAAGTCGATGTCTTAGAGCGTTTTTGGCAAAGATGTAGCGCAGAACTCTGTTCTGCTGTTTCGCAGGTCTCCTGACCTGCGGGCGGTTCGCTTTTGCATGTGCCCGTTTGAACTGGTTTGCGCGAGTACGGGATTGGTGCCCGGCCTGCCGAACGGAGTTCGGCGATACAGCAGAACAGAGTTCTGCGCTACGCCGGAATCCTGCGCTACACTGCGGCGCTCGGTTGTATCGATTTCCAATCTGCAGGCGTCCGGATTTTGGCGGCTACACTAATGCTTGAACTGCTATAGCGCTGCGAAACATTCTAGGTACTTCACGCAGAGTTAGTTTGCGCTTAGGGCTGCATCCGATGTCGCGACAGCCTTGTTCACGGCGGCGACAAGGGCATCGGCCTCGAACGGTTTCTCGAAGAAGTCGACCGCGCCCAACGCACTGGCCTGCTCCCGAAGTTCCGGGCGCCTGTTGGCGGTGAGGAAGATCATCGGAATCGGATTGGGAATATTCGCCTGTATATTCTCTGCCACGGTAAACCCGTTGCCAGCCGGCAGCGAAATATCCAGGAGCACGAGGTCAGGATTGTTCGTGGCCGCGGAACGGACGCCAGAGAGACCGTCATGAGCAACTCTCGGATGGTAGCCCTGGGCTTTAAGTCGCACGGCCAGTGCATGCGCGATCTTCACATCGTCTTCCACAATCAGGATTTCTTTGGTCTCTTTGGTTCGAGATTTCGGACCGTTTCCCAGCGGCTCTGCCCAGCGACGCGGCGATCGACGAGGCAGCCGATCCAGGTTCCATTTGACCAGCGCCAACAGCTCAGCCGCATCGTAAGGCTTTTGCATCAGGCCAGCCGCTCCGAGCCGCACCACCCTGTCAAACAAGAGCCGCTCCCGGGTTGCGGTGAGGAACACGACCGGTATATCGCGAGTCTCGGGACGGAGCTTCAGTTTTTCCGCGAGGTCAAATCCATTTCCTCCGGGCAGCAGGACGTCGAGGAGAATAAGGTCCGGCTGATGTCTGCGAGCCAGTTGCATCCCTCGAATACTGTCAACCGCAATCCAGGTGGCATAACCTTCGGCTTTCAGTCGGACCGCCAGAGCGAGGGCGGTCTTTTGATCGTCTTCGATGATGAGTATTTTTTTCATAGGTGAATTTGTGCGCGGGAAGCGCGCGTTGCGGAGGTAAGCAAGGTCTCAGGGGGCAATCGGGGCAGCAAACGGTCGATCGTGCTGAGGAGTTGTTTTGGATTGTAAGGCTTCTCGAAAAACGCGGCCGGTTCGATTTCCTGGGCGATGTGCCAGACTTTTTCTTTCGCGCTCGCAGTGAGAAGGATGACAGGCGTTTCCGCCAATCCAAGGTTCTTCAGCCTTTCGGCGAGCAACAGCCCAACGCCGCCCGGCATCCAGATATCGAGGATTATCAGGTCCGGCCTGCTCTCCAGCGCAATCTTCAATCCTTCAGGCGCGTCGTTCGCGGCAAGTACTTTATACCCGGCGTCACTGAGCCGAATACCTAGTGCCCTGGAGAGTTTTGTATCATCATCAACGATCAGTATCTTTTTCTTCATGGAGACTTAGTGTGGCACTGGTTCGCAGGCGCGCTCCGCGGAGGAGCGTTTCGACAGGGCTTCTGCGACGGTCGCCAGAAGCTTTTGCGGATCGTAGGGTTTTTCGAAAAAACCGGCTGCGCCTTCTTCTTCGGCGGTTTTCCGCAAATCTTTCTTCTTGCTGGCGGTGATATAGATCACCGGCACCCCGGTGAGGCCGAGATTGTGAAGACGCTCTTTGGTCAGAAACCCGATCGGGTCCGGCATCCAAATGTCGGTGATGATCAAATCGGGCTTTGCGGTCACCGCAGAGGTGAGGCCCGACCGACCGTCAGGAGCAGTCAGTACGCGGTAGCCTGCTGCCTGGAGCCGCACCGCGAGGGCGGCGGTTATCCGGGAGTCATCTTCTACCACCAATATGGTTTTCATGCTGCCATCCGGGTTGAGTGTTTGGAGTCGTGGTGTATGGGTGGCGCACGATCAGGTTTCAGCGTGCGCGCGATGGTCTTTAGCAATTCGTCGGCGTTGTAAGGTTTCTCAAAGAACGCGACTGCGCCGACTTCCGCGGCCGCCTGCTGCAGGCCGGCCAGTTTGCTCGCGGTCATGACAATGATCGGAATATGGCCGAGACCGAGGTTCTGGAGCCGCTGGGCAACGGAAAGGCCCAGGCCGACGGGCATCCAGATGTCCATCACAATCAAGTCGGGCCGGTGATCGAGAGCGAGTTGCAGCCCCTGAACGCCATCTGGAGCCGTCAGGACTTCGTAACCGGCGGCATTCAGCCTGACGGCCAAAGCCGCGGCAATCTTGGTGTCATCTTCGACGATGAGTATTTGTTTTGTTCCATTCATAAGTTGTTTAATTCCTTTGGAGGCTCGCGGGGCCACAATGATTTTTCTTCCATATGGCCGTGTCGGTTGAGCGCTCCACCTTGCGAATCGCTTCGAGCAGGGTGTCGGGCGAGCAAGGTTTGGCCACGAGAGTAAAAGGCGAAAACGCCAGCGCGCGATTGAGTAACTTGCCGTCGGTATAACCCGTGAAAACAATTACGGGGACAGGCCCCCAGTTTCTCCTGATCTCCTCGAGTATGGCCGGGCCGTCTCGTTGCGGAAGGGCCAAATCGAGCACGACGATGTCGGGCATCTGGCGGCGCATTTGCTCGAGCGCTTCATCGCCATCACCGGCGGTTCGGACATTGAATTCACGGTTCAGGCTTTCACAAAGCAGATCGATCATTCCCGGGTCGTCATCTACCAGCAGCAGATTGGTCCAGCGCACCTGCTGATTTTTGGGGAGGACAAATGTGAAGGTGCTGCCACGGCCAGGCTCGCTTTCCACCCAGATATTGCCGCCGTGCAACTGCACCAGTTCGCGGCACAAATACAGACCCAACCCGAGCCCCTGGCCCGTGGCGGCATCGCCGGCTTTAACCTGGTAAAGCCTGTCGAAAATGTGCTCGCGGTGTTCCTTCGCAATTCCGCAGCCGCTATCGCTCACCGACACTTCGACCCACTCGGGGTTGGTTTTGGCTTCCCGGACTTTCAGGACAATTGTGCCGCCGGCTGGGCTGAACTTGAGACCGTTGTTCAGCAGGTTGTTAATCACCTGCGTAATCCGATACTCGTCCAATGGTATTTGCGGGAGATTGGGCGCTATCTTCTCAGTGAGAGATATTTTCTTTTGGGCAAAAGCCGGCTTCATCGAACTGGCCACCCGATGGGCCAGTTCGTCGAGCGACACAGGTTTCAAATCAATCGTGAGCTTTCCGGTGTCCAGCCGCGTCGCATCCAGCAAATCATTGATGCAGTCGCGCAACTGATTGCAACTCTCCTTCGCGATGGCGAGATATTCCAACTGCGTTTTGTTGACTGGACCTCCCAAACCATCCATCACGATCGAGATGAATTCCCCGGCCGAAGTCAGGGGCGTTTTGAGTTCATGCGAGAGCGTGTGATAAAAATCCTGAATCTCATGATTTTTCCGCAGCAGATTGCGATTGCTCTCCGCCAACTCGGCTTGTATGCGTCGCATTTCCTTTTCGTCCTGTCTGCGCTTCGCGAGCACTTCGGCCTCCTTCAACGCGCGTTGAATGGCGGGAACCAGGCGCGCAGGACGGTCTTTGAGCACGTAATCGGTCGCGCCGGCCTTGAGGCTTTCGACGGCGACTTCATCGCCAACCATCCCGGAAAGGAACAAAAAGGGAATGTCCGGACTTAGTTCGCGCGCCAGAACCAGCGCATCCAGGCCGTGAAACGTGCGGAGCATGTAGTCAGACAGAATCAGGTCCCAACCTCCAGCTTTAAGAGCGTCAGTGAATTCGGGTTTGGTAGCGACGTGCGCCACCTCGCCATTGGGCAACTCTGCGGCGAGCCTCCGGCGAACGATCATATCACGTGGCCACCAACTATTCCCTCAAGTGTCCAAAAACAAGACACTCGACCCCGGTATTTACTCGCTATTCAAGAATGCGGAGCATGCAGCGTGCCACGCTCCGACCATAACGCGCAGCTTAGGGAAGGCGGAGTGATGTCGCGGGCAAGCGACCCACTAGTTCGGAAGGCAAACGAGTGTCGAGGGAGCCCGGAACCGGCCGTTCACCATCGACGTGCCCATCGCAATACAGAACGTTGGCGCGTCGTTGATGGCGAAAGTGCACGGTCGGTTCGTTATCACTTATGTAATAGAATTCCTCCAGCAGCGGGTTTGTCGGTGATGCAGGCTCCTGGAAGTCGTTCACCTGTCCCGCATCGGCAAGAAGAGCGATGTCGGCTGGGCGGCTGACACGCTGGATTTTGATTGGCGGCTGAGTTGCGGGAGTTGAGAGATGGATGTTATAGCCGTAGCCGTAGGCTGCGCCCGTTGCCTTGAGCTTGAACAGCCGTGAGGTGTAATCAAGCGACGGGCAAACCTCGACCCCGCGGCCATTCAGATGCGGGTAGAGTGCGCCGAGCGTTGGATCGAACTGACGGGCGCCTTCGTTGCCGGGAACCCACGATTCAATCCAGCCAAACCAGTAGATGGTTCCACTGTTCGATGGCCCGATGACGTAGCGGAAGGCATCGCCGTCGTTTTCATCCCAATACATTTGCGAGGCCAGTCCGAGTTGGCGGAGGTTGTTCATGCACACAATGCGCCGCGCCGAGAATTTCGCTTGCGACAGCGCCGGGAGCATTAGTGCCGCCAGAATTGCGATCACGCCGATGATGACGAGCAATTCAATCAAGGTGAAGGCGTGGCACAGGTAGGGCGCGGTGTCCCCACCGGGCCGCACAAACTTTAGAGATGCCCTTCTCAAGGCCGATTGGCGAGCACGCGATAAAATGCGCGGTCTGGATTTATTTCGGTGTCTTCCAGCATGAATGGCCCGTTCGTGGTCGGCGGCCACTCGGTCACGAGATACCACTGCTGAAAATTGCGTGTCACTTCCAGACGATAAAGCCAGTTCGTCACCGCGTAAAAGTGGGCGCGAAAACGTGTCGGCGTATGGACGCCGCGCAATGCGATCAACGGCGGATCGGGAACAGTCCAATTGATATTATCAACAATGCCATGCGCCAGGATCGAGCCGGCGTCTGATGGACTTTGTCCGGCATCGCTGTAGCTGATCACTGCGAACGTATCGACTCGAAAGTCTGGAAAGCCCGCAAGCGACAAATCGTAGATTCGTACAAAGTTGGTTCCGTTTCGCGTCATCGTCGTCCGCAATACCCGATTGCTCGCGGTATAGGACATCTGCACATGGAAAAGATCCTTCGGCGTCAGTTCGAGTGGATGATTATCGCTGAAGCGAATCGCGTTGTTCGTGGAAACAACCGTCGGAGCGATGGTGGCGCCAAAACCCGAATCAGGGAAGTAATCGAATTCAACGAGATTCCGCGGGCCGTATGCAGCACTGACACCGGCGCCGCGAAAGAATGTCGCGTTGGTAATGCTGCTGAACTTGCACAACCCAAGCGCGATTTCAAACGTGTACGGCTTCTCAGGATTCACGCCAATCGCGATGTCGCGCAGGCACAGATCGAAGCTGAAACTGAAATCGTCGCTCTTCGCCAGCACGGGTCGGCGCGTTGGGTAGAATAAACTGTTCGTGAACGAGGAGTCCCAGGTGACTTCCAGGTTTTGGTTTGTAGCCTCCCACTGAAAGAGTGAGCCGTTGCCAAAAGTCCGCCAGCCGCGCAGCTTTGGATCGTTGTCAAATGATTCGGCAATCGCCGCCGCCTTTGAGGGAAAGGCGGCGGCGAGCCAAAGAAGCGTCCAGATTAGATGGCGCATCTGAGGCAAAGGTTAGCGGTTCACGACAGCGCGGCCACGCGACGGTTGACGCGCCACTGCGGCGAAACCATCGATCTCAGATTTGCCGCTGATCACTTCGACACGCACGAAGTTGATCTCGGGAAGAAAGACGGGGTTACCTCGCGCATCTGTTGCCCCCGAAATGTCGTAAGCCGCGCCGCCCGCCGATCCGTTATAGAGCGCGCGGATTTGGTCCAGTGTGAGTCCGGCAAAATCCGCCTGCGTCAGCGTCGGATCGACCGGTCGGCTGAAATCTCCGCTCCCTTCAGTTGGAAAAAGCAAATCGACGGTCGGGGCGCGCGTCGGATCGAGCTCATAAAACGTTTGACCATCGCGGCTCACCGAGACTCGCGTGCTGCCGGAGTTGTACCCAAACAGCGAGCCGTCCGTCGCTGGAGTGCCGACCCAATTCATGGTCGTGAAATCGAAGTCGTTGGTGATGATGAACCCGGAGTTACCGAGGATGATGAAATCGAGTCCGAAAAGATTATTCGGATGATTCAGAATCGGCGTGTGGAATCGCACGGTAAGCGATCCACCTTCCCCGATCGACAGAATTTGATTTGTGCCGTAGGGCGGATCGAACGGATCGGTCGGTTCGCCGAATGGATTTATCCGCGACGGTTCTCCCAGGACCGATTCTATATTTGTAAACCGCGTCGCGTAACCGACGCCGTGATCGTAACTCACGACGGCATCGGCGAAGTCGTCGGCATGAAGTTGACTGGCCGGTTGCGCTGTTCCGAGCGCACCGATAACTGACAGGACTAACCAATACTGTTTGCTCATAACTCTGATCTGCTGCGGGCCCCGCTCCTTCTGTAGAAACAGCGAGGCACGTTTAACTTTGCACAGAGACCAGCGCCAGAGCCTGAAAATGAAAAAACCTCCAGACTCCGGCAAAGCGGCGAATGAAGGTCAACCCACCCGAGACAGTCGGGTGACTGGTCTCATCCTTCTCTTTGACGGAGAAGCCGTCCCGCATACGCGGGACGCGACGAGCACAACCAAACCGGTATCCTGACTTGGGGCCTGACCTCGCTCCCGCCTTCCCCACGCATTCGCATGAGTGGCTTGTGGGAGTTTGTAGCCCGTTACAGTGGCGCAACCGTCCCCGAATCTCACGGGGTTCCCAGACATCTGGCTGCAACTAAACTCTATTTCAAAGAGCAAACGAGTTCCTACGCCGACGACGAAAAGATGCAAGACAATTTTATTTTTTTGCGATGGGTTCAGGGTGTGAATTTTTAACTTTCACAGGACAATTCTACGCGAGGCTACTGACAACGGTATGTCAGGGGCGATGTCACGAAATTTTCGAGTCTGAAGGGAATTTGGCATGGAAGTTGATGGTTACAGAGAGTGAGCAAGGCGAGTGTCGAGCGAGAAAAGATCGTATTCACGAACTTGAGAGGAAGTTTTAGCTGATGCCAATGAACGCGGAAGCAACGGGCGAAGATGGTCATCAGGGAGCTGCGTTGAGTTGCGAGTATTGTGGCCGCGCGAACGCAGAGCGACTCGCAGCCTGCAGCGGTTGTGGCACGCCACTGATCACTACTCCAACAGTTCTTATCTCCTCGGCGCCGAGACAAAAATCTAAATTCCTGGCGGTCTGCCTCGCACTTGTTTTCGGTCCACTCGGACTTTTTTATGCCACCGCTTCTGGCGCCGTGATAATGATACTGATCGCAGCACCGTTCATAGTCAGCCGTACCGGAGGCTATTGGGTTTCCATCGGAGGACGTCTTGTCTGTGCGGTGTGGGCTGTCTACGCCCTAACGCACGATCAGGGTAAGTCAAACTCTAAAGCGGATCCTCAGCGTCTTCTCGATAAGGCGATGCGTCTCGAAAGTGTCGACCGTACCAAGGCGATCAACGCATATAAGGAGGTAATTCGGTTATTTCACAATACATCGGCGAGTAGAGAAGCGGCAAGGAATGTTGAAGTTTTAACACGACTGCAATCAGACGTGATGAGAGTTCGAGCCAGAGATTGAAAAGCGGTGCAGCAGCACACGCACTCCAAGACGCTGTGCGCAGATTGAGATCATGGACCGCTTTCGCAGATTGCAGGTGCGTGCTGTCGAGAGTCACTGACACAATTAGCCCCCTCCTTACGTCGGGGTTTACAGAATCATACATACCCTCACCCCCTTCCCCTCTCCAAAGGAGAGGGGTTTAATTTTTCTCCGTGTACCCAGGGTGACGCGACTGCGTCGCTTACCCTGGGCTACAATGATCTTGCCCCTACGGGGCTGCAATTTGATCACGCAGGAGCGTGATGAGCAGAGATTGCTGCCGCGATCTTTGAGAGACGGCGGTGCGCCATCCGTGAAGTCATCGCGGTGTGGGCTCAGCGAGGGTGCGGTAGAAAGCCTGACCCGGCGGCGAATTCGTCTCATGGTATTCGACGAAGTCGGACTGTGGCATGTCGTACGTAGTGAGTGTGGTCCACGGACCGGTTGGGCTCGGGGCCCGCTGCAAGGTGCTGCTCAAGTACGGAACGCATTGCAATCGAATAAGGTAGCCGCTGCCTGGATGGACCTTGACGTAGAGCCGGGTCAGAGGCGGCAAAAAGCCGCGATCAAGTTTCACCATGCGCTCCCAGCCCGAGGAAAAGGCTCCATCAGGATAAACGTGCAACGGGACGAAGCCGGCGGCGTTAAAGCCGCCCGTGATGGCCCCTCCCGAGACCGGGTTGTAAAATAAAACGAGCCCATTCGCCGCGTCACCGAGTCGCCAATTCGAACCGAAGCCTCCCGGCGGCCAGTCCTGCACCGTGCGGAAGGACCCACGCACCTCCGCAAGGGCGGCCTGGCCGGTGGAATTGTAGAAGAAGAGGAAGCCGTTTCCCGCCGACACGATCTGCTCCCACCCGGTGAGAAGCCCTGACACGGTCCCCTCCGTTGAGAAAACCCCAGCGCTGGTTACGCTTCCCCAGGCGCCGTCGCCCGTCAGTTCGTCGTAAAAAAAGAGCATGCCATTCTGGGTCGACAGGATATGGCTCCATCCCGTTGCGAAGGCGGAACTATCCCACTCGGAGTGGAACGCGCCGTCAGCGGGGTCGAAACGTCCTATAATCCCAAGCGTTCCTCCCGAGTTGTAGAAGAGAACCTTCCTGCCCAGGCCTGCTGGACCCGCACCCGCGGAAACGATGTGAGTCCAGTCACCAAATGATCCTGCGGGGTAGTCCTTTAACACGGACTGGCCGCCGTCGTTACTGTAGCGGACGACCGAACCACTTCCGTCCGATCGATTGTAGAAGAGCACCAGACCATCGTTGGCGCGGGTCACATGTGTGTAGGCTCCGGTGAACGTGCTCCCACCGAGCGTCTCGAAGTCGCCATTGCCGGCCAGTCGCCCCAAAGCGGTGGCGCTTCCGCGAAGGAAGAGCATCTGCGGATCCTGGAAAGGAGTCTGACATTCGGCCACAGCGGAATGCCAGTGCAACGCCGCTCCCGTCCGCGAGCCCGAGAGGGCGAAAAGACGACCGTAATAAGCCCCCAGCGAAAAGATGCCTGGCGCCGGCACCGAGCCGATCCGTGTCCAAACAAGATCTACCGAAGCGGACTCCCGGCAGTAGAGGCCATCGACCGAGGCGGCGAAGAGCTTCCCATCGAAAGCCGTCATCGCCTGAAACTCGGGCGCTGGACCGCCGAGCCTCACCCAGTTTTCCCCGGGCATCAGTTGGTAGAGTTGCTGGTCGGTCCCATCGCGAAAGAGCGCGAAGATTTGGTCAGTGATGGCCCCGATGCCTTCACACCTTGCACCCACGGAAGGCGGCGAAACGTGCCCCGCCCATGGAGCCGGGTTTGCGGGATGGGTATTGCGGTAGAATATTCCCTGGTTCGCCGTTCCGGCGTAGAGAAGCCGCCCCCAGAGGTCGCTGCCCAGGCAGGTCAGGTCGGGGACAACAGGGATCGCCGTTGCACTGCTCACCACACTGGGATTCTCTGGATCCTTTCGCACAAAGGCGCCGGAGCTCAGGAGGAAGAGGTCGCCATGGACAATCCCCGCGATTGCGGAGGCAGTGCCGACGTTTTCAACGAAGGACCAGGCCGCACCAGGGTAGGTCCGGGTTGGCAACGTCCAGGCGGGACCCGGGGTTCTCTCCGACAGGATCGTCACCACGTTCCGCGTAATCCGAGCGACAGACGAATCCCCCAGGTGGAAGCACCAGTCGGTGGTGGCCGCCGTGAAAGTCGTCCCGTGGTTCTTGAAGTAGCCCATCGTCGCCCGGCCCGACTGCGCCAGCACTTCCGAGGACATGTCCGCCACGGCAAGCAGTTTGAAGTTCAACGGACTACCATCGCGGCCAGTCACGCGGTAGCCGCCAGCCCCGTCCGATTCGTAGTCGGCGGCATCGGTCTCAAGGCCGAAGAGTCCGCTCCCGAACGTCGGGCCGGGGACGCCAGAAAGAAAGGGGTCGTCGGGGTCGAGAATGGTGAACGGTGTCGCGCTGCCGCCTTGCGTACCACGGCGGTAGCTCACCCCCGTCAGCGTGTTTTCCTCCCGGTTGGCAGGACTGCTCGCGAAGTTTCCAGTGACCCGGCTATCGTCCACGCCCGCGAGCGAATCCTCAACGCCGCTTTTGTGGCAGACCATCATGCGATTGCCGTTCCTGAAGCGGACCTGCCACCATGCCGTATTGGCGCTGAAGAAGGCGGCATTGCCTCCAGAGGCGACGAAGCCCTCGACGTGGTCGCGCATTTCCTTCGACCAATATTCGTCGTGACCGGCACTAATGAAGAGGCTGTACCCATTCAACAGGTTGGGGTCGTTGTGGAGGTCGAAGCTCGTGCAGGTATCGATGTCGGGGTTGCCCGGCAAGTTCCTGATGAACTGCTCCAGAAGGAAAGGAGCATGCACCGTGTAATACTCCTTGGGGTCGCTCAGCGGACGGTCGAGTGAAACGCGACGGGCACGCGCGGGTTGGAAGGAATCGTAAAGATTGACGTGGCTACCCCAGGCTCCAGCATACGCGAGGGTCGTGCTAAACGGGTAGCAAAAGAGAATCTTCGTCGAAGAGGACCGGGAGGGAGGTCGGATCACGAAGTAAACGATCGCTGCCCCGGTCCAGTCAACGGGGTCAGAGCTGAACTCCGCCGCGTAGAGGCCCTTTGGAGTGTCCAACGGCACGGGCCAAGTCCGCTCGGGCCACCCGTAGCCCACTTCCTCCCGGTTGTAGGGACCGCTGCCTGTTATGGCTAACACCGCGCTGCCGGAGCCAATCGGAGCCGCGAGAGTCGGGTGGGCGAGGTCTTCGGTTGATAGTACACGACCGATGCGCCACCAAACCGTACCCGCGCGCTCTTCGTAGGAGGCGCACCAGATGAAGTTCTCACCCTGTTTCACCGAGTGGGTCCGGGTGTAAGCCCGCTGTGCTGGCGCGGCGTGGACGAACAAGAACGAAGCCAAAGCGAGAATGGGAGCGAGAGAATTCTTGGCCTTCATATTTAAGATCCACGTGGCCCATCCAAGGGCGTTGGACCCGGCAGATGCCGCGGTAGTTCGCCGAAGTTCACGTTTTCCGTTTCCGCGGATCCATCAGCGACTCAGCTTTCGCATCGCGTGGCTCTCTTTTGCGGGTGTCGCTCCGGGTTCGTATCTTGCACCTCGGTAACGGCGTGTCAAATCCTGTTTCCCTCTCCGTTTTGCACGGGCCAGGAATGGACGGGTCGGAGTGGCTTGATGGTGTCTCTGACCGCTTCCGCGGGTTGCGGCTACGTGGTGTTGAGAATCACTGTTCAGTCAGCCCCCTCCTTACGTCGGGGGTTACAGATGAGTGCCGCACGAAACGCGCTCTCACGATCTGCTGTCGTGACGGTATTGAATGACTTTGATCTTTTCCAAAGTCACGAGGCCTCCGCCCATCATCCGGTCGAGTTGCGGGAGGAAGGCGTTGATTTTGGCCTCTCCATCCACAATTTCGATGATCATGGGCAGATCATCCGACAGCCGGAGAATTTTGGCGGTGTGCAATCGGCTGTTGGCGCCGTATCCCATGGGGCTGCGCAGGACTGTGGCGCCGGCCAGTCCGGCCTCGCGCGCCTTCAGCACGATCGCCTCGTAGAGCGGCCGACCTTCGAACCGATCCGATTCGCCAACGAAAATGCGCAGCAACAAGGAATCATGTGGCAACTGCATAATTACGAGCCTTTCAGCGAATTGACAGCGAGACCCGCCATATGGCCCAGCCAGACCGCCAACAGACACAGGACCACTGACCCGACAGTATTCGCGCCGGCCCGAAACCATTCAAGGTCTGCAAGCTGAAGGATGAGAACGTGGTGAAGCCGCCAAGGATTCCAGTCATGACGAAATGCCGCGGCGTCGGTCCAACCAGGAACCGCCCATCGGGCCCAAAGGCCGTCGCAAAGAATCCAATCACAAATGAGCCGCTGACGTTAACAATCAGCGTGCCCCAGGGAAACGTCTCGCCGACGTGGTGCGCCACAAACCCGGAAAGAGCGAACCGCGCTAAAGTGCCGAGCGCTCCGCCAACAGCTATCCAGAGGTAAATCATGATCGAGCCTTGCTATCTCTTGGGAATAATGCCTCGCAGCGCAAGACAACTTCGCGAATCCAAAACTGAATCACTAAGAAGTTAGCGGGGAATAGCGGTGTCCCAATCAACGTTCGTAAGTCGTCTGCTTCGGCGGAGGCGCCCTGACCGGCTAAAGCCGGCACTACAAACGCGGCCTCCCCGAATGGCCAAAGCCGGAACTACAAAGGGGGCGGAGGGCTCGACGGAGCTCGTCCCTCCGGCAATTTGGGGCTCAATGGGGCTCGCTGCTCCGGCATCGCATTCGGGCTCCACGGACTTCGCCCCTGGTGCAACGTTTTCGGCGTCGACGGAGCTCGCCGCTCCGGGATGGGCTTGCCGCCGGGGAGTTGGTCGATCCAGTTTTGGACGCTGGCTTTGTGCGGGGTGACGGTCAGAAGCGTGCGAAGGTGTTCGATGGATTTTGGATAATTTTTTTCCTGTTCTTCGAGCGCAGCGAGTTGGACGAGGATCTGCGCGCACAGGAACCGATCATCGTCATTGTCGGGGCTGCGGGTCTTGCGCCATTGCGCGAGCGCGGCTTCCCAGACGGCGCGCGCGCGAGCATTGTCTTTGTAATTCTCGCGATAAATGCGGCCCAACTCGAAGAGCAATTCAGGCTGACCGGGAATGTGCTGCAAACCTTCGCGCAGGAATTGCTCGGCTTCGGCTACCTTCCCGAGCTTGGAACGCAGCCAGAAGGCCGCGGTGACATAGGTTTCGGGCCGCTCGGGGTCGAGTGTGGCGGAGAGGCGCAACCAGGGAAGCAGCTCGCGCTCCTCGCCTTTCGCGTGGTCTGCATGCTCCTCAGCCTCGTGTTTGCAGTCGGGTCCACACACGTGACCGGGCAAATGATGAGGGTCGTTGCATTTACTCTCGCCCAGGTGATTGTGGACCGACGGATAGAAGTGCCGGCCGAAGCGTTCGATCCAGTCGCGGGGTTTTCCGTCGAGCGCATGGTCGTCGTGCTGTTCATGACCCGCGCCGGCGTTGGCGGCAACGTGGAGTTTTGTGTCTTCGGGCCGCTGGTCGAAAATAGAGGGGTAATAGCCGCTATGAAAGTAGGCTGTCACCCAAAGCTACAGAAAGGAGATCGGCGGAAGCGGTCCGGCTGCCGGCCCAGGATTGGAACCATGGCTCCAACCAGGTCGCGAGGCTTGCGGCCACAACGACGATCAGCAACGCAAATAATCGAGAGCGCCAGGCGCGCATACCTCATTCAGTTGATGGCCTTGCGTTTGAAGACCTGGCAGGCTGCGAACAGAAACAGCGCCGAATAAACCGCGGCGTAGGCCAACGCACCCAGCCAAACAACCCACGAAATCGTTCCCCAATTGTGAATGACAAGATCGCGCACGTCGTAAAGCTCGACGTGCGGGATGAGATAGTAGACAGAGTAGAGCAGCGTCTGCAGCGGCTCGTCGAGTCGCAGCGCAACTTTGTTTAGATGCCGGCCCAGGAACAGAATGCCGACGATGACGGTGAAGGTGATGGTGTTGTTGGAGGAAGGCGCCGCGAAGACCAGCGAGCCGAGCACCGTCAACGCGATCACGATTCCCAGCATAAACCAATGGAGCGTGAGCGCCTGGAAGCTCGCGCCGAGCGACCATTCGCTATCGCGCGTCGCACCGACGATCACGAAAAATAAATAGAACACGAGGAGGGTCAAACCGATTGCCAGCCAACAGCCCCAGAATTTGCCCAGCACGACTTCGCCACGTGTAACCGGTTTGGCCAGCAGGGGAAACAACGTGCGGTTTTCGCGCTCGAATGGAATCTGGCGCGCTGCGGTTGTGATTGCGATCACAAGCGACGAAATCCAGATGAGCAGCAGGCACAATTCCTTCACGTAGCGGACGATCTTTGCTTCGTTGAAAAATGTCGCCGAACCCATTACAAGCGTGATCACCGCGGTGAGCACGAACAGAACGTAAAAATCTTTCCGACGATAAAGCTCCTTGATGACCACGCCGGCAATTGCCGACACGTTGTTGAGCACGCGCGCGGCGGCGCTCGATTTTCCAATGTAACGGATCGGCGCGATATCCCGGCGGAAATCGATGATGGTTTTGAGGGGTCCTATCGCGTTCATGCCGCAAGCTTGTAATCGATGATTTTGAGGAAGACCTGCTCCAGCGTGGAGCATTGGTAGGTCTGCACCAGTTGGTTGACCGGACCTTCCGCTTTCAACTGCCCGTCCATGAGAATGGCAACACGATCGCAGACCGTCTCGACTTCACCCAGTTCGTGCGAGGAAAAGAAAACGGTCTTCCCTTCATTTTTGAGCCGCTGAATGATCTCACGGACTTTCATCCGGCCAATCGGGTCGAGCCCGCTGGTTGGTTCGTCGAGGATGAGCAGGTCAGGATTATTGATGAGCGCCTGCGCCAAACCGACGCGCTGTTGCATGCCTTTGGAGTAAGTGCGGATCGGACGTTTGCGGGCATGCTCGAGGTCCACCAGCTTGAGGATCGAGTTGATGCGCTCATCGGCCACTGCGCGCGAGAGCCGGAAAATCTTTGCGTAGAAGCGCAGGAGCTCTTCGGCGCTAAGAAATTTGTAATAGTAAGTCAGTTCGGGAAGGTAGCCGATGCGCTGCCGGGCGATCGGTTCGCGGACGTTCACGCCAAAAAGAAAGGCATCTCCGGCCGTAGGCGCCACAAAGCCAAGCAGCACATTCATGGTCGTCGTTTTCCCCGCGCCGTTCGGACCGAGAAACCCGAAGGCTTCCCCCGGGAGTACGGAAAGACTGAGGCCTTTCAGGGCATGGTTCGTGCCCTGGCCCATTTCGCGGCTGCGGTATTCGACCTGAAGATTTTCGATTCTAAGAATCGGCTCCAACGTCATCGGGCAAAATCGGAGCAAATTTCGCACCAAAAGCGCCCTCCGGAGGGACGCCGGCCGGGAAAACCCGGCTGTAAGTGCCTAACGAAACGCCACTTGCACTATCAGGAACCTGCTGGGAGTTCGCGAATCCTGATGTTGCGGAACCACGCCTCGCTGCCGTGGTCTGTCAGTAAAATATGCCCTTTGAGCTTCTCGCCGAAGCCTTTCACGCTCTTGAATTTGCTGTTGGCAACGGCCGCTTTCACTTGCTCGCTGCCTAATTCGTATTCGAGCACCTTCGCCCCGTTGAGCCAATGCTCGACATGGTTCCCCTTGACGACCACGCGCGAGGCATTCCATTCGCCAGGCGGTTTGAGCGGCTTATCCTCGCGCGGCGGGAGGACTTGATAAAAGGAAGCGGTTTTGTTTTTGTCCATCTTCTCAAGCACATCATCCACCATTTGATATTCGTGCCCGATCGCGCCGCCGTCGCGCTCCTCGGTGATGAAATATTTGATCCCATTGTTCGCCCGCGGGCCGATGCGCCATTCCCAACGAAAATCGAAGTCGCCAAACGTGTCTTTGGTGATGATGTCCCCTCCCCTGACGCCGCCGACCTTTTTCAGAATGCCTTCTTCGACAATCCAGCCCTTGTCGGGGAACGCCTCTTTCGTAAAGCCACGCCAGCCCGCAGTCGTTTTCCCGTCAAAAAGAAGTTTCCAGCCTTCGGCTATTTCCTGAGGAGTCAATTCGTTCGGCGCGCCATTCGCGAGCATCGCGCAGGCCATTGCGAAGGTGGTCACGAGCAATTTGGTCATATGCTCGAAGTTCAACAAAGCTGCGCCCCTTGTCACTTGTTTTATGTCAAGGAGCGGAGATGAACTGCGCGACGGTCGCGCCTAAGTCACCTGCGGCAGATCGGCTTGCATCTGCGGAAGTCGTGAGGCTTCGGCGTTTCTGCGACCGTACCAACGCCAGAGTGCGCGCCCGCCGAACACTGCGGCGACGCAGAGAATCAAAACTGCCATCACCGGAAGGACCAGCGTGACAAAGACGGTTAATAGCGACAGGCCCAGCTCTCCAGTGGCGATAAGCGGATTGGCCAGGCCGCCAGTCGTGCCGGTTGACGCCGCGCGCGTGAGCACAGTCGCGCTCTGCACCAACCCGGCCGCTCCGCCACCGGCGATCACCGCCAGCGTCCATTTGAGGAAAGGGCTCATGCCGGAAATCATCGAGGCGGTCACGAGGGTGCCTGCGACGATGGCCGCCGGAGTCGCGATCGTATCCAGGAGGTTGTCGAGCCACGGCACGTAATAAGCGGTAATCTCCAGGATTGTCGCCACGGAGAAGGCGATGAGCGCCGGTGGACTGCCGATCCATTGAAAGGAGGATGCCAGCGTGAGCTGGCCCGAGGCCGCGGCGATACTCATGATCAACAGCGGCACGAAGATGCGAAAACCACAGGCTGCAGCCAGCCCGATGCCGATACAGACGCTTAAGAACTCTTGCATAGGCTTATTATATAATAATGACGTTCCCCCCGCTCGCCCATTCACAAAACCCAGCGTTGGTTACAAAAGTTGCAGGATTTCTTAAGCGGAAGAGCGACGATGTCAGCTTGGAAGTGAGAAGACTTCTCGCATGATTTCACAAACTTTTCGCTTCCAAATTTCTGAAGATTGTGGTCGTATCGGGCTGGTAAATCTCCGCCTATGAATTCTTTTAAAAATGCTCTGTACTCTGTTCACGCCTCGCGCGTGAGTCTCATGGCAGCAACGCTGATGGCAGGGATCGCCACGAGTTTCGGTCAGGGACCGCTGACGCCGCCGGGTCCACCGGCACCGCTGTTCAAGACCTTGCAACAAGTCGAGCCGCGTGTCCCCATCTCATCGATTCCAATCACCCTTTCACAGCCTGGCTCGTATTACCTGACAACCAATCTGACTGGCGTCGCCGGCCAGCACGGGATCACCATTAATGGCCCGCGCGTCACGGTGGACCTGATGGGGTTCGAGTTGCGTGGGGTGCCGGGATCGCTCAGCGGCATTCACATGAACCCCGCCAGCGGCCCCCACATTCGCAACGGAAGCATCACCGGTTGGGGCCAGGACGGCATCAACGGCACGAACGGAGGTGCCGGCATCATCGAAGACCTGCGCGTAACGGGAAATGGGCGATGGGGTATTTCGTTCAACAGCGGCAGCCAGGTTCGCAAGTGTATCGCCTCAAGCAACGGCGATGTAGGCATTATCACCAGCAATGACGTGGAAATCGATGATTGTGTCGCCGTCGGCAACGGGACTCATGGCATCCAAGCTGGCACCGGATCAACCATTCGACGTTGCCTCACCGTGCAGAATGTTGCTGCCGGCATTACTGGCAGCGGGATCGATGGCTTGAACATCATCGAATGTAACAGCGAGTTCAACGGGAGCGGCATTGCCACGCTCGGCCAAACAATTGTGAAGGATTCTTTTGCCCGCAGCAACCGCGTGGCCGGCATTGCCGTCGGTCCCGGCAGCACGGTGCAAGGTTGCAATGCCAGTGATAACGGCACGAATGGAATTTCAGTCGAT
>Ga0193697_1000208_pt1 | contig 23388 bp, 19 predicted proteins | sample L3m2metaG_FD_145073 | JGI IMG/M metagenome (GOLD analysis project Ga0193697, IMG submission 145073) | Soil microbial communities from a riparian zone of the East river system, Colorado, United States - L3m2 | ecosystem: Environmental > Terrestrial > Soil > Riparian zone | place: USA: East River...
TCATCTGATATTCATCGACGACCAGAAGCGCAGGACCATCGCCCTGAATGAGGCGGTTCTTTTGAGTTTCGAGAGTCGCGACGAGCACCGGCGCGTTCAGATTCTCAGCCAGATCGCCGGTCGCTATGCCTACATCCCAACCGCGCGTCCGCCACTCAGCCAGCTTGTCATTTGCCAGCGCGCGCGTGGGCACGGTGTAGATGGCTTGCCCGCGGTTCTTGCCCTGGTTGGACCACAGCTCGAAAATGAGCGTCTTGCCCGCGCCGGTGGGGGCTTGCACCACGACATCTTTGCCCGCGCGCAAAGCACCGACGGCCTCTTGTTGCCAAAGGTCCGGAATGGTGACCTGGTGAAGGGCGGGCGATTCGGCAAGCTGATCGGCCAACGTCTGCACGTCCAGAACATAGCCGAATTGCCCGAAATGTCACAGGCCGGTTTCGGGGATCGGCCAGTGGCCTAACGGCGCGGGTTCGCGGTATAAGTCAGCTCATCCAGGTAAATCTCCACGAAGTGGCCGCCCACCTGCATATTAAAGATGCCAAAGCGGTCGAAGGTCGCGCCGACCTTCTCCTGCTCCGCGGTCAGTTCAAGCATCTGTTCCGCGCCATCAAGTTTTGAGATGATTTTCCCGCGCGCACCGGCAATTCCCGGTATGTAATGAATCGACCACTCATGCACTTTGCCATCGGGACGTATGATTGGCCCCGATGAAGCAAGCTGACCCTCGCCCAAAGCGTCGCGATAGCCGGGCACGAAATAATATCCGACGCGGCTGGGCCCTTCGATGGCGATGCCGAGCAAATTCTTCTGCGGCTCCTTATGATCGGATATGTTCTTGTTACTCTTTGACTGTGAATCGAACCAACCGAAATAAACGCCGCTGTCCGACGCCGCACCGGCGAACGCCAGCTTGCCGGAGGCAAACAACTCATCGCGCAGCGTCAATGGTCCGACTTTCGCACCGTAGAACGCGGGCGCTTCGTCGCGCCAAATGACGCCGCCGATCTCGCCTTTTTGTCCGCCGGCGCGAGATGTCAGGCTGTGGCCGAAATCGTGCATTGGTCGAATCGTCCTGTCGGCAAACTCCACCTTGTTGCCGCGGCCGTCCCATTTCGGATCGCGGCTTAAGTCTTCGCGTTGTCCGTCGATTTGCAGGGCGCTGAGAAAAACTTCCATGCCGCCGCCGGTGGCCTGTTGATTGAAGAGCCCGAAGCGATTGAACTCCGCTCCGTCGACCCTGTGACCGGCTAAAAGCGCTCTCGTGTAATTCGTACCGTCAAATGTAAGCGTGATCAGTCCATCGCCGCCATCGCCGTTTGGATCGTAGCTCAATGACCAGTCGTGCATGGAACCGTCGGCGGGAATCGGTTTCGTTTTCGTGGTTTGGTAACGTCCCTCGAACGTCGCCCCGCCGCCAGTGAGCCAGTTGCGCGTGCCATATTCAAAGAACACCCAATACGAGTTGCCATTGCCATCCAGGCGGAATGTCAGCGAGTTCGGTGTGCGCCAGCCGCGCGATGACTCATTAAACCAGCCAAACAACACTCCGCTCGGCGCCGAATTGCTTCGCACGGCGACTTTGCCCGAGGCTGACAACTTGTCGTTCAGCGTTTTGGTGGGAATTACTTTCGCATAATATGCCGGTGTGACCGACCGCTGAACCCATCCGCCAATTTCTCCGTTCTCACGATATCCGAAGTCTTGCTTCGTGACCGGAAGTGGGTTCGGCACCAACCGGCTTCGATAACTTTCCCACCCGGGATCGGAATCAAAAGTCTCCCGGCGTAAAGAAGCATCGTCGCCAGCTTTGGCCAGGACAGCGGCGCCAAGAAAGAGACAGACGAGCAAACGCATGCGGTTCGACATTATCCAGAGCATGAGTCGCCAACAATTCCTATACGTAAGTTATTGGAACCGTAAGAGTTACCCACACGAATCAGGCCTCAACGAAATATCAAACCAGCCCTTGATCGAGGCTCAATCCGTGCGATAATAGGGCTTCGCGATTCAGGAATTCTCAGAAGGGGGCAGTTTTTAAGCGGAGAAAACACAATCATTATGCGTGCTTTTATTTGTTATAGTGTGCTCACCTGGGGCGCAATTGGGGCTTTGTGTGCGGCGATGGCGGAGCCTACTTCCGTCATCACATGGGGCCCCCAATATCCTGCGAATGCCGGCAAAACAAATATCCCGCCAGACTTGACCAACGTGGTCGCGATCAGCGCCTCGGGTTATCCATCGCTGGCACTGCGTTCAGACGGCACAGCGGTCGCCTGGGGAGAGAGCCGCAGCAATGGCCCGGCGCTGCCGAACGTGATCGGTATCGATGGAGGATACAACCATATCATGGTTCTCCAATATGATGGTACCTTGGTGGCCAGGGGGTACTACGGAACCACTTCAAATCTGACTATCGCGCCGGTTGGCACTCCTCCGTATGTTCCAGATCTTGTCGCGTTTTCGTGCGGCGGCGTCCATGACGTGGCATTGAAAAATGACGGGCGTGTTGTGGCATGGGGTTTGGATTCCGCACAGACGAATGTTCCACCTGACTTGCGGGCCGTGGTCGCGGTCGATGCGGGACGCCTCCATACGCTGGCCCTCAGAAGCGACGGAACGGTCGTTGCATGGGGAGACAATACATACGGGCAGACAAATGTTCCATCTGGACTGAACAATGTTGTCACGGTTGTGGCGGGTCATTTCTTCAGCGTAGCTCTGAAGGCTGACGGAACATTGGTCGGTTGGGGTGACAACAGTTTCGGCCAGCTCAACTTCGCATCCGATCTCACAAACATCGTCGCCATTTCCGCGGGCCGTAACCATTGTCTCGCACGGCGTGCGGACAACACACTCGTGGCTTGGGGCGATAATCAATATGGACAAGCGACTCTCCCGGCTGACTTGCCTGAAGTTGTGGCATTCGCGGCTGGTGGATATCACAATGTGGTTCTTAGCGGGTCAGTTTCACGTTCGCCAGCGATCTATCCCCAGAGCGAAACAGTCCACGCCGGTCGCTCGGCTAGTTTCGGGGTACGTGCCAGTACTGTTGGCCAAGTCCGTTACCAATGGCGTTTTGAAGGAAGTGATATTCCCGGTGCCACGAACGTTTCCTGGACGATCACAAACGTCCAACCTCGCGACTCGGGCGCTTACAGCGTTGCTGTCACAGACAACAATGGTTCGGTCGTCAGCGATCCTGCGTTTTTGTCCGTTGTGCCGACGCCCTTGCTTATCGAGCAGCCAACGAACCAAGTAACTCATCTTTGGGGAACGGCGAATTTCAGCGTAAAGGCCGATGGCGCCAGTCCGCTTCAGTACCAATGGCGATTCAATGGCACGAACATTGACCAGGCAACGAATTCGACGCTGACCTTTGCGCCCGTGTCGCTTCGACAGGCTGGGGCATATTCAGTGGTCGTCAGCAATGAATTCGGGAGTGTAACAAGCTCAAATGCGATGCTCGCTGTGGTGTCGGTCGCGACTTGGGGAAATAACATCCCGGTGCCGGCAAATGTTACGAACGCGATCGCCATTTCGGCGCGCGGCCACTCGAGCGTTGCCTTAAATCGCGATGGGACCGTGCAGGTCTGGCATGGCGGCGGTCTTGTCATTCCCCCTCCTCCTGCCGATCTAACGAACATCATCGCGGTGTCTGCTGGCACAAGCCACGGATTGGCGTTGAGATCTGAGAGGACGGTCGCAGCTTGGCCTACAAACACGTCCGGAGGGATGGTGCCTCCCGATCTAACAGATGTTGTCGCAATCGCCGCGGGCAACTCTCATAGCCTCGCCTTAAGGAGCGATGGCACCGTGGTCGGGTGGGGGGGCAGTTCATCGGACAGGGCACCGGAAGGATTGAGCAATGTGGTTGAAATTGCTGCTGGCGCCGGTCGAAGCCTAGCGTTGAAGCAGGATGGAACCCTAGTTGCGTGGGGCACCGGATGGGGTTTTCCGCTACGTTCACCGGTAACGAGCAACATCGTTGCTATTGCTGTGAACGCCTGGGGCCTAGCCTTAAAAGAAGATGGCACCGCCATAGGCTGGGGTGATCCCACTTCTCTCACTAATATTCCGACGACTCTGACAAATCTGACAGCGATCGCAGCCGGTGCGGCTCACGGAGTCGCGCTGCGTGTTGACGGGACCGTCGCAGCCTGGGGTGGAAACAATGTCGGTCAGACGAATATTCCATCGGGTCTCAGAAACATTGTGGCAATTGCGGCCGGTACTGGCCACAACTTAGCGCTGGTGGCCGAAGATCCTTCTGAATTCGCGCCGCCGCAAGTTACAGCAATTCCCACAACGAACGGCTGCGCCATCTCATTTCCGACGAGGAGGGGTTGGCGTTATCGGCTGGAATACAAAGACTCTCTGACAGACGAACATTGGACGATGCTCCCACCGATTCCGGGTGATGGCAGTGTGCAGGTTGCGACCAATCCGACTCCCTATTCGCAACAGCGCTTTTGTCGCGTGCGACAACAACAGTAACAACTATTGTGAGCCCGCTGCCACGGTCTGCCCGTCGATGTATAGATGAAGGTCCTCGAAGAAGTTCTCTTCCGTGACTTCGAGGACACAGAAATCGGCGGGGCTGCCGATTTCAAGCCCGCACGGCAAACCGACCAGGGCAGCCGGGACATGAGAAAACCGAGGCCAAACTTCGCGCCAATTGCACTGCAACATTTCGGCGGCGCGAAAGATCCCGTCGATGGGCTCCAACGCCGAACCTGCGTAGTTTGCAGAGCCGGGAAGCCGCACGATTTGATCTTCGCCAACTTCGAGTTCGAGCCGTCCAAGTTTGTAGCGGCCAGGTCCGGCACCTGCGGCGGCCATCGCGTCGCTCACGTAAAAAATCGAATCCGGCGGAATTGTCTTGTGAATGAGGCGGAACAAGGATGGAGAGACATGGATCGCATCGGGAATCAGGCTGACCTTGAGTCCCGGCGTCTCGAACACACGCCATAAAATGTTGTCCGCGCGGTCCAGGTCCTTCGGGCAGCCGTTGCCCAGATGAGTGAACGCAGTCGCGCCAGCTTTTTGCGCCTGCAGGAGGCGTTTGCGCGGCGCGTTCGTGTGGCCGAGGCTGACGATCATTCCCAGATCGCGCGCAAGGCTGATCATTGCGATCGCTTCGAGCCGTTCCGGTGCAACAGTGATCAGCAATCGGTCGTCACCTGCGGCTTCCCGCAATTTCATCACGTGCTCGGGAGTCGGATCGCACATCACTTCCGGCGGATGCGCCCCGCGAAAGCCGGGTTCAGAAGAAAGAAAGGGCCCTTCAATATGCCAACCGGCAATGGCCTCACTGAGAATCTGAGATTTGCGGCGGAGTTTCCGCAGACGCTGCAGGCGGGCGAGCAGGCGCGGCCATTCGTCAGAAATGAGCGTCAGAAAAAATCGCGCGCATCCCGCGTCGTAGAGGGCTTTGGCTGCTCTTTCCAGATCATCGAGCGAAAGGTCATCCGATTGAAAATCGACGCCGGCGAACCCGTTGATTTGCAGATCGAGCAACGGCGGGGCAATCCAGCGGGTGCGCGGCGGATTCTCTCGCGCAGCGTCGATGGCAGTGATACGCCCGTTGTCCCATCGCACCGTGACGGGTTGTTCGAGGGAGTAATGCCAGGCGCTCAGCTCACCTTTCATGCAACAGGAAATTACTTTCGCGCACGGTAAAGCACATCGACCACATTCCTCACATACTGCTCGTCCGGCATTCCTTCAACGGATTCAGGCGGGAAAGTGACGACCGCGCGAAAATGCTCGGCCAGTTCACCAAACAATTCAACGCGCGCGCGGGGATCGAGTCCCTCTCGGCGCAAAAGCGCGCGCATAGCGACGGCGGCTTCGGCGGGCGAGACCCGCTGGCGCAGGCGCGCTTCCAGGTGCGGATGTTCGCGCAGAGAGTTGTATTTGCCGGCGAGCAACTGGTCGAGGTCAGGCTCGGTGAGTTTTGGCGCGCGCACGACAACCGTGTTCGCCGCGATATCGCCAAGGCGCTGGTAACGCCGATTGAGCAGGGACACGACTCCGCCCACGAGATAGAATGCAGGCAACATATCGACAAAACGCAGCAGGTTGCGAATGACGACCTGATTGATTTGAAGGCGCAGACCCTCGGCATCGACGACACGCAGGCGCAGGACGCGTTTTCCCATTGTTTGCCCGCGCCAGATCCATTCCAGCAAAATGCCGTAGCCGATCGAGATCACAAAATAGGAAAGGGCCATCAACGCCTGGGCGAAATCCGGACTGATCAGGCCAAAGAGGCCGAGAGCCATGCCTGTGGCCCAACTCAAACCAATGATGATCGCGCAATCGATGCCCCACGCCAAAAAGCGGCTCATGGGACCGGCGAGCGTCTGCGCGAAGCTGATTCCTTCGGGCGTGCGGATGAGAAACTGATTAGTCATTTCCTTCAGGTTCGGCGTTCTTCCCGCATCGCGTGAGAAACAGGACCAGCAGAATCAACTCGACCGTGCCAAACGCAATTTTGACCCCATAAGGCACCACGGGCTGATGATGTTGTGAAAAGAACCCCTCGACGATCCCCGCCCAAACGAGCAGAACCGCGACGCCGCCGATCAGCGTCACGACATCCGGCGCGACCGTGCGCATGCGAGCAGCAAGAGCCGCGCGTTGGCCGCGTCCAATCAAAGCGCCCGCGAGAACAAAGCCTCCTTGCGCGGCGATGAGAATCGCAGGAATTTCGATCACGCCATGCGGCATGAGCCAGCCCAGCAGGAACGGCGTTTGGCCGGCCATGATATAATCCACGCCGATCGCACCGAGCCCCACCATATTCTTGAAGAGCACGATGACCGTTCCGATGCCCCACGTCATGCCGAGCGCCAATGTAAGCAGCGACACCTTGATGTTGTTGGTCATGAGGAACGCCGCGAAGCTGGTGTAGTGGCCGGCGACCCGCTCATTCGTGGAACTCTCTTCTTTGGCTACGCGTTCGGAAGGCTCGAGCGCATCGTGCCCAAACGGCATTGTGACGGCACGGGAGTCGGGGTCGATGATGGTCGCGACCGCCCCGAAAATCGTGCCCCCCACGGTGATGGCCAGGGCCAGCCAAAACGCGGCGATCCGCCGCCGAAACGTCTGCGGCAGCGTGACAAAAAACCAATGCAGAGGCCGAAAGCGCATGTGCCGGGAACGCGTCTCGTGAATCTCGCCATACGCGCGCGCGACGAGGTGTTCGAGATAACGGCGTGTTTCGGGTTCGGAGGCGAAGGTGCTCACACGGCCCAGGTCGGCGGCCGTGCGCTCATAGAGATAATGAAAGCGTTGCAGATCTTCCAGCGGCAGCGGGCGATTCGGCTGGTCCTCGATGCGCTTGAGCAACTGCTCCAGTTCGTTCCACATCGGCCGTTCGGCGGCCACAAATTTGGGCAGATCGATGATCATTCCCCGATCGAATTTACAACAATTGGCGCTGCTTCACATTAACATACGCCGAAACAAGCTGCGCGCTCATTTCCTCGCGTTCGAGCAGCTGCAGCCGCACACCGCGGCGCCCGAGCACTTTCTCGAGCTCGCGCAACCGGTTCCACTGCAGGTGGCCGCCGAGACGCTCGTAAATATCGTCGATGTTCTCGACGGGCGTGTCGCCGAAGAGCGCTTCGGTCCCGCGCGGTTTAAGCATCCCCACGATGATCCGGTGCTGGCGCCGAAGCAGGTCCATGCTGCGAACAAAACTCTCGGCGAGCACCGGGTCGTCGAGCGCTGTCAAAAACAAAAGCAGCGCGCGCCGTCGCAGTCGCATGCGGATGAGCGCGGCGACCTCCTCAAAATCAGGTGTCACGCTTTCGGGTTGCAAGCGGTAGAGCGCGTCGCGGCAGGCGTTAAAATGCGTCCGCCCGTTTTTGGCCCGCACGAACCCGCCGACGCGATCAGCGAAAGTGACCAGGCCAAACAAATCGCCCTGTTGTTCGGCGGCGAGGCCAACCATCAACGCGGCCGTCACGAATCGTTCGAGCGTGGTGTCAGTCGCGAGGACGCTGCCGCTGCTTTTCGTGACCTCATGGGCAGGAGGTGCGGGCGAGGCCGCCCGCGCTCCGACACGCCCGCTCAAACGCGAATAATCAATCACGACGTAAATCTCCTGGGTGCGCTCGATTTGAAAAACCTTCGTGACCGGGTGCCCGCGCTTCGCCGTCGCCTTCCAATGAATCTCGTCGAGGCCATCGCCGGGAATGTATTCGCGCAGCTTCTCAAAATCCCTGCCCTTCCCAACCTGCCGTTGCGCATGAATCCCAAAACTGCCCCGGTGCAGAAACATCGCGGCGAGTTGGCGGCGCTCGGTCAGCAGATTCGGATAAACCCGAAGCTCGCACGTAACCGGCACACTGCCGCGCACCGCCCAAAGCCCGAAGGGCGAAGCCGCTTCGAGATAGGCGCGGTGGACCAGATGTTTTCCACGCTCACGCGGGCGGCATGGCCATGGCAGCGCGCTCCGTTCGCTGCCCGCCGGGAGCAGGACAGCTTCAACCTCTTTTTCCGCTCCCACCTGCGCGGGGAGCGCGAGCCCCACCCGCACACGCCGCGCATTCTGCTTCACATTGCGAACGCGCACGTCGATCTCGCCTTCACGGTCCTTCGCCAGACGAACAACCGGTGGCAGCTCCACGCTGAGGCCTTGCAGTGCAGTAGTTGCTCGCAACGCATCGAACAAAGCAGCGAGTGCAATCACACCAACGCCGCTCGCGGCGATGAGCGGACCTGTTTCTTCAATCGTCGCAATGAGCGACAGCGGCACGATTACAGCCGCAACCCAAAACAACAAACGGGTTTGCGGGACCAGCCTCATTATCGCGGCACGGCAACCTGCTCCAGGATCCCGCGAATCACTTCCGTGATGCTCAATCCTTCGATCTCGAATTCCGGTCGCAGAATCAACCGATGCTCCAGCACCGCCGTCGCCATCGCCTTCACATCGTCCGGTGTGACGAAATCGCGGCCGGCGATCGCCGCGCTCGCGCGAGTCGCAAGCAGCAACGACTGCGTCGCGCGCGGTCCCGCCCCGACGAGCACGCTTTCATTCGAGCGCGTTGCTCGCACGATATCCACCACATACGCCACCAGTTCATCACGCATGGTGATCACCGCCAGTTCCTCGCGCGTCGCCCGCAAACCCTCCGCGTCGATCACCGCCTTCACTGCGCCGCTGGCGAGGATCACCTCGGGCGCATCGGGACCGAGAGTGCGCCGCGCGAGCGTCAACTCCTCCTCGCGCTCCGGCGTGCCCATGCTGATCTTCAACATGAACCGGTCCTTCTGCGCTTCGGGCAGCGGATACGTCCCCTCATATTCGATCGGGTTCTGCGTTGCGAACACCGTGAAGTTCGGCGACAGCGTGTGCGTGTCGCGGTCGATTGTCACCAGCCGTTCCTGCATGGCCTGCAACAGCGCCGATTGCGTCTTCGCCGGCGCGCGGTTAATTTCATCTGCGAGAAGGAATGAGGTGAAGATCGGGCCTTTGACCAGCGTGAACTCGTTGCGTTGCAGATTGAAGATGTTCGTGCCGACGATATCTGCCGGCATCAGGTCCGGCGTGAATTGGATGCGCGCGAATTCACAACCCAGCACGTGGGCCAGCGTCCGCACCAGCAGGGTTTTGGCGACTCCCGGAACCCCTTCCACCAGCGCGTGTTGCCCGGTGAAAACCGCGATCAACGCGCGGTCCACAACTTCGGCCTGGCCGATAATCACCTTCCCGACCTCCGCGCGCGCCTGGGTGAGAACCTGTTTCAACCGCTCCGTGCTTTGCGTCATAGGCGATGCATCTGTTACACCTTTGCCAGAAAACCGCGAATTGAAAACTCAAAACGATGAACTTTGAATCTCGCAACCCCGCCACCGGCGAACGGATCGCGTGCTACGACGAAACGTCGCGCGACGAAGTCGACAAAATCCTCCGCGACCTTTACGCCGCATTCGAGCGATGGCGCCGCACCGATTTCCTCACGCGGGCGGCGCCGATGCGCAAAGCTGCCACACTCCTGCGGGAGAGACAGGATTCCCTCGCCCGGCTCATGGCGCTCGAGATGGGGAAGCCGCTCGCCCAGGGGCGCGCCGAAATCGAGAAGTGCGCTTTCGGGTGCGACTTCTACGCCGACAACGCCCAAAAATTTCTCTCCCCGGAGGAAATCAAGACCGATTTGCCCCGGAGCCTCGTCGCCTACCTGCCACTCGGCGTCATCCTCGCGATCATGCCATGGAACTTCCCCTTCTGGCAGGTCTTTCGCGCCGTCGCCCCCGCCCTGATGGCCGGCAACGCCGTCGTCCTCAAACACGCCTCGAACGTCTTCGGCTGCGCCCAGGCCATCGACGACCTTTTGCGCGACGCGGGCTTCAACGTCTTTCGCTCCGTCGTCGTCGGCTCGAACCGCGTCCGCGAACTCATCGAACACCCACTCGTGCGCGCCGTTACACTCACCGGCAGCACTGCGGCCGGGGCTGCGGTCGCGGCCCAGGCTGGCGGGGTCCTCAAGAAAACCGTCCTCGAACTTGGCGGGTCCGATCCCTACATCGTGCTCGAAGACGCCGACCTCGATGCCGCCACCGAGAGTTGCGTCACCTCGCGCCTGATCAACACCGGCCAAAGCTGCATCGCCGCCAAACGCTTCATTGTCGTCGAACAACTGCGCGCTCAATTCGAAAAACTCTTCACCGAAAAAATGCAGACCCGGCGTCTCGGCAACCCGCTCGACAAAGATGTCGTCCTTGGCCCGCTCGCTCGACCTGATCTCTGCGTCTCGCTGCAAAAACAGGTGGACGCCAGCGTCGCTGCGGGCGCCCGGATTCTCCTCGGCGGAAAATACAAGGAAACCGCGACCGCCTTTTACCCGCCGACCGTCCTGACGAATGTCCGCCCCGGCCAGCCGGCTTACGGCGAGGAAACCTTCGGACCGGTCGCCGCGATCATCGGCGCGCGAGATGAAGCGGACGCTATTCGGATTGCAAACGACACCTCGTTCGGACTTGGCGCTGCCGTCTTCACACACGACCGCGCGCGCGGCGAACGCATCGCTACGCGCGACCTCGAGGCCGGCTGCTGCTTCGTGAACGACTTCGTCCGCTCCGACCCGCGCCTTCCCTTTGGCGGCATCAAACAAAGCGGTTATGGCCGCGAACTGGGCCTGTTCGGCATCCGCGAATTCGTCAACATCAAAACCGTCGTCGCCGTGAAGTAAACAAAACCGCAGCGACCCCACAAACTCCGAAGCCAATCAACTGTCATTCGTTCGGTGTAGGGTAAATACCCCAATTGGTGTTGCTCCTGGACCGCGTTTGAATGGCGCACTGTTGTGCCCCTTACGAACGAGTCGCCAGACAAGAGCAGTGGCGTCGTGTTGCTTGCCGAAGACAGCGACGACGAGTTGCTTCTTTTCAAGCGAGCTTTCAAGCATGCTGAAATCAAAAACCCGCTCCAGATCGTGCGGGACGGAGAACAAGCAATCGCGTACCTCAAGGGGGAAGAGGAATTCGCAGACCGGCAGAAGTATCCGTTCCCAACCCTGGTGCTGCTGGACTTGAAATTGCCGCGCGCAGATGGGTTTCAAGTCCTCCGGTGGGTACGAAGCCAACCTGCGATCAAAACGGTTCGCATCGTGATCCTCAGTAATTCACAAGATGCAAACGTCATCAAGTTGGCACATGAGCTTGGCGCAAACTCATTTATCTCGAAATCGCCGGATATGACCGAGTTCGTAGCGCAGTTGAGGAGTGTTAAGCGCTATTGGCTCGACCTGTCACGCGCCCCAGGGATTTGAATGACATGCCGACGAGGAACGGTCGCGCATAATGACGCGGACGCTCGAGTGGAGCGAGAGGAAGGCGCGAAAGGTGATTGGGTGGTGGAAAGCGCGGTGGCGACAAACGGTGCGGAGCGGGCACGGTTAGCGACGCTGCGGAGGCCAGGTCTTCTCAAGGCAGTCATCGGTGCCTTCGTTAAAGGTGCGCAGAAAATAGGTCTGCGTGAACTGAGTAAGGTTTTCCTGCTGCGGATCGATTCTAAGCGCGATCATGTTGATGCAAAAGTGATACGTGGAATAGTACCACTTCCCGTCTGAGCCGCGCGCGATAAAAATATCGTCAATTTTCCGATCTTCTTTTGCGGCATTTATTCGCATAGGCGAGCCATTCGCCATTCTTCAGGAGGATCAGTTTTGAAGAAAGGCTATGATCTGAGTTGTCGTCTGTTGCTGGGATAGCTGCCATTCCTCGGAGCTCATTTGTTATCCCAGTGGTGTCACGGCACGTTTCAGTGATCGCAGCAATTGCTTTGTCCTTCCATTGCTTTCGTGCCGGCGAATGAAGTCCTTCGCCCGGTTTGCAGCCGAGAAAAGCCAGAAGGCAAATGCCACTGGCAAATCGTAAGTTCACTTGTGACCTTCGTATCCCGCTTCGACGAATTTTCGGATCAAGTCGATTTCTTCTTCGCCCGCGATGGTGTGTTGCTTGGGCAGTTCGTGCCATTCGATTTGGAGACCGTAGGATTTCAAGGCTTTGATCTGAGCAGCGGTGTGATGGAAGGGAATCATTTGATCGGCAGTGCCGTGGGTGATGAGCAGGCGCTGTTGCATCGCCACGGGCGAGAGCTCCTTAAGAAGCTTCTCCGGTTCGCAGACGGCGCCGCTGATGCCCACCAGGCCAGCAAGCAGATGGGAGTAGCGCAAACCGACGTCGATAACCATGAGGGAGCCCTGGGAAAATCCGAAGAGGGTGGTCTCGCGCGGAGGAAAACCATTCTTCAGTTGGGCATCGAGCACTTCGAACAACAGTTTGCGACTGCGTTGAACGCCGGGAGCGAAGTCGCCGGCGAAATCGAACCAGGAGAATCCGCCGTAATACGGATCGGGGGCGTTGACGAGCAGATAGTTCATCCACGGCAATCCGAGGGCCGAGGGAAGAAATTGATAACCGGCAGCGCTATCTCCGAGACCATGGAGGACGACCATGAGGGCTTTGGAGCCGCTCTTGTGGGCCGGGTGGAATTCGGTTTTGAGCATCGTGCAGTAGTATGCACGAGCATGATACCAAAGGCGAGGCAGTCTCGAAAGATGCCTATGGCGCCGCGTTCAACGCGTTGATGATTTCCTGGATGGCGCTGTTGAGAAGCACGGCCAGATCGGGATTTTCGGCGGCAACGGCGTCTTCAACCCTTCGTTGGGCCAGTTGCAATAGATTTATGGGCGCGGCCGCTTGTGTCTGCGCAAAATGCCTCTCAAGTTGATCGAGCGTGTTTTTGAGCGCGCTAATGACCGCTCGTTTGGTGCGGCGAGAGAGGCTTGACTGGTCGATGAGCACAATCAGAGTCTCCACGGCCGTCGGGGGGTCGACCACTTGCAGCGTAAAAACCGTCGCAGCGCGGGTTTGGCCATCGGATACCGTCAGCATGATCCCATACTCACCCAGGGCGAATGTGGCCGAGGCGATTGGGTCGATCGAAAACGGGCTGCCGTTCTGAGACCATTCGTAATTCAGTAAGTCACCATCAGGATCAGATGAGGCTGACCCATCGAAGGTAATCACTGTTCCGCCGGCATTCGGAGAGAGGACGACAAAGTGATTTTCGGTGGAGAGAAATTCCAGCGCGGGGCTTGCTGAAGCGCGCGCGACCGGCGGGCTGCCCGACGGGAAGATCGTTAGATTGTGATAAATCGTGATGTTGTCGTCGTATGCGTTGGCGAAAACGAGGTCGGGCCGTGAATCGCCATCCAGATCGCCAGCCGCGATCCCAACTGCATTCCACCCGGACGCGAAATCCACGCGAGGCCCAAAAGACGATCCATTCAGCACTCCTGGCGAGGTCAGGTTCTTAAAGATGGACATGTAGCTGTTGAGTTCGCCGACAAGCACGATGTCGGGGCGAGCGTCGCCATCGAGGTCGCTGAAGGCGATGGTGTGTGGATTGTTGCCCATCGCAAAATCAACCGGTCCCGCGAGTTCGATTGCGCCGGATGAGGAGGTGTTGCGGAATAGTGAAAGTGTCTGCGTGCGCCAGTTTGCGATGGCGATATCGCTCTTGCCGTCGCCGTCGAGATCGCCAAAGGCCATGCAATTGCCGCCGCGCGGGTATTGGATGGGCGCAGCGAACGACGCCGGGCTGAGGCCAGGGCCGGTGGTCAGATTGCGGAGGACGGCCATCGTGGGAGTTTCATAGTTCGCAACCGCAATGTCCGGACGTCCGTCGCCGTCGATGTCGCCGATGATCAGGTTGTGCGGGCCGTCGCCGACCGCGATATCGATGCGCGGTTCGAAGATGTTCGTGCTGCCGCCCGGACCCCTATTGCGATAGATGGAAATGGTATCGCTGTCGTGATTGACGGTGACGATGTCGGGCCGGCCGTCCTTGTCCAGGTCACCAACGGCGACAGCGATCGGCCGCTGGCCCACGGGCAATGTTAGAGGAGGCGCAAACATAACGGTCGAGATGCTGCTTAGGTTGCGCAGCACGGTAATCGAGGCGCTGTTTATATTCGGTGTAACGACATCAAGCCGGCCATCACCGTCGAAATCAGCGAGGGCGAGGAAGTATGGGTCTGCTCCGGCAGGAAAATAGCGCGGCTCGGCAAACGATGAGGGGGCCAGGATGAAGTTGTTGCTGGTGTTGAGATAGACTCCGATATTCCCACTATAGGTATTCGCGACGACCAGATCGGGACGACCATCGCGATTTATATCGCCGATAGAGACATGGATTGGCAAATCGCCGGCAGGAAGGTTGAAAGCCGGCCCGAAGGAGCCCTCGTGGATCGTACGCGAACTGTCAAAGGTAACGATAAACGGCCGGTCACTATAAGCAGTTCGGTTAAGAACCGTGACGGAAATTGGCTCGTAAGTGGCGCCAACCGGCACTTCGACCGTGAGTGAAGTATCTCCACCTGCAATGACGCGTGCGCGGACAGCGCCGAAGCTGACGCGATTTGCAAACGGATTAGTGCTGAAGTTCATGCCACTGATCATCACGACCGTTCCGGTCGGCCCACTCTGAGGACTGAAGCCGGTGATCACCGGCCATGTGACAGGCGTCGGTGCCAAAACGAGCAGCAGAGCGCCGGTGCTCATGACCGAACCCGCGGAGTTGCTCACCAAAACGGAATAGAACCCGGCGTCGTTGCTGATCACGTTGCCCAAGGTCAGAATGCGGCTTGTTGCGCCCGACAGGAGAGCACCGTTCTTGTGCCACTGATACGCGAGCGGTGGAGTCCCGGTCGCGTCCACGCTGAATGTGGCAGTGCCACCGAGTTCGACCGTTTGACCCTGCGGCTGGCGAGTGATCGTCGGCGCTTCAATGACTGGATTGGGATCAACATCCAAAGACATTCCGAACACAATGTCGCTGCTCGTAAAGGCGGCCTGATGGACCTCGACTGCGATGAGATTTGCCCCCAGATGAAACAGATCAGCGGGAAACATGAAAGGCCCCTCCAAAACGGCGTCCGGCACAGTGCGCGTTGCGAAGGTGGACGAGGGAACCTCCCCGGCCGGCATTCCGATACGCAACGCCTCGTTGCCGTTAACGTAAATGACAGCGCCGTCGTCGAGGATCAGGTTCGCGCGGAACTGCGCGAAGGGCGTGAGTTGCGTCGCGGTGAGATTTACCGTTGTGCGGAAGTAGTAAGTAATCGCGCCGAGATTTAGAGGTGTGTTGATAGGCGCCGGGAGCGGGGCGATTTCCATCCCGAACAACGCGGCACCGCTCGGCCAGAACGAATCATCATAACCTGCAAAATGCCAGGCACTGCCGAGGTCCGAGCCGCTTTGGTCGTAGCGCCATTGGCTGCTGAAAGTCAGGAGTGGTCCAGCATTGGTAGGTTCCACCACGGTCAAAAGCGCCGGAGCGCTGAGCACGCCCGTAGGATTCGCAGGGTTCGTAACGAGCACAGTGTAAATCCCGGCAGCCGCAGGCTGCACGTTGGAAAGGAGAAGATTACTGTTGTTTGCGCCTGCAATGGCGACCCCATCCTTCCGCCAGCGAAATCCTAACGGCGATGTCCCGGATGCTTCGACATGAAAGAGTGCGGTGCCACCGACGACGACAGTTCGGCTCTCAGGTTGTTGGACGATGAACGGCCCGGCATTGGTACCCGCCACAACCGTCAACGTCGCCGGAAGGCTGATCACGCCGGGCGAGGGATTGGCGGCATTGGTAACGACGACGGTGTAGCTGCCTGCATCGCCGAACTGAGCGTTCGAAATGACGAGCGTGTCACTGTTCGTGCCGGGTATGTTCACGCCATCCTTCCGCCAGCGATATCCCAAGGGCGGCGTGCCAGTCGCTTCGACGCGAAAACTCGCAGTGCCGCCGACAAGCACGGTGCGGCTCTGTGGTTGCTGGACAATCACAGGCGGAACAGCATTTGTACCCTCGATAACCGTCAACAAAGCCGGAGCGCTGACGACACCGGGATCGGGGTTTAGAGGATTCGTAATCACGACAGTGTAAACTCCAGCGTTGCTGGATTGCGCGTTCGAAACCACTAGTGTCGCCGCGTTCGCGCCGTCGATCGGTACGCCATCCTTGCGCCACCTGTAACTCAATGGCGGTGTGCCGGTCACGCCGACGCGGAAAATAGCGGTACCGCCCGTGACGACCGTTTGACTTTCGGGTTGCTCGACAATCACCGGCGGCTCATTCGTAGCGGCGACGACTGTCAGCACGGCATTGCTGCTTTGGACACCTGGAGCCAGATTCCCTGCATTCGTAACGATGCAACTATAATTGCCGGCGTCGTTTGTCTGCACGTTCGAAATGACAAGAGTATCGGTACCCACGCCAAACGGGGCGACTGTAATGCCGTTTCGCCGCCAGCGATATCCGAACGGCGGCGTCCCCGTCACAGAAACATGGAAGGTAGCCGTGCCCCCAATCTGGACGGTCTGGCTCTGGGGATGTTCCGTGAATCTCGGCGGCTCGGCGCGATTCGTTTGACCCGGATCGACATTCAAAGCCATTGCGAAAACGATGTCGCCGCTGGCTGCGCTCTGCTGATGAACTTCAACCGCCACTGTGTTTTCACCCACAACGAAACGATCCGCGGGAATGGTGAACGGCCCTTCAATGGTGGCATCGCCGGTCGGAGGCGCTACCGCCAAAGTATCGTATACGATGGGTCCTGAAGGCAGACGCAGGCGGAGCACCTCGCTCCCATTCACGTACACGACCGCCCCGTCGTCGACGAGGGTATGCGCGCGGAATATCGACTGAGTGTTAAGTTGCGAGGGCGACAGATTAAATTTCGTTCGGAAGTAGTAGGTGGTCGGCCCGATCGCTAATTGAGTGTTGATGGGCACGGGCAACGGACTCGTTTCAAATCCTAGCGCCGCCAGGCCCGACGGCCACGCTGCGTCGTTGTAGTTTGGGTCCCTCCAGCTATCGCCGGGATCGAAGCCGTTCTGGTCGTACCGCCACACGTTGCTGATCGAGACCAGATTTCCCGGTGGAATGGGGTTCGCGTTCGTGAGGACAGTTAGAAGAGCGTTGCTGCTCAGAATGCCGGGCACCGGATTCGCCTCATTTGTAATCACCACGCTATAAAGCCCGGCGTGAAACGGCTGAACATTCGAGATTACCAGCGTGGAACTCGGTCCCGTCTGCACCGTGACGCCGCTGCGTCGCCAGCGAAAACCAAATGGCGGCGTGCCAGTGACTCCCACCTGAAATACGGCGGTGCCACCCACGGCGACGGTTTGCGGCTGGGGTTGCTGGATGATAACCGGCGGGTCCGCGGCAAAGGCAGGGAACTCAGCAATAGCCAGGGCGACGACAGCCAACGAGGACCGAAGAAACGACGTGGTTTTCATATCCTTTGACTCCAGTGATTACCTTATGTTAGACGCCTGAACCACAGCGAACAAGATCAAAAGCTATCCGCTACTGATACAGAAACGGAAGGAAAGGCTGAATCTTTCAAAACCGAATGGGATTTAGGGTTCGCTGGGACGCGAATGGACCGCCGGTCCGCGAACTAACACTTGGGCTTTTCGGAAGCCGACTTCTTCAGTTTGCCCTCGCGTTCGCGATCTCGTTGCTCAAGTTGCTGAATTTGCTCGGGCGTGAGGAACGGCTTCATTTTCTCGCGCGAAGCCCGAAAGATAGCCCGGATGCGCTCGTAATTCTCGGCGTGAACGGTCTTCAACTGCGCCGAAGATTGCTCATAGATCGGCTTGATCTGCGCAAGTTGCTCTTCCGTCAGGTTCAAATCCCTTTGGAGCTTCGAACACATCCGAGCGGCAAAATCGCCGTTCGTACTGTTGGTACTGCGCCGAGGCTGTTCGACCACTGGTTTGGGAGGGTTCGATTTGGCGATTTTAAATCCAAGACTGCCGCCCACGACCACGCCGGCGGCAAAGATCGCCACAAGACCAGCCACAAGTTTAACGCTCGTCGTCATTCGGTCCACACCAGATCGACCGCATCATTGAGAGAATTTGTCGCCGAGACAATCTCATCAACTTCCGCCGTGTCGTTATTGTGCGCAGTCGCCACCGTAAACGCCACCGTCAGCGCGGTAATCGCGCAAGCCGCCACGATGGCCTTTCGCAGCACGGAGAGCACGGTCTCGGGTTGCTCGCCCGAACTGCGCCAGGCCGCGAGGATTCGCGCCTGGGTCGGGAACGCCAGTTCCACTCGCTCTTCAATGGCCGCGAGCGCCGCATTCTTTAATAGCCGGTCTAACGCATTACGTTTCTTCATATTAAGCCCTGTCCTTGCTGCGAGGATCGCCAAGGAGCTGGTCCAGGTGTTTGCGCAGCTTACGCCGTGCCCGAAATGCGCGCACTTTGATCACCGATTTGTTCCATCCAGTGCGTTGCCGCACTTCCTCCACACTATGACCTTCGAGATGCATCATGGTTATCACCAGCCGATCGGCCGGCGACAGCATCTCAAGGAGTTTCGTCACCAGTTCGTGCGATGCGATGCTCTGTGACGGCGCGAGGTCTTCAGCGGAACTCGCTAGAGTCTGCACGACCTGCTCTTCTTCCTCGGAAAGATCCGCATAACGAATTTCCGGCCGCACGCGCTCCTTGGAGATCTGGTGAATGCACGTGTTGATGGCGATGCGCGAGACCCAATGCTCGAGCGGCACTGCCCCGGCATACTGCCCGAGCCGAGTGAAAACTTTTACAAACACTGCCTGGACCATGTCTTCTTCGCTTGTGCGTCGTGGCAAATGAGCGCGGACCAGTTTGAGCACGAGTGGGTGCAAGTGCGCGAGCAACTCACGAGCCGCCGCTTCGTCACCCTGGCGAACACGCGCCACGCACTCGCGGACGTCGAGGGCGGCCTCGTCTGCCACATTTCTCAACCGCTGATGACCCTCAAGAACAAGCATGGTTACAGGAATATCGTGTCCTGTAAGAGGCTAGCCGACTAATCCTCCGATGTCGATCACTCGTATCTGAGCGCGTCGATCGGGTCGAGTCGAGCGGCTTTGCGGGCGGGATAAAAACCAAAGAAGATTCCAATCGCGGCGCTAAAGAGAAACGCCATCAGAATTGATTCGGGGGATGTGAGTGTGACCCACCCCATTTTTAGCGAGAGAATCCGCGAACTGCCGACGCCAAGCAAAATGCCGATCGCCCCACCAACGATACTCAACGTCACCGCTTCGATCAGAAATTGCAGCAGAATGTCCTTGCCTCGCGCACCGACCGACATCCGCAATCCGATCTCTCGCGTCCGCTCGGTTACGCTCACAAGCATGATATTCATGATACCGATCCCTCCCACGATCAGGGACACGCCCGCAATCGCACCCAGGAGAATCGTCATGATGCGCGAGGTCGCGGTGGCCGCTTCGGTGATTTCCTGTTGCGTGCGCACAATGAAATCGTCGTCGCGCCCCGGGCCGATCCGGTGACGCTGCCGGAGCAGTTCTATGATCTCCTGCTGCACATTCGGCATGGCCTCGGCGCTGGTGGTCTGCACCGAAAATGACCGGAACGTGGTCGCTCCGGTGAGTCGTTTCATCGCGCTCGTGTAAGGCACGATCAGCAGATCATCCTGGTCCGTGCTCCCGCTCATGCTCATTCCCTTCGGCGCAAGGATCCCAACGACGGTAAACGGCGCGCTTTTGATGCGGACGATTTCGCCCACGGCGTCCGCTCCACCAAAAAGAGTGCGTGCCGAAGTTTGGCCAAGCAGCACGACCTTGTTCGCGTTGCGCACGTCCGTTTCGGTAAACGGCGCACCGTTTGCCACAGGCCACGAGCGAATGTCGAAGTAGTCGGCGCCAACACCAAAGACCTGCGAATTGATATTCTGGTTCCCGGCCGCGATCTGCGAGAACGCGCGCACCTCGGGCGTGGCGGCATTCACACCCGGAATCTCCCGCCGAATCGAATCGAAATCCTCCTGCGTCAACGTGCCCGCGCTGCCAAATCCCATGCTGAACCCGCCGCGCGTGACATTTCCCGAAAGAATCAGAATCACATTTTGCCCGAGGCTCGCGATCTGCGCTTCGACCTGCGATTTCGCGCCATTCGTAATGCTGATCGCCGCGATCACCGCTCCCACCCCAATGATGATCCCGAGCATCGTCAAGAGCGTGCGTAACGTGTTCCGCTTCAGCGCCCGCACCGCAATCCTGAATGTCGCGAAAACAATCATGCGAGTTGCACCGCCTGTTGCTCCAGATCGAGCTTGCGCAATTCTTCCGGTGCGAAGAGACGATCGCGCACCCCTTCATCGCTCACGATCCGCCCATCGCGCATGATCACCATGCGCGTGCTGTAATGCGCGATGTCCAACTCATGCGTCACCATCACGACCGTCATGCCCTGAGCGTTCAGGTTTTGAAACACACCCATGATTTCGATGCTGGTGCGGCTGTCGAGATTGCCCGTCGGTTCGTCCGCGAGAAGCAATCGCGGATTATTCACCAGCGCCCGCGCAATCGCCACGCGCTGTTGTTGTCCGCCGGAAAGTTGATTGGGGTGATGATCGGCGCGATCAGAAAGGCCCACGATCTCCAACGCCTTCAAAGCGCGGTCACGTTGGTGGGCCGCCCCAACGCCCGGCCGAGAATAAAGCATCGGCAACTCGACATTCTCCAACGCGGACGTGCGCGAAAGTAAATTGAACCCCTGGAACACGAAGCCAATCTTTTCATTGCGCAGATCCGCCAACTCGTCGCGGTTCAGTTCCCCCACATCAACCCCATCGAGCCAGTACTTGCCAGCCGTTGGCCGGTCCAGACAGCCGATCGTGTTCATGAGTGTCGATTTCCCAGAGCCGCTCGCGCCCATCACTGCCACGAACTCTCCGGGTTGAATTTCCAGCGAAACACCGCGCACCGCGTGCACATCGACCGCGCCGGTGTAGTACGTTTTGGAAAAATTCTCCAATTTGATTACCGCCGGCATAAGCCCGCCTCTAGCGCGGCCCGCGGAATCCGCCGCCGCCGCCGAAGGGCCCGCCGAACGGACTCGTCGGTCGCTGCTGCGGGCCCATGGCGGTTTGGGTCACTGGCAGATTCAATCCACTGACAACCACATCGCCTTCGTTCAATCCTTCCAGCACTTCCGTGGATGACGAATCGGAAATGCCCGTCTTGATCTGCACCGCCTTGAGGACCGGGCCTTTGCCTGAAGATGCCGCATTCGTGTCGCTCATCAGGTACACAGTGCGAATCGCCGGCCGATCGGAATTCTGCGGACGCATGCCCCCCGGGCCCCCGCCGCCGCGCATCCGCCCGCGAAACGCCTCGCGCTCCTCCGGACTCATGCTCTCGAACCGCCGCCGCATCTCTTCGCGATTGGGGCGGTCTCCACTTGCCGCGCTGCCGGCGCCGGTTCCACCGGCGCCAGTCAACTGAACCATCTTATTCGTGTCACCGCCGCGCATCATCGCCGGCGGATTTGTCGCACCCGTGACCACCGCCTCCGGCGGCGGACGAAACCGCAACGCCGCGCTCGGGATTTTCAAAACATTTTGTTTTTCCCCGATCACAACCGACGCATTCGCAGTCATCCCCGGCCGCAATTTCAAATCCGAATTATCTACCTCAACGACCGTAACATATGTCACCACATTTTGATTCGTTGACGGATTATACCGCACTTGCTTCACCGTCCCCTGGAACTGCCGTCCCGGAAACGCATCCACCGAAAAATTCACCTTCTGCCCATCTTCGACTCCCCCGACATCCGCTTCGGACACCATGGCCTCGATTTGCATTTTCGCCAGGTCGTTCGCGATGAGAAATAAGGTCGGCGTACTGAAACTGGCGGCAACAGTTTGTCCGGGCTCCACGTTGCGCGAGATCACGATCCCGTCGATCGGCGCGACGATTGTGCTTCGCTCCAGGTCAACTTTGGCTTTGTTCAGCGAAGCCTCTCGCAGCCGCACCACGGCTTTCGCCTGGCTGAATTCCGCGCGCGCTTTGTCCGCGTCCGATGCGGGAATCAATTGACTCTTGCTCAATTGCTCGGCGCGTTTGGCCTCCACTTCAGCCAGTTCCAGTCCGGCCTTGGCATTCGCCAGTTCGGCATCGGCCTGTTCCACGCTCCGTTCGTAAGTCGAAGGATCGATCTGCGCGATGACCTCGCCTTCCTTTACCCGCGAATTGAAATCGACCTTGATCTCTTTGATGATCCCCGAAATCTGGCTGCCCACCTGCACGTTCTTCACTGGGCTGAGTTGGCCATTGGCTGTGACCACCTGTGTTATGTCCCCGCGCGTTGCCGGTGCAGTTTTGTAGTCCGGCCCGTCATCCTTGTCTCGATGCGTGTACCACGCGACCCCGCCGCCGACGGCCGCCAGCAGCACCAGGATGCTGATCCACTTTCCCCAACGAAGTTTTCGCTTTTCGGCCATTGCGTTGCTAGAGGCTATTTAAGGTGGGCGAAGCCGCTTTCAGCCAGCTTCTTTTTTTCAATACGTCTGAGGGAATGACCGGTAACACAGCCCTGGGTTACGTCGGCGGAAATCATTTCGTCGCCCGAAGGAATATGATGCGATCGGCCCAGTCCAGGTTCCTTTCCAAACGCCACACTTCACAGAGCGCCCGCGCGAGAGCGCCAATGTCGTTCTGCGGGATCGTGTGGTTGTCCACCAGAATGACGCCTCCATGCCCGAGACCTTGTTCGGCCCACGCACGCAGGAGCGGAGGAATCGTGCGCAGGTCGTAGGTGACGAATGTGAGCCCCTGTTTCCTCGCCTCATCCAAAATCAGATCATCCGGTGCACTTAGCCAGTGACCCGTCTCCCACTGGCGCAAAGGCGTGACCTCAATACCCGCGCACCGTCGCTCAGCGGCCCGCGCAACTGCGGGTGAGATATGTTCATCCAAAAGCAGCCTCAACACGCGCGCTACTTCTTCCCGCGGCTAACGGCCATTTCTTCCACATTCGGCAAAATCCGAGACA